>Ga0315280_10000873_pt1 | contig 54332 bp, 48 predicted proteins | sample YL17G06_40_MG_FD_203697 | JGI IMG/M metagenome (GOLD analysis project Ga0315280, IMG submission 203697) | Sediment microbial communities from Yellowstone Lake, YNP, Wyoming, USA - YL17G06_40 | ecosystem: Environmental > Aquatic > Freshwater > Lake > Sediment | place: USA: Wyoming | collected... | reverse complement strand
TACACATCGCATCCGCTTCCAGCAAGATATTTTGCCCCGCAAAGACAATATTCTTTTTCCAGTTCGATGATTTTTCTTGCTATTCTTATATTGAACTCCATCGATTCGGCAGTATGACTATGCTTTCTGGTATTGCGATCAAGGGGAAAATTGATATCAAGGGGATTTAAAATTTTTGCGATCGGAAAATTCCAGGGATTCTCTGTTTCCGGAAGGACGATGGCGGAGAGCATTAGCGTAGGCAGCAACCCTGTTTTCCGGATTCCCAGGCATCTTGCGTATTCTCTGAATTCTGCCATCCCAGAATCCATATCAGCAAGCCATTTCATATAATCACTTGCGGGCTTCCCAAAAGGATCAGCGGCAACTGCTTTCCTCATTTCTGGAAGTGCTATTTCCTCGGTAACTTTTCTGTTTCCCATCGCTAACCCTTTTTATCAAATCTTCTATAATAGATTTCATCGACAAATCATCGGTCATAATGATCACGACGCAAAATAATACTTGATTTACAAATAAAAAGTTGCAATAAATATAAAAAGTGAAGGTAAAATATTGTGAAAGTTTTCAGCCAGAAAAATAATTTAAATATAAATAGAATATGAAAGCGGACGAATTTCAGTTAATCGAGAGAGCCAAAGAAGGCGACCGCGAAGCTCTTAACAGTCTCTTTGCCCAAGAGCAGAAATCTATCTTTAATCTGATGGTTCAACTGACAGGAGACCCAGCTTTGGCCGATGATCTGACTCAAGAAACATTTCTATTGGCTTATCAAAACCTGAAGAAGTTTCGTCTCCACTCAAGCTTTCGAACCTGGCTCAGCAAGATCGCCCTCAATCTTTTTCGAAGGGAGTACCGACGAAAGCCCAAACATGTGTCAATCTGCTTGGAAGAGATCAGAATCCCCTCCGAAAAAGACATTCCTGAACGAATTGTCATCAAAAGAGAATTTCAATGGTGTATTCTCCACAGTTTGCAACAGCATGTTCCAACAAAGTACCGAATGGCGCTCGTTCTCAGAGACCTTCAAAATTTGAGCTATCGAGAAATTTCAGAAATATTACCCTGGAGTATAGCTAAAATCAAGACATGCATCCATCGTGGACGAAAGATACTGCGCGCCCATTTCATCAATGGCAAGTGCAAGGCATTTGCCGAGAAAGATTATCTCTGTATTTGCGAGGGAATATTAGAATTATGAATTGCAAAGAAGCGAAAGCCCTTATTCCCGAATTTTATGATCGAGAACTTAATCAAGAGATAAGCCAAGCCCTAGGAAAACATCTAGAAGGCTGTTTAGAATGCCAAAAAGAATATAACAGTTTTCAGAAAATTATGAAAGTTTTGAATAAACTAAAGACATACGATCTTCCCCGTGATTATTTAAAAGGCATTAAGAAAGTTAAAAAAAGCAACGTTTCATTATTTCATAAAAAGTTATCTAAGTTTATAAAAAAGAATGATTGATATCTAATAAAGTCGTATATTCTGACCATAGAAAAACGCTCAGATTATCTTAGTCTGGATCTCAGCATTTTAATCTTAGGATTTGTCCTAACGTTACGTGATGGCATTTGACGAATAATGAAAAAAGGGCTACAACCTTCCAGTTCAGGCAATCTCAAAAAAGGAAGTGTAGCCCCATTGACGACCTTGAAATCACGATCGTCCTCAAATACAACGTACCAGAAAAAGGCTTGACATTCAATAGCCTGCTTCGTGGCCTGGAAAGAGACCGGGATGCGATTATGAAGAACTTCATTCGATCGATCCTGGAAGCCCTAGAGAATCAGGCCATGACCGCCTATCAAGAGGCCTCGCCAAGCCGTTATATCAGGAACGGCCGTCAACCCAATCTCCGCAAGTTCTTGGCCTCGTTCGGGGAGGTTCGTTACCGTTTGACCCAGATGACAGATCGCTAGACGGGTGCTGTGTTCTGTCCTCTGGTCAAGAGGCTGTCGATCATCCCTTACCGTCAGTATCAACGGGAGTCTCTGGAGGGAGGGGTTGGACAGGCTGTGCATCTTTCGTACCGGGTGGCGACGGCCGAGACACGTCGGCTCCTAGGACACGGTCCGGACAAAAGCACGCTTCACCGGCGGCTTCAGGAGTTGGCCGAAACGCACGGCGTGTGGCCGTCCATGAAACAGCGGTCGTTCAAGTTTTTGATGGTTGACGGCACCAAAGTGGCCCTTCAAGAACGAGGATGTTCTCTGGGCTCCTCTGAGCTCCTCTGGGCGTTGGCCTCGGAAGAGGTGGGTCGGCCTTTCGATCTGATCGGCTTCTGGGTCAACCGGGACTGGCCGCCGATCCACCACGACCTGAGCCGGAGCTTGGATTACAGCCGCCTGCGGGTGCTGTTCTCCGACGGAGGCCCGGGAATCGAGGAAAATCTTCTTTCTGCCCAAATGGACCAACAGCATTGCCTCTGGCATGGAAAGAGGGATTTTCGCTTCCTCCTCTATTTGGACAAGGTCAAAGGGAAAAAACAAGAGCCTTTCCTGAAGTTGCTCGAGCAAAATCCGCTTTTCGATCTGGAAAAGTCTGACCTGGAGGCGCTCTCGCCGGCGGATGAGTCGCTGGTCCGGAAGCTGGTTAAAGCGATCCGGCGTTCCTTCCGAGATCTTCTGGCAGGGCTTCCCGCCGACCGCTACCCCAAGACCCGGACGTATGTCGAGAACTTCTCCCGCCAGGCCATCGTGTTTTTCGACTACTGGCTCGACCGCCAGAAATGGATGGCGTTTACAGCCAACGCGATCGAATCGTCCTTCAGCCGCGTGGTCAATCGCATTAAACGGATCGGCCGGCGGCGGAGTGAAAACGGCTTGATGAACTGGTTGGCGGTTGCCTTTCGTAAGATTCTGCATCCCGCGATGTGGCAGGCCCTCTGGAAACAATATCTCCGTCTTCATCGCAGCCTATCCCTCATGTCATTGAGGGTTGAGTATAGGTGGATCTAATGCCATCACGTAATTTTGGACAGACCCTAATTTTTATTTCTTTCCTACAGTTAGATCAATGGGTCCAAGCCCGATTTTATCCTTCAACCAATTTGCCCGGTCTATGAGCGCTTGGATGTCATTCAGCTCGTGGCCTGTAGGATACCACTTGACAAGCTTTGGGTCTTTGGCAGCATCCGCGTATCGATTCATTGCTTTCTCATCGAAGTATCTTTCATAGTTTGCGAACTGAAAAAACACGGGCTTGGGTGCGGCATAAGGGACATACTGGATGGCATCGAACACTCTATTGACCTTTATATATTCATCAAGTTTCTCTTTAGGGATGCTGTTCCGCAAACCTTCAATGTCAGGATCATTATTCTCAAGATAGATAGAGGCGAGATCCGGTACTCCGCCGATCAAGACCGCGGTCTTGATCCTCGGTTCAATGGCAGCCAGGATGGAACCGAATTGGGCTCCGTAGCTATGTCCAATGTAGGCAATCCTCTTTGAATCAACAGAGGGCAGGGATTCGAGCAGGTCCAGGCCACGCCGGAAATCCAACACAGTCTGAAGATATAAAGCATGGTCTTTTTCAGGCTCCAGGAAGTTACCCATGTTCTGACGCCAGGGGGCAGGCCGGACCCAGGGGTAATCCATTAGCAGCGAAATAACACCTGCCTGAGCATACAATAAAGCCTCCGGCAAAAACTCAGTTCGGGTTCCATAGCCCCAATGGCCAAAAACAATGCCCGGAAAAGGGCCTTTTCCGATAGGAATAATCAAATATGCGGTCACCCGCCCACCCTTCGGGCTGGGGTAGGAAATATCGTGAATCTCTACGCCCCTTTCTTTGCTGAGGATGGCGTCTTTGAAGTCGAGCGGAGCTTCCTGATCATAATTGTAAAGCTTGACTAGATCCTGAAATGAATCTGTTTGAGAATTTGCCCAGGTCATCATGCCAAGAATGAGAAATAAAATGCGCGTTATTTTTTTCATTTTTCCCTGTCCTTTCATGCCAAATGTCCATGACCTTATTGACATCTGCGAACCTTGAAAATTATGGAAATTGCTTCACAAGCGTTCGCGATGACAGATAGACAACTGTCATGCGAGGAACGACGGGATGTGGCGATGTCATAATTTTCTAACTGATCTGGAATGAATCTCATGATCAAACCTTGATCAGGAATTTGCAGGAAGAAGCGCCGCGTTTGATCGACTGCAAAAGCTCCACCTTGACCGGTTTTTGAGCGGCGGTTTCAAACATCTCCAGGACCCAGCCTCGCGAGCAAAAGCAATAAGTATCTGATAATCTCTCAGGCCCTTCAGCAACAAGCTCACAATAACATTTGCCGTATTCCAGATGAACGATATCATCCTCAAGATAACAATTTTTATCCCCTAAGAATTTTGCCAGGGATCGCACCAGTTTCCCGACATCTCCTTTTGAGGACTCAGCCATCTGAATCGAGTCGCGGCGGGCACAGTCCCGGCCGCAAGATTCCATCATTTTGGCCCGCGTCTTTTCATCAAATTGTTCGTCCATGTTTATCAGGAGCGTGATGATCCAGGCTTCTTTGAACCTTTGGCTTTTATCCTTGGCTTTTGCACCTGATTTTTTGTCTCCGGATTGAGCCATTGTCTTCCTCCTTTCCAAAAGAAGCATACTCCCTGAAGCTAAGCCCATTCCGAGCATTTTCTTCAGGAATTCTTTTCGTTTCATATTTTAGCTCCTATCAAGAAAATAAACGAATCTCTAAAGGGGGAGGGCGGGATTGCTTTCACCGTTTCCGGATGTCCATACGCCCATGGGCAATTACCTTAAATTTTGGAACGCTTCATCATCTCGCAAAAGAGGCTGGATTCGTCCACCTCTTCTATTTTGACATCTGCCTCAAAGTTAGAGGCCAGTGCTAAAAATCGGTCGGCACTCACTGTTGTAGCCTTAAAACCATCTTTGCAAACAATTACACCATTTCCTGTCTTTTCATAATCAATCTCCCCCACAAGTCCGGCCTGGGCCTGTAGCTCAAACCAATGCAATCGCTCCTTCCAGAATTTCTCAGAATAGGTGGAGAAAAGCACGGTTCCACCGGGCTTGGTCACTCTGATGGCTTCGCTAATCAACCGATGTTGGTCCACCTGGAAGGCTGAAATTCCGTTTTGAATACAGATGACAACATCGAAGGTTTCTTCCAGAAAAATCAGGTTCGACGCATCCATTTCCATAAACAAGCAGTTGGAGATGCTTTGGAACCGCTTTTTCCCAAGGAGCAAACTTGAGCGAGAAGTATCAATCCCGATGACAAATCCGGCTTCCCGGGCCAGCTCCCCCATGATCCGGCCGTAGCCACACCCCAGGTCAAGCACAAGGTCTCCTGATTTAATTGTCTTCAAAACATGGTCTGACTCGGCCTTTAAATATTGCTGAACTCGAGGCGGGGCCAGAGCGTAGCATTTTATGAGGCGGTCGGCAGAAAGTTTGTCAGAATAATAGCCGCTCATCTCTCCATTCTCTCGAAGATTTCAGTTTAAAGCAAGCCTGCCGATGAGTTCTGGACGGCCCCCGTGTGTTCGAAGACCTAGGGGGGCTGGGCTCGGTCGAGAACGCACAGGGACCGGCCAGGCCACTCATCGAGCGCTGCTTGTGCTCTTCCATCTTGCACGTCTGAATAAAGTTAGGGGAATTCTTTAGGCTAAAAGTTAGACATCACCGGTTGCTTCTGGAAGCGAATTCCATACTTCTTTATCTTCTCATTCAGAGTGGTGTATTTGATTCCCAGAACTTTGGCCGCCACTTTTTGATTTCCGCGAGCTCTCATCAGAACCTTAACGATAATGCTTCTCTCGATGTTATCGATGAATCTCTTCAAGACCATCGGCTTCTGCTTGCAGAAAAATTCAACAAAGAGGTCAAAAACTTCCTGCTTGAATCTTTCCTCGCCTCCAGCAGTTCTCCTGTGCTCAAAAAAATAGGCGGGAGCTACAGGCTGTCGAAAATTCATTTCTGCCTCGGGATAAGGTTCTCGATGCACTTCTGAATGAGTTTCTAAACCCCCTTTTTCAGATTCCATAGCATCACCCCCTTAGATTTTCTGCCCATCCAACTTTCTTTACTCCTGTTCTGTAAATTTTATTTTTCTCTTCACTTCTTCCGCAATCATCGGAATTCCGTCCTGGATTTTCAGCCGCTCGATCTCTCCAAATCTCAGTTTCTCGCAGTACTTGATGAAGGAATACCAGGCAGGGTGGATCCGGATCCCCCTCCCCCTTATGTCTTCCAAGTTGAGTCCCACAAGGCCATTCGTCATGATCACCCCCTATAACCTCTTTTCGAGACTATCTTTTGAATTTAATAGCCGGTCGATGGAACGGCTAAAAGCATCGAGGTCCAAAGGCTTGACAAAGAATTGGCTTATGGAAAGATGGCTCAACTTATGGATATCCACTAGATCAGGATAGGCTGAGATCAAAATAGCTTGACCCTGATAGCCCGCTTCCCTGAACTTGGCGATCAGTTCCAGGCCGCTGAGATAGGGTAATTTTAAGTCTGCGATGATGAGGTCAACATCTGTATTTTGGAACCGGTCCAAAGCTTCTTTGGAGTCTTTAGCCAAGTAAACCCGGTATTTCTTCTGAAGAATCAAGAAAAATGTCTTCCGAATTGATTCATCGTCATCGACAACAACAATCTTTTTACCTAACATCTTTTCACCTCTCTCGAACTCGTCCCTTTGAAATGCAGTTTTTGTGCCAATTTGGGATAATGGCATTTTTCAGGGGACGGGTTGTTAGCCTGGCCAGATTATTAAGGGTTTCTCCGAAAAAAGTTTACAGGGAAGCAAAAAAAATTACAGGCAGAACTAAACTTTGAGGTCGTACTCTTTGATCTTTTTATCTAGGGTGGGACGGCTGATCTGCAGGATCTGGCTGGCCCGCGTCTTATTCCCTTTGGTCACATTCAGGATCTGTTGAATATATCTTTTTTCGACCTCCTCGAGTGGAACGAGCTCGTTGGAAAAGAGCTTTTTCTCCACAGAATCTAGAGGTAGGTTTTCTTTGAGGATGACATCGCCCTTGGCCAGGATCACAGCGCGGGTCAGAGCGTTCTCCAGCTCTCTCACATTTCCTTTCCAGGGGAGGTTGACAAGTAACTTCAGCACGTCCGGAGGGATCTTCCTCACATTCTTGCGAAGGTCACGGTTGATTTTCTCCAAGAGATAAACGACCAGATCAGGAATATCTTCCTTTCTTTCCCGGAGAGGCGGCAACTGGATCTCGACCACTTTAAGCCGGTAATAAAGATCTTCCCTAAAGCGGCCTCTTTCGATGAGTGCTTGCAAGTTCTGATTGGTGGCGGCGATGATTCTCGCTTCGGTCTTCAGGATTCTTTCTCCCCCAACTTTCATGAAGTCTCGCGTCTCAATGACCCGGAGTAACTTCGACTGGAGGTTGGCCGAGACATCCCCGATCTCATCCAGAAAAAGAGTGCCCTTTCCTGCGATCTCAAACTTCCCTTTTGTCTCAGAGACCGCATCCGTGTAGGCTCCTTTGACATGGCCGAAAAGTTCACTCTCCAGCAACGTGTCAGAAATAGCCGAGCAGTTGATGACAATGAAGGGTTCGCCCCGCCAAGGGCTGTTGTAATGAATGGCTTTTGCTACCAGCTCTTTGCCTGTCCCGCTTTCTCCCTGGATCAGGACATTGGTCCGCGTGTTGGCCACAGACCCAATGAGCTTGAACACTTCCCTAATCTGGGGGGAACGGCCGATGAGGTTATCGATCGTGTATTCTCTCTGTCTTTCTTCCACAAGGTAATTGACTTTATCCTCCAGGGCTCTGACCTGGGAAGCTTTCTCCAAGGTCAAATCCAGGGCTACAAAGTCCAGGGGTTTGACTAAATATTCATAGGCCCCCAGCTTGACAGCCTCGACCGTAGTCCTCATATCGTCGAAAGCGGTCATCACCACCACCGCCGCCTTTCTGTCTTTCTCTTTGAGTTTCCTCAACACTTCAATCCCGTCTTCATCAGGAAGCCGGATATCCAGGAGGACAAGGTCCGGAGATGTTTCCTCAAACTTCCGAAGCCCGCTCTCTCCATCTTCAGCTGCCTGGACTTCAATTCCCTGCTTGGCTAGATGCGAGTAAAGAGTCTTGCGGATCAACGGGTCGTCATCGATGATAAGAATCGACCTCATGTTCCCTCCTCACAGGGAAGGAGCACGACAAATGAACTCCCCTTCCCTTTTTTCTTAACAGCTTTGATCGAGCCGTTGTGCTGCTCTACGATCTTTCTCGCGTTCGCTAAGCCTAAGCCAAAGCCCGAAGCTTTGGTGGTGTAGAAAGGCTCAAAAATATTTTCCCAGTCTTTCTCGGGAATCCCCGCTCCATTATCTGAAATTTGAATTTTAATTTTTCTCTTCCCATCCACTTGATCGAGAGAGAGCGAGACATTGATCTTTCCCCCTTCGTCCACAGCTTCACAGGAATTGCGCAGGATGTTCAAAAAAACCTGCCGCATTTTATCCCCGTCGACGAAAACTTGAGGCAGGCCCTCTTCATAATTTCTTTTCAAAACAATCCTTTTCTGATGGAACGAAGCGATCAGCATCTTGATGGACTCTTGGAGGATCTGCTCCATGGAAAACCGATCCAGATTCAAATCGGACACGCGGGTAAAATTCAAAAGTTCATTAATGAATTTTTCGATTTGGCCGATGCCTTCCTGGGAGATGTTCAGCTGCTCCCGTTCGATCTCATCCAGTTGCTCATTCTGGGAGACTTTCTGAATATTGAGCTTGACGGAAGTGAGGGGATTTCGGATCTCGTGGGCGATGGTCGCTGAAATTCTGCCGATGGAAGCCAGTTTCTGAGCCTGTACTAATTTTTTATTGGCGGCTTCCATTCTTTCTCGTGCCCGGAGCAATTGCTGGGTCATTTCATTGAAGCTCTGGGCTAAATTTCCGATTTCATCCTGTGTTCTCATTTCGATCTTATGAGAAAAATCGCCTTTTGAAATTTTCACAGTTCCGTCCACCAATTTCTTGAGAGGCCGGGTGATCCGCCTGGCCAGCAGGGTTGCGCCCCCTATCCCGATCAAAAATCCGCCACAGCCTATTAGAATCAACAGGAGGCGCGTCTTCTGGATCTCGGCGTGCATATCTTCTAAGGAATGCCCGACTTTGACCGAGCCCCATTTAGTAGGTGACCCTTTGACAAAGACAGGAATTTCAATTTCAAGGATTCTCAGCAGCCGGCCATCCTTCTTTATGTCCTTGGATTCAAAAAAATAGCTCTCCGGCTGAGCTTCCGCTGGAAGGTGGCTACAGCAGTAGATGGGATCATTCTCTTTGATAAAATCATTGGCTACGAGGGGCTTGTTGTTGCGGTCATAAAAAATAATGTAGATGAGTTTGTCGCCGATCTGTTGCTCAATATTCTCCTTGATGCCATTGACATCCCAGAACATAAGACGGCTCAAGTTCAAATAAGCGATGTTCTGGGCCGTCAGCACCCCTTTGTTCTTCGATTCTTCAAAAATGGTATTGACTTCCCTCTTCTCAATGACGAAGAGGATAAGCCCGACCAACAAAACGAGGAGGAAGGAGATGGAAAGCATGAATCTCGTATACAAGGAGATTCTTAACTTCATTTTTATTCTGACTTATCTAGCCATATTTCCTTCGCATCCACGAAGTAAAATCCTAAAGGCGGTATCTTGACACCCCGGACATAAGGCTGGAGAGCCAGGCGTTGCTTCAAGGAGAAGAGGGGAATGGCCGGAACATCCTCTGATAAAATTTTTTCTATTTCATGGAACAGTTCAACCCTCCGCGTCCAGCTTGGCTCAACCTCCGCCTCTCCCATGAGTTTGTCCAATTTAAGATTAGAGTAATTAAAATTCAAGAGATTTAAAAGGGATTTTGAAGAAAACAAGGGCAGGATGATATTTTCAGGGTCAGGAAAATCCATCAGCCAGTCGATGAAAAATAAACATGGCTCTTTGAAGTCCTTCATTTCTTCGCTTGATTTCAGGTATTTCATTTTCAACTCGATTCCTAATTTCGCCAATTGATCCCTGAGCTCTCTATACACTTTAGAATGGAAACCCTCTTTTGGCAAGTCAAAATAAAGCACTAAGGTTGGGCCGCCCTTTTCGGTAATAACTCCGGCTTCCTGAAGAAGCTTTTTTGCTTTTTCGGGATCAGGGGTGCCCGTTTCGACCGGAAAAAAACCGGGCAATTGGGGAGGAATGAAGTTGTTGGTCACTTGAGGAACAATCTCGAGTTCAGATCGGGCTTGGGCCAACTTCTCTTTGTCAACGCCATAGGAAATGGCCTTTCGGATTTCGGGCTTATCGAGGGGAGGGAGGTGACAACTCATTCCTAGAAATGTCAAATAAAAAGAGCCGCTCTCCAAAACCTGATAATTCTCTCTGGCCAGTTTCTCTGAGAGAAGAGGAATCATGTGAACTTCATCGGCCACGAACTGGTCAAGTGTGTAGTGAGGGCTGAATTCCACTGCGTCCAGATGGGCGTTTGGTCCAAAATAATCACCATTGCGTATCAACCGAACGCCGACAATATCAAGCTTGGGGCTTCTCAACCAATAGTCAAACTTAAAAGGCCCTGTTCCTGAAGGCTTCATAAAAAAGCTTTTTCCCTGGCTTTGGACTAAGTCCTTGGGCAGGATCTTGCAAAAATACATGCTCATCAAATACAGACCCGAGACATAGGGCTTTTTCCATTGAATCTCGAAGATATATTTATCCCGGACTTTATACCCTTCCACATCCAGTGTTTTCCCCTCCCAATACTCTTGAGCGCCGACAACTTTGCTCGTGAAATATTGATAATAAAGTCCACTTGCCTTTCGGTCAACGAGCCTTTCCAGCGAGAACTTTACATCTTCGGCCGTGAGCTCTGTCCCATGATGAAACCTCACTCCCTTCCTGAGATAAAAGGTGTATTTCTTGCCATCCTCAGAGATGATCCAGTAATCAGCAAGAGAAGGAATGATGTTTAAATCCTTATCCAGCCTGACTAATCCATCATAAATTTGTTCCAGCACGAAATAATGCGCATCTTGGGCCGGGTCAAGCTGGGGCCTAAAAATATTCGTAAAGGCCTTCACCCGAAGGGTCCCTCCGGAGCGGGCGATTCGGTGAACCTCCTTTTGTCCGGAGACGGACGAAATATCAAAAACACTCAGGCTGAGAAAAATGATTAAGAAAAAAACCGTCTTGCAATTCTTTAACATGGCTATTTTCAATTTTTCAAATTGCCGATCCTTTGAATTGGAAGCATCTCTATTTCCGTGATAATAAAACGATGACTTGATTTTTTTTGGGGCGGCGTCTCAGGCCACTTCACGGGAATCCCGATGGGAGTGAAACAAATCAGCTTGAAATGATCGGGTATGTTTAAAAATTTTTTCAGCTTGTCCTCAGGGAAAAATGAAGTGTAGAACCCTGTGCCATAACCTAGAGCGCGGGCGGCGATCATCAGGGTTCCTGCAGCCAGCGCTCCATCCGTGACAACGTAATCTGGATATTTTTCCCGGTCTTGAATCACTAAGAATTTCCAGGGCTGTTGATTGCCTGCGGTCGGAGCATAGCGGGCAGCATCCAGAGTTTTTAAAATGTGTTCTTTCGGAACAGGAGTGGATTCAAATTCGCGGACCGTGCGTCTCTGTTTGATAGTATCGAAAACAAATTTCTGTTCCAGAGTGTATTTCAAGTCGGGATTTGCGACGGCAAAAGTCCGGCTGATCGGTGTGCAAACATCCGCCGCCACTTTCCACAGGTTATCTTCTTTGTGGAAAATGAGGGTATCAATTAGCCTGCCTCTGGTAGTGAGAAAGAAGAATTTTTCGTTGTTGGTAACCGTGGCAAAAAGGCTCTTGAGGTCAGAATTTATTATAGCTTGAGTATAAAGTTCATAAGTTTGGCGCACTGAAAGTCCGGGGTGGTTTTGGAGTGAATCTTCTGAAAAGCATAAGAGCGCGAGAAGCAAAAAAACAATAACCCAAAAAATCGCTTTCTTCATTTTTTCTCCAAGCTTGAGATTAAGATCAGAAGAATTATAAAGCAAATTTTATGCCAACCTTATATGTGTTTATTTATATTATTTTAAACAGGCTAAGTGGGACAAAAACGAATTCTTTAGGATTTGATTTGTAAACTTTATTTACTATTCCCCCTCTATCCCCCCTTTAGCAAAAGGTGGGATATCATCGAGGCCGTCTCATAATGTTGCGGTGCGATTCATCAAACTGCGTCGGATAAATCCAACCGCTACAATAGGCGGACTGTTCAATCTTAGGAAAGAAGATTAATTCTCAAACATACAGCGCTCTTAATTCGTCGATCCTTTGGGGGATGTCAATCCGATGAGCACATATCGCCAGGCAGGATCCACAGGATGCACAGACCTGAATGCCTTTTTCTTTGGGAATGCTGTCGAATGTGTCCCGCGCCTGATAAAAATTGGCATAGCAGGCAGCATAGAGATGAGTTCTCATCAGAGCTGGAATGTTCACTCCTTTAGGGCATGTCGGCAGGCAGCTATTGCACTGGCGGCAGTATGCCAGCGAAAGTTTAACTTGACTATCTTCAAGAAATTTTTTTTCCTCTGGATTATAGGTCAGGTCATAGGCCACCGAAAAATCTTCCTCCATCTGGTCAAAAGTCGTGTAGCCGGGCACGGCCGCGGCAATAAAGTCGTGTTGAAGAACCCACTTGAGGACCGCTGCGTGCATTATTTTGCCATAGTAGCGACGCTTTGTGTCTGGAACAAAATCATCCCGGTACCAGTACTGGCTGCATTGAGTTTTCATGGCCAGAATTCCTATGCCTTTCGAAACAGCATTGCTCAGGGATCTGTATAATTTCGAATCATCAGATAGCGCATAATTAAAAGCAACAAGCAGCACATCGTAAAAATCTGTCTTGGCAGCCTCATCCAAACAGGCTGCCATGTTGTTATGCGTCGAAAATCCGACAAAACGCGCTTTTTTCTGGTCCTTCAAAACTTGCATCGCTTCTTTAACTCCGGGGTTATTCACGTCTTCAATGCTGCTAACATCATGCAATAAAATGACATCCACATAATCTGTTTTAAGCCTTTTGAGACTCCCCTCCGCCATCTTTACAAATTCTGTTTTTTGCTTGTCCGGGCCCAGCCTCTCCCGCAGCGAAGGGACAAGAACTTTGGTAACGATAACCGCCTGGTCACGGGCATTCAGATCTTTGAGGACTTTTCCCACTATCTCTTCATTCCGGCCTCGCTGGTAAGAGGCAGCCGTGTCAAAAAGTCGGACTCCGATCTCATAGGATTTTCTGACCAATTCCGGATTGTCTGCATTCATCACCCCCATGTTGACAATTGGAATTTTGATTCCTGTTTTGCCAAGAGTGCGGTGGATGACTGTCTTATTTGATATTTGCTCGGCGCTTTCCAAACCGGGCCCGGCGAAGACATTCCTCTGAAAACCTAGAAGCCCTGCAGAAACAACCCCTGCAAAAGCTTTCGAAAAAAAATCTCTCCTACTGAATTTTTGATTTTGGCTCGTCACTTCAATCTCCTTGAATTCATCCTACGAATAGAATAAAAGTGAGAAACGCGTAGCAATCCGTTAGCGTTATTGCTAAGAGCGAGATCCCTTCGCTTCGCTCGGAACAGGCTCCGCAATCTCCCTAACTTTTTTGAACACGCGCATGGCATTCCCGCCCCAAACTTTCTCGATATCCTTGTCTGAATAGCCACGGCGGAGAAGCTCCTCCGTTACATGGTGCATCTGGCTCACATCGTCACACCCCACAACTCCTCCTCCCCCATCAAAGTCTGTGCCGATCCCGACATAGTCCACGCCAACCACCTTCACCACATGATCGATATGGTCGACAAGGTCCTTGAGCGTCGCTTTGTCCTCAGGAAATTTATCATGGAGGGCCTCATACTCCTCCCATATTTTTTCCCGAAGCGCCTCATCCTTTATGCCTCTCCAAGCGCCATATTTTTGTTCAAATTCTTTAAAAGCTTTATCCCTGTCTGGATTCGGCTTTGGCTTTTTCACGTAGCTTGAGAGGAAACAAATCTGGATCACACCTCCATTTAAAGCTAGAGCCTTAAGCATATCATCTGTAAGGTTGCGGGGACTGTCACAGACCGCACGGCAACAGGAATGCGAAGCGATGATAGGGGCCTTTGTAACCTTAAGAACATCAGAGAAAGATTTGTCAGAGCCATGAGAGACATCGACCATCATTCCCAAGCGGTTGCATTCCAGGACAACCTGCCGTCCAAAGTCGCTCAAGCCATTGTCCTCTGGATGCTCGCTGTCCGTTGAGGAATCGCAGATGTCATTGTCCCTGGAGTGGCAGAGGGTTAGATAGCGCACACCCTGATCATAATAGAATTTTAATAACGAGAGATCTTTATCGATAGGATAGCCATTTTCCATTCCGATAAAAGCACTGCGTTTCCCTTCTTTCTTAAGCCGATAGGCATCCTCGGGTGAGGTAGCAAGCCCTACAAGTTGAGGATATTTCTCGCACATTTTGTGGATGGCGTCCAGGACCATTAAGGCTTGTTCTTTGGCCTTGGCATAACCCTCTGGAGTTCGATCTCCCTGACCGACAAAAACAGCAAAAAACTCGGCATCCAGCCCGCCCTCGACCATCCGGGGCAAATCCACTCTTCCGCTTTCTCTCTGACCCGGGCTAAGGATATGCCTTTCTCCTATGTCCCAACCTTTACGGAGTAAATTGGATGCTGTATCACAATGCGTGTCCACTGTGAGCACGCGCGAATGGATCTCCCGCGCCTTGGTTGAGAGATTCTTCTCATCGAATTTTACTTGACAGGTCAAGAATAAAAAACAAGCAACGGTGAGAATCAATATTTTCGAAACCAGCATTGTCTTCTTCATCTAAGCTCCTTTCACAAGTCCAAGATTATATCATATAAACAAACAATTCAGGCTGATCCCAGAATTGATTAAATTAAGATAAGTCCTGGACGGTCCCTGTGCGTTTGAAGACCTAAGAGGGTAGGTGGGGTTTGGTCGAGAACGCACCGGGATCGGCCAGGTTTTTTTGAAAGTCACTTTATCCCATTGGGAATGCTCCTGACACTTGGTCCGCATTTGATTTAACTCGAGTTTTGGATAGAATGGGAATCTCGATAAAAAAAGGAGGTGGCTATGAAGAAATCAGTGTTAGGGTTTATGCTTCTGCTTTTTATTTTTATAATCCTCGCTTCCTCTGCCCAAACTCCTCAAAGCCAAAAAAGCCCGATGACCTTTATGGATGTTCTCAACTTAAATTCTATAAAAGGAGGCGATCTTTCCCACAATAAGCAAGATTTCATCTATGAAATCTCAGCCCTGGATTGGAAAGAAAATAAAAGGTTCTCCGACCTTTATCTCGTCTCAACTCTTGGAGGCCCTTCGAAACAAATGACCTTCACTCCGAAAAAGAATGAAACCTCTCCCAAGTGGCATCCGGATAGCTCGCTTTTTGCCTTTCTCTCCGACCGCTACGACAAAAATCAGATTTATTTCATGAGGCCGGACGGAGGCGAAGCCTGGCAGGTTACGGATGCCAGGGATGGCGTCATCTCTTTTGACTGGAATAAGGACGGGAGCCTTCTCGCCTTTCTCAGCGGAAAAGACAAGGATGTTCAGGCCTGGACAATCCAGGGCATAGATGGCAAACCTTCACAACTCACCAAACATGAAACGCCTGTCGAATCCTGGTTCTGGAGCCCGGATGGAAAAAAAATCTATTTCATCGCGTCCGACAGATACGATGAAACCGAAAAGAAACGGAATGAAAAAGGATTCGACGCCAAAATCATTAACCCGTCGCTTATCGCCCGGCACCTCTGGGTTGTGGACCTGGAGAGCAAACAGGAAAAAAGGCTAACCTCAGGAGAGGATTATTCCGTCGAGTCACCGGTCATTTCAGATAACGGCCGGTATATAGCCTTCATAGGAAGCTCGATGAATCGCTATGCGGATGACCGTTCCTCTGAAGTCTATCTCCTTGATCTTCAGTCAGAAAAAGTGACCTCGCTCACCCAGAATTATGTCTCGGAAAAGTCCCTCAGCTTTTCTCCCGATGGCCGGTGGCTGGCTTTTATTGCGCCCGAGGAATTCACTTACATGCGCCGGGACAAAATCTTTCTCTATCCGCTGAAAGGCGGAAAGACTACTATCCTCCCTCGAAAATTCGACCTCGATGCCGAGGTGAGTTTCTGGAGCGACAAAGGCGACACTATTTTTTTTAATACTTCAAAAGGCACAACCTCCAACCTTTTCTCGGTATCCTGCGGGGAAGGGGCTGAAGCCATAAAAGTCACAGAGGAGCAGGCTGAACTTTATGCAAGCAAGGACAAGGATACCGACTTCATCTTGGTCAATTACACTGATCCTTATCATCCGGAGAATTATTACCTGGCGACCCTGAATACCCTGTCCCAGAAAGAAAAATGGATCCAGCTCAGCGACGCAAATCCTCAAGTCAAAAATTATAGCTTAGCTGAGTATGAAAATATCACCTGGAAAAGCTCGGATGGGAAGATGATTGAAGGGATTCTCGTCTATCCTCTCAATTATGAAAAAGGCAAGCGCTATCCTCTCATCGTCCAAATCCACGGCGGCCCGGCTGGGGCATATACATTTTCTTTTTCAGGTTCTTACCAAACTTATATCCATGTCTTTGCGGCCAGCGGCTATGCTGTCTTCCAGCCTAATTATCGCGGATCAACAGGATATGGCGAGAAATTCCGGATGCAAATTTCTGGCGACTATTTTCGCCAGGCCTTTGACGACATCATGAGCGGCGTGGATTATTTAATAGCGCGCGGGATTGCCGACCCTGAGAAACTGGGCATAATGGGCTGGAGCGCAGGGGGACACTGGTCCAATTGGGCGCTGGTTTCAACGGACCGCTTTAGAGCAATTTCCACGGGAGCTGGAGCGGTGAACTGGGTCTCACTCTATGCAGAAACGGACGAACAGGATACACGCGAATTCTATTTTAAAGGAATGCCCTATGATAATTGGGATAATTATGTGCGAGTCTCGCCTCTCAAATACATTAAGAAGGCAAAAACTCCCACCCTGATTCATTTCGGCGAGAAAGACCAGCGAATTCCCATGCCGCAGGGTGAAGAACTCCATATGGCTCTCAAGAAGCTGGGCGTTCCCACTGAATTCATCGTTTACCCTGGGATGCCTCACAGCCTGACCGCAAACCCCCGCTATCAGCTTGTGAAAATGGAAGCAGAATTCTCCTGGTTTGAGAAATGGATCAAAGGCAAAGAGGGGTGGCTCGATTGGAAGAAGCTGCTCAAGACTCTCCCTGATGAAAAGGAGCAACAGGCTCAATCAAGCGAGCGCTTGCCGTAGGCAACGGTCGGATTTATCCGATGTTGTTCGATAAATCGAACCGCTACACTGTGCAGTGAATCTCACGATTACATTATTAAATATTAGGAGAGGAAAGGAGATTTAGTCATGCCGCAAAGCAATGACCGGGTCTACTTTGGCGGCCCGATGGGCAGGATAAATGCCGGCCGCAAGGCTGACGACCACCGAAAACAGCATCGCGCCCACAAATAACCACAGGGGAAAATTAAAATACTCAATATAAGGCACGCCCTGTCTGGCTAAAAAATAGTTGACGATGCGGTTGATCAGGCGGCTGACCACCCAGCCCAATCCAAAACCTAGGATTCCTCCCATAAAACCGATCGAGCTGGATTCAAAGAAAAATATTTTCCGCACATCTCCATCGCTTGCGCCTACAGCTTTCATGATCCCTATCTCCCGATAGCGCTCCAGGATGGACATGACCATGGTGTTGATGATTCCGAGCGAGGCGACAAAAATGGCAATCATTCCCACAGCCGCAAGAATCATGTCGAGATATATAAAGCTTGTTTTTATCTGCTCAAGTTGGTCAGCCAGGGCAAAAGTCGAAAAGCCCATCTCTTTGATTTTTGCTTTTACGGACTCCACATATTTGGGAGAGGAAAGCCTGACGTTGAGCGCTGAATAACCCAGCTTTCCTTCCTTGGCCCGGAAGATGTCCCAGACACTGGTGAATGGCAATTTCTTGATCTTCTGGGCAGCGCCGGCAGGAATCATCAAGTCATTCTGAACCGGGCTTGGCCCGCCAAATCCCATTCCCTCTTTGACGCCAACAATTGTGAACTCATAATTTTCTTTAGATAGAGGAAGCTTATTGCCCTGCAGGAGTGATGCAAGATTGAGAGGATTGAACCCGGCGAAATCAAAGGCGATCGAGGAGAGCTCGATTTTCTTCCCGATGGCAGTTGAGGGGTCTTTGATTTTGAGCTGTCGGAGCAGCCAGTTGCTGATAATAACAGAGTTTTCATCATCGGAAAGGTATGGCTTCCCTGCTTGAAGCTTTATCATTTTCGAGGAAGCGACTCTAGCGGGAACAACCTGAACCAGCCTGAACTCTTCCTGGCCATTGAACCGGACAATGGCCGGAAAATTGACATCAGGAAAAACTGTCTCGACACCTTTCAATTCGGAAATCTCAGCTACGACTTTCTCATCAAGAATAGCACTGGATGGATGAGCTACTCGCTCGAACCTTTGCCCCGGCTCATCTGGGTCTCTGCCCGCCGCGATATAACCTCCTGGAAAAACAGTAATGGAATTAAAAAGCTCTAAAGCCTTAAAGCTCTCTGTCACATTCTTCTGCATTCCACTGCCGAAGGATATCATGGAGACAAGTGCTCCTATTCCGATAATGACACCGAAGGTCGTCAGAAAAGTCCTGAGCTTCATTTTCCATAAGTTAGAGAATGAAAGCTCAATGTAATCAGAAAATTTCATTTTATTTTATCCTGGGCTCTCACCATACCATCCCTGAGGTGAATGACTTCATCTGAGAATTCTCTGGCCAGATCTTCCTGATGGGAAACCATGATAACCGTCAAGCCTTGATTCCGGTTGAGGTCGACCAGAAGTTGAACAATCTCTCTTGAAGTCCTGCTATCTAGGTTGCCAGTTGGCTCATCCGCGAGGAGGAGGTGAGGGTTATTGATGAGGGCACGGGCAATGGCCACCCTCTGCTGCTCGCCGCCGGAGAGCTCGGACGGACGATGCGAGCGCCGCTCGGTGAGCCCAACTTTTTCAAGCATCTCTTCAGCCCGGCGCCTCCTTTCTTTTTTGCCAACATCCGAAAATATCAAGGGGAATTCCACGTTCTCAAGAGCTGTGCGGGCCAAAAGAAGGTTGAAAGATTGGAAGATCATTCCCACACCATAGCGCCGATAGCCGGCAAGCGCTTCTTTGTTCATCTCGGAAATCTTTGTTCCCTGGACTTGGATGGTGCCGGAGGTGGGAGTGTCCAGCCCGCCCAGGAGATTGAGCAGGGTGGATTTCCCGGAGCCAGAGGCCCCTATGATCGCCAAAAACTTCCCTTCCACAACACTCAGGTTCACATCTTTTAAGGCCACGACCTGAATTTTGCCTGAAGTATAGACCTTAGATAATTTGTCCGTTTTGATAACTATGGGAGATGTAACCATAAGCCACCTTCTCAGCTAGAATAAAACTTGGGACCAGATTTGTCAAAACTATCTTTCAAAATTGGGGACGGGCCAAGATAAATTATTAAAATTGAAATAAATAGCTCCATTTTAAGACAATTTTTCCCTCTTATTCCTTACTTTTTGCCCCTCGAAAAAATATCATTTAAGAGAAATTTCAAGGTCGAAAAATAAGATTTTTGTATATTTTCAGCTACTTAACTTGGCCCGTCGCCCTTATTCTTTGACCTTATTCTTTGATATAATATCAAAGACGCGGCGGAAATTTCTCCGGAGGATCGGCACGCTTTCAGTCAGTGCAAGTGTCCTGAATTTGGAGTAGATGCTCTCATTCAAATGGCGATCTTGGATGTCCCGGTCGTCAAGGAGCGCTACGGTCTCCTCCTTTGTGAACGAAATACCTGCCTTTTCGCGTCTTAAAAGGCCCTTGTTGGCGGGGCAGGTCTCCTGACACCTCAAGCACCCGATGAGGCAGTCCGGAGACGGTGGCTCGATGCTTGCCGGAATTGGCTGTTGCGATTCCGAATAAAGCGTGTAACACCGTTCTGCATGGATCAGAAATCGATCCTCGGTGATAGCGCCCATAGGGCATGCCCGGATGCATGCCCGGCAGGAAGAGCAAAGGCTGAGCTTCTGTACAAGCTGCATCTCACTGGCAACGCCTATCAAAGGGACGTCGAGGATATATCCTGCGAGCTGGAAATAGCTGCCGAACTCGGGGATATAAGTGATGTTGTTTCTTCCGTAAGAGACCAATCCAATGTAAGCAGCCAGTGATTTTAGCGGTGCCTGGAGGGTTTCGATCCTGACATTCTTGCCAAGAACGTTGTTTTTGAGTTCGACTCTAACATTTTCAAAAAGGGGGCGGTATTCCACGTAAGTCGGCGGGAGTGTTGTCTCTACGCTCCCGCGCTCGAGCTCGAAGTTCAAGATGCAGGCAGACCGTGGTATCGCGACGATGAGGAGGGCCCTTGGGCTCTTAATTGAGCTTTCTTCGAGGTACTTGAAGAAGCCGAGGTTTGCCTCAAAAAAACCCGGGGCAAACTCCGCTTTAGCCCTCAGTCTTTCCAACTTGTCTTTGACGACGTCAAGGAGACTGATTTCTGCAAAACCGACTCTGTACCCTTTTTGATTTGCCCACTCAATTAAAACCCGTTGTGTCATTTTAATGAAAACCTCCTGGAAGGCTTGCTCAAAGGGCTGGGTGAGAAGCCCAAAGAGCGGTAATAATTGTAACTATCAATACTGATTTTAATAGTTACATATTGAAAATTATCACGATTTGGTGTAATTGTCAATAGCGAGAAAGATAATTACGATGGAAGATGAGATCTGGCTGGACCTGCTGAACAGCGACTGGCACGATTACCGCGGGACCGGGAAACGCGAAGACCGCATCGATAACCCCATCTGGCTGAAACAATTCCTCGAAAGCTGGGGGATCGATCTCTCCGGGATTCCCCAGGAGCAGGTCAGGGCATCGTTGCGTTCCTTGCGGACGATCCTGCGTCGGATCGCAGAGCAAGTTACAGCAAGAAAGAAGATTAGTCCCGAGGTCTTAAAAGGTCTCAACCTCCTCTTCGACCGAGCCCCGCTTACCAGGCGTCTCGCCTTCCAGAAAGACCAGCCTCAGCTGAAGTTTATATCTATTGCGGGCCGACTCGATTCCGCTCTCGGCGAAATTGCCAACTCCTTTGCTGAGGCTCTTGTTCGAGGGGACCCGTCGCGGATTAAAATCTGCAAGAACAAGGATTGCCTTTGGGTGTTTTATGATAGGACCAAAAATAAGAGCCGTAAATGGTGCGAAGAAACTACCTGCGCAAACCTTATGAAGGTTCGTCGCTTCCGCGAAAAGCACCGGATAAAGCATAGGGAGTTTTCTTATAAGCGCCAATAATAATGAACACGACGCGGGTGACCGAATTAAAAGACAATGGGGACGCTTCTCAGAACTGTCCCCTGAAGCGTCCCCAAGACAAGATCCCAAGATAAAAGATATTACGTCTTATCATCCATGACGATGGGTTGAGGCAAAATTGGCACATGAACGATCATTCAGCCAGCGCAGCAGAAAAGGAAGTGCTTATCTTTTCGATTGGGTTGAGAATGCGGTTAATCGCGGCTTCATTAACTGCCCATATATGAGTTAATACGACCCATGCCTTGCAAACATCCGCGGCGAGGAACGCTTCAAGAAGCTCATGGAGCGCGTCAAGTACGAATGGGAGCATTTTGAAATATGCAAGAATTTCTCGTCGCATGAATGCGACCGCTACAACTAAATTGGTGTAAAGGTTGCAATATTTTCCCCCTTTGTGATAGAAATTCCCATGGAGGAATGAGATTCGCCTTCGCCTTCGCTTTCGCTCTTTCTGCAGACCTGACTTCCGTGAGTCTCACCCATCTCAATTTTCTAAAGCTCTAATTCCATAATTCCGAGGAGGACGACATGGGTGGATTTTTTGGCGTTGCTTCCTGGCAGGATTGTATCAACGACCTTTTCTACGGGACTGACTATCATTCCCACCTGGGGACGAAAAGAGGCGGGCTGGCTGTTGTTCGGCCCGACGGTTTCGTCCGCATCATTCACAACATCGAAAATGCCCAATTCCGATCCAAATTTGAGCCTGATATTGCCAATATGCATTCCTGGGTCGGTATCGGCGTCATCAGCGATTATGACAACCAGCCGGTTCTCATCCGCTCTCATCTTGGGAACTATGCCATCGTTACCGTCGGCGCAATAAAGAATGCCGAAGCTCTTGTCGGAGACGCCTTCTTGAGGCGGCGCCTCCATTTTGCCGAGTTGAGCGGCAAAGAAATCAATCCGACCGAGCTCGTGGCTACCCTGATCAATCAAGAGGAGAGTTTCGAAGCGGGAATCCAGAATGTGCAAAACCTAGTCGAAGGCTCCTGTTCTCTGCTCGTTTTGACCGAAAAGGGAATCTATGCAGCCCGAGATAAATTGGGACGGACGCCCATGGTCATCGGTAAAAAAGGAGGAAGCATCGCTGTGACCCTGGAGACGTGCGCTTTTCCTAATTTGGGCTTTGAAGTGGAAAAATACTTAGGGCCCGCTGAGATCGTTTTTATCACGCCGGAAGGATATGAACAGCGAAAAGCGCCTGAGTCGAAACTTCAAATCTGCGGTTTCCTCTGGGTTTACTATGGCTATCCGGCTTCTAGTTACGAGGGCATTAATGTCGAGTGGGCGCGGTATCGCTGCGGCTCTTTCCTTGCTCGGAGAAATCCGATCGAGATCGATTTCGTGGCCGGAATTCCGGATTCCGGAGTCGGCCACGGCCTCGGGTACGCTGGCGAAGCGCGAGTTCCTTTCAGAAGGCCCTTCGTCAAATACACGCCCACCTGGGCCCGGAGCTTCATGCCCCAGGACCAGGAAACGAGGGACCTTGTGGCCAGGATGAAGCTCATCCCCATTCGCGAGCTGATCAACGGAAAGAGATTTGTTTTTTGCGAGGATTCCATCGTGCGCGGGACTCAGCTCCGAGACACGATCAAAAGGCTCTTCGATGTCGGCGCTCTTGAAGTCCATATGCGTCCGGCCTGCCCTCCCCTTGTCTACGGCTGTAAATTTTTGAATTTTTCGATATCCAGGTCAGAGCTGGACCTTGCCGCGAGGAGAGCAATCCGGGAGCTCGAGGGAGAGAATGTCAAGGACTTTGTGGAGTATACGCACAACGGGACGGAAAAATACAATGCCATGGAAGAGCGAATACGGCGGAGGCTTAATCTGACAACGCTCAAATATCAGCGGCTGGAGGATTTAGTCGAAGCCATTGGCCTGCCTAAAGAAAAATTGTGCACATATTGCTGGGATGGGGCAGAATAAAACAGTGAAAAAAGGGGACGCTTCTCAGAACTGTCCCCTGAAACGTCCCCTTTTTTATTTTTACTTTTTTACTATTTTACTTTGAGCTCTTCCAGCGGTTGTAAAAAACATTGAGAAGCTTTATGAATTCATCAGAAGCTTTGCGGTTTCCAGCCTGCGAGGGGTGGCTGTCCTCAGTGGGATAAGCTGAAACATTCTTTTTGACTGTCTGAATATATTGGATGGCCGCTTTCCAGAACCGGTGATGATTGCCTGTCTCGGAACCTAGGTCATTAACATCGGAGCTGCCCCCGTTGGAGGTTAAAACATTGAAAAAGTCGAATACAGCAACATTTTTGTGATGATAGTTCCTGAGCCACGTCTTAACCAACCACTTGTTCACGGCCCTGGCATTGGCGGCATTTTCAGCCGAGGTTTCAAAGGACGCAAGCGGGGGTGCTGTGATGACCACAAACAACTTGTCTTGGCGTGTAGCAAAATATTTGAGGAGGTCATTGTAGATGCCCTTGACATTGCCCACTGTCATATACTCTGAGTAAGCGTCCTGTCCCCTCAGTGGATTATCGCCTTTGGTCGGAGGGTCGCTCGGCTTCCCTCCAATATTAGAATTCGGAAAGCAGGATTTGAACATAATAATAATATTTTCTCCACCAGGGTCTTTGCTCAAGCGGGAATACGGTTGCTCACAGTGCTTCTTCTTCTCACGGTAAAGCGCTTTGAGATAGGTTGATCTGTGCGGACCCACAAACCAGTTATACCAGTGCCCGATATCTGTATGGTCTCCGATAGTATCAGAGCCCACATCCTGGTCGGCCGGGCCCCACCCGTAGTTTGTGTCACTGACGAAATAGTTGTTCTTTTTCAAGGTGATGCCCAGCTTGCCATTCGAGTCGGCAAGCCAGTTCTCACCCGTCGAGTGATGAATGAAGATGAGCTTGACCGGCTTGGCTGGTGGCGCGGGATTATCCGCAGCGGAAGAACTGACTGTCCCCAAAGAAATGGCCAAAAAGGATCCCAGGAAAAGAGAAACGAGAGTTCTAGCCCATTTCCCATGGCTTATTTCTTTCATAATGTGACCTCCTCCTTTTTCATGTGTTGAAGATGCATCCACATCTTTTTTATTTCTATAACACATAGCTGTCGAATTGTCAAAAAAATGACTTTCAGTTCCGATCCTGCCCAAAAAGACCCGCGTTTTTCTGCCCCCTCACCAAGAACCGGCTTAGAGAAATAGTTGGTTAATGCATTATTGAATTTCGGCCAGCGCTTGAGTTGCCTCCGCATAATCTGGTTTCAGGGCTAGGGCCTTTTTGAAGGCTTCTTTGGCCTTATCCATTATTCCCTTGCCTCGGTAGGCAGTGCCAAGCTGATAAAAAGCTTCAGGGGAGGGCTTTTTCCCGCAGACAAAAGAAAAGTCTTCGATAGCCCCGTCGTAGTCCCTTCCAAAACCCTCTGGAGCTTTCAGACGACCTATTCCGCGGCCAAAATGCCCTCTGATGTTGTTCGGGTCAAGTTTGAGGGCGGTCTCGAATTCCTGCATGGCTCCCATCCCGTATTTCATCATATCCAGTGGATTTCCTCCTGTTATCATGGAGCCCATGATACCGCCCTTCCAGGCATGAAGGTCGGCGTTATTTGGATCCTTGGCCAGGAGGGAATCGACCCCGGCAAGGGCCTCAGAATATTTCCCTTCATTGAATAATTCTTCCACCTGATTTAAGGTAATATCTTTTGCAGGCTCGCCGGTTTTTTCTGCCTTTGGCTCAGGGGATGTTGGAAGCGCACTGGGAAAAGAAGGAAATTTATTGCCAAGCATTTGGGGAAGCGCCTTGAGAAGGATGGGGAGCATCTGCTCGAGGAAAGAAGGTTTCTTCTCCTCAAGAGGCAGGAGCTCGATTTTGACGTCATCTCCTTCTATGATCAGGAAACCCGCAGGAATGGCTTTCCCTCCCATCCCTCCTCCAAAGGCCATCATAGAGCCTCCGGCGCCCACTCCAAATTTGATCCTAGAGAAAGGGATAATGATGGAATTGCCTGCCCGGATGGGCTCACTGATGATCGAATTCACCTTCAAAGAAGATATGAGCTTATCGAGATTCGCTAGAGAATCGTCCATCGGCGATGCAGATTGAGCAGTGAGCTGGCCAAAGAAAACCATAAGCAAAGCAATTGCCGCTGCTAGAAAATTACTTGTTTTCATCTCTTCCTCCCTATTCCCTTGGAACTTTGCCTGCGCTCAGGAATTTTGTTCCGGACTTGCTGATGATGATAAATCCCAGGGGTTTAGCTTCACCACTCATAAAGAAGCCACTTCCCATCGGTTTTTGCCCGGGTGCGCCGGCCCCGCCTCCGCCATATCCCATATCAATCATGATAAGCGGGATGATGGTGACATTCCCCACCTTTACAGGGTCACCGACAATCTTTTTCACCTGAAAATTCCTGGCGAGCAGATCGAGCATGAAACTTGTTGCTAAAGCTACCGGATTTTCTTGCTTCGCCTGGACTTTTGCCTTCTCTGACTGTTCTTTCGGAATATCGCTGGCTTGAGCGAGAGAGACGAGCCACAGACAAAGAGCGCTGATGAGAATCCATTTTTTTCTCATTTTCTCTCCTTTTAAATTTAGATTGCTTCTCTATGGATTAAGGATTATATCAGAAAGCGGAATTGATATTCCTTTAATATTTTCCATCCATCTGAAACTCGGAGCTATCGAGCCAAAAGCCTGACCCAGTGACTGAATCATGCTGGGCCTGGAGAAGGTCAAAGTGGAATCGCTCTTCATCACAGATCTTATCGAATATTTCCTTGATCTTGGTATCTGTCACGTCAGCAGAAGATTTTTTGAACATTTCGACGGCATTCTGTTCGAGCTCCATCCCTAGGCGCAGAGCTTCGACCTCGCCCTTGGCTTCAGGTTTTTTCATCCTGGAAGCAAGCTCCTCGATGAGCGGTGATTTTTCAGATAGTTTCTCTTCTTTTTTAACATATTCTTTCCAATCTTCTGCCTTCACCATGGAACCGAACAATTTGCCAAAAGTTGTAAGGTGTTTCACTTCTTCCTGGGCAAGCCGCTGGAACATTTTTTTCCCGAGCTCATGAAGGGTGATTTCTGCGGCATAGTTGAAAAATTTCCGGCCATCGATTTCCAGCCGAATGGCTTTCTTGACCAAATCTTGAAGCTGTTTATTTTCCATTATTACCTCCTGTTTTCTGTTTTTTTGCCTGCTTCCAGGCCTCAATAAATTTCACGGCTCGCTCCACCATTTCCTTGACGGCCTTCTCCCCTATCTCCGGCTTTGCCATTTTCGGGTCTTTCAAAGACCAGATCCCATTGCTTGAAATCTCGCGACTTGCTCCGCCTTTTTTCGTCTCAGCGGGCACACCAAAGAGCGAATTCCAGACATTCATGAGTTCTGGATCTTTTTTAGCAAGCTCCCGGAGCTCTTCCATCTGAGGCGTGAAATGGATGACGGGCTTCTCCGCCCTCTCCATCCTGGCTAACTGGGGCTCAAGATAGAGAATGAGGGAAGTCTCTTCAACTCCGGCGTGCCAATCGAAAGATTCCGCATCCTCCTCGCTTTTCTGGATCGGGCCTCCGTAACCGATGGCCATGGCTGTGGCTTCAGTTGTCTGGTTAATGCGGTAGATAGCTTTCTCTTGAACAACGTTATTCCCGCCATGGTAATTAAAAAACATAATACGGCGAAAGCCGTACTTTACAAGCATCTCTACCGTCTCGTATAAAACTTCTTCCAAAGTCTCAGGCTTTAGGCTCAAAGTGCCAGAAAAACCCGAGTGGTAAAAACTGTAGCCAGCCATTACGACTGGAGCAACGACAACGCCGGTCTTGGCCGAAATCAACTTGGCTGTGTCGAGCGCCACATAATAATCCACACCTAAAGGCAAATGGGGGCCATGCTGTTCGGTGCTTCCCAGAGGGATGATAACCATGTCATTGGTCTTAAGATAATCCCGGACATCGGTCCAGGTCATCTCCTGGAGCAAGAGGGGCTTTCCTGTTGTTTGAGCCTGCAAACTACTGGAAAAAAGAAAAATCAGAGCCAAGGCTGCAGAAACTTTGGGTTTTGATTGAGCCATTGTCCTCCTCCTTAATCCTCCCCCCTTTATTTTTTTAAAACATAAAAATCCCTAACGGGAATTCCATCATCACGCCTGAAATCGATAATCCTGTAATTTTTCCTAAAAAAGTGCTGGAAAACTCTTCTGGTCTGCATCCTCCACTCAACAGGAATCCGCCGCACCTTTGGATCCTCGACATCGGTTTCGTTGAGCATCCGGTAAAAATCAAAGGGAATTTGAACCAGCAAAAACTCACCGTTCAATGAAAGGTCCACGCTCTCGACGACTTCTAGCTTAAAGGGACCGCTCCGCCCTTGAACTTTAATAAAATCAGATTGAACCACCATATAATCCGAGGTGAGGAGAGGTTTCAAATCATATCTGGGCCTTTGGATCAGCTTTTTTAAATCCCAAGAGACAAAAAACCTGTCCCGGGGAACATCCATCCTGTTGAGCAATCCCCCAAATTCTCCGTAAATAGACGCTCTGTATTCCAGAACCTCCATCCCAAAATAATGGATATTCCGGTAAGCGTTAATTCCTGTTAAGGGATCGTAAGTGCAGGTGATGGTATTAATCCCGAATAAATCTCTCACCTTCTCTTTCTGAAATTCCTTGATCAGAACCCCAAGACCGTGGCTTCGAAAATCTTCTTTTATTCCTATGTATTGGGAGTAAAACTGGAGATTATCCAGAGCTTTAAAAGCAATTCTCTTATCTTTGACTCCGACAAATCCGTAAGAAAAACCCACGAGATGAGCTTTATCCTGCTTGAACTCCCCACCCTCAGTCTTAACAAACACCCCAATAAAAAGGGCGCTTCCCTCATGAAGGAAATTTTCACACATCATGTTTCTTGAACCTGGGAGATGATCCTCCGCAAAGCGCCAAATTTCATTTCTCAATTCTTCATACTTCAGATAATCGCTGGATGCCTTCGAACCTTCAACTGTGATTAAAAATTCCTTTCCTTTGACTTCAACGACTTTTTCTAAATTATTCACCGCAGCCATTCCTACCAAAAACGAAAAAACCGATTAGGCAGTAATCCTACCAGAAGCTTTTCTCCGTTGCAAATTAGAAAAAAGGGGAGTATCTTAAAAAACATTATGAAAAGAATTAATATTTCGCGGCGTCAATTTCTAAAAGCGACCGCCGAAGCCGGGGCTTTGATCGGCCTCGGCGGTGGATTTGAAAAAAAACAAATTTATGCCTCTCCCGGTCATTTTGACCTGATCATCAAAAACGGACAAATTGTTGATGGCATTGCAAACGAATCCTATAAAGCTGATTTAGGAATCATCTTTGACTGTATCGATCGAGTCGGAAACCTTCATTCTGCGCAGGCGAAAACCATTATCGATGCCAAGGGAAAAGTGGTATCACCTGGTTTCATAGATATCCACTCCCATACAGATCTTGAGCTTCTCATTAATCCCAAAGCCGAGAGCAAGATAAGACAAGGAGTTACAACCGAGCTCAGCGGAAACTGTGGTGGCTCCGTTTTTCCGCGAAAGAAATCTACATCAGAATCTGAAGAATCCCTGAAAAAAGAGTTGGGACTGGAATTCCTCTGGACTGACCTGGAAGAGTATCATGCGGCATTGGCGAAACAGGGGATCGCTGTAAACCATGCTACCCTTCTCGGACAGGGGACCCTCCGCGAGTATGTTTTAGGAGATGCCCGAAGAGAGCCAACCTCCGAAGAGATGGATACCATGAAAAAGCTGGCATCCGAAGCCATGGCCCAGGGTGCCTTCGGGCTTTCTACAGGGCTAGAATATGCGCCTGATAGCTTTTCCACCACTTCTGAAATCATAGAGCTCTGCCGGCTTGTCGCCGGATTCGGCGGCTTCTATGCCACTCACATGCGAAGCGAGGATATCCAAATCATGGAAGCGATGGCTGAAGCCATTCATATCGCTGAGAGCGGAGGGCTTCCTCTCGAGATTTCCCACTTTAAAGCATCCGGCAAGCCAAACTATTATAAACTTCCGATGATGATCGACCTCATGGAGAGAGCTAAACAGAGAGGTCTGAGGGTGACTGCTGATTGCTATCCTTACACAGCCTACAACACGACTCTAAGCGTCTTTTTCCCTGACTGGGCATTGGAGGGGGGCCGTGAAAAATTCGTTGAAAGACTCAAAGATAAAGACCTCAGGCAGAAAATGAAAGAAGAGGCCATAGCGGAAGTTGAGGCAAATAACTCCTGGGAAAGCTTGCTCATATCCGATGTCAGCAATGAGCAGAATCTTCGTCTTGGGGGCAGATATATCAGTGAAGCTGCGGCCGAGAAGAACGAAGACCCCTACGAATTCGCTTGTGACCTCCTCATCTCAGAGGGAGGAGGCCTGGGAATTGTCGGTTTCGGAATGAGTGAAGAAAACGTCGAAATAATCTTAAAGCACCCTCTGGTTATGCTCTGCTCCGATGGCTCGGCCCTGGCGCCTTATGGCCCACTCGACAAAGGCATTCCTCATCCTCGAAACTACGGCACTTTTCCCCGATTCTTGGGGTATTATGTTCGTGAAAGAAAACTTCTCAGTCTCCCCGAAGCTATAAAGAAGATGACCTCAATGCCTGCCCAAAAAATGGGCCTTGAGAAAAGAGGCGCTCTCAAGAAAGGATACTTTGCCGATCTAGTCATATTTGACCCCTCAACAATTTCAGACCAGGCCACTTACACCCAGCCGAAACAATACCCCAAAGGAATCGACTATGTCATTGTCAACGGCAAAGTGGTTGTAGACCATGACAAGCACACAGGAGAACTCCCGGGAAAAATTCTTTATGGGCCGGGCAAAAAATAGTCTTCTCCGGAGCCAACGCGATGAAAACGCCCAGACTTGAAATTGACCTGGCCAAGATCGGCCATAATGTGCGGCAGATGATCCAGTTGTACGGAGCCAAGGGAGTAGGAATCACAGGGGTGACTAAAGGCGTTTGCGGCGACCCTATCATTGCTAATGTCTTCCTGAGAAAGGGAATAACGATACTCGCTGACTCAAGAATTGCCAATCTGAGAAAAATGCGCGAGGCCGGAATCAACGCTTCTTTCCTTCTTCTTCGTTTGCCAACCTTGAACGAAGCTGATTCCGTTGTCCTGCAGGCAGACATCAGCCTCAATTCAGAGCTGGAGGTTATTCGAGAGCTCTCCAAGGCGGCCTTGAGAAATAGGGTCAACCATAAAATTATTCTGATGGTGGAGTTAGGGGATTTGCGGGAGGGCATCCTGCCCCAAGATTTGGAAAATGTGGCGAGAGAAGTGCTTCCGCTCAAAGGAATTCAACTGGCCGGTATCGGAGCGAACCTTGCCTGTTTTGGAGGAGTAAAGCCCGATGAGAACAACATGACCTTGCTCTCTTCACTGGCTCAAGACATCGAGGACAAATTCGAACTCCAGCTTGAGTTTGTTTCCATCGGATGTTCGACCGTGTATTCCTGGCTCAAATCTGTGGACAGAGCCAAAAAAATCAATAATGCCCGGCTGGGAGATTCACTCCTCCTGGGCGGAAGAGACCTGGAAGAGAAAGGAATCCCGGGTCTCTATTACGACGCCTTTACCCTGGTGGCCGAAGTCATTGAATCCAAGATTAAATCCTCAGTCCCGTACGGAGAGATTGGCCTCGATGCTTTTGGCGTCGTTCCCAAATTTGAAGACCGGGGTGAGATCAGGCGGATCATCCTCAACATTGGCCGGCAGGATGTCCTTTATACTCAGCTCTACCCTAGGGTGGATATTGATATTCTCGGCGCGAGCAGCGACCACCTGATTGTCGATGCCAAAAGGACTGAGCTTAAAGTCGGGGATGAGGTTGAATTTGACCTGGATTACGGGGCCATGCTGGCAGCCATGACTTCCCCCTATGTCACTAGAGTCTATTTAAACAGGGAAGATTAATAAAAGCGCAATAAAAAAGATTACATGGCAAAATTTTAATATGAAGCTTTGCTCGAGAATCATCTTCAGCTTGATCTTGCTTGCTTCTCTGTCAAATCTTCTCAATTCCGCTCCAGAGAAACCCGACTATTGGAAAACCTGGCTCAATGAAATTGAGCCCATCATGACTAAAGCAGAAAAAGCCGTCTTCAAGAGCCTTCAGACCGAAGAAGACCGAAAGAAGTTTCAACAACTCTTTTGGAAAGTGCGGGACCCGGACCCCAGCACTCCCGAGAATGAGTTTAGGAAAGAATACTACAGCCGGCTTCATTATGCTGAGAAGAATTTTGAAGGCGTGGATTCGGACCGGGGCCGGATTTACCTTTTGCTCGGGAAGCCTACAGAAAAGTACGACTTCACGGGCTCTGAAAAAGTCGTCGATTGCGAGCTTTGGGTCTATCAGAACACTGGACTGCCTGGGCTTCCGCCCATGATGGACCTTATCTTCTACAAAGAAAATAACGCCGGCAATTACAAACTCTATTATCCGGGAATGAATTCCCCTCTGGATGTTCTATCGACAAGCTACATGCCCAGAAGTGTCTCCAAGGCTCAAGCCCATAAAATTATCAACCTGAGTTTTCCGGAGCTCGGCCGGGCTACTCTTTCTGTCATTCCGGATGAAGCCAACGCCGGGATAGAATCGTTGGGTTCAGGGACCACTCTTTCCCAGATTTTCACTCTACCTGAACGAGAAGTGAATAGAAATTATCTCAAGAATTTTAGGCCTGCCGAGGGAGTCGTAGATGTAACCTACTCGACCAAAGAGATTGCGGGGAAGGCGTCCCTAGCCTTGAGCTATGACCGGGGCTTCCGGTTCCTGAACTATGCTCTCCTGCCCGACATCATCCACACGGTGAAGCAAGTGAAGGGGGGCGAGACCGCTGAACGGGCCCAGATAAGCCTGAATCTCAGAATTGAGGACTTGCAAGGAAAAACCCTCGCCCAGCAGGAACGTCTCCTTGATCTGAAGTTCAATGAGAAGCAGAAACAAGTGATGCTTGAGGAAAAGAAATTTGTCTTCAAAGACTTTGCCCCGATCATCGAAGGCGAATTCAACGTCCACCTGGCTTTTATCAACAAAACCACCGACGAATTTTTCGTTCATAAAGAGCGGCTGAATGTCAGCGCTGAGACCGTGCCGGTCATGGTCGGATACCAGGTCAAAGAAGCCGGGTCGGATCATTTTCTTCCTTTTCGCGGCGGCGCCTACAAAGTCTCCCTTGACCCGAGATTCCTCTTCACCCCAGATGACTCGGTCGAAGGAATCATTTTCACCGAGACAAAGCCTGAAATCTCGCTCGTTTCCCGGGATAACCAAGATATTATTATTCCGATAGATTCTATAGAAAAAAAACAAAATTATTTCATCTTCCGCCGGGCTCTCCACGACGTCCGGCCCGGCAACTACACCCTCCGCATTCAAATAGACGGCAGGGAGGTTTCGAGCCAGGTTCTCTCCGTACTTTCGTTCAAAGTCGAAAAGCCTCTGGACTTTGAGCGGTCCGAGCCTGCCGCGTCTTCGCCCAATTACACTTTTATCATGGCTCAGGAATATCTTGACAAGGGAGAATTCGACCTGGCCCTAGAAAATTTCCAGAAACTTCCTTCTCCCCTGTGGAATTCAACGACGCTTCCGGTCATCGCCCGGGCCTACTATCTTAAAAAAGATTATCCAAAAGTTGTCGAACTCCTCGAGAGAGGCATTGTAGAAAAAACTTATTCCGTCCTCCTCCTCCTGGGAAATTCCTGCCTGGAGATTAATAAACTGGCGAAGGCAGCAGAATATTTTGAGCTTCTTAGAAAATACGGCGACACCGCCGAGAAAAACCGCGTTCTGGGTGCCATTTACTTTTCCCTGGGGGAAAAAGAAAAGGCCCAAGCCTATTGGGATCGCGCCACAAGTTTAGAAAAGAAAGCGGCTGAAAAAAGTCCGACCGAAAAAGAAAAAAAGGGGGAGTGAAATGAAAACAAGAAAGCCCATAACTTTAGCCGGATTCCTGATCATTTGTTTTTTTTGCTGCTCAGCGCTTCAGGCCGCCATCACCGGAGCGGTTGAAGGCATTATCAAAAATTCAACCACGGGGGAAATTCTGGAGGGAGTGAAAATAACGCTTGTTTTTTCAAAATCCGAAACTATGACCTATGAGCTGCATTCCGACAAAAAGGGCCATTTTTACAAGGGCGGTCTCGTCCCCGGCCCCTATAACCTAACGTTCGAAAAAGATGGCTATATCCCTCAGGCCGCTTCTATCCGGGTCACCATCGAAGAGACAACCAGGCTAGAAATAAAACTTGAACTAGCTCAAGGTTCTGCAACGAACGTTCCGCAGGCCGCAAAATCCATAAGCAGCGGAATAGATCTCATCTCTGCCGGAAAATATGAGGAGGCGACCACAAAATTCAGCGAGGCCCTGGCCCAGGACCCTTCTAATCCAGTCCTCCATTATTATCGGGCCTTCGCTCTGGAGAAATCCGGAAAAAGCGACGACGCGCTCGCAGATTATCAAAAAGCGATCGAGCTCAAGCCTGATTTCATTCTGCCTCTTTCGAGGGCGGGCATCGTCCTGGCCAAGAAAGGTGATTATGAAAAAGCGTCTGAATTCTACCAGAAGGCCATCGACCTCAGAGACCAGGATCCTGCAACCTATTATAACTATGGAGTGTGTCTCATCAACCTGGGGAAGAAGGAAGAAGCAAAAGCAGCTTTTGAAAAGTTGCTGGCCTTAGATCCTTATTATTCCGATGGATACTATCAATTGGGCCTCATTTACATCGGCGCGGGCGAGACTGCCAAAGCTAAAGAGTTCCTTCAGAAATTTATCGAGTTGGACCCGGAAAATAAGAACGCGGCTTTGGCCAAGGAAATCCTCAAGAACCTGAACTGATGAGGAAAGCATCTCTATTTCCGTGAAAGCAATGATTGGGAATAGGGTCCTGTCACAGCGCACTCGCTTGAGTGTCAATGACAATGTCCTATTGCGTTTTGCCCTTTTTGAGCTTCTGCTCAAGCGCTCGTCCCTTCTCTACCTCTGAATTATACTCCTGCCAGCGTCCGAGCCGGTTATAAATATCAGCCAAGACATAATGGCCTAAGGGAGCCGATTCGGCTTCAGGCTCTAATTCTAAACCTTTTTTGGCCAAGTTGATCGCCTCTTCATGATTTTCATTCAAATCAAGGTAGGCTTTGGCTAAAAAGAGATAACCTCTGGCGAAGTTTTTGTTTGATTTTATCGTTTCCTTGAACTCATTCACTTGCTCGCGTAAATACCCCATTTTTCCGTAGAGCAGAGCGAGGTTGAAATGGGCGGGATAAGCCGCCGGGTGAATTTCGATCTCCTTTTTATATTCCTCAATCGCCCTCTTCAAGTCTCCTTTTTCTTCATAGAGAAGGCCGAGGTTGTAATGAGCATCAGGAATGCGCGGCCGCATCTCCAGAGATGTTGTGATTTCTTTTTCCGCCGGATCCAGCCTTTTTTTCTCTAAGTAAGCCGACCCCAAAAGATTGTGAGCCATGGCGCTGTGTTGGGGGTCTGCGGCAATGGCCTTCTCAAGATAGGCAATGGCCTTCTCAAGATCTTTGGTATCGATGTAGATCTCTCCCAGGTTCAGATACGGCTTGGGGTCTCGAGGATCGAGTTGAATGATCCGATTGAAGCCCGCAATCGCCTCATTATATTTCTTGAGTTTCTTATAGGCTTGGGCCAGAGTGAAGATGGCAGCTTCGTATTCTGAGTCAATCTTCAAGGCTTCTTGGCTCTCCAGCACCGCTTCTTCTGTTCGATCGAGCTCTAAATAAACTTGGGCCCGGACATTCCGGGCCTCCATAATCCTCGGATCCTCTTGGATAACCTCGCCGATTAATTTTAAAGCCTCATCATAATTCTTGTCAGCGGAAGCTCCCTCCGCCTGTTTGATTCTGTTGAAAAGGAGAATCTTGTCTTTCGGGTCTGGAAGATTTTCGGCCTTGGCCAGTTTGTGACGAGACGTGAACCCGCCGATGTATCCTAAGGCCATAAGCTTTTCCTCGGCATCCCGGTCCAATCGTTGAGGTCCCTTTTCTTCAATTCCTTTGGCCGACATTTTTTCTTGAAGCCTCTTGAGCTCCATTCCAAATTTTTTTCCCAGGGCAATGTTGCTGCTGTAAACATTCACCTGTTCATGGGGGTCTTGGCTGAGGTCATAGAGTTCAGGCTTGGGCGCCTGGATATACTTGTACTTGCCGCGGCGAAGACTCTTCAGCTCGCTCCAGCCGTAATGATACTTTGGATAGTAGGTTTCGCTGTAAGCCAGCCGCTCTTCTCCTGAACTTTTGCCTGTGATCAACGGGACAAAGCTCTTGCCTTGAACCTCCGGAGGGATGGGAAGGCCCAGCATCTGAAGCAGGGACGGCATGATATCCACATTTTCGACTTGAGTGCTGACAATTTTCCCTTTTAGCCGCGAAGAAGGAAGCCGGACGATCAACGGCACAGAAACGGTCGCGTCATAGATGAAAAAACCATGAGTGTTCTCGTGATGTTCTCCCAAACTTTCGCCGTGGTCGCCGACGATAACGATGATCGTTTTTTCTAAAAGGTCTTTCTTTTTTAAGACCTCCACGACTCTCCCGATCAGAGTGTCCACATAAGCGATCTCGCCGTCATAGAGACCCCAGGGACGGCCGGAATATTGAGTTTTAAAAGGCTCCGGAGGCTCGTAAGGGGAATGGGGGTCATACAAATGAATCCAGCTGAAAAATTTCTTCTGGTCATTCTTATCAAACCATTCAAAAAAGGCTTTGATGACCTCGCCCCCTTCCCGCTGGACGGAGTCGAGGCTGATTGTTTTATACTTGGCAAAATCAAAATTGTCGTAGTAATAGTCAAACCCCTGATTGAGTCCCCAGCGCGAATCAAGGACGAAAGCTCCGATAAAAGCACTGGTCGCCCAGCCGCCCTGCTTGAGCACTTTTGCCAGAGTAATTTTATCGGGCTCAAGATAGAAGCCGCCGTTATCCCTGACACTATGATAGAGGGGATAAGTCCCGGTAAAAATCGAAGAATGGGAGGGCAGGGTCAAGGGAGCCTGAGATACGGCATCTTTAAACAGGATCCCCTCCTGGGCAAGACGGTCGATGTTAGGGGTTTCGATCCTGGTGTAGCCGTAACATCCGATATGATCAGCCCGGGTGGTATCGAGGGTAAAGAAGAGAACGTTAAGCTCGGAACCCTTTAGCGGTGAGATGATTTTTTTTATCTCTCTCTGTGCTTTTCCTTGTTTAGAGGAAAAATTCCCGGCCAAAAAGAGATAAAGAATCAGGCCCAAAAGAGCAATCCCTAAAGCGACAAAAGATATGGCAAGCGACTCTCGCTTAATTTTTTTCGATGATTTTGTGGACATGAGCCAGACAGCCTAAACCTTAAAATGATTTTTCATTCTAATCGATGAAAATTGGGCTGTCAATAAATCAAACTATCCCCGCTATTAAATTAAGATGAGCCCTGGACGGTCCCTGGGTGTTCGAAGACCTAGCTATTTCTTTTTTAGCGAATCGAGGATTTCTTTGACTTTTGCCGCCTGAGGCGCGTTCGGTTCAAGCTGGAGAAAAACTTCAAATTGACTAATCGCCTCATCCTTCATTCCTTTTTTAGTATAAGCGTAACCCAAAAGATAACGAGTGTATGAATAATTGGGGTTGTAATCAAAACTCAGTTTCAATTTTTCGATGGCTTCGTCAATCTTATCCTGCTGAAGTAAAGCCTTGGATTTCTCAAAATAGATGTTTCCCAACACTTCCTTGGACCTGGGCTCTCCGGGTTTTAGCTCCTGGACTTTAAGGAGAGCTTTTTCCGCTTCATCGTCTTTTTGCTGCTGGAAAAGAAGAATTCCGATATTGATGTAAGCTTCCACAAGATCCGGCTTTAGCTCAGCCGCTTTCTGGAAAGTCTGGATAGCTTCTTCGATTTTATTCTCTTGGACAAGCTCTATCCCTTTTTTAAAAGAAGAAATAGCCTCTTGCTCCTTTTTTTGTTCCGGCGTGCTCTCCAGAGCTAAGCTGATCTCGATTTTTGGGACAGAATTAGCTACAAGCTCTATCTCACCTGTGTAATTCTTGTATCCTTCTTTGACAACAGTTAAAGCATATTTTCCAGGGGACAGGCGCCGGAACGAAAACTCGCCCTTTTTGTTGGTTTTGGAAGAAAAAGCCTGGCCCGTGGCCTGCAACTTTAATTGAATCTCTGCTTGGAGGATTGGTTTTTTCTCTAAATCCAGAACCCTACCTTCTAACCTTGCATTTTCTTCTTCTGTCTCCTGAGCCCAGTTGGCCAGAGGCAGAATTAAAACGATTGCTGCTAGGCAACCCATGAAAAATTTAGTTAATTTCATTTCTCATCTTCTCCTCGAGTTTAGCAAAAAAATAAAGATGAAGCTTAGCATAAATATTTTAAAAATCAAATAATAAAGCAAAAAAATATCCATTTTTTTGGATATAATACAATTTTTTGAAGTTTTAATTATATCGTCTTTATAATTGCAGTCTCATAATTAGCTGATATGAAAACAGTTGATAAAATATAAAATTTGGCATAAAAATTGCTTAAATATATGAATAATTAACGCAGGAGTCTGATTAATAGAAAGGAGGTGAGATAGAAGATAATTAAATTATTAATTCAGTAAAAAACCTATGGAAAAAATTTCGGTTTAAAACCAAGGAGGTTAGATTGAAAAAACAAGTGCGCCTTTTATTTGCCTTAGCCTCCGCGCTCATCCTGCTTTCTGGATTGGCATTCTCTCAGAGCGGTACGACGGGGGCGATCGAAGGCAAGATTACGGACGAAGAAGGCAATGCCCTTCCGGGGGCAGGAGTTAAAATCTCTTCGCCCGACCTGATCGGAGGCACTCAGAGCAAAGTTACAACTGTTGAAGGCAAATTCAGGTTTGTCGCTCTTCCGCGAGGAACGTATTCTCTTGAAGCATCGCTGGCAGGGTTTGTCACCACAAAAAAAGATGATATTAAAGTCTCTGTCGGACAAACCATCACGATCGATTTGGCCCTCAAGATAGGAAAGATTGAAGAAGAGGTTACAGTCACGGGCGCTTCTCCTGTTGTTGATGTCAAAGATTCACAGGTCAACGCCACCTACCTGGATAAACAAATGCTCCAGACTGTTGGCTCGGAGATGCGCTGGAAGAATTCAACCAATCTTATCAACTTAGCCCCTGGCGTTAAAGATGACAGTGCCATGGGTGCCGCATCCAGGGTAAGCAACCAATGGCAGCTTGATGGCCAGAGCCTATTGACCTATATCGGGTCTGGAGCTGACTGGCAGTACCCGGACATCGACATCGTCGAAGAAGCCCAGGTTTCAGGCTCGGGCGCCAACGCTGAATATGGAAATTTCACGGGCGCCGTGCTGAATCTGATCACCAAGAGCGGCGGGAATAACCTTGAAGGACTGGTCTCAACCGAGTATTCTCCTCTGAAGTGGAATCAGAAGAATTTCGACCTGAGCAACCCGAAATTTTCGATGTTCGAAACTCCTCCCCGTACGCTATATTTTGATGCCCATCTCGGTATCGGAGGCCCCATCATCAAGGACAAGATCTGGTTCTATGTCTCCGGCGGATTCATCCAGGGTGACACAGAAATCAAAGCCCCTCAAAAAGTCTTAGGGAGAGAGTCCGAACAAATTCCCAAAGGTTTCGGTAAACTCACCTTCCAGATTGACAAAAACAACCGGCTCTCCGCCTACACCGAATACGAGTATTTCCAGGTCTTTAACAGAGGCCTGGCCGTGGACAGAGCGCTTGATGCAACCTATTATGATGTCGGACCCGGACTTCCCACAGCGCTTAATTTTCTCCATACGTTCTCGGAAAACACCTTTGCCGAAGTCAAATTAGGCCACTACTACAGCTGGTATGACCAGAGGCCGAACAAAGGGAAGAATGTCCCCGAACACTATGATTATAAGACAGGAATGTACACCGGGAATTACTATTATTGGGGTGAATCAGAATCGTCCCATTACACAGCCAGTGCTACCCTCTCCCACCACGCGGATGATTTTATCAAGGGATCCCATGATTTCAAAGTCGGTGTGGAGTACCTGAACGGTTTTGATAATGCCAGATTTGATTATACGGGCGGCTTCAGATATACGGATAACTACTTCGGCTATAGTTACACTTACTATGATTACAGGTACATGACCTTAGCTTATTCCTACTCCTATGATCTCAGAGCCAAGGGCTGGAAAGCATCGGCCTTCGCTCAAGACTCCTGGAGGATCAGCAACCGCCTGACCATCAACCCTGGGATTCGTTGGAGCATGCAAAGAGGGTACCTGCCGAACCTAAAGGACGAGGCTTTCTTCAAACCCAAGAATTTCTTTGAGCCGCGGATCGGCTTGACTTTTGATATTTTCGGCGACCATACAACGGCCTTGAAGGCCCACTACGGCAGGTTCCATGAATCCTTCAAGACCTATTACTTCAACGGCGCCGACCCCGGTATCAACGACTGGGTCATGTATGAGGTCCTGGCGGACGGGACCAAGAAGGAAATCTGGAGAATCCCCTACACAAACCCGAGCACAATGGACCCCAAGATCAGTATTCCTTATTCGGACCAGTTCACCATCGGGCTGGAAAGAACCTTGATGAAAGACACGGCCGTAGGACTGACGTTTATTTACCGCGAATATAAGAATTTCATAACCCGCGTCAATATGACTGCTACCTGGGAAAAGATGCCTTATACTTTCACCGATAAAAACGGACAGTCCCAGACGATCGATGTCTACAAGAAGACATCCCCGAGTTCCGCGGATCAGTTCATGATCACCAACGCCAAGGAGGGCATATCGCCATCTGTCCTTCTCACTCCCAAGAATAAATACACAGGAATCTCCGTATCCTTGAATAAGAGGTTTTCCGACGGCTGGATGTTCCATTTTGACTACACTTACAGCCAGACCAAGGGAAACCATTCCAACACCACCGGCGGCGGATCATGGGGCGGGAACTTCTACGAGAACCCCAACAGGCAGATCAACGCTTATGGCTATCTGCCCTATGACGCCCCCCATGCTCTCAATGTCTACGGAACCGCCGCTTTACCGCTGGGTTTTGTCTTAACGCCTCGGTTCATGTACCAGAGCGGCTGGAACTGGACGAGATATGTCCGGGTGAGCGGAGTCTCCGGCTCTCCCAATGTCTACCTCGAACCCAGGGGATCAGAGCGGCTTCCGGCTCAAATCGCTCTCGATTTAAGGCTGGAAAAGCTCTTTGCCTTCACCCAGAGGTTCAAGCTTGGGCTCATCCTTGATGCCTTCAATATTTTTAACCGCGGAGTGGAGACAAACGTTGAGGCCAGAGTCACTAACTCAAACTACGGAAAGGCAAACTCAGTCTGCGAACCCAGATACTTCCGGGTTGGAATGAGGTTCTACTTCTAATTCTTGCTCGAAAAAAGGAGGAGGCTTCATCCTCCCCCTTTTCTTTTCTTTCAATTGCCCGAAGAATCAGCTATAAAATCTATCATTGAAAGGAGGCTTTATGCCTAGGATTTTTCCAAAAACAAAATGGCTCTTGAGTTTTCTTCTTCTCGTAATTCTCGCCCCGTTTCTTGCGGCCGACGAGAAGACGGACAAAGTCGATAAGCTCTTCGCCCAATGGGATACGACAGTCACCCCTGGCGCAGCTCTGGCAATCATCCAGGATGGCCAAATCATCTATAAGCGTGGCTATGGTATGGCGAAAATCGAAGACGGCATCGTCATGACGCCATCCAAGATTTTTGACATCGGCTCTGTCTCCAAGCAATTCACGGCGACCTGCCTTAGCCTTCTTATCAAAGAAGGAAAGGTCTCGCTCGACGACGATATCCGCAAATATTTTCCTGAGATGCCCAAGTATAAGAAACCGATCACCATCAATCATCTCATCCACCACACGAGCGGCCTGCGCGACTACAACGCGCTACTCGAGCTTGCCGGGTTCAGAGCCGAATCTGACTGCCCGAACGTCGATGAAGCCCTCGAGGTTATCTGCAAACAAAAAAGGCTCAATTATCTGCCGGGCGAAGAGTATTCCTACACGAACACAGGCTATTTTCTGATGGGCCAGATCGTCGAGAGGATAAGCGGCAAATCCCTGAACGAATTTGCCCAGGAGCATATCTTTAAGCCCTTGGGTATGATGCATACAATTTACCAGGATGACCACACCCAGATCATAAAAGACAGGGCCACCGGTTATGACAAAACAGAAAAGGGCTATAAAATCGACCTCTCCAATTGGGATGAGACGGGAGACGGTAACGTTTACACTTCGGTTGAGGACCTTTATTTCTGGGACCAGGCCTTCTATAATTGGAGGCTAGGCCAAGACCTCATGGACATGCTCCATACGGTTGGGGTTCTCAATAATGGCAAAAAGATCGACTATGCCTTCGGACTCGTCGTCACTGAGTACAAAGGACTAAAGGTCGTCGAACATGGCGGCGCCTGGGCCGGGTTCAGGGCTGGATTGGTACGTTTCCCGGAGCAAAAGTTTTCCGTTATCTGCCTGGCGAACCTCAGCAATATGAATCCTTCCAGGTTGTGTTTCCAAGTGGCCGACATTTACCTGGCAGACCTGCTGAAAGAGAAGCCGAAAGAAGAAAAAAAGAAAGCGGAGCCGATCGCTCTCTCCAAGCAGGAACTGGAAGACAAAATCGGAAATTACCAGGATGAGAAGTTCGGGATGTGGGTCAGTGTGGTCATGAAAGACGATAAGCTGAGAATAGCAACAATGGGCGAGGAATTTAGCCTTCTTCCTGTGAGCAAAACGACCTTTCAAGCTCTTGAGGCGCCGGCCGATATCACTCTTGAGTTCCTGCCCGAAATCAAAGGAAAGCCAAGAAAGGCTCTCCTAAAAATCGAGGGAGAAGAAAGATACAATCTGGTTAAGGCAGCTCCCCTTGCTCCTCTTACCCCCGCAAAGCTAATAGAGTTTGCCGGAGAATATGTCAGTGAGGAATTACTCAATGCTAAATACCGTTTTGTTGTTGAGAAGGATAATCTCGTTCTGAAGTTCAGGAACGCGCCCAAAGAGTCTTTAAAAGCCATGGCCTTAGATAAGTTTATTCAGGGGCCAATCAACATAGAGTTTGTCCGGGGAAAAGGAAGCAGGATTACGGGATTCAAACTTAGCGTCGGCCGGGCAGCTGGCATCGAATTTGTAAAAAAATAAGCTCCTTCCACCTGCGCGTAAGCATCGCAAAGTCCGTGATGATTGAATTGCGGCTACCAGGGAAAACGCTGCGTGCCTTCGAATGACCTGGTGTGAGCCCTGCGAGTTCCGCAGGCGCCGAGAAGGACGGAGAGGGAACGGCGTGAAAAAACCTGAACGGGAGCGAGGCTATTCCGGTTCTGTCATACCCAAAGATGCCGATAGAAAATTAAGATGAGGCCTGGCCGCTCCCTGTGTGTTCGAAGACCTAGGGGGGTGGGTGGGCTTGGTCAAGAACGCATAGGGAGCGGCCAGGCCACGCATCGAGTGATGCTTATGCTCTTCCATCTTTCACGTATGAATAAAGTTAGGGGAAAAATTTGAATTACTTTGCTTTTTGGTATATTGTAAATGCCTTTTTAATAAAGATTCACAAAATAACTTTTTTCTTCGAGAGGAGTCATGCCATGAAAGCATTCAAAAAAATGGCCTTAATCCTTTTTCTCTTCTTTGTCCCTCTCCTACTCCAGGCCGAATTCGAGGTCAAGGTCATAAAAAGCGCGGAGGACTTGCCTGAACCTTTCTGCGGAATCTGGCAAAAGGGCGATTATTTCATCTCAGACGGCATTCATTTGATACTTGTTGGCGGCACTCCAAGGCCTCTCAAAAACATCCTAAACCAGCCAGCCGCAAACGCTATGGGCAGTATTTTGAGCTTCATTCCTGCAGGAAAAAATATAAACTCGGATTTGAACATCGGTTCTCCAGTCTTAAGGCGAAACAAAAAAACCGAATATTTGGTTTATTCCTCTGTGAAAGAGGCAAAAGAAAATACTCCCGCCGGAAGCTTTGCTTTCGAGTGTCTGGCTTTTTACGAAGGTCAAGATAAAGCCAAAGCTCAGGTCAAGACGACTTATCAATTTTTCCCGGGCCAGGGGAAAATTGATGTCACTTCCATTCTCATCAACACCGGCACCATTGAATTCAAAGACTTGAGCTTCTCCCTTTATGCAAGCGCAAACCACAGCTACTCCTTCAATCCCTACGACAAAAAGAAACATCCGGAGCTAAATTTCAGGGCCTATCAGAAAAAGGGACATTATGTGGGATGGGCAAACCTCAATCCTGTCGAAGAAAGTGAGGAAAATCCTTTGCCAGGGAAGTTAGCTCCAGGAGAGGTTTATAAACTTCACTACATCCTTTTTGTGAATACCAAGAGCAGCGATTTGCTCGAACAGATCTATCAGACGCTCAATAAAAAGCCGCTGAAGGCGACAATCTATTTTAAGGATTTTAAAGGGAAATTGATGGAGGTCGTTGTCAAGGACCTCTTCTCGTCTTCCATCTTTTTCCGTTCTTTCCTCGAAGAACCCCTTTCGCTTGAGGTCCCGCTCCTCGAAGGAATTTATTCTGTGACTGCCAATTTCTTCCCTGCAGTCCAAAAAGAGTATCTGGCTGTTGCCGAAGGTGAAGAAAACACGTGCATCCTTCAAGACCTCCCGCAGGGCGCGGTGAAAGCCAAAATCCAGAACAGTCTGGGAGAATTTGTCCCGGGCAAAGTCACTTTTATCGGGCTTGACCCGACCAAAACTCCTTATTTTGAACCCGATAACCCGGTGGAAACCGGAAAGCACTGGGAGACGTTTAAAAATTCGTGCTATCCCCCCAAAGAAGGGCTAGAGGTAAAACTGCCAGTGGGAACTTATCTCGGATATGCATCACACGGGCCGGAATATGCGCTCGACAAAAAAGTCATCGAGGTTTTGAAAGACGAAACTCAGGAATTAATTTTTAAAATCGATAAAGTGGTCGAAACACCAGGCCTTATCTCTCTTGACCCCCATATGCACACCCAAAACTCTGACGGCAATGTGGCCATCCCCGAAAGGATAAAGTCCATTGTCGCTGAAGGCGTGGATGTGGTTTTTGCCACAGACCATAACTACATCTCTGATTATTATCCCACTTTAAAAAAAATCGGATTGAATGGCTATTTATCGGTCCTGACAGCCGATGAGTTTACCCATATCGACGACTTAATCCATATGAATACCTATCCTCTTCAGTACAATCCCCAAGAAGAAAATAACGGAGCCATTTATCCTATCCCTCAAGAAATCACACTATTTTTTGATGCCGCCAGGAAGAAGATCCCCGAAGGGATTCTCCAGTTGAACCATCCCCGGTCTGGTGACCTGGGATATTTCAATAATTTCAACCTGGATAAAGACTCTGCATCCTCAGCCTCCCAGGGCTTTAACCTTTCCTTTGATGTCATAGAAGCCATGAACGGCCCTAATTTTTATCCCTCCAATGGGGAGACTGTGGAGGATTGGTTTCATCTTCTCAACCGCGGTTATTTTTTCCCGGTGGTGGGGTCTTCGGATTCCCACAGCGCAGACCGCGAGGAGCCGGGCTATTCACGGACTTATATTTTCTATAAAGGGGAAAAAAGCGACCGCTTGAACTGGCCGGTGTTTCTCGAAGCCATCCGAAAAGGGCACTCCTTTGTCACTAACAGCCCCCTTGTCGAATTCAAGGTCAATGACAAATATTCTTCCGGCGATTCCTTTTCGGAAAAAGACGGAAAAGTCACCATCTCACTCAAAGTGTGGAGCGCACCCTGGGTTGATGTCGGCGAAGTGAGAGTGATAGTCAACGGCGAAAGAAAAATTATCTTCCCTGTGAAATCCGCGGAAAAGACCATTCAGAAGTTCAAAGAGCAGCTGAGTCTCAATCTGGAAAAAGATTCCTACATCTTGGTCGAAGTGCTCGGGAAAAAATCTCTTTACCCGGTTCTCCAACAACACTCATGGACCGGCCTTGCCGCTGATGCCGCTATTCCTTATGCTATCACCAATCCAGTTTTTGTGGATGTGGATGGCAACGGCAAGTTTGACCCGCCTTTGCCTGAAAAAATCAAAATTGAAACCGGAGCTTCAAATTAAAATTTGCCAAATTTGAACCGAAAAAAAGAAAAACTTAAACTTGGAATGCCGACCTTTTAAACCCAAGAGCCCAGCCTGTTTTTACAGCGAGCCCAACATCCTTACTCTTTTGAGGCTAATCCTCTCTCTTGTCTTCTTCGTCCTGGCTGTGATCCACAAAAGCCCAACCTATAATTTTATCGGCTTGGGGATTCACTGGCTGGGCGACATGACCGACGGGATTTATGCCCGCACCTTCAAACAAGAAACAATACTCGGAGCTGAAATCGATATCATTGCCGACCGGGTGGAGACCCTGTTCTTTTACATCAATTTTTTACATTTCCATCCTGAACTTTTCGTCCCGGCAATCATCTATCTTCTCGATTTTGCCTTTGTCGATTTTTATTTGAGCAATCAATTCTTAAAATATGACATCATCTCGCCCAATTATTTTTACAAAGTGGATAAGACCGTCTATTCCTTGAATTTCAGTCCCGTGGGAAAATTCTGCAACTCGACTGTTGTGACGTTCCTCCTGATCTTTTTGCCCAAGCTCCAAGTCCTGGCTATCATTTTTGCTTGCATTTTGATCGGAGTTAAGTCATTTTCTATCTCTATTTTGAATAAGAAAAATCGAGCGCTAAAAACTCGAAAAGATGAATTTTGATAAGCTGATCGTTCAATTTGGGATTTATCTCTCGACTTACATCGTTTGCCTGGCGAGCGGCTTTCTTCCTTTTGTGAATGCCGAAGTTTTTTTGGTCTTGGTCTCAGCCATCACCCCAAGGCATAGAGCTCCGTTTGTCGTCCTGATCGCGACTTTTGGCCAAATGACCGCTAAGGCGATTATCTATCTGGCTGGGCGAGGAGCCCTTAAATTGCCTCTCAAAAAATATGAACAAAAACTAGACACCATTATTCAAAAGTACGGAAAAAAAAGAATCGCATCCAACCTCTTTATCTTCCTCAGCGCTTTTACTGGATTGCCGCCTTTTTACATCATCAGCATTCTGGCGGGTGTCATTAAATTCAAATTCATGAGTTTCCTTCTCTACGGTTTTCTGGGCAGACTTATCAGATTTTCCCTTGTTGTTTTCTTCCCTCAACTCTTCAAAGAAATATTTAAGTGAGGGCGAAGGAAAATCCTTTTTTGACAGAATCATCTCATAATGCTATTAATACAGAGCTTAAAATCCATCATGAGTGAAAAAGAAGGACTTCCGGCCAAAAGCAGCTCCATCATCAACCCCAGAGCTGCAAAAAACAAATGGCTGAGAAAGAAGAAGCTAAGAACCTATCTTCAGAAAAAACTTCTCGGCCAGGTCTATGATGTTCTGGGCGAGAAAGATAACACAGTTGAGCTGGCCAGAAGCCTCAGCCAGAGCTCCGAAATGATCGTCGCCGTCGGAGGCGACGGGACTGTTGCGGATGTGATGCAGGGAATTATCGAATCGAAAAAAGCCGGGGAGGTTGTGCTGGGCATCGTTCCTTTTGGAAGCGGAAATGCCTTCCGGAAATCACTTTCCATCCCCAAAAAGACAAAAAAAGCGATCAATATTCTGATCACAGGTGAGCCAAAAGAGATCGGCCTCGTCCAGGTGGAGGATAAGGTCGCCGGGTTTGCGAGTGTTGGGGTAACCGCGGGAATTACTCTGGAAAAACTGCGTCATGAGATCCAGGGCCTCTGGGGGCATGTGCTAGCTGCAAGAAAGCTATATTCCCTCCCCGTGGAAGAGAAAGAGGTCGAACTCTTGGATGGTCTCGAGGACGATGGCACAACCTTTGCCCAGAAAAAACTGAAATTGAAATTTCTGGACTGTGTGGTGGCCAAAACAAATTATTTCGGCTACAGCTGGGCCATTGCTCCCAAAGCCAGAGTGGATGACGATTACCTGGATATCACCTTCTTTGAGCTCAGCAAGCTAAAATACATCCTGTTTTTTCCTCTGATTTATTTCGGCATCTACCAGAGGACTCAGAAGCATTTCAAGGCGAAAAAAATCATCATCAGCGGAAAGAATCTTCCCATCCAATACAACGGAGAAGTGCTGGGAGTCAGGGATCGCATCGAATTAAAAGTCCTTCCCCGGGCCATGAAAATCATCTGCCCGAAGAAATAGAACAGATCCCTGTCATTACTTTTTCTTCTCATTCCCCCAGAGTTTGCTCCCTCCCCTGGCTTTGCGCCACTCGTCTCTCCATTTAAGGATTTCGCTCGGCCCAATGGGCGGCATATTCTGCCTTTCTTCTTTTGGCCGCAGCTTAGGGAAAGGCTTATGGGGTTCTAGCTGGTACCAGTAAGCCACTGAAACCAAATCCAAAGTCAGGCAATTGTTGTGACCATGTTCGATGGTTGCTTTCAAAGATTTTTCAAAAGCGATGGGCGATTCGAGGAAGAAATGGTAGCAATGGGTACGGCCCAGCCAGCCTGTTTCCGCGTTCACCCGGGCCCAGCCGAAATAAGGATGCATGTAGATTTCTTTAGGACACCAGGACGAATTGAAGAAATCTTCGGTCCCTGTCCCGTGGAGGGATGGCGGCCACTTCTCGCCGTCGATAAAAAACATGTCATCGCCTTCGCCGTACCACATGGGTGAGGGATTGTCCGCGTAATAATTGACGCCGACAAAATGGCCTTTGCCTTCGATGTCTGCAAAAACATAATTCCTCTGGCCATCCGCATTGGCACCCTGAGGACCGAGCACAGCCCATTCATTCTCGCCATCGGGCAATGGCTCGGTGAGTTCTCTGTTCCAGAAAGCATGAAACCGACCGAGCTCGGGGCTTAGAGATTTGTGTTTTTCATAGTCAATGTAATAATAAAAAGCATCGATCGGCTCTGAGGATTGATTCTCAACTGTAATCAGGGCACCCTCTGCAAACGGCATGGGGAAATAGCAGTTGAGAGCGTTTCCTTCTTTAGGCGAAACAGCTAAAGGAAGAGAAAGCAGCGAATACTTTTCTCCCCAGCCCTGTCCAAAAAAATCGCCGATTGGACTTTCGACACTCGGGTTCGTTTCTTTGTCCCAGTACAGGCGCAAGACCGCATTGCGGCGGATCATGGGGTCGGGGCAGGAAATTGTAACCCAGATGTGCTTGATGATCCCGGCTCCCTCGATTCGGGCAAGCGCAAAGGTCTCTCCGGGTTTGATCTGGATGCAATCCGCGTTTCCTCCGGTGCGGTCATAACTGGAAATTCTTTGGGATTGATAATTTCTCAGGGCCGCAAGGTTGTCGAGGACTGAATCGGAAGAAGCTTTTTCCCGAGAAAACAAAAAAAACCCTGCTGAAAAAACAAAGATGATGGAAAAGAGAGTGAGTTTTTTAATCCTCATAACGCCTCCTCTTAATTTTTTTCATAAATAATTTTTCATCGTTCACGGGTGAAGCTTGCGTCATGAATAATTACCCAAGAGAAGACGGCATAACGATCGCGCCAGTTGAAAAATCACCATAGACCTCAGCTTTCCCCTCTAAAAAGAACAGTCCGACCAGCGCGCCTGTGGCTGCATCCAATTCGTGGTCACTGGCTTTTGAGGTCATTCCTTTTATTCCAAGCTTCTTGAGGCCCGCTCTTAGCTTGGCACGATCATGTTTTACCCTGGGTATGTGCCAGACTTGTTGAGCACCCCCGGGGTAAATTTCGATAACTCGTAAGCCTTCTCTTTCAAGCTGTTTGCGAATCAAAATCCCTCGCCGGGTCAATTCCCTCATCGGGCCCAGAGTAATGGGGAAAAAAGGAATTTTTCTCCGCCTCAATTCCAGGTCGCAGAGGCGGTAATGAGAGGCGTTCCTGTCTTCCATGAATTTCCTCCCAGGAGGAAGAGTCAGAGGAGCATCAATAGCGATGAGGTCTGGCCTAGCCTTCATAATATAATCTTGGATTTCCTCGTCCGAATACAAAAGAGAAGTCGTGGCCTTTAACCCGCGCAGCAAGCACATCCCGCTCGGCCGGCTCGGAACACCAGCGAGGTCAACGCCCATAACGAGAAAATTGCCCATATTTCTTGATTCCGTTTGTTATGATGACCAAAAAATCGGCGGGGCTTCCTTCACAATGTTAAAATCACTTCCCGGAGCGCCCTGACAGAAGGCTCATGAAAAGTGCGTCCCGAGAGTTTTTCGATATCCTTGTAGGATTGGAATTCCTCTTTTCCTAGGTGAGCAACCCCCTGAGTCTGAATCCAGTCCAAAAGTTCAGCAATAGCAATCACGCTCGCTCCGACTGGAATTTCCTCTAATTTCTTATCCAATTGATCTGCCTCCTGGACATAGTGCCGGAAATAGCCGACGAGAAGAGGTTCGATCTCTTTTAACAGCGAGGCCGTTGTCTTCAACATCACTTTTTCTCTGCTACTCAAGGGAGTTTTTACAATATTTGTTTCTGCTCCCATAAAACCTGCGACTTCCTCAAAAAGGGGAAGGCTGGATTGCAGCTCCCCTGCTTCACACAGGAGGGCGACCGATTTTATATTTTCGATCTCTCGAGTCGAAAGGCCTGCCCTCTTGGCAATCATCCCAGCGAGAAGAGAAACTCTTAAAGAATGGGGTTTCTCCTCATCAGCAACTTCAAGATACTTAAGCATAATGTCGAGCACGCCGATATATGCTCTCTGGATATTGGCTATCCTGCTCTCCCTCTGCTCTGAGACCTGCCCGATGATGGCTGCCGTGATTATTAAGAAACTCCCCCACGTAACGAGATTGATAATATCGTCCAGGGTCAGGGTGGGTTTTGAAGCAAAGGCAAATCCGAGGCGGGTAAAAATAAGATAGAGGATGATCAGAAGGACACAAAAAGTTCCGATCAGGACTGCTTGCTTCTTCCCCAGATAATAGCCGGCCAGAATCACGGGAAGAAAAAAGAAGTTAAGAAAAGAAAATTTATAGTGGACAAGGAAAGCTATGGCAAATATTCCCAGAAAAATCAAAATAATAAGCGATATCTCAAAATGCTCTATGATTAATTTTTTTAATTTTCTCATGGCCTTCTCTGCCCTAAGGTTTAGCGCCTCCGGGTTCTTCCCTCTCGGAGTTTTCAGCGCTTTTCTGATTGTTGCTCACCGCACTTTTCTGAAAAATTTATATCACCCTCAGCTTCTGAAGTCAACAACAACTAGGTGTAAGGAAGCATCTCCATTTCCATGATAGCAAAGATTGGGAATAGGGTCCTGTCACGGCTCCTCCCCATCCGTCCTCACCTCCGCTCCCGCACAAAGTACCGCAAAGGAAATGATTCAAGCGCCGTGAGGCTCCGGGCGGGTGGGGAGCCCCTCCGCCGTGCCACCCTATCTTGTCTGCGCATTATTATCACGGAAATGGAGATGCTTCCTAAGTGTGAGCAAAAAGGGGGAAGATAACGAGAAGAAATGGTATAATTTTTGTTCAGTCATCCTATTAAGGAGGCAGAATGAAAACTAAGTTGATTTCAATTATTCTTTTATTTTTCCTTTCAGCCAGCTGCAGCGTCCACTTTCACCTTGATTTACTGGGAAAAGAAACGATGGAAGAAGTCATCCTCCTGAAAAGCGCCGCCAAAGAAAAAATTCTGATGATTGATGTCGAAGGTCTCATCAGCTCTCTTCCCAGCTCTGGGCTCTTTGCAAGGGAGGGAGATCTTCTCTCTCAAATCTATTACAGACTGGACAAAGCCTCTGAAGACCCTTTAGTTCAAGGCATCATCCTTCGGCTGGATACGCCGGGCGGGGAAGTCACAGCCAGCGATATTATCTACAACGAAATCATGAAATTTAAACAAAAAACAAAGAGGCCGGTGGTAGGGCTGATGATGGGGACAGCGGCTTCGGGCGGGTATTACATTGCTTCGGCCTGCAATTATATCATCGCCCATCCTTCGACGATCACCGGCAGCATCGGCGTTATTTCGATTTTCCCCAGTGTCCAAGAGCTATTGACAAAAATCGGGGTGAAAATGAGTGTCATCAAATCCGGCGAGATGAAAGATTCAGGAAGCTCTCTGAGGGATCTCACCGAAGAAGAAAAAAAAGTATTTCAGGGAATTATTGACGAGCTCTATCAAAATTTTTTGGATGTTGTTTATAAAAGCCGGAAGAATTCGATCTCTTTGGAAGAACTCAAGAAAATGGCTGACGGACGGGTCTATACAGCTCAGCAGGCCCTTAAATTAAAGCTCATCGATGAAATCGGCTACTTTGACCGCGCGCTCGAAAAAGCCCTGTCTCTAGCTTCCCTGAGGCAGGCAAAAGTCATCGCCTATTCGTATTATCCCAAGACAAAAACGAACATTTACGCCATGAGCCTCCAAGATACTTCCCTTCTCAAGGAGAATAGCTTCGAGAAATTGCTCCCCTCGCTGAAGACCGGATTCTATTATCTTTGGCTTCCCCAGATGGAAAGATAATCCCCTCTCGCCTCCTTTTAGAAAAAGGGGGCATGAAGGGGGAATTGATCGCTCTAAAAGCAGGCATAAGGACCCAAAATCGATAGAAAGATTAATTTATTTCAAAATGTTAGCGACGATCTCAAAGGCCGGCGGCTTGGCAAGGTGAGCCTTCACGGTACAGGCTTCAGCCGCTTTAACGACCGCGTTTTTATACTTTTCTGGAAATTCCGGAGGAAGCTCGATCTCGATTAAAATCTTATCAAACATCTTGGTCTCCGGATTTTTGTTCATTTTCATCAGAAGCGAAGCCTTCTCTGTCGGGATTCCTCTTTCCCTGCAGAATGCAAGGACATAAAGCCCGGCACAGGTGGCAAGCGATGCTAAAAACAAATCAAAAGGCGCGGGTGCAGTTCCTTCGCCACCCGCATAAACAGGCTGGTCCGTCTTGATGACAAATCCCTTATACTCGGCCTCCACTTTCAGCCCCCCGGGGAAGGTCACCTTCATCTCTTTTTCTTCCATATTTGCTCTCCTGATATTTCAAAAAATCCGAGCTTTCTCGAGGATATCATGGGCATGAACGTCGGTTTTCATCTCGATCGTTCATTTTACCACCGTATTATAATCAAGACCTCTGACAAATGCGAGGCGGTCCGGTAAGAATCTTTTTTTCCGCGATAGGTGAGTACATTAAAAAAAGAATGGGGGCGAGGCGCTAGTCCCCGCCCGAAGCGAATGGTGGCGGGTAAAAATGCTATCCCTCAGTTTTTCGCTCTTGACATCAGATTTCCTTGAAATATATAAATATCAAAAATGTTGACTAAGGAGGAAAGAATCGATGAGAGGACTGAATAGCCGGAGAAAGATTAAACTGCTCATGGGGGTTTTCGCAATTCTCATGCTTTCAGGCTGCGCCATAGCCGACCGGATGAGCGGCGTTTCAGAAGCACGAGCGCTGCAGTCCACCGGAGAGCGAGCCACGGCGACAATCCTTCAAATCTGGGATACGGATATAACAATTAACAACGATCCAGTGGTTGGTTTCTTGCTTGAAGTTAACCTCCCAGGTCGGCCGGCCTACCAGGCAAAGACAAAACTTCTTATTTCACGCATAGATATACCACGCGTTCAGCCGGGAGCGGTGGTCCCTGTCCGGATTGATCCGCATAATCCAAATCGGGTGGCTCTCGATATTTACGAATATGGAAAGAGCAAGAAGTCTCCCGCAATCTGATAATAGCGTCCATTGGAAATCTTAGGGTTACCTGATAAAAGGCTTGCCACCCCTATTCACGAAATAATTTGCCTTGAGCAATAAGAAAAAATGGAAAAGTTGACTGTGTGGTAAAAATGAGAGGAAAGATCACGGCCAGAACCTGAGCGAGGTGATGAATATAGCTAACAAAGAGAGCGCAGAAAAGTTGTTAAAGCTTTTCTCCTCTTTATGGATAGCTGTAACATTTGTGTCGAGTGTACGGGAAAAAGGGAAGCGTGCAAGAAACCCAAAATGGCACGCCCCACGCCAGAGGCCATGGCTGTGGATGTCTTCGCAACGGTCAGGCAGGTGGACTATCCGATCGAAGTTCTTTCTAACTATAAGCAGACAATGAACCGCTACGCCTTTTTGCTCGTCGAATAAAAATCTCAATAAAAATTCCCCTAACTTTATTAATGCGTACAAGATGGAAGAGCACAAGCATCACTCGATGGATGGCCGGCCCGGGCTCATCTTAACTTTCTATCGGCAATTTTGGGTCACTCCGTTGCTCAGGATGACTCTAGAAGCTTGAGGAAGTGCTCCCCTCAAGAATCAAAAGTCATCACCATGATCGGATAAAGACTACAAGGGATTCTGGGAGACTCGAGGATACAGCAACAAAGCGGATATCAAGAAATAAATTGACGCAACAAATATTATGTGCGATAAATCGCACCGCTACATTAAAAAATGTTGGCCAAAAGGCCGCCAACCAAAGCCCAGTAGGCGATCGATCGGTAGGGATTTCTTGTAATGTAACAAGCGCGAGTGTGGCATCCGATTAAGCGATAATAGAAAAATCCGACGATTCCGCCAGCCGCAACACCAATAACGATCCTGATCATTTTTCTCTATTCTCTCAGAAAAAGCCCGACTTGTCCATTCAGCGCGTTTCATGCCCGCTTCAAGGCAAGCATCTTTTTCTCCGTGATGATTGAATGGGGACTTTAAAAAGGTTTTGGCTCCGCGCGTTATCTATCTAATTCTGAGTAGATGAGGATCAGACCTTGACTTTGGACATTAGACAATTGAAATTAAAATGTGAAATTGAGTCTGTTCAAAGTCAAGGTCTGGCCCCATTGCTTTCGCCTAATGCGGGGACACTTACCGAATTCCAGAGAATTCGGAACATGTCCCCATCAATGACACGGGCGAGGAACT
>Ga0315280_10000872_pt1 | contig 54337 bp, 48 predicted proteins | sample YL17G06_40_MG_FD_203697 | JGI IMG/M metagenome (GOLD analysis project Ga0315280, IMG submission 203697) | Sediment microbial communities from Yellowstone Lake, YNP, Wyoming, USA - YL17G06_40 | ecosystem: Environmental > Aquatic > Freshwater > Lake > Sediment | place: USA: Wyoming | collected... | reverse complement strand
CCTCAAATTCAAGTTTATTAATTTTTTCATAAATCTCAACTAAAGCCTCCAGTTTTTCCTTGTCTAATTCTTTGTGTAAATTTACTATCGCCATTTTCTCCTTGGCTCCCTTTCTAATCTCTTCCTTTTATTTTCAAATTTTTAATGAACGAAACCTGGTAACTAAATATTAAATATATCATAAGATAAGGCTTGATAAAAAAACCCGCAAAGAAGTTGTTTAGAGTTCTTTGCGGGTCTCACGTCCAAAAAAGGACTCTTTGCAGCTAGATTACGCTTCTTTAATATACTATTCTCTGCTAGAAAGCAAGGGAAATCGTTAACCTGCAAATGCGGCATGTATTCTGACAATGACTAAAAACAACCCCTCTATTTTGCGCTGATCGACAAGGGGGTAAGTTCTAAAACAACTTAAGACCTTTGCTCATTTTACGGAAGTGGTTCTCAATCCCCCTGCCCTCATCCTGCTCGGACAAAGTCGATGAATCCTCGTTCTACATCAATCCCTATGAGCTGAACGCGAACTCGATCTCCGACATCAAGACCTTCAAACCCTCGGAACAGCTTTCCTTCCACTATGATCACGGTCCATTTAACCTCTCCCCACCATTGATAAAGTAAAGAACCCCGCCCACAGGGTGGGGCTTTAAACCCTAAATTCTCTAAACCTAAACCCCAGATCCGGAAATCGTAAGATCCTGAACTTGCTTCAGGACCTGGTTCGGGATGACAAAAATGGTGATTCCGTTCTTCTTGTCCTGCTGAACTTGGTTCAGCATCTCAGGAGACAGAGGGACGATTTGTCTACAGCATAGGCGACCATTCGTTGGATATCCCTGCATTTTTTCTATTGCAAGGTAATGGATTTTTTGATAGATTATTACAAACGTATTAAATCAATCATATTACCCCCTACCCTACCCTCCCTCAAGGGGGGAGGGTGAGAGTGGGGGGCAATGTCATTTTATTTAGTGCGTTTTTATTAGTTTTTGATTTGACTGAGTGGCCTTAATAGTATCTTACTCTTATGGGCATTACTTCAGATTAGTAAACCCCGTTAGGAGTAGATACCAAAAGGAACTCCTGGTGGATAATGAAAAATTTCTAACGGGGTAAAAGTGCTGGGAGATGACGATGGTTAAGGCAAAACATGATGTTGATGTTCTTGAAAAATGCCCGACGGGCATCAGGGGTCTCGATGAGATCACGAAGGGCGGGCTCCCGAGAGGCAGGCCAACCTTGATCTGTGGCAGTGCGGGTTCCGGCAAAACGCTTCTCGCCATGGAGTTTCTCATGCGGGGCGCCATGGATTACGGAGAACCCGGGGTCTTCATGACCTTCGAGGAGACGTCGGAGGATCTCGCGAAGAACTTCATCTCCCTTGGTTTTGATCTCCATGACATGATGTCGCGTGGTCTCATCGCAACGGACCACGTCTACATCGCGCGAAACGAGGTTGAGGAGACGGGTGATTACGACCTGGAGGGATTGTTCATCCGCCTGGGGAATGCCATTGATTCCATCGGAGCGAAGCGGGTTGTCTTAGACACCATCGAGGCGCTTTTCTCCGGGCTGTCTAATGCCGCTATCCTTCGGGCAGAGCTTCGCCGGCTTTTTCACTGGTTGAAAGAGCGCGGTATGACGGCCATCGTTACGGGGGAAAGCGGCGACAAGACCCTAACACGCTACGGGCTCGAAGAATACGTCGCCGATTGCGTGATCCTCCTCGACTTCCGCATCGAGGAGCAAATTTCGACCCGCCGCCTGCGTATTGTCAAGTACCGCGGCTCATCTCACGGCTCCGACGAGTATCCCTTCCTGATAGACGAGAGAGGCCTCTCTATCCTGCCAATCACTTCCTTGGGGCTCGACTACCCCGTTTCCACGGAGCGCATCTCCACGGGCGTCTCCAAGTTGGATGCAATGCTTGATGGCAAGGGGTTCTACCGGGGCAGCACCATCCTCGTCTCGGGTACAGCGGGCACAGGCAAAACAAGTTTGTCGGCTACCTTTGCCGACGCCGCCTGCCTGCGAGGTGAGCGCTGCCTGTATTTTGCTTTTGAGGAATCGCCCAGACAGATCATCCGGAACATGGGCTCCATCGGCATGGATCTCGCCCGGTGGGTGAAGAAGGGGCTTCTCAAGTTTCATTCAGCCCGGCCTTCGCTTTACGGCCTTGAGATGCATCTTGTCACCTTTCACAAGGTGATCGAGGAGTTCAAGCCCGAGGTTTTCATTGTAGACCCGATCAGCAACCTGATCAACGCGGGAACAGGATCAGAGGTCAAATCCATATTAACGCGCCTGATCGACTATTTGAAGACGGAAAAGATCTCTACTTTCCTTACGGACCTCACCCATTTTGGAGGCAGCCTTGAACGCACGAGTGAAGAGATATCTTCTCTGATCGATACGTGGATTCTCCTGCGGGATATCGAACTCAATGGGGAACGCAACCGGGGCCTCTACATTTTGAAATCCCGCGGCATGGCCCACTCCAACCAGATTCAAGAGTTCCTGCTCACGAAACAGGGCATTGGCCTTATCGACATCTATACCGGTTCTGGCGAGGTATTAACCGGCAGTGCCCGGGCAGCCCAGGAAGCCGAGGAAAAGGCCTCTATGCTGGCACGCCGGCATGAGGCGGATCGCAGGCTCCGCGAGCAGGACCGCAAGAGGAAGGCCCTGGAAGCAAGGATCGCAGCCCTCCGTGCCGAGTTCGATGCGGAATCTGAAGAGCTGAATTTGATGGCGGAAGAAGAGCGGGAAAGACAAGCTGTTCTGGCAGAAGACCGTTTAGAAATGGCGCATCTGCGCAAGGGGGAACCTTCAGCAGTCCGGCGAAGCGCTCGAAAAAGGAGGGAAAGGAGAGTAAGGTGAAAGCTGTCTCACCACGAAAGGGGAAGAAAGCAAAGACCGATTCGACAGAAGAGATCTGGAATCTCCGGTTATATGTAGCCGGTCAGACCCAGAAATCGATCACGGCCTTTGCTAATTTAAAGAAGATCTGCGAAGAGTACCTCGCGGGGAAATACCGCATTGAAGTGATAGACCTTTTAAAGAATCCCCAGCTTGCTAAAGGGGACCAGATTATTGCCATACCGACACTGGTAAGGAAGCTTCCTGAACCGCTTAAAAAGATTATCGGAGATCTGGCTAACACAGAGCGCGTGCTGGTGGGACTCGACATACGTTCTGTCTCCGGATGATAAAATCAATTTTGGAGTGACAGCCATGGAGAGGAAAAGAGGGAAAACGGGCACTGAGGAATTCGAAAAAGCGGCAGCGGGGCGAGACCGGGCAAAGTACGTTCTTCGGCTGTATGTTACAGGGATGACCCCAAAGTCAACCCAGGCAATCACCAATGTCCAGAAACTCTGTGAAAAACACCTGGCAGGCCGCTACGAACTCAAGGTGATAGACATCTACCAGCAGCCCAAGCTGGCCAAGGGAGAGCAGATTATTGCCGCCCCAACGCTCATCAAGAAACTCCCCCCGCCACTCCGGAGGCTCATCGGCGACCTGTCGGATACGGAAAGGTTTCTTGTAGGCATTGATCTGAAACCCAAGAATTCATGAGTACAAATCAATGAGCAAATCGTATAGAACACGCCAGCAACTTTTGGATAAGTTGCGGGAACTCATGTCGCGGATGATGGAAGCTGAGGAAACTCTGCGCGCTATCCGAGGCGGTGAGGTGGATGGTCTGGTTGTCTCAACGGCGGAAGGAGATCGGGTCTTTACACTGATGGGTGCCGAGCATCCTTACAGGGTTATGGTCGAAACAATGAACGAAGGGGCCATCACCCTGGCCTCCGACGGCACGATCCTTTACTGTAACCAACGTTTTGCAGATATCGTCAAAGGGTCTCTGGAAAAAATAATAGGCTCTTCAATCTACCAATACATTTTATCAACAGACCTTCAATTATTTGAGGCATTGGTTGAGCGGGGTTTAAAGGGGAACAGTGAGGGGGAACTTGCCTTACAGGCCGGAGGTGAAAATTCTGTACCTGTCTTACTTTCCGTAAGTCCCCTTCAGCGCACGGATATGCCCGGGGTGATGTGCGCCGTAATGGTGGACATCACCGAGCGCAAGAAGATGGAGGAGGCGCTAAAGATTTCTGAAACTCGCTACCGCCGTCTCTTTGAAGCAGCCCAAGATGGAATATTAATCCTCGATGCCGAGACAGGACAAATAGTGGATGTTAACCCATTCTTGTTAGAAATGTTGGGTTATTCACATGAGGAACTCTTAGGGAAAAAACTCTGGGAAATTGGCACCTTTAGAGATATTGAAGCATCGAAAGCCACCTCTTCGGAATTGAAGAGCAAAGGATATGTTCGTTACCATGATTTACCGCTTGAGACGAAAGAGGGACGGTCAATTGCCGTGGAATTTGTCAGTAATGTCTATCTTGTTAACCATTATAAAGTGATTCAGTGTAACATCCGCGACACCACTGAACGGAAACTTGTGGCAGAGGCTTTAAAAAAATCTCACAACGAACTGGAACGACAATCGGTGGAACTTCGGACGGCTCTTTCTGAAATCCAAACAATGAAAGACCAATTGGAGGTCGAGAATATTTACTTCCGTCAAGAGATCAAAATGAAACATCAACTCGACCATATTCTCGGGCAAAGTGATGGTCTCAAGTATGTTCTCTATCGAGCGGAGCAGGTTGCTCCGACGAACACAACGGTCCTCATCCTCGGTGAGACCGGTACGGGGAAGGAGCTGATCGCTGCCGCCATCCACGACATGAGCCCTCGCAAGGAACGGCCCTTGATTACGGTCAACTGCGCTGCCCTGCCGGGCAATTTAATAGAGAGCGAGTTGTTCGGCCGGGAGAAGGGGGCATTTACCGGGGCCGATACCCGGCAGGTCGGCCGATTCGAGGTCGCCCATGGTTCGACCCTTTGCCTCGACGAGATCGGGGAACTGTCGCTGGAGGTGCAGGCCAAGCTGCTCCGGGTGATCCAGCATAACGAGTTTGAGCGCCTGGGCTCCTCCCATACCATCAAAGTCGATGTGCGGATCATAGCGACGACCAATCGAAACCTTGAGGAAGAGGTCCGCAAGGGCCGGTTTCGGCAGGACCTTTACTATCGGCTCAATGTCTTCCCCATCACCGTCCCTCCGCTGCGGCAGCGGAAAGAAGACATCCCTTTGATGGTCCAGGCCTTCGTAGAGCGATACTCCAGAAAATTGGGAAAACAGATTACGTCCATTCAGAAGGAGACGATGAAGGCGCTGCAGGATTACCCGTGGCCCGGGAACGTCCGGGAGCTGGAAAGCATCATTGAACGGGCCGTGATCTTGTGCCCCGGGCCGGTCTTGCAGTTGGCAGATAAACTGGAAGTTTCATCCCCCCCACTTTCATCCGCCGTGAGAACCCTGGAAGAGACGGAGCGAAATCAAATCCTTAAAACCCTTTCAGAGACCCGATGGCGCATCGAGGGAAAGGACGGCGCCGCTGCGATCCTGGGTCTCCATCCGAGCACCTTAAGAGCGAGGATGCATAAGCTCGGGATAGTCCGGCCGGAGACAAAAGAAGCAGATTAGATTGTCCACTTCCCTTTAAAGTATCCCTCAATATGTTGAGGTTCCACCAAATATTGAGGCCAAACAAATCGTTTCAAACTTCTCTACTGTTCTCTCCTATTAACCTAATCCGCTGTTATTAAAGGACGATTCCAAACTTCTAATTTTCTTTCCCTTGTTGGCAAGCCACTTGCAATTACTGACTTCATGATCCTGGTCATCATACGAATGAAGGTCCTTTCCGAGAAGCCCCTGGAGCTGGCACAGGCGATTGCTTCACTGATCGGTTCCATAAGGACCGAGGAGGGATGTAAGCGTTGCGACTTTTGTCAGAGTACGGAGGATGAAAATAAACTCTATCTTCTTGAGGAATGGGATACCCAGAAGAACCTTAAAAGCCACCTGAAGTCGGGGCGTTTTAGAGTACTTCGGGGGGCAATGAACCTTCTTAAAGAGCCATATGAAATGAAGTACCACACCGTTTTCCACCCGGCTGGAATGGAGGAGATTTTTAATGGATAGATTGCTTCTTACGAAGTGTCTTCGCTGCAGGGGTGCCGTGATCTATGACAAATTTTACGGTCCCCATGAGCAGTTTTGGGGATGGAAATGTTTGATCTGCGGGGAGATTGTTGACCCGGTGATTCTGGAGAATCGACAATTGATGCAAGCGGGTCAGGCGATAAACCTCCGAAGGGCGAGGAGGTTAAATAGAAATGGGTAAGACCTTTGATCCAAAAAGATACGAAATGACCTTTGCCCCTTTGCCAGGGAGACGGCAAATTGGCCAAGACGGCTGAGGGGTTTAAGGTTTGCAAAGAATGTGGAGGCTTTGGACTAGTAAAAAAGAAGGGGTAACAGAGTATGTTCACCTACGAATTCTACTGGTTCGATAAAGCAGAGAAAGCTCATTTTATTGGCCTATTACAAGAGAAAAGAGAAAATCTATTAAGAATAACACGAGAATCTGTCCTGAATTTGAGAAGGAAGATTATCGGTAGTAATGAAGATGTCGCTGACATCTATTTCATTCAGGTAGAGGTGTAGCAAACCTCATTAATTTAACCTGTTTGACTCACGAAAGGTTTGAAATGTAACTCCATATCCAATTGCTAACCATCAAATGCAGGGTCAAAAGAACCAGCAGGAGGGAATAGAAAATGATTCAGGTTTGTTATTACAAAGGTTGTGGGGTTGCTTATGGAGAAAAGAAGCCCGTATCTGATAAGAGCAGAACACATGGACTATGCCCAAAGCACTTTAAAATCTCCCTAAAAGAGATAAAGGCTGAAATGGAAAAGAATTCCATGGTCAACAGACGAATGTGAACGAAGACGTCCTCGCACCAATCGGGGAAGATCTGATGGGCAAGGTGGTTATCGAGGGCGATGGGGTTACGGCGGTGGAAAACGAGACTAAGAAAACCATCCCGTTGCCACCCATTTGGGTGGTGTTGCCCTTGCAGGTGGAATTGGGTCGGTCATTATTGGAGCCAAAAAGTAAAGAGCCCCGCCCACAGGGCGGGGCTTTAAAACCCAAATTCTCTAAACCCAAAACCGAGATCCCGAAAGCGCAGATCGAATTCGATAGACCCTGAACTTGTTTCAGGGCAAGGTTCAGGACCTGGTCCGGCATGACAAAAACGAGAACCAAACCCCATTGTCATGCTGAACTCGTTTCAGCATCTGGTTAAGTTTTTTTTCTGCCATTGGCAGACACACCTTTCATCCCCGTCCACAGGACGGGGTTTTCAGGTGTGATCTTAATAAAAAAGAGAAAGTACAATAAAAACAATTTAGGGAAGAAAGGAGAATTTAATATGGCAGAGCATGAAAAAGATTGTGGGAATTTTTTAAAAGGGTTTGTCATCGGTGGTGTTTTGGGCGCATTGGCAGGCATTTTCTTCGCACCAAAATCCGGAAAAGAGCTGAGGTCTGATATCAAGGAGAAAGGGAGCGAGGTTTTAAAGGATGGGAAGGAAATTTATGCCGATGCCAGCACGAGAGCAAAAGAGATCATTGAGAAAGCCAAGCATCAAGCGAAGGAGTTAGAGAAGGAAGCTGATCGACATCTCTCAGAGGCTCGCCAGAAGGCGAAAGAGATTTTGGCCCGTGGTGAGAAAAAGGAGGCCGAAGCCGGTGAAGCGGAGAAAGGAGTCACAGGGGGAAAGAAAGCCTAAATGGGAAGGGGATGATCATGAATCCAACGTTAGCAACGCTATTGACCATCAGTGTTACCGTCATTGCGGCAATCCTGGTTTTGATCCTCATCTTCCTCATCCCTGTCCTTCTCCAGGTCCGTCGGACAGCCCATGAAGCAGAGAAATTGATCGATTCCGTGCGCCTCCAGGTGGCTCCTGTCAGTCGCGACGTTGGTTTGATTTCTCGGGATGTCAAAAGTATCGTGCAATCCATTCATCGGCAGGTCGATCGAGTGGAGGATGGGATTGAAACGGTGCATGATATGGGGGTCCGGGTCAAAGAGTTTCAAATCGAGGTTCAGCGCAGGATCGAGGAACCTTTGCTTCAGCTTGCCGCAGTCTTCGGTGGCGTGAAACGAGGTGTTGAGGCCATTTCCAGCATTTTTTACCGCTGAATGACATAACAAATAAGGAGTTGGTTGTCCGAAGAATTCAGACTAATTTGATCTTCGGTCGATAGGGGATCCAGCATTCGCCAGAAGCAGTAGCCCAAAACGATGTCTTAGGGGTCTCCAAAGTGGATTGAAATGGATGGACGCATTCTGTCGTCAGAAAGGAGTCGAAAATGCTTTGGACCATATTTGTGATTCTCTTAATTCTGTGGTTGTTGGGATTTCTCGGCGGCTATGCGGCTGGTGGACTCATTCATATCTTGCTGGTCATCGCCATCATCGTGTTAGTGGTCCGACTTATTCAGGGACGAAAAATATTGTAGCGATTTGGACCCTTGCCGGAGAAGGTGAGGTAGTTGAAAAGGAGGTGGTCCGCAGGTCCAGAAAAGATTTTGCCGGATTTTAGGATACCTTCAGTAGAAAAGGTCTCGTAATGAACCATTTCACCACAAACTTACAGAGAGGAGTAATCGCTATGAAAAAGAGAAATATCGTTATCCACTGTTTAGTGCTTCTTATGCTGATCACCTTGGTAGCCTGTGCATCGACACGCACACATGAAAGTACGGGTGAATACGTTGACGATTCGGTCATCACGACCAAGGTAAAATCTCTGCTTGCAGAAGATGATTTTATCAAGTCATTCCAGATCAGTGTCGAAACTTACAAGGGCACCGTTCAACTGAGCGGCTTCGTTAATTCTCAAAAGGCCGTCAATAGAGCGGGTGAAATCGCAAGGAGCGTCCAAGGGGTCAAATCCTTAAAGAATAATCTGATCGTGAAATAGGCGACCGTTATCCTTTCCCGGATGGAACATGGCGGTCCCTGTTGACCCGAATCCTGGATTTCTGAGAGACCCGTTTGGGAGGTTGGTTAAATGCGGAAATGGGATCAATCAGAGAGGGCAGAGAGGGTCCGTTTGGTTAAGCCCCCTTAGATCAAATAATAATTGATGACCCTCCCACACCACCCAACGTAGGGGTCTGTAACTAAGAAAGGAGAACATTATATGGAATTCAGAAAAATCTTTATAATCTTAGCGTTAAGTCTGGCCATTGGATTTATGGGTTGTACTAAGGAACAGAAGGCGGGGGCTCCCAAACAGGAGCAAATCACTAAGAATTTGGATCCACCGAAGGCTGAGCTTAAGGGCCAGAATTTTCTTGTGGAGCTCAGCGACCTTAAGGTCACCATGACCATTGACACAGCCTCTAAAGAGATCGTAGAGACCCCAAGCCTCAGGGGTCATATCAAAATAACCAATAAATCGAAAAATACCCAGGATGTCCAGGCAGTTACCCTCGAATACTTGGATGAAGATAGGAAGCCAATTCCTTTTAGTTCTGGAGAAAAAGTTGCGAAGATTTCTCTGTTTTTGAAGGCTATGAAGCCTGGAGAAATTACCGAAGGGCCTTTAGATGTCACAATCCCAAGGATGGCTACCAAGGAGAAGGCTCTAGGAAAGATAGAAATCAACCTGGTTTATGTCCCCGCTATTTTTAAAAGAGAGACTATGATTTTGTCTGAAAAGATTGAATAGCCCCTGGTGTTAATCCACGTGGCTTAAAAAAAGGGGGTATTTTGATCACTAACTGGGAAATGGATAGACCTTGGCTCCAACTGGTGGCAGTCTCCCTCTGTAGAAAGGTTTTGGGGGGATAAATGGACGGACGGATTCTGTCGTCAGAAAGGAGTCGACCATGCTTTGGACCATAGGCGTGATTCTCTTAATTCTGTGGTTGTTGGGGTTTATTGGTCATGTGGGGGGTGGACTCATTCATCTCCTGCTGGTCATCGCCATCGTTGTGGTACTGATCCGAATTATTCGGGGACGAAGGCCATTGTAGCGATTTGGACTCGTAAACCCGCTAAGGAAGGAGATCCGTTCTTATGAAACCGATCATGATGATTGGTATTGTTTTGATCGTCCTCGGGGTAGTGGTTTTTGCCTACCAGGGCATTACTTACACAAGCCGAGAGAAGATCATTGATATTGGCCCCATCCAAGCTACCCATGAGACCAAGAAGACCATCCCGTTGTCACCCATTTTGGGTGGCGTAGCGCTTGCAGGTGGAATTGTGTTGGTCATCATTGGAATCGGAGCCAAAAAATAAAGCATCAGAAAAGGATAAAGGAGGAATTTTTCAAAGGGAATTTTTGCAACGGATAAAAGACCGACCCTTCATCCCGGAGGAAAGAGGAGAGATTTCGAGTCGCCTTGATTCACTTGAAAGGGATATAAACAGGGTTTGGTAAAAGGGATAGGCTCCTGATCGCAGCCCATGAGTTGGGGAAATCTCGGCTCATGCAGATCTTAGAAAGGAGGTCAGATGACATGCATTTCGGTATATCGGCACACCCAGTGATTGCTCTAATCGCGGGGATATTGATTCTCCTTGTCCCGAGACTATTGAGTTATATCGTTGCCATTTATCTCATCATAACTGGCATTCTCGGGTTGGTCCGCTGATTGGCACTCGAATCTATTATTGCTAAAAGATTATCATTTCAGTGGTAAGGCAAATGAGGAGATATCGCTCGCAGTATGTGATTGAACTTATCTCCGATAGAAGAAAATAAGGGGAAGAAAGGAGAATTTAATATGGCAGAGCATGAAAAAGATTGTGGGAATTTTTTAAAAGGGTTTGTCATCGGTGGTGTTTTGGGCGCATTGGCAGGCATTTTCTTCGCACCAAAATCCGGAAAAGAGCTGAGGTCTGATATCAAGGAGAAAGGGAGCGAGGTTTTAAAGGATGGGAAGGAAATTTATGCCGATGCCAGCAGGAGAGCAAAAGAGATCATCGAGGAAGCCAAGCATCAAGCCGAGGAGTTAAAGAAGGAAGCCGATCGACATCTCTCAGAGGCTCACCAGAAGGCAAAAGAGATTTTGGCCCGGGGTGAGAAAAAGGAGGCCGAAGCCGGTGAAGCGGAGAAAGGAATCACAGGGGGAAAGAAAGCCTAAATGGGAAGGGGATGATCATGAATCCAACGTTAGCAACGCTATTGACGATCAGTGTTACCGTCATTGCGGCAATCCTGGTTTTGATCCTCATCTTCTTGATCCCTGTTCTTCTCCAGGTCCGTCGGGCAGCCCATGAAGCAGAGAAATTGATCGATTCCGTACGCCTCCAGGTGGCTCCTGTCAGTCGCGACGTGGGTTTAATTTCTCGGGATGTCAAAAGCATCGTGCAATCCATTCATCGGCAGGTCGATCGAGTGGAGGATGGAGTTGAAACCGTCCATGACATGGCGGTCCGGGCGAAGGAATTCCAGTTGGAGGTCAAACGGAGGATCGAGGAACCCCTGCTTCAGCTTGCCGCAGTCTTCGGTGGCGTTAAACGAGGTGTTGAGGCCATTGCCAGCATTTTTTGCCGCTGAATGACATAACAAATGGGCAGATTATTCGGTTACGACGAAGGTGAAGGCAAAGCTCTTTGACGACAATATCCTGAGAGGAGCCTCCATCAGTGTTGAAAGGTTTGAAGGGAATGTTACCCTGACCGGGGCCGTGGAGAATGAGAATCAGAGGGAGCGTGCGACGGCCATCGTAGAAGGTGTCTATGGGGTGCGCAAGGTAAATAATCTCCTTATGATCAAAAAAATAATTAGGTCATGGCCTGAGAAATGAAAGTAAAAAAAGGGGGCTTAATAAATGAGTGCTAAAGTGATCGCCATAATCGTCCTTCTCATTCTTTTGCTGATCTTTTCCATTCAGAACATTCAGCCTGTAGTTCTTAATTTTCTTTTCTGGCAAATTTCCACCTCTTCAGTCCTATCCATTCTGGTGAGTTTCGTAATTGGCTTGCTGACCGGATGCTTACTGATGATGATTGGAAGGATGAAGAAAAAGAGCCCACCGTCTTGATTATTCTTTTGGTAATACTTTAGCGCTTTGAAAATCCCTCCCTGCCTCCCTTTTCCAAAGGGAGGAGATATTAGCTTCCCCCTTTGAAAAAGGGGGATAGAGGGGGATTTTATAGTGATTCTTCTAATTTTTTTGGGTTTTGAAATTCATTTTTCAAAAGGCTAAACTGATACTTCTTTTGCAACTTGTTGGAATTCCCTCTTGCCCGATTTTTTGCAAGAGTCTTGATGGGCCAGGCAAAGTTATTAAAAGGAGCATACAACCAGCAAATGAACTACCCCGCCGCAAGCAGCGGGGTATCAAAAACTTTAAATTCTGTCATTCCGCACTAGATGCGGAGTCCAGTCCGGTCTTCTGGATTCCGGCTTCCGCCGGAATGACGAAATCGCCGCAAGCAGCGGGGAATACGACCCGAAGGGATTCAAGGAGTTCATCATCCGCGATGGGAAGCCCCCTTCATGTGTCCACCTGTAATTGTTATCTTTTAGGTAGGTGAGAAAATTGAATGAAATAGAGATACAGAAAGCCAGAAGTGCTCTCTGTTTCAGAATTAGAAGCGGTAAGGGAGGAGGTGTTACAAATAAAAAGAGTTTTAATGATTGTAATGTTGATCATTGCAATGGGATTGGTTGGGTGTCCACGTCGTTACAACGATGACCGTTACGAAAATAACCGTGATCGTCATGATCAAGACCGTGGTCGCGATTACGAACGCCATGACCGTGATAAGCATGACCACGAGCAAGACCACGAACGCCATAAATAGAAAGGGGTTACAAATGAAAAAAATAAAATGGATGGGGTTGCTGGTGTGTTTGTTTCTTACAGCGGTGGTGGTGGTTCCACCATCCTCGGCTGCAGACGAGCCAGCCATGGTGGTAGGCCGCATATATCATATCGAAGGGGATCTGCTGCGTTATGTTCCTGCGGAGGAGGACTGGGTGGCCGTGGTCAGGGACGCGCCCTTCGGCACAGAGGATACACTCTTTTCAGGAAGCCGGGGGATGGCGGAGCTGATCGTCCCCAACGGGACCTGGATCAGGATCGGGAACAGCACACAGATCCAGTTCATCGCCCTTGACACGGACCTGGCCGAAGTGGACGTGGCTTCGGGCGTGGCCCGGTTCTACAACAAAAGCTCCGACACGGTCATCAAGGCCACGAGTCCCTTCGGGTACGTCCTGGCTGATCCCGGAACGGTCTTCGACTTCTACGTGGGCGAAAACTCGGTGGAAGTGGTCGCGCTGAGGGGCAAAGTGAGTTTTGTCCACTCGGCAACTGACGCCAAATACGACGTGGCGGCCGGATCGCCGTCGATCCTCGCTGATCAGCAGCAGGTGTCCTCAGACGAGGGAACCGTCGATCCTGACTGGAGCCGGTGGAACACGGTCCGTGAAAACTTTTGGGCGGCGAAGGCCAGGGTGAAGGGACGCTCGGTCGAATATCTTCCGCCCAGCCTCCAAGGCGAGGCGTATGCCCTTGAAGAGAACGGAACGTGGGAGAGGGTCCCCTATGAGGGTACGGAGCGCTGGTTCTGGCGACCTAGAGTAGTTGTAGGCTGGTCGCCTTTCACCGTGGGCCGCTGGACCGACTGGTACGGGGACCAGACCTGGATTCCGGCAGAACCCTTCGGTTACGTCACCCACCATTACGGCAACTGGGTCTATGTACGGAATTACTGGTACTGGGCTCCGCCTGTGGTGAGCGTGCGCGTCGGTCTCCCCCTCCTCGACGTGGGCTTCTACTGGTATCCCGGAAGGGTTTCATGGATTCACACTGGAACTTATGTGGGATGGGTGCCTCTGGCACCGCGCGAGACGTACTACAGCTACCGCAACTGGGGAGGCCCTCATGCGGTGGTCGTGAACAACGTCAACATCACCCAGATCAACATCAACGTCCGGAATTATACCTACGTAAACCGTGCCATCGTGGTCAACCAGAACAATTTCTACGGTGTGAACAATTACACGAATGTCCGGGTGACCAACATCAACCGCACCACCATCATCAACAACTACCGTGCGGCACCGGTCGTCAACAACACGGTGATCAACAATTACACGACGAACAACCAGCGGTACAATTACACGAACGTAACGGTGAAGGAGAAGCCTCACAATACCGTGGTCAACCGAATCCAGCAGAATGAGACGATCATTCAGAAGGGCAGGAAAGAAAACGCCGCTGTGCTCCAGCAACAAGTGAAGAGTATCAAGGAGGGGAGGGTCAACCGCGAGGTCCGGATCGAACAACCCAAGACCACGAACTATATCGTACCAGCCAGCGAAGTGAACCGGCCGAAATCAGAAATAAAGCTTCAGCAGAGGGAGATCAAAACCAGCGGAAAGCCAGGTGAGCAGGAGAAGCCCGTTGCACGGCCTGAGCGCGTGGGGCCGGCAAAACCAATAGAGAAGGGTGTGGATAAATCGAAGAAGGTAGAAAAACCCGAATCTGTAGCCAAAGAAGGCAAACCACAGGAAAAAGTAGAACCGGCAAAACCTAAAGAGACGACCAAGCGGTCAGAAAGAGGGGTGGTAGAAAAACCAAAGGAGGTTAAACCACCGGAGAGAACAATAGAAAAACCAAAAGAGGTCAAACCCCCCAAGAAAGATTTTGAAAAATCCCGGGAGGTCAAATCACCGGAAAAAGCAATAGAAAAACCAAAAGAGGTTAAACCACTGGAAAGAGCAATAGAAAAACCAAAGGAGGTCAAACCACAGGAAAAAGCAATAGAGAAACCAAAGGTTAAACCACAGGAAAAAGCAATAGAAAAACCAAGAGAGCAGAGACCTGTAGAAAAACAAATAGAAAAACCGAAGGAACCGAGGACCTCTGAAAAAGATTTAGAAAAACGAAAGGAACGGAAACCTCCTGAGAAAGAAGGGGAAAAACCGAGGCAGTAAACCCCGTTAGAAATTCCAAGGGGGCATTAAACCTTGCCGGAATCATTCTAAAATCTAACTCCGCTGCAGCCGCTGGCCCGGAGGGAGCAGCGGGGCATTATTTCTAACGGGGTAAACGGGTACCTAAGGAGAGCATCCTGAGCACTTCAAAGGGGCATCATCCTGACTCTGTTAAAGGATCTGCCCCTTTTATCTTTCTCTCCAATTCTGAGAGATCCTTAATTAAGCTATCGAATTGTTTGATTGACAAGTAACAGAGTTATCTGTACGTTCGATAAAAATTACTTATGAATGCACTCTACCATGGAAAATTAGAGCACGCGGATCCCCTTTATGAGATCCTTTCTTCAGAGGTATGCCCTGATGTAAAGGACCCTATTTTTCATGTCAAGCCTTATAATGATTTTCAACCCGATCGGCATTTTAATGACTATTCTGAACTCTTAAAAATATTAGAGGAAATTTAGTCATCAGTACGCTCTCATACTTGAAACATCTTTAAGGTTTATGGCTATCCAGGATAAAGGTAAAAGGTTCGATTTACAAAAGGCAACCTCTGTTGATAGTTCGGAGCGAAGATTGGGGGTTGCGATCATGACAGAGCGAACCAATTTTTCAGGCGGAGCCTTTGTCAAACAGGCGTCCCCTATGAATTTCAAATTCCAAGGCCCAATTTGATTGCTTGGAATGGAGGATCGTATGAAAAAACGCATAACGGTACTGGCAGTCCTGATGAGTCTCCTGTTCTCAATAAATGTGCAATCATCCTCATCCCAGGACATCTCCACTCCGACAAGGGTTGGAAAAGGTAGCCCTCAGTTCAGGGCGATCGCAGGGGTTTCTATGGGCGGCTATGGGGCGATGAATATCGGGGTGAGTCACCCGGATACCTTCAAAACCATGGCCTGCCTCGGAGGGCTCCTGGATATGGCCTACCTCCTCAAATATATTGAAGTGGATATGCTCGGGAATTATGATAACCCTAATTTCTATCCAAACCGAGATACTGGAATCAACATGCTGCAGGATCTGGCCATCAGTTTTGGAAACCCTGTCTATTATAATCCTCGCTCTACCTATTATCCCCCCGGGATCACCACTGAAAATACCAGAAAGCCAACGACCCTTCTCAATTTTAAGGACGGAGAATATAATCCAGATGGAAGCCTTCCGGTCATCACCTATGAAGACCCTTACCTTAGTGACTGGGTGGAGGTACTTCTGGCTGTTGATCTCAACGGAAATGGGAAAAGAGATCCTGGAGAACCCATCCTCAGGCAGTTCCATGAACCTTTTACGGATCTCAATGGAAACGAGATGGTTGATCCTGGTGAACCCTTTTTAGATGTTGGGCTGGATGGGGTCTCCGGTACGGGAGACTTCGGAGAGGGAGATGGAACATTTTCTTTCAATCCCAACCATCTCAATTATATGGCCCAGGATCCATTGACCCATGTTAAAGACATGGATTCATCTACTCTTCAGGGTTTGAATTTTTATCTCGATGCCGGGAATGAAGATGAATTTCAGTTCAACATTCATACCGATCACTTCGTTAAAGTCTTAGAGGATCGAGGGCTCAAGGTCCAGATCGAAGATGGTTTTCCAGATAGTTTTCCAAGGGTCTCCCATTTCGATCAAAAAAGGGCCTATGTGAAATACGAAGGGGGCCATGTTGGATTTAATCAGGAGAATATCGGCAAGAGTTTTAGCCAGTCCAAAAAGGGAGTCGAAGGGGCTATCGTTGTGGCCAACCGTTTTACTACCCTCTTTGCCTTTGTCTCAGACCACTTCCCCGGCGGGGAATATGGAACAGACCCGTATGAGTTGTTTCGCCATCCAAGCAAGATGGAAGTGACTTCCTTCTATAGCCCTTCGCTGAAAAAGAGGATGAAGTTTGGGATCTACCGTCCCCCGGGATATAAGGGAAGCAAAACGACCTATTATCCTGTTCTCTATCTACTGGGGGGATATAATATGTCGGTTGCCGGTCTTGCCAACAAGTGGATTCGGGCAGCCCTGGATATGTTCATTTTAACGGAAGAGATACAGAAAATGATCATTGTCATTCCGGACGGGATGAATTACAAGAATAGAAGAGGACACTTCTTCGTCAACCAGATCGATAAAGAGCGGGGAGGCAATTACATGGACTATGTCTTCGATCTTATCCAATATATAGACGACCATTTACAGACAAAATAAGGAGGAGAAAAAATAGGATGTCCGCTAACATAAGAGTAGCTTCGGTAAGAAGGAGGTTGCAATGGATAACAATGTGAAACACACGGCTAAGGCACCCGCACTCGTGATCCTGGCCAGCTTTATCATCGTGGTGGCGGGGATGAAGGCGGCCAGCTCCATCCTGGTTCCTTTTTTTCTGGCGGTTTTCATTGCGGTCATTTGCACTGCACCGTTGTTCTGGCTGCAACGCAAGGGCGTGCCGAAGGTCCTTGCACTTATTCTCATTCTGGTGGCCATCCTAATTGTAGGATTGCTCTTTGGAGCATTGATAGGCCCTTCGCTGAATGATTTCTTGAGATCCCTTCCCGACTATCAAGAGCAATTATCGACCCATATTGCTGCTTCAATAACCTGGCTGCGTGGAAAGGGCGTTAACATTCCAGCAGAAGAGGTGCCCCGTACTTTTAATCCGGGGTGGGTGATGGACCTGGCAGGGGACATATTATCAACCCTGAGCAGTGTCCTCACCAATGCGTTTCTGATCCTGTTTACGGTTGTTTTCATCCTTCTGGAGGCAGCAGATTTGCCAAAGAAATTGCGGGTCGTGTTAAAAAACCCAGAGAGGTCACTGTCTGCAATTGAGAAATTCAGCCAGGAAGCCAAGCGCTATTTGGTCATTAAAACCCTGATCAGCGCGGCGTCTGGCCTTGCGATCTGGCTTTGGCTCTTAACCCTGGGGGTTGATTATCCGGTGCTCTGGGGGACGCTCGTGTTTCTGCTGAACTATGTGCCTAATATTGGGTCAATCATTGCTGCCTTGCCTGCTGTCCTTCTCGCTCTCGTCCAGTTAGGGGTGGGGTCAGCCCTTCTAACCGTTCTCGGTTTTTTGGTCGTCAATGGAGTCATTGGTAATATCCTGGAACCGAAGCTTATGGGCAAAGGCCTGAGTTTATCGGCGCTGGTTGTCTTCCTTTCATTGGTCTTCTGGGGATGGGTTCTTGGACCGATTGGTATGATCCTCTCAGTGCCTATGACCAGCCTTGTCAAGATCGCCCTGGAAAGTTATGAAGGCACACGAGGGCTCGCTATCATGCTGGGATCCGGCACCGAGATTGAGTGGATCGAAGGATTGGAGACGGCGGATGCGATAAGGAGTGAAAAAAAGAAGGACGTATGAACATTAAACCGCTGGGTGTTCTATTCTTTAAGAGTCAATCAGCAGGTAGCTCTTGGGAGACCTCAGCGTAATGAGATGGACTCATTCGATGAGATTCAAACGGCTCAAAAAAATTCTCAAGAACTTCGGTCTCCTCTGGCAGGCTCTGATAAAATTCAATGATGACAATGGCTTTTTCTTATCTTCGGGGATTGCCTTCAACATCCTCATCAACTTGATTCCTTTTATCCTGCTACTGTTGGCACTGGTTGGAACTTATCTCTACAACGACCAGGAAGTGCTCAATCATATTCGTGCCTATCTCAGAAATGTGGCTCCGACATTGGATCCAAAGATAATAGGAAGCCTCATGGGCCTAATCGAGAGCCGTCAGATTGTGGGAATCCTGGGATTTGTAGGTTTGCTCTGGTTCTCCACATGGGTCTTCGGCTCCCTGAGGATCGCTCTCAATATCGTGTTCCGGGTGGAGAAAAGCCGGGGAATACTAAGGGGAATAGCCGTTGATCTTTTAATGATTCTCCTGGCGGGAATCCTTCTCCTTATGAGCATGATTCTCAGCCCCCTTGTTATCTGGCTGCAGGGTTACCAAGGACAGATTCCCGTGGCTATGGGACCGACGATTCAATGGATCCTGAAATACCTGCTTCCCTTTTTCCTCACCTTTTGCATGTTTTTTTTGATTTACAAAATCATCCCTAATAAGAAGATCCACTTCACCTCCGCACTTCAGGCGGCCCTCTTTACTGGCCTGCTCTGGGAAGTGGCCAAACATCTTTTTGCCTGGTATGTCGTCCATCTGGCCGAGTACTCTTTTTTTTATGGCTCATTAAGTACCCTGGTCATTTTCGTTTTGTGGGTCTATTATTCTTCGACGATTCTCGTTGTGGGAGGGGAGTTTGCTTATTTCTTGGAAGAAGATCGACAGAGATCGATGGTCTGACAAGGTCGCCTCAGGCTACGCAGGTCAGATTTGTGAGGAAGATTATGAATGAGTCAATCCATCGGAAGTCCGTGGTAGCCGCCACGGTCTAAAATTCAAAAAAGGAGGTCCCCATGAAATTTTGGTGCGTTGTGTTGTTTGCAGTGCTGGTGTTTGCGAATCTCCCCGCGATCGCCTTTGCCCAATCATCATCATGTCCCGGAATTCACGTGAAGGTCCTGAATATTAGAAACAGCACTGGAACCGTGGATTGCGCGCTTTTCGACTCGCCAGAGGGTTTCCCTATTGAGGTTCTGCGCTCGGCAACGAATGTTATGGTCATAAAAATTCGGAAGATGGAAGCCCGCTGCGACTTTGAAGACATCCCGCCGGGAACGTATGCGCTTGCCGTCGTTCATGATGAAAATATGAACGGTGAGCTTGACACCAACTGGCTCGGAATCCCAAAGGAAGGCTACGGTTTTTCAAACGATGTAAAAGCCTTGCTTAGTGCGCCTTCGTTCTCTGCCGCCAGCTTCCAGTACGACGGGGGAACCCTGGATCTGACGATCAGCTTGCAATACTAGCCCTCCTTGATATGAATGCTGTCCACCTCCCCTCAAAGTATCCCTCAATATGTTGAGGTTCCACCAAATATTGAGGCCAAACAAATCGTTTCAAACTTCTCTATTGTTCTTTCCTATTAATCTAATCCCCCGTTATTAAAGGATGAATCCAAACTTCTGATTTTTTCAGGTTGTTGGCAAACCATTTGCAATTCCTATTTTTATGATCCTTGTAATCATACGAATGAAGGCCCTTTCCGAGAAGCGCCTGGAGCTGGCACAGACGATTGCTTCACTGATCGTCTCCATAAGGACGGAGAACGGATGCCAGCGTTGCGACTTTTGTCAGAGTACAGAGGATGAAAATGAACTCTATCTTCTTGAGGAATGGGATACCCAGGAGAACCTTAAAATCCACCTGAAGTCAGGGCGGTTTAGAGTACTCCGGGGAGCAATGAACCTTCTCAAGGAGCCTTATGAAATAATGTTCCACACCGTATTCGACCGGCAGGAATGGAGGGGGTTTAATCGGTAAATCGCTACTTACGAAATGTCTTCGCTGCAGGGGTGCCATGGTCTATGACAAATTTTACGGTCATGATAGCGGTGCGTACCGTTTTAATCATTACGCTCCGAAAGAGAAGCGAGGATATTACGACGAGCGCTATTGCGAACATCACGAACAGTATTATCGAAATTATCCTAACCGACGGAACCAACATTCCGGGCATCCCGGGCAATCCCCAAGACAGGAAGATAGGAGGGAATGAGACATAAAACCAAGAAGAGTGGAGATTTACATCGAGGCAGAAAGCGACACGAAGATTCAGGACCTCAGCTCTGTTAACCCAAATTGAAATGCTTTTGGCCGGACCTCCATGGTGTTTCTGGCGGGAAGAAACCTGGTTTAAAGAAATTGAAGAAAGGAGAAAAGGCAATGAAAAAATGGGGGATGATTGTTTTGATCGGATGTCTGTTCGTAGTTCCATCTCTGGCTCAAGCTCAAGCGGATAAGCTCCTTGAGCGGTTTTTCGGGAGAGAGGAATCGAGGATTCGTCCCGAAGACCTGAGAATCCTTCAACTGGAGATCTCCCCGGACCCTGTTCGGCAGGGACAGCGGGTGACTTTCCAGGTAACGATTTCAAATGGCTCTCGTCACTCCGGGAGAGTCTCCCTCGCCATTAAGGACAAGGACGAGATCATCAGCGAGGCAAGGGATGTCCCTCTCAGGTCGGGGGATAACCAAGTTAATTTTCCCGAAAGCTCTTATCGATTCTCCCGTTCCGACCATTGCTTCACCGTGGAGGCGGATATCGAACGCACCCGGAGTCCGATCGATCTGGCAAAGGAATTCTGTGCGAAAAGAACTCATTTGGGATGGACACTGAGCGATAAGGGGATCGGGCCCCTGTACGTTGAAGAGCTAGAGATGTATCCTGATCCTGCTACCCCTGGTCAGGAAATTCGATTCAAGGTAAGACTGAGAAATGACGGAAGGCCCATCCGCGGAAATGTTCGGATCCAGGATCGTGATCAGCTTGTGGCCCAGGTTGAGAATGTTTCTATCCCCCGGGGTTACACGGAATTCCAGTTCCCCCACAGTCGGTATATCTTCCAACGTTTTGATACTTGTTTCACTGTGCTGGTGGACTTTGAGAGAACCCCTTATCCGGTCGATGCGTCGAGGGAGTTTTGTGCGAAGCCCATGGGCTGGACGTTGAGACCCTGAATTACAAAGCAGAATTTGTTTCTCGTGGACTTCTTTGCACATAATCGAGTCTGAGGGAGAGTTCTATGCGGTGGATAGGAGTGGGAAAAAGCTGAAAATGGTACAAAAAGGAAGGTGTGGGAGGATGTCTTAAGTCCCCCCAAAAGTGGATTGAAATGGATCGACGAATTCTGTCGTCAGAAAGGAGTCGAACATGCTTTGGACCATATGTGTGATTCTCTTAATTTTGTGGTTGTTGGGATTTATTGGTCATGTGGGGGGTGGACTCATTCATCTCCTGCTGGTCATCGCCATCGTCGTGGTACTGATCCGAGTCATTCGGGGACGAAGACCATTGTAGCGATGTGGACTCGTAAACCTGCTAAGGAAGGAGATCAGTTCTTATGAAACCGATCATGCTTATTGGTATTGTTTTAATCATCCTCGGGGTAGTGGCTTTTGCATACCAGGGCATTGCTTACACAAGCCGCGAGAAGATCATTGATATTGGCCCCATCCAAGCTACCCATGAGACCAAGAAGACCATCCCGTTGTCACCGATTTTGGGTGGCATTGCCCCTGCAGGTGGAATTGTGTTGGTCATCATTGAAGCCAGAAATAAGCCCTGACAACTCTCGCTTAAAAAAGAAAGGGAGGTGATACGGATGTTATCATAGACTCTTTTGTTTTGGTGATCGCAATCATTGCGGGGTTTTCAGGTTTTGGGTGATCGTGGGTCTGATAAAACATTAGAAAAAGGAAGAAAGGAGGGATTTCATATGGCAGAGCATGAAAATCAACAAGGTCATTTCTTCATGGGATTTTTAATTGGAGGCGCGCTGGGCGCATTGGCAGGCATTTTCTTCGCACCGAAATCCGGGAAAGACCTGAGGTCTGATATCAAGGAAAAAGGGAGCGAGGTTTTAAAGGATGCAAAGGAAATTTATGCCGATGCCACTACAAAAGCAAAAGAGATCATCGAGGAAGCCAAGCATCAAGCGGAGGAGTTGAAGAAGGAAGCCGATCGATATCTTTCAGAAGCTCGCCAGAAGGCGAAAGAGATTTTGGCCAGTGTTGAGAAATAAGAGGCCGAAGCCGGTGAAGCGGAGAAAGGGGTCACAGGAGGAAGAGAAGTCTAAATGGTAAGGGGATGATCATGAATCCAACGCTCTTAAAAGTATGCAAAGACCTCTCAAAAAGCAAACGTCAATCACTCATGGAGGGTGTCTGATGATGAAGAAGCAGTACATGTCATCGTCAAGGCGGATGGAGCGCTTCTCGCTCGTTGTCTCGCTGTTTCTGGCACTCGGAACGTGTCTCCTCTTGGCCGCTATGCCCGCGAAGGCGGCGGATGTGACATTCGTCGAATACGGGTCGAACCCCGTGTACGACCCGCCCATCCCGAGCGATAGGGCCTACTATCCGTGCGTGCTTTATGACGCGAGCCAGTTCTCCAGCCACGGCGCTTCATACTATTACAAGATGTGGTACGCGGACGGCCAGGGGCAGTTCGAGGCAGTGACCTACTCCGACGACGGCATAAGTTGGAGCGCACCCGTCCAGACCACGGGCATCCTGGCCAGCGGGTACCACGCCAAGATCATCTACATCCCGGGTGGCTACAGCGCGGCCGGTGGGCCCTACTACTACAAGATCTGGTACTGGGATTCTGCCGTCCACGATGTGCCCTATACCATCGATGGAATCCGTACCGCCGACTCGATCGACGGGGTGACCTGGGCGAACGACACAGTAATCACGCAGGATGCCGGCGCCCAGCTCGTGACCGGGGTCTGGCCTGGCTGGAACACTGGCACATACGGTCCCGTCTCGGTTCATTACAACTCCGCGGCTACCAACACCGGAACCAACCCGTTCGACTACACGTTCGCGATGTACTACGACGCGACGACCGGTGGATTGGAGTCGATCGGCCTCGGTTACTCTGCAGATGGAAACACCAACTGGCGCATCTACGGCAGCGCCCCCGTCCTCGACCACGGCACTACGGGCGACTGGGACAGCGACTACGCCTCCTACGGAACTGTGATCAAGGGGAGCGACTGCGTCTGGCGCATGTGGTACTCGGGTAGCGGTCCCTCCGGTGGCGGAAACCAGGGGATTGGTTATGCTACTTCCACGGACGGCATAAGCTGGACAAAAGACCCCGACAACCCGATCTTCTCGATATATCAGGGCGTGGCATGGAGGAACTCCAGGTGCTACACCCCCTCGGTGCTCTACAGCTCCACCGGCTTCGACGGCCACGGGGCGACGGCCGCCTACAAGATGTGGTTCACCGGGGAAGCCAGCGCCACCGGGAACCGCACCATAGGATATGCCAACATCACGGTGGGAGCGGCGGCGAAGCTGGTGGTAACACTGCCGGGTGAGACGTTTACCTCGGGGTCAGGGAACTGCGGGACAGTAACAGCGCAGACGGCTGGTACAGCGTTCAACCTTACACTGACGGCAGTCGATGCGTCGAACAACACCGATGTGTCGTACAGCGGTACGAAGACGATCAGTTACAGCGGTCCCGGCGGGAGCCCCACCTACACCACTTCGGTCACCTTCACCAATGGTCAGGCGACATCCGTATCGACCACCCTGACGAAGGCGGAGACGACGACGATCACGGCAACGGATGGATCGCTGACCGGTGTGGCAAGTTCTTCCCTGACGGTCAATGCGGGCACGGCGACGAAGTTGCAGGTATTGATGCCGGGCGAGACGGCGGCACCGGGCACCAGCAGCGGCAAGAGTGGGAGTCCGACCACACAGACGGCCGGGGCCGCTGTTACCGTGACCGTCAACGCGGTCGACGACAACTGGAATTTGGTGAACACGGTGACGCACACGGTGGCGATCACGTCCAGCGACGCCAACGCAGCGTTGCCCAGCAGTGCGGCGCTAGCGAGTGGGACGCAGACCTTCAGTGTGACCTTTAAGACGGCTAGTGTGAGCGGTTGGACCGTGACGGCGACGGATCAGAACGGCTCGCCGCTGACCCCCAACACCGGGATGGTCACGCCGGTCAATGCGGGGGCGTTGGATCGTTTTGCGATTTCGGCCATTTCGTCGCCGCAGACGGTGGGCACCGCATTTGCCATCACCACGATCACGGCGCAGGATGCGAACAACAACACGGTGACGGGTTTCATCGGCACGGTGGATCTGACCGAGACGGGCGGTGGGGCCGGCGGCACGGTCACGCCGTCGCAGTCGATTGCGTTCATTTTGGGTGTGCTTTCGGGCCAGAGCGTGACGCTGAGCAAGTCCGGGTCGCTGGTAACGATCACGGCCACGGACCACGGCGGGACCAAGACCGGAGTCAGCGGCACGTTCACGGTCGATCCGGCGGCAGCGAGCAAGCTGGCCTTCACCACTTCACCTTCGGGGGCCACAGGTGGGGCAACCTTTAGCACCCAGCCGGTGGTAACGGTTCAGGACGCCGGAGGAAACACGGTGACCACTGACAACAGCACTCAGGTAACGGTGGCCATTGGCACGAACCCATCAAGTGGCACGCTGTCGGGTACGAAAACGGTGACGGTCTCAAGCGGAGTGGCCACCTTCAGTGGACTCAGCATTGACAAGGCGGGTACCGGCTATACGCTGACGGCCACCAGCAGTCCATCATATACCTCAGCAACGAGCAGTGCCTTTAATGTAACAGCAGGGACGGCCACGAAGCTCATCGTGACGCTGCCGGGTGAGACATTCACTTCGGGAGTCGGTAACTCCGGAACAGTGACGGCGCAGACGGCAGGGACCGCGTTCACCATTACACTGGCGGCAGTCGATGCGTCGAACAACACCGATGTGTCCTACAGCGGACCGAAGACGATCAGCTACAGCGGTCCCGGCGGTAGCCCCACCTATACCACCTCGGTCACCTTCACCAATGGTCAGGCGACATCCGTATCGACCACCCTGACGAAGGCTGAGACGACAACGATCACGGCAACGGATGGATCGCTGACCGGAGTGGCAAGTTCTTCCCTGACGGTGAATGCAGGGGCGCTGACCAACTTCTTGGTGGAAGCCGCAGGCGGGGGAGGGATCGCTCCACAGACGGCGGATGCCGCCTTCAACATCAAGATTACAGCGCGCGATGCGAATAACAACACGGTGACCGGCTTTAGTGGGACGGTCCAGATCACTTCCAACGGTGTCCTCACCGGCTCTCCGGTGACCAGCGGCGCTTTCGTAGCGGGTGTGTTGGCTTCCCAGAGTGTGACGATCACTTCGGCTCAGTTGGGGACCACTCTAAGCGTAACTGAGTCAGTGAGTGGAGCCAATGGAACAAGCAACTCCTTTACGGTCAACCCGGCAGGGTTGGGTAACTTCCTGATTACGAATGCTGCGGGTGGGTCCATTGATCCTCAGACCGCGGGGACTGGCTTTGGGATCAAGATCACAGCCCGCGACCCGTACAACAATGTCATCACCGATTTCAGCGCGGCAGTGGCTCTCACGACCACTGCGGGGAGTATCACTCCCAACAGTGTGACCTTCACAGGGAGTGAGGGTGGTTTCCTCACGGTGGATGTGTCAGTCACCGAGGCAGGGACGCTCCAGAACATCACGGCTACTTCCGGTGGACATTTTGGGGCAAGCAACGACTTTACGGTCAACCCGGCAGGGTTGGGTAACTTCCTGATTACGAATGCTGCGGGTGGGTCCATTGATCCTCAGACCGCGGGGACTGGCTTTGGGATCAAGATCACAGCCCGTGATCAGTATAACAACACCGTGACCGACTTCACCGGGGCAGTGGCTCTCACGACCAATGCTGGCAGTATTACTCCATCCAGTGTGCCCTTTGCCTCAGGCGACAATGGGGTCGTTACCATTAGTGTGACACTCACTCAATCAGGGACAGACAAGACGATCACGGCCACTTTTGGCAGCGACACTGGGACGAGCAACACGTTCACGGTCAATGGTGGGTCTCTGAATCACTTCAAGGTCGAGGCAGCGGGCGGCGGAGATATCTCCCCTCAGACGGCCTGGATTCCCTTTGCTATCCGGATCACGGCCCAGGATGCCAACAACAACACCGTGTCCAGCTTCAACGGGACCGTGGAGATCAGCTCCACAGGGAACCTCTCTTCAGGAAGCGGGACCACATTGGCATTTACCAATGGTGTACTGGCCTCCCACAGCGTCACGATCTCGACCGGAGGTAGTTTCACCATCACCGCCACAAAGACCGGGAGTACAGAGTTCGGGACGAGCAACACCTTTACGGTCAATAACCCCGCTCCAACCACCACGAGCATTTCACCTTCTAGCAAGACCTATGGTGACGCAGCTTTTACAATGACCATCAACGGGACGAATTTTGTTTCAACATCGGTTGTGCGCTTTAATGGCTCCAATCGGCCTACAACCTTCGTGAGCTCCACCCAGTTGACCGCCAGCATCCCGGCGAGCGACATGACTGTTATGGGTTCATTTCCCATTACTGTGTTCAATCCCACTCCAGAAGGTGGGACATCGAATGCCCAGACTTTTACGGTGACGGTGAGCAAAGCTGACCAGACAATCACCTTCGGGCCTCTTTCCAATAAGACCTACGGAGACCTGCCGTTTACGGTAAGTGCAACTGCCTCTTCGGGGCTGGCAGTGAGTTTCAGCATCGTCTCGGGGCCGGCGACCATTTCGGGCAATACGGTGACGATTATTGGAGCTGGCACGGTTACGGTGCGGGCGTCCCAGGGAGGTAACGAAAACTACAACCCAGCCCCGGATGTGGATCAATCATTTACAGTTACAGCTGCCAGGGAGAACACAACGACAGTCGTTACTTCATCGGTCAATCCATCGGTTTTCGGCCAGTCGGTCACTTTCACGGCAACGGTAAGCTCAGGAGTAGGTACGCCCACTGGCACGGTTTCCTTCAAGGACGGTGCGACCAACCTCGGATCTGGAACACTCAATGCGAGCGGCCAAGCGACCTTCACCACGTCCAGCCTGAGCGTGGGCTCGCATTCCATCACTGCCGAGTATAGCGGGGACGCCAACTTCAACGGCAGCACCTCGCCAGTATTAACTCAGGTCGTCCACACCCCCGCCACTGTAACCATCCCTTCAGCCACAGGGCGTGGGAATATTATCTTGATGACGAATAGTCCAGGATGCTGGTTTAGTAATGTTCAGGCATTCACAGAAGCCCAGATAGGAGTTGACCCGGATTATGACTATCCCTATGGGCTGGTGGGTTTCACGGTGAACTGCTCCGCCGCAGATGTATCGATCACGTTCACAGGGGCAACGGATCTCACGGGGCTACCTTATCAGAAATACGGGCCGACGACCCCTGGCGATCTATCGACGACAAAATGGTATACCTTTAACAATGTGACTGTAACGGGAAACACATACATACTGCATTTGCAGGATGGTGTCTTGGGTGATGATACGGCAGGGGGAGATAACATGATTGTGGATGAGGGTGGGCCAGGCCAACCCCAACAGCAGGGGGCAGTTCCCATTCCAACCCTGACGGAATGGGGAATGATAATCTTTATGCTGCTTGCGGCTCTTGGTTCTATCCGCTATCTTCGGAGACTGAAAAGGGTGTAGTTCGAAAAATACTATTCCAAATGAGGAGCGGGGTCCTTGGGGTCACATCTTCATTTGTCATTATTTTCTTGACAAAACCGATGTAAGCGTATGATGTATTTATGGTCAGACCCCTTCGGATGGACTATCCCGATGCTTTTTACCACGTGCTTTCCCGTGGAAATGAACGAAAAGAAATCTTTTGGGATGAGAAAGATCGTCTCAAATTTCTTGATATCCTCAGCAAGATGGTCGAACGCTTTGAATTAGAGGTCCATGCGTATGTATTGATGAGGAACCACTTTCATTTGCTCGTGCACACGAAAGAGGCCAATCTTTCGCGGGCTATCCAATGGCTTGGCGTCAGTTATTCTGTCTGGTTCAACCGAAGACATCAGCGAAGCGGACATCTATTTCAAGGGCGTTTCAAGAGCTTTCTCATTGAGAATGACCATTACTTTACAGCCATGTGTCTTTATATTCATGGCAATCCTCTGAGGGCGCATGTGGTCAAGAGGTTATCGGAGTATCGGTGGAGCAGTTATCAGGCCTATGTCGATAAGAAGCAAAGGGTCTCCTGGTTGACGACGGAGTTGGTACTGGGCATGTATGGAGGGAGTCGCAGGAAATTCCTACAGGCTCAGAAGCTGTCTCTTGAAGGAGGACCAAATATTCTAAAGGATCTTAGACACGGGTTATACTTAGGGAGCGAAGAGTTTTCGGAGGAATGTATTGATCGGCTTGAGGGTGAGACCTTCCGTGAGAAACCACAGGCAAGATCCCTATTAAGGTGCAGAGATATTCGGGGACTTGCCATCAAGATACTAAAGCGATTGCGGGAGAAGGGTCCTGAGGGCGTGTTGAAGGTTCGCAAGTATCGCTGTCAGAACCGGGACGTAGCCAGTTACGTCTTGTATCAACTTGGGACATATTTGAACAGGGAGATTGGAGAAGTCTTTGGCGTTGGATATACGGCTGTTCCAGGAGGGGTCAAGCGGGGCCAGGAATATATAAGGTCAGATGGACAGTTAGAGAGAATGGTCAAAAATATAATTGCTGACATCTGAAGATGTGACCCCACCCCACCGTTCCTTAATATGATCATTAATCTTATAGCAGGCATATTAACCGGATTTATAGTTTCCATACCTCCGATGGGACCGACAGCCTTTGCAATAATTTCTAAGGGATTTAAAAATGAAATGAAGGAAGGCAAAGCCATTGCCTTAGGTGCCGCATTCATGGATTTCTTCTATTGTCTTATAGCTTTCGGTGGAATTTCTTTGATAATTTCTTTCCTCCCTTCGGCTGCGGCTGATTTTTATGCTAAAAATGCTTATGCGATAGAAACAGTGCTAACTTTTTCAGGATGCGCTATTGTTATTCTATACGGTCTGAAGATGACGAGATCAAAGATCACTTACAGCAAGCTGGAAGCAGCACAATCTGCAAAGTTTAATTCAGCTTTGGCCAAGGCAAGTCATTTGAGTGAAAAAGCAATAAAAATAGCAAAAAAGCTCAAAGTTCCCGAAGTGAATAAGTCAAATTCATTTGGATTATTTTTTATGGGAGTCTTTTTATGCATGTCTTCGTTGACTTTACCAGCTTCATGGATTGCACTCATTGGATATTTAAAAGGATATAATTTTCTAAATTCCTCGTTTCTTGGTGGACTATTATTTTTAGCAGGAGCGTTTACAGGAACAGTAGTGTGGTTCTGTACACTGTTAAAGCTAATCACCGGTAATAAGAAGCGAATTAACCCGGCAACTGTACACAAACTTAATATCATTGCCGGAGTCATATTACCAATGCTTGGTGTTTTTCTTTTTGTAAAAGCTGCTATTTCTGTCTTTCATATTTTATAGTACTATCTTGACTCTTAGGGTCACATCTTCACGGGCTGTTGCCCAAACTGCTTTTCCATTTTGGGCTGGATCACGCGACGATTGCGATGGCTATAGTTGCCGTCGTTTCAATCGTCGTGCTTTTCATTTAGAGATGAGGGTGTTTTTCCGGGAGGCGGTTCCACAAGGGGACGCGATGCCTGGAGCGGTCATGGCCATCCAGGCGTTTGGGGCGATTTTCCTTGACAGACTACTCCCTTTTTCGTATATTCAACTCATCCCAAAGCAAGTTCTTATCATTTTATATGAGAATGGGTGGTTAAGGTAGAGAGTTTTTCGGAGAGATTAAGGGGAAATGCCGGGTCCGCTCACAATTTTTGTGCTCATTTTTCTGTTTTTAAGCCTTCTCTCCTTTGTTGCCAGCATCATGGGTTTCAGAAAAAGAATGTTTTTGGGCGGAGCAATAGGTCTGTTAGTCGGACTCCTTTTCCTCACTTTGACAGGGCTGTTCGTCACGATTACCGTTGCTATCCAGGGCTATCGAGCTTTGACTCAAGAAGAAGTAGCGGCGAGGGTGAAAATCGAGCCCACGGGGCCTGAAAAATTTGTAGCCTATTTCAGTTTTCCCAATGGGCGTAAAGAAACTTTTTCCTTGGCTGGCGACCAGTTTTATGTGGATGCTCATATCCTCAAATGGAAACCTGTTGTGAATTTCTTCGGGTTGCATACGGCTTATGAGCTCGACCGAGTTGCTGGCCGATATATCCGACTGGAAGATGAACTGTCTAAACCGCACACCGTTTTTCCGCTTTCCAAGAGCAAGATAGTAGATATGTTCAGCCTACGGCAGCGGTACTCGCTTTTAAGCCCACTGCTTGATGCGGAGTATGGTTCGGCAACCTTCATCCCAGCGAGGGAACCTACGGAAGTGGAGGTGCGGGTTTCCACTACGGGACTCTTGGTCCGTAAAGCTGACCCTCAATAGAGTGGGCCTGGGAGAAAAAAACGCCCTACCCTTTCACCGTAGAATTCAAAGCCGTTTCTTAACATTATCCCGGGTTCCTTTAGTCTTAGTTCATATCGAACAATCCACCTCGCCAGTCCTTTATTACGCTATCTTTTATTTGACAATTTTTAGGATCGCGGGAATAATGTCTGAATCAATGGAAAGAAAACGGGTCAGTCCAGGAATTTAGGAATTCTGTCCTCTCTCGGAGTTCCCCTTGATCCTTTTAGGAGAGGAGGCAAGATGCGGTGTTCCTGTTTTTGTTTATTTGGATGAAGGCCTGAAAAGATGGCATCCAAGAAGAAGAAAAAATTATCCAAAAAGGCGAAAGAAGTAGAGATTAGGCCAGACGAAAAGCAGAAGAGGAAAGATGGCATCAGCGTGTGGCGTTTTGCCGTTACCTACCTCGCTCTGATGGGGTCGTTCTTTCTTCTGATAGGCCTTAAAACGGTACAGAACGTCATCGATTTAAACGGCCTTTACACAAAGGGGGTCGTCATTTTGACTTCCAAGATTTTGGAGGTGCTCACCATTCCGAGCACTTATCAGGGTTCGGTCATCAGACTCCCTTCCATCGCCCTGGATGTGAGATTTGGGTGCAATGGGCTTGAGGCAGTCATGATCTACTCGGTTGCGGTGATCGCCTTTCCAGCCTCTTGGAAGGACAAACTCATGGGCATTTTGGGGGGCTTTTTGGTCATACAGGTCATCAATATCTTAAGGATATCATCGCTGGCCTATTCTGCAATCCATTTCAAAGATCTTTTTGAATATATTCATATCTATATTGCACAGGGGATGATGATCGCTGTCTCTCTGGGTGTGTTTTTCATCTATCTTAACTATGCAAAGGCCTCACAAAAAGCAAACGTCTAAGAGAATCGTCCTCAAGACGGTCGTTATCTTTCTCGGCTCGTATCTCATCTTTTTAATCCTGTGGATACAGGTGAAGGATGATTACGGTTACACAGTCACCTTCATCACATCGGAACTGATGCCCCTGATAAAGGATGTCCATTTTGAAGAGATGAGAGAGGAAAAGGGCATGATCCAGGCAACCTTCAGCCGACCCGTTAAGCGTCAGGTAGACCTTTTAATTGACATACCCATAGAGACATCCTCCTATACTTTTAATGCTCCCTTAACCTTCGGGATCATGGCTGCACTATTTCCATTTATCAGGAAAAGATGGAAAGCCTATGGGGAGGCCTTGTTTATCCTTTTTGGGGTGCATCTCCTCTATGTTTTTTCTCTTGAAGCCAACAGCCTCACGACGATCTTTGTTGAGAGAGGATTGGATGCGGCCACTAAACCCCGCCTGCTCGCCTATCAATTTCTTTGGGAATTTACAGACAATATGGTCATTAGATTTGAGCCATTCCTTATAGGGTTTTATATATTCATAAGGTTCAGGAAATAGAGGGGTATCACTTTTTACACCATCTGATGGTTAAACCTGACAGTTGCAAAACGGACATGGGCAAACCGCCCTTCAAGGCTTCGGAAGGCGGTTGTTTTGAAAATTTAAGGGTATCGGAGGACATCACCCCAAGTGAATTCCAGCAGGGGGAGGGGACGAGAGTGCCGATTCGGCCGAAGGTTCGCCTCGAAGCCTTTCCGAACGGCTTGCCCATGTCCGTATCGTCAAAAGTTTATGCAACGTTAAGGTAAAGTTACGCAATCTTGACATCTTTTTCCACGGTCTTTAACCCGGGATCCCCCGTACCGAGTTCTGGTTATTCCATTTCCTTTTCTCAGGCTCATCTAAAGTCCTGCCCCTTCACTATGGGTAGGAGGCGTTTCTTAATCCCCCCTCCCCTGACGCCCGGCCTACGTAGCCAAGGCTACTTCGGTGGAGTAGGTGGATGAAAAAGGGCGAGAGAAATTCCCTCGCCCTCTGCGCATTTTTCTTGAGAACCGCTTTAGGCTTTCGCCTTCTGTCTCCTCAGATAATAAATGGACATAAGCCCCACAAGCACCATGAAGATGATCATGCCCCACTCGGAAAGCGTGGGCGTAGAGACCGGCGGAGCCAAGGCGATCGTCACCGTGTAGCCCAGCAAGCCCGTGCAGCCGTTCGCGTCCGTGGCCGTGATGATGAAGGCGAACACACCGGCTGTGGTCGGCGTCCCCGTGATGGCACCTGTCAAGGGATTGAGCGACAGCAGGGGCGGCAGCGCCCCGCTCGAGACGGCGTACGTGTACGGCCAGGTGCCGCCGCTGGCGGAGATCGTCTGGCTATAGGGGGTCCCGATGACCCAACTCGGCAGCGTGGGCGGGCTCACCGTGATGACGGGGCAGGGCGTGATCAAGATCGAGTACGCCAGGCTGCCGAGGCAGCCGTTAAAGTCCGTGGCTGTTATCGTGAAACTGGAGATGCCGGCCGTGTTCGGCGTCCCGGAAAGGAGGGCACTCGAGGGGCCGCTGGAGATGAGCGTAAAGGCAGGGAGGCCAGGAGGCAGCGAGCCGGCCGTCACCGCGAAGGTGTACGGCGGGGTGCCGCCGGAGGCGGAAACCGTCTGGCTGTAAGCAGCCCCTAAGGGGCCGCTCGGCAGCGCGAGCGGGCTCAGCGTGATGGGGGGGCAGGGTGGGATTGCCGCAGCCGCAATCACGATGGAGTATAGCTGGCTGCCGGAGCAGCCGTTCGCGTCCGTGGCTGTGATCGTGAAAATGAAGGTGCCGACCGTGGTCGGCGTCCCCGTGATGGCACCCGTTAAGGGATTGAGCGTGAACGGCGGCAGCCCGGGCGGCAGCGTCCCGCTCGAGACGGCGTACGCGTACGGCGCGGTGCCGCCCGAGGCGGTGCGCGTCTCACTGTAGGCGGTCCCGACGACACCCGGCGGCAGCGCAGTTGGGTCCAGCGTGATGATGGGGCACAAGGGCGGGAGGACGATGGGGGGGCACACGGTGACTCTGTTGCTATCCAGCGTCACTGCACCATTCCGCGCCAAAACTCTACCGTCCACGTTTGCGCCGGTAGTCAAGGTGATGCTCGTGAGCGCGAGAATGTTCCCTACGAACGCAGTGGTTGTACCAAGAGTCGCGGAGCTGCCGACCTGCCAGAACACGTTGCAGTTTGAACCGCCATTGATCACGAGAACAGACGAACCGCTTGCGGTCGTGAGCGTGCTCCCTATCTTGAAGATAAAGACCGCATTGGGGTTGCCCAGGGCGTTGAGGGTGAGTGGTCCCGTCAACTGAGCCGACGACGCAAAACCGTAGACGCCTGGCGTGAGCGTGAGTCCACCCAGATCCTGGCCAGTCAAATCGACGAGGGTCGGCGTGGCGATAATAGCATTGTACGCAGTGGTGAGATCAATCTGAGCCTGAGCCGCGACCGCATCAGCTGAATGTATTGTGCTGGGCGGCGTCACGATCCCCGGAGGAAAGCCAGTGACCGCGGTACCTGGGCTGACACCAAGGTTTCCGGTGATGACGCTCGCGCCGGTATTGGTCACCGCCGAGCCACCCAGGACGCCAAAGCTCTCCGCCGTACCCAGTGATATCTGGGCCAATGATGGAGAGGCCCCGTAAAGAAGTGCGGCGAATCCGACGCTTGCCAAGAAACTCAAGTGCATCATACGCTTAAAGATATTTTTTGTTCCTGACATTTCCAATTCCCCCTTTCTTACGCATTTTTGGACCTTCCCTCACAGAAAGCCCTCCTGCTGAAAATCGTGGACAATGCTATCTGCTTATATCAATTATTGCCAAATTATGCCAATAATATTAAATACTTCGCCCCATATCAAGTATTTTTTGGGGCGCAAACCCCGATATAGAAATTGCAAGAATTCTTGCGCCATTTCAATATCTGTTAGATTGGTGATTTGCGTCAAATTTTTACGGGCTGTTGCGCAAATAAATGGGATGGCCTGACGTCCCGTTTTCTTTCACCATGAGATCTTGTTCGCTTTTTACCTCCTGAAGGTGCAGGTCTTGTTTCGTCATGCCCTCGGTTTCCGTCAAATCACTCCCAGCTGTCTTCCCACCTTCTCGAAGGCAGCCAAGACCTTATCCAACTGTTCCTCCGTGTGGGTCGCCATGTAACTTGTCCTGAGGAGTTCTCGTCCTGGGGGGACTGCAGGGCTAATCACCGAATTGACAAAGACACCGTTTTCGAAGAGGAGCTTGCACATCCGGTAAGTTTTCATGGTGTCTTTAATAAGGATGGGAATGATCGGAGTTTCGCTCGTTCCTGTATCATACCCGAGCGTTTCATATCCTCTCTGCATCTTGTGGGTATTTCTCCAGAGCCGGGCTCTTAATTCGGGCTGTTCTTCGATGATGTCCAAAGCGGTGCTCACCGATGCCACCAGAGGGGGTGGGAGACTGGCGCTGAAGATCATCGAGCGACCCAGGTGCTTGATCCAATTGACCACATCTGACGGACCTGCAATAAAGCCGCCGATCGCGGCAAGGGATTTGCTGTAGGTTCCCATGATAAGATCTACTTCGTTTTCAAGGCCAAAATGCTCCGCCGTTCCCCGTCCTCCCTTTCCGAGAACGCCGATCCCGTGGGCGTCGTCTACCATGATCCTCGCCCCATAGACCTTGGATAGCCTCACAATAGCAGGGAGATCAGCAATATCGCCTTCCATGCTGAAGACGCCATCGACGATGATCAATTTACCCTTCCCTTTACACCCCTCGAGGACGCGCTCCAGAGCATCCATGTCGTTATGCCGGTATTTCTTGACCTCACCGAAGGAGAGGCGACAGCCGTCAATGATGCTTGCATGATCGTGCATATCGATAATAGCGACATCGTCCCGGCCCACAAGAGCAGGGATCGCTCCCAAATTGGTCTGGTAGCCGGTTGCAAAGACAAGAGCAGCTTCCTTCCGAAAGAACCTGGCCAACTTCTTTTCCAGTTCTTCGTGGATCTCAAGATTCCCATTTAGAAATCGTGAGCCCGCACAGCCGCTACCGTATTTTTCAATGGCCTTGTGCGCTGCTTCCTTTACGCGGGGGTGGTTGGTGAGTCCAAGATAATTGTTGGAACCGATCATGATCACTCTCTTTCCGTTGACCACCACCTCAGAATCCTGCGGGGATTCGAGCTTCCGAAAAAAGAAATAGGAACCACTTTCCTTCAATCCAGATTCATACTCCGTCGCTTTTGCGCACTTTTCAAAGATATCCATGTATTTTTCTGGATCAAAAGTCTTGCCCATATCAATCTTTTTACCTCCTCGCCCTTCGGAGGTTTATCCCCTGACCCGTTCTCATCAATTGCGGATTCTCCCGAATTACCGGGTCAACAATCTCTCCACAGATCAAACATTTCCATCCCCAAAACTGTTCGTAGAGACTGAAAAATTTGTCATAGACCATGACACCCCTGCAGCGAAGACATTTCATAAAAAGCAATTTACCCATTAAATCTCCTTCATTCTCGCCGGGTGGAAAACGGTGTGGAACATCATTTCATAGGGCTCTTTGAGAAGGTTCATCGCCCCCCGGAATACCCTAAAACGCCCTGACTTCAGGTGGCTTATAAGGTTCTTCTGGGTATCCCATTCCTCAAGAAGATAGAGTTTATTTTCATCCTCTGTACTCTGGCAAAAGTCGCAACGCTTGCATCCCTCCTCGGTCCTTATGGAGCCGATCAGTGAAGCAATCGCCTGTGACAGCTCCATGCGCTTCTCAGAAAGGACCTTCATTCGTATGATGACAAGGATCATACAAATAGCAAATGCAAATGGGTTGCCAACAACCGAAAAAAAATCAGAAGTTTGGAATCATCCTTTAATAACAAGGGATTAGATTAATAGAAGGGAACAGTGGAGAGGTATGAAATGATTTGTTTGGCCTCAATATTTGGTGGAACCTCAACATATTGAGGGATACTTTGAAGGGAGGTGGACAGTCTAATCTCGTTCTATTGTCTCCGGCCGGAGTATCCCGAGCTTATGCATCCTCGCTCTCAAGGTACTCGGGTGGAGGCCCAGGATCGCTGCGGCCCCGTCCTTTCCCTCGATGCGCCATCGGGTCTCTGAAAGGGTCTTAAAAATTTGGTTTCGCTCCGTCTCTTCCAAGGTTCTCACGGCGGATGAGAGTGGGGGGGGTGAAATTTCCAGTTTATCTACCAGTTGGAAGACCGGCCCGGGGCACAATATCATGGCCCGTTCAATGATGCTTTCAAGCTCCCGGACGTTCCCGGGCCACGGGTAATCCTGCAGCGCCTTCATCGTCTCCTTCTGGATCGACGTGATCTGTTTCCCCAATTTCCTGGAATATCGCTCTATGGAGGCCTGGACTATCAGCGGGATGTCTTCTTTCCGCTGCCGCAGTGGAGGGACAGTGATGGGGAAGACGTTGAGCCGATAGTAAAGGTCCTGCCGAAACCGGCCCTTGCGGACCTCTTCCTCAAGGTTTCGATTGGTCGTTGCCACGATCCGTACATCGACTTTGATGGTATGGGATGAGCCCAGGCGCTCAAACTCGTTATGCTGGATCACCCGGAGCAGCTTCGCCTGCACCTCCAGCGGCAGTTCCCCGATCTCGTCGAGACAAAGGGTGGAACCATTGGCGATCTCGAATCGGCCTACCTGCCGGGTATCCGCCCCGGTAAATGCTCCCTTCTCCCTGCCGAACAATTCGCTCTCAATCAAATTGCCCGGCAGGGCAGCACAGTTGACAGTGATCAGCGGCCGATCCTTGCGAGGGCTCATGTCATGGATGGCGCCAGCGATCAGCTCCTTTCCCGTACCAGTCTCACCGAGGATGAGGACCGTTGTGTTCATAGGAGCGACCTGCTCCGCTCGATAGAGAACATACTTGAGACCATCACTTTGCCCGAGAATATGGTCGAATTGATGTCTCATTTTGATCTCTTGACGGAAGATAATATTCTCGGCCTCGAGTTGGTCTTTCAATGTTTTGATTTCAGAAAGAGCCGTCCGAAGTTCGAGGTCCCTTCGGTATAGTGCTTCCTGCGCCCGCTTGCGTTCGGTGACATCGCGAATATTACATTGTGCCAGCCTTGCCCTGTCGACCATATATATATCCGTGTAGATATATTGCCCAGACTTGGTTTTTACCGGAACATCATCGTAATTAATAATACCGCTCTTGTTCAAAGCTTGTATTATCGTTGGGAAATCACTCATATTGAGCGATACACCGATATCCTGAAGGTTTTTCCCGATGCACTCCTCTTCGGAATAACCCAACATTTTCTCGGCGGCCGGATTAGCATGGGTTATATTCCCTTCGCGTTTTTCGAGAAGCACTATCCCGTCGCTTGCGGTCTCAAAAATACGCCTGTAGCGCTCTTCAGATTCTGTTAACAAGTCTTCCAGTCGCTTGCGTTCGGTAATGTCTTCGATGGCGAGAAGGATTATCTGTTCCTTTCCCAACACTCTTTGAATTTGCCGGGCATTCAAAAGCATTATGCGCCTGCCAATGGTAGAAAACTCGTGTTCAACCTCATAGTTATCAAAGGTTGTCTTTTGGGGAAGGATGGTTTCCAGCAGTTCTCGCAGCTTGGGGATATTCCACTGTTTATTGCCCAGGTCATAGATAAGATTACCTATAGTTTCCTTTGGTGTTACCTCGAATGTATCATAGAAACTGCCGTTGGCCGAGAGAACCCTCAGGTCTGAAGCCAGCACCAAAAGAGGTTCACGCACGGTCTCTACAATATCTTCAGCGGCCCTTGTTGCAGCCTCAGCCTCGGATTGTGCCTTCTCTGCGTCTCGTGTCCGCTCCGCCAATTCTCTTTCCAGACGCATTTTTTCAGTGATGTCTTCTATTGCCACGAGGATCATCTGAGAACCGATTTCTTTTTGAATGATACGGCGGGCATTGAGCAACATTATTTTGTGCCCGATGACTGGAAACTCATGGTCAACCCCGAAATCATTGAAGTAGACATTTTGGGGTATAATTTCCTCTAACAACTCTCGTAATGCAGGAATGTCCCACGCCCGGTCGCCTATGCTGTATATAAATCGTCCTTCTGTCTCCTTAGGCGTCACATGGAACGTCTCGTAAAAGGAACGATTGGCTGTGATTACCCTTAGGTCGGGGGTAAGCACTATAAGAGGTTCACGTATTGTTTCCACGATGCTCTCAGTGTATTTTTGAGCTTTCTCAAAGGTTTCCTCTGCTCGCTTACGCTCAGCGATTTGAGCCTGTAATATTTCGTTAGCCTCCTGTAAGCGCCGCTCCGTGGCATCCAGCCTCGTCCGAAGCTTTTCCATCTCAAGGAGAAGTTGCTGCTTTGTTTTGGATATTGTTTCCATAATTATCACTCCTCGTCGGATCGCTCTCAGATCCTTAATCTTCGTTCTTCACTCTCCGTGATTTTATACAGAATTTTAAAAACATTGCAACTCGAAAAAGAATGCGATTGGGGATAAAAGCGTATCATGCGTATTCATAGCGAATCCCCAGTCAGTTGAACACTCATGATTGCCTACTCATTGCTCTCCGCTCTATCCAAGGGAACCGTCACGGTCACTGATCTGCAGAAATGATGGGGGAACTATTTCGGATCATTGTAAACTCCAACAACAATTATTTCGTAGGGCAGATTCAGATTCAAGATTTCCGGGTTATCTCTTATAAATGGGACGGCTCTATTTTTGTATTCGTTACCTCCATGGGTCTATCTCTCGTCTGATAAAATGTTATCCAAACAAAATGGAACCGTCCCGTTTTCTTTCTACTTGATTTCTGCCATCCAGAACATTTAGGTCTTGCTTAAGCACGGAGTTCAACCGAAGAAAAGTCTAACTTTAAGGATGGAACAAGTAAAAGGGAACATTGCCAGGCTGCTGATCAGGAACTGGTATGTTGTTTCTACCCCCTCCCGAAAATGGTCATTCGCCAGGACCTGAATCTGAATGGTATCCTTGTCCTCTGAAATCGATACCGGCCCCCGGCGCTGATCTGTCAGGCTGTGCCGGATATTCTTGATCAGGAGCCCCAGATCCGTCTGGTCTATTCGCTGCCCTGAAGGGGTTTCCAGGAGAGGATCATCCAACATCAGATGAAACGTGAAAACCGGCAACAAACCCGGCAGTCGCATGAGAACCTTCCCATTCCAGTCAGGATACACCAAGATCATACGTGGATGGGATGATACAAAGTCGAGGCGGATCCACTTTGGTTTCTTAAAGGTGTATAAAGACCTTTCCGTTTTAAAGGAGCCCTCTTTTTTGTAGATTTTTACTTCCACTTCAGTCTGGTAATCCTTGACCTCATCGTAGGCGGCTTCCATCTTTTTCAAGACGGTCTCGACATCATCCCCGCCATGAACAACTGCACTGAATATCATCAAGCATGCAACGAGTACAGCCAGGAATAAGAAAAAGGATCTTGAGAGACATTTGGATGTGGGATTTACAGTAATGATCTCCATGCCGGCCATGATTGTTCCCTCGAGAGGTTATCATCGAAACATTACAATTTTAGCACCTACCAGAGTCTTGAAGCAAATTTCTAAGGCTGAGCAACTCTATCAAATCCTTTCGGAGGATGGATCTGTTACCCCTTAGGATACGATGTTATCCTAAGTATTGCACTTCATTATTTAACTGGCGATTTTAATTATTTCTTTGTATATTATTATGACAGTAGTGAAGCTGCCCGCCCACAGGGCGGGGCATTCTGCAGCATTTTCGTAAAATAAGAAGTAAAGAACCCCGCCCACAGGGCGGGGCTTTAAAACCCAAATTCTCTAAACCCAAAACCGAGATCCCGAAATCGTAGATCCTGAAACATGTTCAGGACCTGGTTCGGGATGACAAAAACGAGAACCAAACCCCATTGTCATGCTGAACTTGGTTCAGCATCTGGTTAAGTTTTTTTTCTGCCATTGGCAGACACACCTTTCATCCCCGTCCACAGGGCGGGGTTTTCAGGTGTGATCTTAATAAAAATAGAGAAGGATAAAGATAAAAGAAGTACTGGCGATGGGGCAGATGAATTTATTTTGCGGAACTTTTAGCACGAATTTAGTGAGCCTCGTTTGATACTGGAGAAAACAGTAATGTCCACCACATTGGAAAGACTGAAACAACTTTTTATAGCCAAGTTTGATTTCAACATTGAGGAACTTAAGCCCACGACAACGCTCGAATATTTAGGTCTCGATTCTCTCGATATGGTCGAATTCATGTTTGATATCGAAAATGAATTTAAGATTAAAATTCCTGACCAAGAATTTAAGGTGACAACGATACAGGAGATCGTAGATGCCGTGGACCGGTTCATCTCGGAACAAAGGATAGGGGTGTCCAGTGATAAGCAGTCATAATTGAGCTTAATGTGAATGCGGAGATTCTATTTATATGAAACGGAGAGTTGCCGTCACAGGGCTAGGCATTATTTCCCCTTGTGGGAATAATATCGATGATTTCTCATTGAATCTCATGGCTGGCAAGTCCGGAGTCAGAAGAATCTCTTCAGCCTATTCAAGCCTGCTTTCAGTGAAAATCGCCGCTGAAGTCGATTTTAATCCTTCCAACTATTTCACCAAGAGACAGGTGTCCAGCATGGACCGTGTCAACCAATTCGCTTTAGTTGCAGCCTCTCAAGCCTGGAAAGATTCAGAACCCTCTCTCGATGCTAAAGAGAAAGAGCGAGCGGGAGTATATATCGGTTCAGGTATGGGTGGGGGAAATACCATAGAGGATTTGTACGATCAATTATTTAAGCATAACGCCGACAGGGTAAAACCACTCACGGTGCTCATGGTGATGAATAACGCTTCTGCCTCCCATATATCGATAGAGTATGGTCTCTCAGGACCCTGTTTGACACTATCCACTGCCTGTGCTTCCTCGACAAACGCTATCGGGGAGGCTTTCCGGCAAATCAGAGATGGATATGTTGACGTGATGCTCGCAGGAGGTGCCGAGGCCTTTTTGACCTATGGAGGTTTCCGATGTTGGGAATCTCTCAGGGTGCTTGCTGTCGAAGACCATGAAGACCCGTCAAAATCCTGTAAGCCATTCTCCAAAAACCGTACCGGTTTAGTACTGGGCGAAGGTGCTGCCATGGTGGTGCTTGAGGAGATGGAAAGGGCCATAAGACGGGGAACACCGATTTACGCAGAGCTTATTGGCTATGGTTCCACATCCGATGCCGGTCATGTTACTAGACCCTCTCTCGAAGGGCAGGCACGAGCGATGTCAGAAGCACTCAAAGAGGCAGGCTTATTGCCCGAAGATATAGACTACATCAATGCCCATGGGACAGCAACTCAGTGGAATGATCTATTGGAGACACAGGCCATCAAGAAGGTATTCGGCGATTATGCCTGCAAAGTTCCCGTCAGTTCTACAAAATCGATGCATGGCCACACCATGGGAGCAGCTGGCGCCATTGAATTTATTGTTTCACTGCTTGCGATAAAAAATCAAGCCGTTCCCCCCACGATTAACCTTTACCAACTTGACCCGGAGTGCGACCTCGACTATGTTCCGAATATTGGCCGTAAAGGGGTGAAAGTGAATACCGTGATGTCAAATTCTTTCGCTTTTGGGGGAACCAATGCAGTGCTCATTGCCAGGAAGATAAAGGAATAGGAATAACGTGGCACGGGTGGCAAAAAATAAGTATGTTCAGATCGATAGGCGTACATTGGGACCCTGCAATACTCATTGCTACACAAATTGCTACATCATCACCTGTCTCCTAACCGGAGATAGTGTGTTGGTGGACGCTCCCGCAGAAGCAGCTGAAATTCTAAAACAGTTGAAAGGGACTCATCCCAGATACATGCTAATCACTCATAGCCATACGGATCATGTCGGCGCACTGTCCGAGTTAAAGTCCAAGCTAAGGATTCCCATTGGCACCCATCGTCTGGACGCCAACGGTCTGCCTCTACGACCGGAATTTCTCCTGGATGACGGTAAAAAGGTATTTTTTGGAAACATAAGTCTGAAAGTCCTTCATACGCCTGGTCACACACCCGGCAGTGTGTGTTTTTTGATAGGAAAATATCTTATTTCGGGAGATACTATCTTTCCCGGAGGTCCGGGTAAGACAGAGTCGCCGGCTGATTTAAAACAAATCATCGAATCCATAACCAGTAAGGTCTTTGTCTTACCTGATGATACGGAGATATACCCTGGTCACGGCGATCCCACCCTATTGAGCAAAGAAAAGGCAGAATTTGCCATCTTTTCCTCCCGTTCCCATGATCCTAATCTGTTCGGGGACGTGCTTTGGCTTTCATCCTAACCATTCTTTGGATGGACTACCGTAATATCTCTCCTGCTTTTTTACAGGTGATAACTATTGCTTTCCTATTGAGTTGGAAGCCCCTGCAAAGGGTTGTGGATTCCTCAGGTCTTTGAAATAACGTTTACGGGTCGATAGATTGACCCCGGCGTACACTTGGCAACCAAGTAGAGTCCGTTTCCATGGACTCATGCCAAAGAATCGTTTTGTTATTGCACCGAAAGAATAGGTTTGCCTGTTCAAGCGGGCGAAGCCACTCATGAGCTCGTCAGCCGTCATGCCCTTAGGTTGAAAAAGGAGGGTATCCGGAGGATATCCACCGAGCCACCAGTCACGCACAAACAACCTGCCTTCGCTCAAGAGACGCTGATATAACCGAGTTCCCGGAAAAGGAGTAAGAATCCTCAGCTCGACACAATCCAGGCGACCTCTCATTGTAAACTCAAGGGTCTGCTCGAACACATCCTTGTTTTCGTAATCAAAACCAAAAACAAACGCACCCAGTATACCGAAACCTTCACCATGGAATCGACGCATTGCCTCGTAAAAATTGATCCTCAGGTTCTTTATTTTCTTCACCTCATTCTGTGTTTCTTTCTGTACCGATTCGAATCCGATCAAAAGCCCCATGCACCCCGAACGTCTCATCAATCTTAGCAGCTCCAAATCCTCAGCTAACGACACTGTTCCTTGCGCCAGCCATAGCCGCCGAAGAGGTATCATTTCAGTAAAGAGCTTTTTTGCTGCATTCCGGTTCAGCCCAAGGGCGTCATCGACGAAGAAGAGGTGAGGGGAATCAATAGACTCTATCTCGGCAATCACCTCCTGAACCGGCCTGACTCGATATTGATGCCCCAAGCTCTGGCCAATGGAACAGAAGTCGCAATCGTACGGACACCCGCGGGATGTCTCGACGCCGATAGGGATGGGAGCATTACCATACCATTTGGTTCCGGGCAAGAGATCTCGCCGTGGTTTCGGTAGGCCTTTGAGATCTGTCATTTTACCGGCCCGATAGAGCCTTTGCATCTGTCCCGAGGCGGCATCCGATAGAAGTCGTGGCCAGATACCCTCCGCTTCTCCCACGACGACAGCGTCTGCATGCTCTAAGGCTTCGTCAGGTAATACACTGGGGTGTATTCCTCCCAACACCACCTTCACAGCCTTCTGACGATAGGTGTCAGCGATATGATAGGCTCTGAGTGCAAGGTCAGTCATGACGGTGATCCCCACCAAATCCACATCTTGATTGATGTCATCGGGAGCAAAAGCTTCGTCGACAATGGTCATTGTGTGGCCAGGCGGAGTAAGCGCTGCCAGAAGAGGAAGATTGACCCTCTGTAGCCTGAAAGGGCTTGATAAAGTGTCTTCACGTGGTTCACGCGGTGCGATAAGTTTTATCTTCATCATTCAGACTTGGGACCTTTGCCGACAGATCTCGAAACGCCCCAGCCCTCATCCGGTGGTGTCTGTATCCTCTTCACCACGTAGCGATCACTTGTCCTCGCCCCATTTGGTGGCGATGATGCCCAGGATGAAGACCACGGCCGCGAAAACACCTATGATCGCGGCGTCACGCAGCGCGGCCATGTTGTCTTCAAATACCATCGCTGCCCGGAGCCCTTCGTTCACGTAAAACAGCGGCAGTGTCTTGGCGAACTTCTGCAGAAACCCCGGCATCAGCTCGATAGGGAAGAAGCTCCCCGAGAGGAACATCATCGGCAAACTGACGGCGTTTGCCGCGGCAGCAGCGCTCTGAGCCCCCCTGGCGAAGCGGGTGAGTATCATCCCGATTCCGACGAACGCGAAGACATCAAGCAAAATGAACGCAAGGAGCCAGGCGTCTATATGCAGGCGGACACTAAACACAGCGTAGCTCACCAGCAGCATCGCAATCGTGCATATGACCGCGAGTATGAACTGGTACAGGATGTTCGACAGTATCCAGTCGGTACGGGTGATGGGGGTGGTGGACAACTTCCTAATGATGCCCTTCTGTCGCAGTTCCGTCTCCGAATCCACCGTGCTGAACAGGCTCAACGTCATCACCGCCATTGCGATGATGCCGGGGACGAAGAACTCGATGAACCGGTACTTCTTGGTGAGTATCGATGTCTCGGCCGTCCTGATGAACGGCGACTTCCCGGACAGCCCCTGGTTTATATAGGCGAATACCGCGTTCAGGATTTGCATCTTCGTGAGCACCGAACTGGAGCTGGGGTCGTATATGTACGTGATGGTAACGGATGCGTTGGGGTCGTCGAACTCGATACTCTGATTGAGGGATTTTTCATAGTCTTTGGGAATGATGAGGACAAGGTTTACCTTGTTGTCCCTGACGTACTGCGTGGCGTTGACGGCGGGGTCGACGTTGGTTATCTTGAACTTCCCGTTGAGCTTAAGGGTTTCGACGAGATGCGCCGAGGAGTCGGTACGGTCGAGGTCCTGCACGCAAAGGTGGAATTCCACGTTGTCCTGGCTCATGAAGATCGTACCGAACAGGAGTATCAGGATGATCGGGAACGCAATTATGAAGAACATGGTGGTCTTCTCGCGGGAGAAGCTCAAGAGCTTCACGACGAGATTTCCACTGATGATGCGCGGCTTCATTTTGGCTCCATTTCGGGCGGATTCTCCCGGAGCGCCTCGCCGGTGAGCTTGAGGAAGACCTCTTCGAGATTAGGCTTCCGAACGTCCAGGCCGAGATACAGAGCCCCGGCATCCTTGATGGCGTTCAGTATCTCCTGGACATCGTATGTGTGCTCCACCCTGACCTCGACGTTTTTGTGGTTGTCAAGGACCGGCTCGAAGCCCATCTTCCGGACGATTTCAAAAACTTTTCCATCGACGGGCTTTAGCGTGAGGGCCAGGTAATTCGCGTTGCGTTCGATGAGTTCCCCGGGAGAGCCCATGGCGATGACCTTCCCCTTCGAGATGATGGCGACCGTGTCCGCAAGGAGCTCCGCTTCCTCCATATAGTGTGTGGTGAGAAATACCGTCTTCCCCTTCTTCTTTAGGCCCAGCAGAACGTCCCACACCTCGTGCCTTGCGCGGGGGTCGAGCCCTGTCGTCGGCTCGTCGAGGAACACGACCTCGGGGTCGTTTACGAGCGCAATCGCTATTCCGAGGCGCTGCTTCAAGCCCCCGGAGAGGTTCTTGTACTGCACTTTGGTCTTATCCTTGAGGTTCACGAGCTCTATCAACCCGTCGATATCGGTGTTCATGCAGCAGAAAAGCCGCGAGTAGTACTGGATGGTCTCCCTGACCGTTATCCTGTCGAACGAGCTGAACCCCTGCGGGAGGACGCCGATGCGGGGGACGATGTCGTGCTTCTTCTTCGTGACGTCCATTCCAAGAAGGGTCACTTTTCCAGACGTGGGCGTACGGATCGTCTCGATGACCTCGACGGTAGTGGTCTTGCCGGCGCCGTTCGGGCCCAGAAAGGCGAACACCTCGCCTTTACTGACGGTGAACGATATGTCGTTGACCGCCAATAAATCTCCGTAACGCTTCGTCAGTTTGTCGACTTCGATTGCGTACTCAGTTTCTTTGGTCACGAATCTCCATTTCGCCTCTGTAGGGCAACGACATTGAAAGTCGTACCATCAGGCTTTCTTGGGGCGCTGAAGACGCTCGTCCCGCCTGAGTTCATTCGCCTGCGCGGTCGGATCAAGGCGGCGAACAAGGATGTGCTCCTGTCGGCCCTGGGCCAGAACCCGAGGCGACGCGAGGGGAGACGGCGGGCCAGAACCCGAGGTGGCTGAGGATCTTCTCGACCACCGCCGGCAGCCCGACAATAAGACGGTCAAACACCGACTGGCGGTGTTTGAATAAAATAAAGCTCGGGATAAACGTCGCACCCAGGTGCGCTTTGGTCTTCTCTGTGCCCTGGCCCGCGTAATAGAAAGGGATCTTTCGCTCCACGCAGGTGCGGACATTTTCAAGCCAGGACAAGACATAAAGGTTGTATTTGCGGCCGAGCTCGTGATCCATGCAGAAATATTTATCCACCATCGCTTCTTGTTTTACGACGAGAAGGTTGAAAGCGACGAGTTCTTCCTGGACAAAATAGAGCGTGTATTCGGCGTCCGGGACTCTCTCACAGATTTTTTCAAAAAATAAACGGTTGTGCACGCCAAGCGCCATGGGGCCCCGCGCCACTGTTTCCAGATAAAGCTTGTAGATCCTGTCCAGAAAAGGAGAAATATTGCGGCTTCGAATCACTCTGACTTCGTGGGAGGCGCGCATTTTGCGGCGCAGGTCTTTTCTCGCGGCCTTTGAAAAACGGGCTAAGAATTCCTCCAGGCTGCTAAAATTGATCGGCAGTCGGGCGCAGGACCGATATTGCACCCGGTTGAATTTCTTGAATACTTCCCCGGGAAGTTTGCTGTCATGATTAAAGTTGTAAAGCGCCACGATGTCGCTTTTAAGTTCGGCCGCGAGCGTTTGCAGGGCATCAAAGGCCATTTTGCATGCCCCCTCGAGGGTGCCCGCATCGATGTGAGGATCAATCCCGATTTCACTCCATTCCCCTACCAGCAACCCCACGCTTAAAATACGGGGGTGAAAAAGCGAGGGGATGAGACGGCCTGCCACTTTCACCAATTTCTTGATCCATCCTTCCACAAAAGCGGACAAATCAAAACGGGTTTCAAACAACGGCAATAAGAGAATAGGAGCATCATCTTTTAACACCACGATGCTCCGCAGGTTAAACCCGTCAATACCCGATTCTTGCAACAGAGAAAGAAGGGGGGCGGTGATAGAAGGCTCCGGGAAAAGCCGTCCAAGTTCTGCCGCCGATACTCCATCTAACCGCGGCACGCAATTGCAGGTAAGGTTATTCATTGCCTTATTCATGAGCCTGTCGGTCTCCGATTCAAGAGGGCGATGGAAAGCCACATCGTCACCTGGGGAAGCGAACGTACACACATGGACCGGCTGGCCCCTATGGGAAACCGCTCCAGGGCCTTCCTTGATAAGCCCACCGGAAAGGTATACCCGCCGTCCCCTCCTACCGCCCCCCCTGTCGATGGATAGACGGTGATTTGCCGCGGATCCACGAGATGGAATGCACATCCCAGGGCCTTGACAACGGCTTCCTTGATAGACCAGAGCAGGGCCGATGCCTTTTCCAAATCTCCGCCCGCCAACCTCAAGGCATGTTGAAGCTCCTCTGCATGGAAGACCCGGTGAAAGGGGTATTCTCTTTGGAATTCATCGGTCCCTGTCACATCAATGCCGATATCAGACTCATCTCCACAGAGAGCAGCCCAGACTTTTCCTCCACCCTCGCTGAAGGAGATGGCCGGACCCCGATATTCTCCCAACAGGAGATGGGGCCTGCCAAGCAGGCCGCGGACCACCTGAATTGGGAAAGCAGCTCTGTTCGAGGATTGACAGCGTTTCCAAAAAGGACCTTCCATAGCCCTAAGGTGATCCCACAGGGTGGAGACGAGGCGGTGTTTGTCCCCTGCCCCGTTCGTCCTACATCTTTTGAGGGTTTCGGTGGCACATGGCCCATATGGTAAAGACGCATAGAAGACGGGTCCCCTTCCATGACTGAAACTCACGGAATGAACGGTTAATCCTTGGCAATCCTTTGCCATATCCACTCCCATCTTTCCCGATCTGCGTTCTTTCCGAGCCCTGAAGGCGCGGAAGGTGTGAAAAAATCAGAATGTCAAAAAAATAAGACCCTTCCCAGTAAGCCCTCAATCTCGAGAGTTTTGGAGATCCGGCAGGGATACTGGAAGAGCTTTATAGCGGAAACCTTCTTGCGCAATCTACTTGGGCTGTAAGTTCCTAACACCCGTTTCGCACAATGATACGATTGTTGCCCATAAAATCTTAACAATCCGCTTGATAAAGCTTTAGAAGTATTCCTGGCGGATCGACCCTTTTGGGTCAAAGTGACACGGGACCCAGTTTTTCACACCTTCTCAGTCGGAAACCCAGTGCATCCGAATACCATGAATCTGCATGATGGTACGACCTTGATCGTCAATCCCTCTGGCGTCCCAGGAGAGACCTTCGTCGTCCTTCGCTCGCATGCGGGCCTCCAGCGTTATCTGTTCCCCTGCCCGGCATTTTCGCAAAAACCTCATCTCCCCGATCTCCATGGGAATGATCGATCGCCGCTCCGATGGGTCCGTTGCAGCGATGTGGAAGCCGACCAACTGCAAAAGGGCCTCGAAAAGGTAGGGAGAGTATTGGTACCGTGCGTTCCGCAGATTTGCGAAATCACTTGTCTCCCGGTAGGTGGTTCGGCCCCGTACCACCCCTGGACCTGCACCGTCAAGGAACTCCATCACGCGATACCTGCCTTCGAGGCCGCTACGGTCTTTGTACCATTTAAGCATTTTTTTATGATCCATAGGCCTCGTCCGCAGTTCGTCCAGCCGGACAGGAAAATCAGGGAGCCCCTCCCCAAGATATCCTCCCCCGCCATCCCCGCCATCAAGGATCACTTGGCCCTTGCAGTGCGGTGCGAAGCGGTCGGTCAATCTCCCTGCGGGGGAGATCTCCTGTGTTGCGAGAGAGACCTCGCACAATACCTCCCGAAGACCGGTGCCGGCTCGGCGGCAGGAGATCCTGGAAGGCCGTGGAACCCCGGGAGGACATTGGATCATGTCCATGAGCCGCACCTGGCGAACTCCTCGCACCTGCAAGTAGGGATACAGGATCCGGGCGGCTTCCATGAATGTCTCCAGAACCATGGCGGCTGAGACCAGAGGATGCTTGACGAACTTGAAGGGCCTGTGATCCGCGATCCAAAGATCCTTCTCCAGGGAGAAGGATCTGAAGGCCTCCAGCTCTTCCCGGCGGAGGTCCAAGCAGGAGATCCCTTCTATCATGGGGAAGTCCTCGGGGCTGAAAGACACGGTGCCTCCATCCAGTTTTCCACTTGGCGAAGGACCGGTTGTATCATTGAGCAGTGACGTTCTCACGGATGGCAGTTTCCTCATGAACATCACCCAAACGTCGTCGGCCGGGGCTACAATGAGCTCCCGGCAGAACAACCCCGCAAGCTCATTTACATGGATGTACGCCGCGCCCTTCCGCTTCATCAGCTCCCGGACCTCCGGATCCTCGGCCATGCCCGCGCCCTCGACAGGGGGAAGCATCAAAGCCTTGAACCGGATGGCGCCGTTTTTCCGGCGGAGGGTTCTGAGTAACGCAGACATCATCCGGTTGGCTGCGGCGTAGTTGGCCTGGCCAGGGTTCCCCTGGATCGCGGCCCCCGAGGAGAGGCCCACGAAAAACCTCAAACCGGCCCCCTCCGCAGCCGAGAATAGATTCCAAGCCCCGAGGAATTTGACGTCCATGACCATAGAGAAATCATCCGGGGTCATTTGGCTTAAGGGACCGTCCCTGAGGACACCGGCGCCGTGAATGATCCCGTCGATCTTGCCATAACGGCTTGCCACCTCGCCCATGATCGCGCGGACCGCCTCGGGGTCAGTCACATCGCAGGCGTGGTACGTTGCCTCGACCCCTGAGGAGTGCAAATCCGCCAGGGTCCGAGCGATCTCCGATTCTCTGGGGTCGAAAGTACTAATGTGGTCATTAGTAAAACCACATACATCACCCTCCCCTTCATCCCCTCCCCTCAAGGGAGGGGAAATATTATAACCCTCTCCCCTGGAGGGAGAGGGCGGGGGTGAGGGGGCCTTACTTGTGAACTCCTTAGTGAACGCCTCAGAAGGCGAATGTTCGGGGGACGGCTTTGCGGGATGGATGTCTGGATCGAGAGGGGTCCTCCCCAGAAAGACCAGATGGGGCGTGAAAGGCACAAGGCAGCGGGCCAGGTTGGCGCTGATCCCGGTTGCGCCCCCGGACATGACGACAACGTCTCCGGGGCTCAGATTCAGACTTGACGAATCCCCGGAGACCGACGGGGCTAAGTGCCCCTCCGAAGTGAAGACCCTTCCATCACGATGAATGATCTCCACCAGGGTGCATCCTCTGTCCAGAGCACCGCGCAGCGCAACGCGAAGGTCGGTATCCCTGTCGATTTCCAATGTGCGAAACTGGACCGATGGGTGTTCCTGCGCTGCGCTCAGAAAAAGTCCGAGCATCCCTTCCACCAGCAGCCGACCGAGAGTTTCGGTATCCTCCGTGGAATGGATCAGCACCACGAATTTCTTAGCCGGTGATTGAAGAAATGCCTTTAGGAGGAGAAAGAGTCCCCTAAGAAGCCGCGAAACATCCGCTATGCTTCTTAACCTTCCCGATCCGCCTTGACAGAGGGTGATGACCACCCCAGAAAGGGGCGACAGGCCCGCTATTCTATCTACAGCCCTGGAGGCCCCTTCATCGGTTCGAATGTCGTGGCCCTCTTCGCCAGGACTGAAGTTCCCTTGCATGAATAGCATCGGAAATGTGTCAACCCCGTGATCCAGTCGGAGGATGTCCCCTGCACTTCTGGCAATCCCGTCATCCCTGTCAGGTGAGAGAAGGAGGACTGACTCACCTGGGCTCAATTCCATGGGAATAGGGGTCCCCAACTTTACAGTGGCGTGGTTGAATACGAGCCGCTTTAAGCTCGCCTCATCCTCTGAGGACTTCAGGATTTCATCCCGCACTGGGTCGGGGTCAACAGCCTTGGTGGCCGGCTGTAGGCCGGTACCTCCCTGCCTGGCGATTATCTTGGAGATCCTCTGGGCGATGTCCTTCACGGTACGGACATTTATAAAATCCTCCAATTCGATCGTGATCCCGAATTGGCGTTCCGCAGCATCCATGATGATGGGGAGGCGGCTGGATCGGATGGAGAGGTCCCTTCTGAGATCCATGTCGGGTTGGATCTCGTCCCTATTGAATCCTGTAGCATCCATGATGATTCGAATAAGCCTCTCCATAAGATCTTGGTCCTCAGGCGCCACCGAGGGCAGGTGAGGCGCCTGTCCCAGAATGGCAGGGGTGGAATCGAGAGGCGGGGACGCCGGTTTCCCGGGAGAGACCTGCTTCTGGCCTTCGGGAGGCCCAGAACCCACAAGCATGGATTTGATAACGGATGATAGATCGCCTTCTTGGAATGTTGGGTCAAGCTCTTGACGGATGGCTTTTAGGATGTTGGGCGTAAGGAAGCGGCCGAAGGTCTCTATCAGGAATCGGTTGATTTCCCTTTGGATAATCCTCTCCACCGGGTTGGAGCTTACAAGCCCAAGTTCCGACGGTCGTAACGCGGGCGCTGGGGCGATTCGGTGAGATTCGGGAGTTTTTCTGAATGCAGAGAGGGAAACAAACCTCGGTTCTCCTTCAACCTTCAGATGACCTTGGACGAAGAGCTGAGCAAGAGCGGTCCTGTAGGTCAGGCCCTCTGCGGAGGGAAGGCACGTCTGGATACATACCGGTTCAGGAAGCGTGTCTGCGATGAGATTGTTTAATGTTTCGCCGGGTCCCACCTCCACAAAGAGCCTGACTCCGTAGTCATTCCAAAGGGTCTGGACATTATTCATCCAATGGACGGTAGATTCCAGATGGGCCATTAGGATTCGCCTGATCTCATCGGGATCTGATGGATACGGTGCCATGGTCGTGTTGGAGATGACGGGAATCTGCGGGGAATGAAATGGAATGGAGGCAATGTACGCCTCGAGCTCATCATGGATGACCTTCATGATGGGGGAGTGGAAGGCCATGCTGACCCGCAAGAGGGTGGCCCGGTATCCCATTTCCTTCAGTCTTTTGCTAAGATTCCTGACCGCCTCGGTGTTGCCACTCAGGACAACCTGGTTCGGTGAATTGATATTGCCAATGTGGACATCCTCCCGTCCCTGGATCATCTCTTTGAGCAGATTCAGGGGGGCGTCCACGGCCGCCATGACGCCGGGGTCCACGTGCATGCCAGCAGCCTTGTCCATGCAGAGGGCTCTCTTGTTCACGATTCGAAACCCGTCCTCCGGGGAATAGACACCGGCCAGGCACAAGGCGGTTAGTTCACCCAAACTATGGCCGGCCATGGCCACAGGGTGGATACCAAGGGTGGTGAGGTATCGAGCCATGGCGTATTCCATGGCGAACATGGCAGGTTGTTGCCACCGGGTCTTCTGAAGGTTCTCCTCTTGATCATGGAACAATAAGTGAAGGAGGTCGAAGTCCGCTACTGCTGCTGCCCGATCCATCCACTCCTTGATGACGGGAAAGGACTCGTAGAGATCCCGCCCCATTCCTCCATAGTGTGACCCCTGTCCGGGAAATACAAAGGCGAGCGGTAGGGCTGGCAGATCCTCACGGCTCATGAAAATCCCCTGCTGCGCCAGCGACCTCAACACCTTGGGTGAGACGATTCCGGCTTCGGCAAGGGAGGCGGACCTCTCGATGACAGTGAGCGCCTCCTCTTCGGATTGCGCCACAACAGCCATCCGGTAGTTACAGCCGTCCATCTCAGTCCGGAAGAAAGAGACACCCTTAAGTTCAGGAAGCCCACCACGTGCCTCTCCAGCGGAGTTGTGCCCTTCCTTCAAATCCGAAATCCGAAATCCGAAGGACCACCCCCCCTCTCTCTATCGAGACCGGGTTCTCTGCCCGGTGAGACCAGGATCGTATCCACTTCATCCATGGCCTGCTCCACCTGCACAACGTAGTTGGAACCTCCGAACCCGAAGGCGTTGACCTCAAGCCTTCTTGGCTCGCCGGCCCTGCCCTTCCAATCAAGCGGCTCCGGGGCGATGAGGAGACCCGATCCTTCCAGGTCGATTTCCGGGTCCGGATGCTTATAGTTGAGGGTGGGAGGGAAAACCCCCGCCTTCATGGCCGTGACTCCTCGAATGAGGCTGTTCATGCCCGAGGCGCCCAGTGTATGTCCGATCTGGGATTTGAATGAGGTGATCACGGTGCGATTGGAGGAATTAAAGAACGCCTTCAGGGCACGGACCTCCTCCACGTCTCCTTGCCGGGTACTCGTGGCATGGCATTCCACCAGGTCCACTGCATCGGGCCCATAGGGTATCCCTCGGAAAGAGGCACGGATGGCGATCTGTTGGGTGACATTGGAGGACTCCACCATGCCCAGATGGTTGTTGCTCGCTCCCATACTGGTGATGACGGCGTGGACACGCGCCCCTCTTCCGCGGGCCAGGCTTTCCCGTTCGATGACGATCATTCCCCCGCCCTCGCCGAGGACCATCCCGTCTCTTTCAGCATCGAAGGGGCGGGAGGTCTCGTGAGCGGGTCTTTCCTGTCCGGACAGCCCGTAAAGTGCGCCCAGGGCGGAGAATTCCAGAAAATGCAAGT
>Ga0315280_10000871_pt1 | contig 54389 bp, 40 predicted proteins | sample YL17G06_40_MG_FD_203697 | JGI IMG/M metagenome (GOLD analysis project Ga0315280, IMG submission 203697) | Sediment microbial communities from Yellowstone Lake, YNP, Wyoming, USA - YL17G06_40 | ecosystem: Environmental > Aquatic > Freshwater > Lake > Sediment | place: USA: Wyoming | collected... | reverse complement strand
CGACCCCATCGCGGCCTTTCGGGAGCGGGAGCGAGGCTAGGTTGTGCGGCAGAGGGACGGCACGCGGTCTGCCCTTGGGCTGGGTCGCATGGGCGCAGCCCATGCGACCCAGCCCACTTCAGTGACGCCGGCGTTCCTGCCGGCGAGAGGTGAAGGAGACGCCTCGTCAGCCGCGTAGCGGCGGAACGTCGCAGCCCTGGGCGCGACCCCAGGGGATCATCGCCCCCAACGACATCGAGCGCTGTAAGCGCGGCACTGAGGGGTCCTGTGTCGTCCCTACAGGACTCACCAGAGCGGATACGCCGCCAACCTGGTGCTTGCGCGCCAGGCTATGCAATGCCGCCGCTTCGCGGCTGAAGCGCACCCTCACCCGCGCTTCGCGCGACCTCTCCCGGGGGGAGAGGTAGAATGTCGGCGCGTCATCGTACGTGTAGCAGCGGTTCACGTCGTAGTCCCCGCGACGAGCCTGAACCGCCGGCAAGCCATCCCCATCGAACTCATGATACGCCGCCGACACAGGCGTGTGGTCGGACTTCACATTCAGAATGGACGTCTGACGCGGGGAGGCGTCGATGGACACATCAGCCATAGGCGAAGACGCGGGAGAGAATCGCGCGTCGTCACTCTATCATCGCAAGTTCCATGACGCCCCCCACTAGCATCATCGTCAGGCATCCGACCGCGACTGCCACGAGACCGACCAGGACTGGAGTAGCTAGGGCAGCCCTGCGGCCCACATAGACGAACACCGCCCCGGCCAGCGCGGCTGACGCGGCCGGGAGGATGCCAAGGGCCCACGCACAGGTCGGTGGCGGCGTGCCACCTCCCCACGCGCTGTTACACGGCAGGCGCGGCCAGACGAGCAAAGTGTACGCGGCAACTGCGGCGGTCCAGACGGCAAGACAGATGCAGGCAGCGGTCACGACACTGATGGAGCGCTGCATTGAGGCCTCATTCCTGAACCTGCGCGATCGCTCCGGTCGCAGGCCGCATGGTTGATCGCGCTGCGCGCGACCTCTCCCGGAGGGAGAGGTGGTCTGTTGAACGACACCGGTCGCCTTCGCGGCGGCGCCTAGCGGTCCTGCACTCGACGCAGCGACCGGGCGAGGACGCGCGAGGTCCGGGGCCGAAGCAGCCTCGCACGAGGAGGCCTTGCCATGACACTCAAGCTCAGCGCCGCTCTCGCCATCGTCCCCTTGCTCTGCACCCTCCCCGCCGCCTGGGCTCAGGATGAGCAGCCGACGGACCCGCCCGCATGGCGCGGGACACTTGTCAACGCGCTGCCGCTGCTCGGACACCGCAACTGGATCGCGGTCGTCGACTCCGCCTATCCCGCTCAGTGCGCCGAGGGCGTCGAGACGATCGCCACCGGCGCGGACCAACTCGAGGTCGTCCGGGCGGTCCTCGACGCGCTCGCCGGTACTGAGCACGTGAAGCCGACGATCCACGTCGACAAGGAACTCGCCTTCGTCACCGACGACCTGGCCCCGGGCATCACCGACTACCGCGGCGGCCTCGCGAAGCTGCTCGAGGGCCGCGACGTGAACACCGAGCTCCACGAGGACATCATCAAGAAGCTCGACGAGGCCGCTAAGACCTTCAAGGTGCTCATCCTCAAGACCGACCTCACGCTGCCTTACACCTCCGTGTTCCTGCAGCTTGAGTGCGGCTACTGGAACGCCGACAAGGAGCAGGCGCTGCGCGACCGCATGGCCCAAGAGGCGGGTGAGCAGTGATGAGCGCGTTGGCTGTCGCACTGGTCGCGGCGGGCGCATCCTCCGCACAGGCCGCTCTGCACTTCGACTTCGAGACCGGCGACCTGCAGGGCTGGGCCGTGGTCGACGGAGCGTTCGGCAAGCTCGTCTGCGACCGGGCCATGTCCCGCAACACGCCGGGTATGGCCTACCCCAAGCAGGGACTATGGTACTTCACCACCACCGAGCTCGAGGACGGCGGCTTTGATGACGGCATGACGGGCGTCGTCGAGTCGCCGGTCTTCGCACTGCGGGGCGAGCGTATCACCCTCCAGGTCGGCGGCGGCTCGCACCCAGACACGTTCGTCGCCCTCTGCTCGGAGGATGGGGACTACGTGCGCGTAACGCACGGCGCGAACTCCGAGGTCATGCAGCCCGTCGAGTGGGACGTGCCCGAGCTTGTCGGCAAGAAGCTCTACCTTCAGGTCGTGGACCGGAACACCGGTGGGTGGGGCCACGTGACGCTCGACGATGTTCGGATCGACGGCGTGATCGATGAGGAGGCCACCGCGCGCGTGAGGGCCGGGTTTGCCGAGCGCGAGGCGGCACGCATCGAACGGGAGCGCATTCGCGAGGCCGAGCGGCAGGCCGGGCGCGAGCTGCGCCGTCAGGACATGCTCGAGTCGCCTGACCTTGTCGCACGGGGCGAGACCACCGTCTACTCCGGCGAGCACCTCGGCGCGATCAGCCTGCCGGTCGGCGGGATCGGGACGGGCACCGTGAACATGAACGGCAGCGCCGAGCGGCATGTCTGGCAGATCTTCAACAACATGACGCAGGCCACGCTCCCGCACAGCTTCTTCGCTGTGTGCGCCCGTGCTGAGGGCCGCCCGGCCGTCGTGCGGGCCCTGCAGACAGTCGCCGTGGGCGCGTTCCCGCCGGTCGCGAGCCTGAGCTTCAGGGGTGAGTACCCCTTCGGCTGGTACGACTTCGAGGACCCCGACCTTCCCGTGCGCGCGCACATACGGGTCTTCAATCCCCTCGTGCCGCTGAGCGTCGCCGACTCTTCGATCCCGTGCGCGATCTACGAGCTCACGGCCGCGAACGACGGGCCGTCGCCTGTGAGCGTCTGCTTCCTCGCGACTCAGCAGAACGCGGTTGGGTACACGGGGGTTGGGGAGGTCCAGGGCTGCGAACACGAGGGCTACGGGCTGAACAGGAACGACGTTCTCGTCGGGCCGGAAGCGACGGTGCTCCGCATGACCTCGGGCAAGCCGGCCGACTCGCCTGGCTTCGGCGACATGGCGCTGGCAGCGATCGGGCCGCAGGTGAGCGCGAGCGCGTCATGGACCGACGATGCGGATCTGCTCAGCGACGTCGCTACCGACGCGCGACTCGACGGCCCCTCGGAGGCGGGCCCTTCCGCCGCGGGCGCGACCGTCGATGGCGCGCTTGCGTCCTCGTTTGACCTCGGGCCAGGGGAGTCGCGGACGGTCACGTTCGTCCTCGCCTGGCGCTTCCCGAACGCGGCCCACGGAGCCGGTGGCTGGGGCGGCCCGGGGAACGCCTACTGCCTCCGATGGCCCAGTGCCCTCGCGGTCGCTCGTGACATCGTCTCGCGTCTTGGCGAACTGACTAAGGCGACGGAGCTGTACCACGACACGCTGTACGAATCGAACCTCCCCCACTGGCTCCTTGACCGGCTCTCATCACAGGTGGCGATCCTGCGTAGCGCGACCTGCTTCTGGACGGCGGGGGGCTACTTCGGCGGATGGGAGGGATGCGGCGGTTCGGCTGGCTGCTGCCAGGGGAACTGCTCCCACGTGTGGCATTACGCGCAAGCACACGCGCGGCTGTTCCCCGAGGTCGGCCGCCTGACGCGGGAGCAGGAGTTCGACCACCAGTTGCCGGATGGCGGAGTGCCGCACAGGCAGCTATCGGGCGTCGGGCCGGCGTTCGACGGTCAGTGTGGCTCGATCCTTGGGGCGTACAGGGAACACCTCGTGAGCACCGATGGCCGGTGGCTCGCAGAGGTGTGGCCGAAGGTAAAGAGGGCGATGGACTACATCATCGCAACGTGGGACGCGGACGAGGATGGCGTGCTCGCGGGCGCTCAATGGAACACGCTCGACGCCGAACTCGACGGCAGCAGCTCATGGATGGGCAGTCTGTACCTCGCATCGCTTGCGGCTTCCGAACGGATGGCGCTGCTTCAGTCCGATCCAGACTCCGCCACGAGGTACGCCCGCATCAGGGAGGCCGGGTCGCGGCGGCAGGACGAGACGCTGTTCAACGGCGACTACTACGTGCAGTTGCCGGGCGCGCGGCGGCTGCGCGACTACTTCAGCGGCTGCCACATAGATCAGGTGCTCGGTCAGTGGTGGGCGTCGCAACTCGGGCTCGGGTGGGTCTACCCGCGGGAGCACGTCGCCACCGCCATGCGGGCCTTGCTGCGCGGTAACTTCAGGCCAGACTTCAGAGGCATCCCGCAGGCCCCGCGCAAGTTCGTGGCGGACGAAGACGCGGGCATGCAGATGATCACTTGGCCTCGCGGCGGGCGGCCTGACCCGGACCACTGCATGCTGTACGCCGATGAAGCCATGACGGGCTTCGAGTACGCCGCGGCCGCCACCATGGTCCAGTGCGGTCTGCTGCGCGAAGGGCTGCTCGTCGCGAAGGCGGTGCACGATCGCTATGACGGGCGCCTCCGCATCGGTCTGACTCCGGGCGATACGTCGTCGTGGGGGTACAGCGGCAACCCGTTCGGAGACGATGAGTGTGGGAAGTATTACGCGCGCGCGATGAGCGTGTGGTCCCTGTTGCTAGCAGCGCAAGGCTTCACGTACGACGGGCCCGCGGGGAGCATCGGTTTCGCTCCCGTTTGGCGGCCAGACGAGCATGTGTCCTTCTTCACGGCCGCCGAGGGCTGGGGGCTCTTCCGACAGACGCGGCGCGACGGAGATCAGATGAATGTGATCGAGGTGAGGTACGGCAAGCTCGCGATCGAGTCGCTGCGCCTCGTCCCGCCTGAAGGCATGAGCAGAGCCACGGTGCGTGTCGGCGAGCAAGCAATCGAGCCGACCGTCTTGCCCCGCGATGACGGGGCGGTCATGCTTCAACTTCCCGCACGCATCACGCTGGCCGCCGGGCAGTCAATGACCATCTTGCTAACTCACTAGGCGATGGCAATCCGTGGAGGTTACGGAATCGACGCCTGTGGGTATAGCCACCGTGAACACAGCAGACCCCGGTGTCGACGGTGGGGAACTTCAGGCGACCCGGAGGGTAGCGTTTCCATCAGGTGTCTAGGGGGGGATGGGGTATGGAAAGCGCCGGCTCCCCCTCCGGGTCGCTGTGAGTACGTTACTCCGAATCATCCAACCGGTCAACGGCCCGCAAGTGGTTTTTGGAGCTCTTTTCGCGGCTCATGCAGACGACGGTGAGGCCGGGCCCCCGGGGTCGACCCCGGTGCGCCGAGGGGCCCCGGTTCGCCTATTCGCACGAGTGCGCTGTCGAGTCGCCGTGACACATCCTCACTTGGGCCTGCGAGCACCGCGACGGGTCCGGGGCGCCCTCACACTCATCGGTTACAGCGCACGGGTGCTCTCCTGAGTCGCCGTGACACTCGCGGATCTGCTCCGGTGAGCACTGCGCCGGATCAGCCTTCTTTTCACAGACCGGACTCACGTTAGCCATAGTTGTCCTCCTCCTTTGATCGTGTTGCTGCAGACGTATCTCGGTCACAGCACCGGTTCCCGACCGGCGAAACCGGTGCCAGCGACGAAAGCGCAAGGGATAGCCGCTCGAGCGTTGGGGGGCACAATGAGTAGTGGACGTAGTAGCCCCTCCGATCGGCGCCGACGAGCCGTACCATCTTGAGTGCACGGAGATGCTGGGACACCGCGCTTGGTGACACTCCCAGGCGCTCGGCGAGGGCATTGACGCACAGCGGCCCGCCTGTGAGCAGCCGCACAATGGCCACTCTGGTCTCCGAGGAGAGGGCCTTCGCAAGCTCGGCTATCTCTATGTCCTCCATCGCGACACCGGTCCAATGATGTATCCGCGTAGATACTAAAACAATTCGCCGAAGTTGTCAAGCCCTCCGGGAAGTTCGCTTGCGCCGGTTCCAGCGGCATCGCACGACAGCCTCGTGCAGGCCTCTCCGCAAGCGGCAAAGCCTGGCATCGCCCGCTTGCGGAGAGGCTGAGGGGACATCGGCACGACGATGGACAAGACCACCTTGTGACTGCGACGCTAGGTGGCAGCCTCGTACCTTGCCGAGACCTCCGGCCAGTTGACGACGTTCCACCAGGCCGCGATGTAGTCGGTCCTACGGTTCTGGTACTTGAGGTAGTACGCGTGCTCCCAGACGTCGAGGACGAGCAGCGGCACAAGCCCCTGCACCGTTAGGTTCTGGTGAAGCTCAGCCTGCACAATCAGCAGCCCGCTGGTCATCGGGTGGTAGCCGAGGATCCCCCAGCCACCGCCTTCAACGGCGCCCGCCGCCGCGCTGAGCTGGGTCTTCAGGGCGTCGAGGGAGCCGAGGTCGCGGTTGATCGCGGCCTGCAGCGCGTCGGACGGCTGTCCGGGCTGAGGGCTCATGTTCGTCCAGAAGAGGGTGTGCAGGACGTGCCCCGACCCGTTGAAGGCCAGGTCCTTCTCCCAGCGCTTGATCTCGCCGGCGTCCCGCTTGCCCTCGCGTATCTCGCGCAACGCGTCGAGGGCGGCGTTCGCGCCCTTGACGTAGGCGGCGTGATGCTTGTCGTGGTGCAAGGTCATAGTCTCCGCATCGATGTGCGGATCCAGCGCGTCTGGCGCGTAGGGGAGCGGAGGCAGCACGAATGCCCCGTCTTTGAACCCCGCGGCCAGCACGTTGCCGCCCGCCTGCTGGGCGAGCGCGATGCCCGACAGCCCCCCAATGGCAAGAGTTCCTAGTCCAAGTGCCTGTATTGCGCCTCTGCGATCCACAGATCCGCCTCCGTATCAGAAGGTAGCCGTCCCGTCAGACCCTCGCCAGCGACCGCCGGCCGGGCCACACCCTTGCACCCTTACCACACGACCGGCACGGCTCCGCATTCCTTTATGGCAGCGTCCCGCGTAGCAATGACGACGTTAGTGTGGCCTTGGTCCCGAAGGAGCACCGCGGTGGCGACGATGATGGCATCGTGGATCTCGAGGCCCGGCGGCATCCTGCGGACGACCTCCGCGTCGACCGGAACCACCACCGTGCGGGCGGCGCTGCGTACATAGCTCAGTACGCGCTCCACTGACACGGTCGCCCTGCCCCGCCAATGGAGATGGGCGACTTCAGCCAGAACGATGGCCGGGATGACGGCGGCAGTACCGGCGCCGCGGAGCAGCTCCTTCACGCGTAGGGAGAGGAGCGTGCTTCCCGCGATGACCCAGAGAAGCGCATGGGTATCGACGACGCATGTCGTCCTGGCTGTCTGGGCGGTCATTCGTTGTCCCAGTCGTAAGTGTACTTCGCGGCGATGATCTCTTCGTAGGACAGCGAGATCTCGCCGGCGCATACTCCGAACAGGTCGCCCAGGGACTTGTAAGCGTACTCCTTGCCTCCGGCGCCTTCGGCGTCCCCGTCAACCGCCTTCAGCGCCGCCCGGACGCTGGTGAGCGCGGCCCCGATGTTAGCAGCGGCAGTGGCGCGCACATCAGGCGCGATCCGGGGATCGCGACTCAGGTCCTCACTTGCGTCAGTGAGGGAGGTCTCAACTTCGCGGAGTTTCACGGCCACCTCGGAGCTCATGTCGCCACCTCTCCTACGCAGGCTTGTCTACCTGCATTATAGCCCAGGTCTGGGCGCTCCCCGGCCCGTTGTATACTGCCCGGGACGCTCGGAGGATGAGAGCATGCGCGTGCTGCGAATCACGCTGGCCTTGGCGGTGGCCCTGCCTGCCGCCGTGGTCGGTTGCTCATCCTCTGCACAGCCCTCCAGCCTGCGCATCGTCAGCGTCACCGTCGAACCGCCAACCGTCGAGCCGGGCGGCACGTGCACGCTGACGGTCGCGGCGGAGCCTGCCGACACCTTGACCTACTCGTACAGAGTGGTCGCCGGCGGAGGCGACGTAACAGGCGATGGCCCGAGCGTTACCTACACGGCGGCCGAGCACGCCGGGCACAACACAACGGCCACCGTGAGGTGCACCGTCACGAACCGAGCCGGCGCCGCCGCGAGCTATGATGCCCGAGTCCTGGTCGTCCGCGGCGATGCTCCACAGCCCTCGACCACCGGCCTGCTCATGGTCCAGGTTACCGAGCCGGACGGCTCGCCACTAGAGGGCACGACCGTGACGTTCGGGGCCGTAGGCGCATCGACGAACGAGCACGGCTGGGCGGTGTTGCGCGACTTGCCTCCCGTCACAGGAAGCCTCCTCCGCGCCAGGGCGGAAGGCCGTGTGCCCAACGTCAAGCCGGTCGACATAGTGGCCGGTGAGCCAACCGCCCTGTCGGTCGCGCTGGCGCCCGTTGGGACCAGCCTGTCATCGGGCATGGGCGAGGACGTCCCGGTGATGCACAACGGGGGGGGCGCCCTCCTGTCCGCACATTCGCTCGTAGACGACCTCGGCCAGGCGGCCCCAGCGGTTCAAGCGACTGCCACCACGCTCTTGGCGACCGACGACGGCTACAACAGCGTCCTCCCCGGTGTGTTCATGGGTCGGCGCGCCTCGGACGGGGCCCTTGTGCCGATCCGAACCTACGGCCTCGTACGCGTCACAGTCGCCGACGGCCTTGGCACTCCGCTCCGGCTCGCACAGGGCCAGACGGCGCGTCTCACCATCCCCGTGTCGGCCTCATTCGACCCAGCCGCGGCATCGCTGCCTCTCTGGCACTTCGACGAGGAGACCGACTCGTGGGCGCAGGACGGCTCGCTGCCGCGCGACCCGTCCGCGGCCGCCTACACGGGCTCAGTGGGGCAGCTCGGGACGTGGTGTGTGGGGTACTCCTACGTAGAAGCCCTCGAGCGCGTCTCACTGACGAACGGCAGCGGGGAGACCATCTCAGGGGCCCTCGTGGTCGCCGAAAGCACGGGCTGGCGGAGCATCGCTTACACGACCCAGTCCGGAGCCGTCACGATGCCGTGTCCTGCCGGCGAGACCTGTAGCCTGTGGGCCCAACGCGGCACGGTCGTCTCGACCGCGCGCGATATGGCGACGCCCGCGACCGGCCAGACCGGCGACACGGCGATCTCCTTCCTAGCCCCGCGGGCGGAGGTCATCCTGACATGGGGTGACCATCCGGCCGACCTCGCGGCTCACCTGTTCTGCGCCGTCGACCCCGCCGACTGGGGAGGCTGGGTTCCTCCGAGCGAGTACGAGGTCACCCGGGGCAGGGCGGGGAGCCTCGTCCGCGCGCCGTGGGCGGCGCTCACCGCGGACGATGACGAAGGGTTCGGCCCGCAGATAGCGTCGGTCTCGCGTCTTGTGCCCGGTACGTACCGTTACGTCGTGGAGAACGCGACAGGGCAGTCCGTCTCCCCGATTGAGTACTCGAGCGCCGAGGTGACGCTCTGCCTGCCGGGCGGGTCCATCAGCAGTTGGTCCGCGCCGCTCGCCAACCCTGATTCGGCGAACAACCCCTACTGGCGGGTGTTCGAGCTCGCAATCGACGATGCGGGCGGGATTGCCGTCATCTCGCAGAATGAGTACTCGGCGACGGATGCCGCCACCACACTCTGAGAGCCGGGAGGCCGCCGGCGCTCACCGACGGGAGTCGCCTCGTGCTCGATCCGAAGGTCCGGGAACGCATCGAGACCGCCATGAACCACCAGGAGCCGGATCGCGTGCCGATCTGGGACTTCATCGACTCGCGCGCGACCTACGACCTCTTCGCGGCGGGAGTCGAGGACTACGTGCAGGCCAGTGTGCGCGTGTTCCACGGCCTCGGCATCGACATGTGTCGTGGGTTCGTCCGCACCTTCACCGCGGACGACACGACCAACCTCGACAGGGCCGACGACCACACGGTCCCCACAGTCTCGGGGCGGACGAACTGGGCGAAGTGGGCCCTGCGCAGCCTCGACGACATCCGGGCCTTCAGCTTCCCGGAGCCCAACCGCGAGTGGATCGCCAGTGAGTGGATGCCGTCGCAGTTCGGGCTCAAGGCGGCCTTCGAGCCCTACACGCTGTACCTGCCGTGCATCGGCTGCGGCTTCCACGGGACGTACGGGCTCATGGGTGTCGAGCTGTTCTCGCTCGCGACCTACGACGCGCCCGACCAGCTCGAGCGGCTGCTCTGGCAGAACACCGCGCACTCGGTCGCGCTATGCGAGGCCCTGGCCGCGAATCCCGGACTGGGCCCACTTGTGCTCATCGGCGACGACATCGCGTACAAAGGCGCGCTCCTCTACTCGCCGCGGTACCTGCGCGAGACGTTCATCAAGCAGCTCGCCGCGTGCTGCGAGCCCCTCAAGAAGGCCGGGTACACCGTCATCTTCCACTCGGATGGGTACGTGATGGAGGTTCTCGACGACATGGTCGAGGCCGGCATCGACGGGCTGAATCCGATCGAGCCGATCGCGGGGATGGACATCGGCCTCCTGAAGAAGCGCTACGGCAAGCGGCTCATTCTGGTGGGGAACGTGGACTGCTCGCAGGTGCTGCCGTTGGGATCGGTCGCGGACGTCGTGGAGGCCACGAAGGACTGTCTACGCGCCGCGGGTCACGGGGGCGGGCTCTTCATCGGCTCGTCGAGCGAGATCGTACCCTCGACGCCCCTCGAGAACATCCTTGCCTTCTACGACGCGTGCCGCGAGCACGGGCGCTACCCGATCAAGCTGTGACTGTCACGGCGCGCCTCCGGCGTCTCGCGGGCCGGCTGCCTCTCCTCCCTCTCCCGCCGGGAGAGGGTTGGGGTGAGGGCGACCTGATCCGCCGTAACATCCGCCCTCCCCAAGCGTCACATAGGTACAGGCCATGTGGTTGGCCTATGCGTTCGTTGTCGGTGCACGGAGAGGGTGGTCGCATGTATGGGCAACATGCGTTCCGTTCCGTCGTCGCGTTGGCGTGTCTTCTCGCCTGTGTGCTTGTGCCTTCCGCTTCCGCTTGACTGACCGTCAGCATCACCAGTCCGCAAGGCAACCCGGCACAACTCATCGTTGGACAACCGACGACATTCCAGGCACAGGCATTCTGGTACGGCCAGCCGCTGAACGGCGCGTCGGTCGGATGGACTTGGACCTTTGGCGACAGCACGGGCGAGTTCCACGACAACCCCCTTCAGCACACGTACGCCACCGAGGGGCAGTACGGCGCCACCGTTGTCGCGACGTACGCGGGCCAGCAGGCTCAGGCGACGAAGGTCTGCCAGGTTTCCGCATCGCCGTATGAGCTTGTCCTCGTCCCCGACAGCGACATCGTCTGCGACGCCTGGGACCTGGAGGTCATCGGACCCCAGGGCCCCAACCCGATGTGGAACGTAACGGGCTTCGAGAAGCACATCGGCGAAGGCCCGTGGCAGACGGCAGGCAACGTGCAGATCTTCGCGCCGTTCGTGCGGGACGGCAAGAAGGTCGTGCCGTGCAAGTGGTTGACCTGGCCGCACCAGAACCAAGCCATCAAGCTCAGGGCGAAGGTACAGGTTCAGCCCCCCGGAGGGCAGGGGTACCTTGCGTACTCGAACGAGATTGAGGCCACCGTCCAGAACACCGTAGTGGACACGGTGACCGGCGCGCCGGAGGACCTGGTGGTCCTCTTCGATCCGGAGGCGCAACACCCCATGCTCGGATGGTACGTGATGCATCGGGACTGGGCATACACTGACGCGTTCCCGGACCAGCACCTGCACTACGTGGTCAACGTGTACAGCCCCTCGGGAGCGGTGGTGAAGACCTTCACCAGTCGGCAGGACAACCCCGGCGCGAACGAGGTCGTGTGGGATGGGTCGTGCGATCCCGTAGGACAGGCGAGCCCAGGCGTGTACACCTACCAGGTGACCGCGCAGCACTTCTACACCCCCAATGGCTCGCAGCACCCCCTCACATGCTCGCCTGTCGGGGAGTGCGCCGCCGACTCGGACAAGCTACCCCGGGCGGCGACCGTGACCCAGTTCGACCCGGAGATCGACGAGGAGAACCAGAAGATGAGGGGGACGGTGACCTACAACCTCCCCGCCGTGGTCGGCGTATGCCAGGTCGCCATCTTCGGTCTCGGCTATGAGAAGCTCTGGACGTGGGACGCCGACGCTGAGCGCATGATCTCAGGAAGCCACGAGACCGACGAGTTCGAGGTAGAGGCCCAGATCGTGGACGGGCAACTGGTCAGCCCCGGGCTGTACTGGGCGGTTGTCTTCACCAGGCAGACAGACGGTGAGGGGGCCGCTAACCGGGGTCTTGAGCCGAAGTGGTACGTCCCCCACGGCGTCTCCCTCGGAGGATCGTGGGGCACGCACCTGTGGAGTGTGTCCTTCGACAAGGACGATGCGGCCAAGGCGATCCGGATGTACTGGCCGGAGCGGCACGAGCTCACGAACCCGCTCGCACCCTACGAGCACCTGTGCTCACACACAGAGGCTGCAGACTGCACGTGGCCAACGAACGAGGGCGTGGGCTTGGCGGGTCCCGAGGACCCGACGCCTGAGTGGACGGCTTACCGAGTCGAGCAGCCTCAGTTCCACAGACATCCCTACATAGATGACCCGGGGTATCAGCAGTACGCGGCCCGGTACAGCAAGCACGTGAAGCGGGAACCAGCGGCGTTCGTACGTGACGTTCACCCGGTTGTCACGGCGAAGATCCTCGGCCCGCCGGGCCAGACCGTGTTCGTCAAGGCCCAAGGGGAAGGGGGTTCGGTAGGCGGACTCCCCGAGGACGATGTGACATTCGACGCGACTACGGGGATGGGCACGTACCACGGTGTTGCGGAGGGAGGGGTGTACGAGCGCGTTCACACGGAGACCATCGTGTGGAACTGGCAGTACCGCCTTCCCGAAACGCAGACATGGCTGCCGCTCGGCGCTTCTGAGCACAAGGTCTTGGTCACGCTCAGCCTGCGCCAGCCTCCGCGCAGCGGGGAGTATCCGTGGGTACAGCTATTCGAGTGGTCATGTGAGTTCTGCTCAAGCGGCAACACCACCGATTATGTGTTCGAGCACATATGGGAGCAGTTCGCCAACCTGTGGCCGAACTTCGGCTACTGGGACAACGGGGACCTGGTGAGGGACGAGCTAGACAGCGATCCGCTCTTCTACCCGGACGACGGCGGCGAGCACCAAGTCATCACTCTAGAGCGCGGCAGGTGTAACCACTACGCGTGTCTCATGAACGCGATGGCAGCGGTTCAGGGGGACGTGGTGCCCGTGCAGGAGCTTGGTGCTGCACCTCCATGGGTTCAGTTTCACGTCAAGAACTTCGACCTCCCGGGGATACGGGGGCACGCGACCACTGACCCCGGGCAGAAGTACTTCGCCAACCACTACATCTGCTGGCGGGGCGACCGGCTAACGCTATACGACCCCTCCTACTCATTCCAGGCCGAGGGCGGAGACGAGGAGGGGGCGCTGACGAACTACGAGACCGCCTCGGTCGACGCGGTCCGCTATACGGTGACCTGGCACCGCGTCAACGAGGTGCCTCCTCCGGCCCGTCCCTGGCTGCGCTTCTTCTAGCTGAGCCCGCTACGAGAGGAGGGGTGGACATGCACGGCCAGCCGCAACGCCCATGTCCCACAGGAGATAGGGGAGTGCTCTTGGCGCTGATTGGGTGCGGTATCGTCATACTTGGTTGCCGCAGCGGGCCGGGCACTGCGGTGGAGCCTGCCGCAGACATCGATTGGCCCGGCCCTGCACATGCAAGTGTCTCCGGAGCATTGCCCGTGGCCACTGCAGACGTTGGGACTCACACCATGCAACTCGATCGGTCTTCCACAGAAGGCCACCAGCCGGGACCGTCATTGCCGGTCGACGTCCACGCCGTGGTGCCACCGGTGCCTTGCGTCCTTATCGGCGCGTCGTTGTTCCTGGACCGTGGGCCCAGACTCGCCTGCACGGTTACCACGGCTGTGGGCGGATGGGTGGCCGGGGAGGGTGTGCGGCCGAGGGACGACTTGCCTACCTGGGAGTTCGCCGTGGGGACCGACGGGGCGGCCTCCGACCCCACGGCGGGACCATCGCTTGTCTCGTCGGGCGGGTGGATGGTGAACGGACTCCCGGCCGGCACGTTTGACGGCGGAGGGTTTGACGTGGCATGCCACGGCGAGGACCGTCTCGCCCTCAACGAGCAGTCAGCGCATAGCGGGTTCCCATCCATCGTGTGCTCGCCCACGCTCGGCGGCGAGGCGCGCCAGCGTCTGGACCTCTCCATCCCCGGATACGCCGACCCGGGGAGCCGTTCGAGGGGCCCTGGACCTGACAGCACGCTCGGCGCCGGGGCGCCGCACATGCTAGTGGTCGGAGAGGATCTGTGGCTCGCAACCGCGATGAGGCCTGGAGGCTGGGTAAGGGTTACTCACTGCCGATGGGGCGAATGGACGCTCGAGGGGTGGAGCGGGGCGATCGCCCTCGGGAGAGGTGTTTGGCCCAGCATCGCGGCCCTTCCGGGTCAGGGGTACTGGGTGGCGTTCTCGGAAAGGCCGGGGCAAGTCGAATGGGATGACGACCTGCTCGCGAAGGGCCGGGTAATGGTCTCGTCATCCACAGACGGTGAGGCGTGGGTGCTCAGCCATGTCGGGGCGGAGGACAAGGCAAGGTGGGCGGCTATCGCGGCCGATCGCGATGCCGGGCTTGTAGTGGTCTATTCGGCTGAGCGAGGGAACGCGATTCCGTTGTTCGCGATGAGGTCGGCCGACTTCGGTGAGACATGGGGAGAGCCCGTCATGATCGGCCAGCCGGATGGGCGCTGGGCCCGACCGGACGCGCTCGCGTACGACGGCCTCCTCTACGTCGCGATGGTGGACGTCGGTACCGGGGCGATCGGCCGGCGCATTCGCCCGATCTCGTTACGCTCGACCGGCGCGTTCACCCTAGCGTTCGATCCGATGGCGCTGCCTGTCGATCCTGCCATACCCTCGAAGGTCGTCGGCGAGGACGACCCCGTGCACGGCCGGACGTTACGCGAGTACAGGCTACGCTCGACCGGCGAGCTGGAGTAGAGGAGCCGCAGCAGAGACCCGGGCGGGGCGCCTGCCCGGCGCCCCGCCCGGGTCTTCGAGCCTAGAGTCTGCGTCGGGCGGCCACACTCGGCCACCCCTACACGCGCACACGGGCGACCTGCCGGCGGTGATCGACACCATGGCCTTCGACCCCATGGACCTCCCGGGGCCATAGGCTCCTCGTTCTACGGCGCGGCGCCTCACTGGCGCCCCGCCTCCTTTCGTGGGGGGGCCGGTTGCGGGCGGAGCGGGCTCCACCCGGTGCCCCGCGCAATACCCCCTCAGTCCTCCCGTGAACGGGGGGGAGCATGCGCGCGCTTGACGATCATCCACAGCTCCCGCTCGTGCTCCTCGGAGATCAGCGGCGTGGGCGGATGAGCTTGCATCAGCTCGAGCGCCCGGGCCTTTGCCCGGTCGACGTCCGATCCCTTGGCCGCCGCCGCCCAGCCTGCGAGGGACAGGTGCTCCCACGTTCGCGGCTCCCAGAGCTCGCGACGGTACGTGCGCGCGGTCTCGTCGGTGGCTATGAAGCTTCCTCCCGGGCCCACCCGCGCGATCTCCTCGACCGCGGCGTCCAGACCGTCCAGCGAGGGCCGCGCAAGGGTCACGTTAACGGCAGCCGCGATGTCGGCGTCCATCACCATCTGAACCGGCGAGCAGACCTCGTCCATCGCCAGCAGCCCGGCCGCGATGGTAGCGCTCCCCGCGGCGAGAGCGCCGGCCAGCGTGCCGATCGCCTTCTGGGCGCCGGCCTCGCAGGACGGCGTCTTCGCGTCCGACAGGGCCGTCCCACCCCACGCGTCGCACCCGTAGAACCGCGCCATGTCCGCGAGCGCCGCCGTGATGCGGTGCATCTCCGGTCTGCCGAGGCAGGAGACGCATCGACGGTAGTCCATCGTCGTTACGACGCTGCCGAGCCCCAGCCGACCGTCGCCCCACATCGCGAGCTCCAGGATGTGGAGGAACAGCCTCTCCGCCACTGTCAACGCCACAGCGCCGGCGAAGCTCACCGGCACTGAGCCGCCCTGTGACGGCATGTGACCGATCCCCATGCGCAGGCCGCGCTCGGCGAAGTATAGGAGCTGCTCGCATTCGGGGCGGGCGAGCCGCAGGGGCGAGATGAGGTACCCGGTCGCCACGAACACCTCATCGAGCGCGCGACCCGTCGCGTCGGCGTGACATCGGAACAGATCCATCAGCGGTTCACAGAGCGCGGTGAGGTGCACGCTCCCGTCCGGGTTTGCGCCCCATTTCCAGCAGAAGAGCTTCTCGAGCAGGGGCAGCGTGCTGCCGGATGTGCTCGCCGGTAGGAAAGGCAGTCCAAGCATCCCGACGGCGCTCGGCCCCGCCACCCGGCGGGCGAGGCCGATGTAGTCGGCGAGAGCCGGCTCGTCGAAGGGGCGGAGCTCGCCGCTCATGGTATCGAGATACACGCTGTTATAGATGCCGCAGTACAGCCCCACCGCAGGAGACCGCCCGGGCGGCTGCGGCGACCGTTGAGCCTCCACCGCGGCCTCGACCAGATCGTGAGGCAGGAACACCCTTTGCCCGTCGCCGCCCACCACCGCGCCGTACGCGCGCAACCGATCCACGACGCCCGGGTGCTCGACCCGGACACCGACCTCCCCGAGCACGCGAAGCGTCGCTCGATGAAGGGTGCCCGGATCTTCCGCCGACAACCCGCCCGCAAGAATCAAACGGCACCTGCCTCCTCTCGGCGGCGCCCGCCGCGCCGCGACGACCCTCGCAACGGGTTCAGGGCCCCGGAATCGCCCTCCTGCGCGCTCGGCGCGAATGTCAATAGACCCTTTTTGATTCCCCTGCTATAGTTCGCCGCTTGCCCTCCTGACCCGGCTCGGAGGGTCGGGACAGCATACCGAATCGCACCGCTGACACAAACGTGGCTGCTGGCGAAAGAAAGTCGAAAAAGCACTTGTCCACACTTGTGGATAACCCTGTGGATAACCCTTGGAACGGCCCGGAAGCCGCGCCGCAACAGGGCTCGCGCGCTCCGCGATGGCACGCCGGGAACGGCCGTGGCAAGGCCTGGGAGGCCGCTAGAACGCCCATCGGCGCGGTTGGACGTTATCCACAGGCGGGGGCTGGCTTTTCATCCTTCCGGAACCGCTGGGCACACATTGAGGATTCCTTCCTCCTTGGCGTAGGGGGGCCGTAAGTGCGGCGATTCCGCGTCAGACGGGACTCTTTGGCTCGCGAGGCCCAAGAGGGTGACAGCCTTCCTTCCGTGGGCTCGCGTGCTAGGAAGGAAGCCTTCCCTGAGGCCGCCCTAGACGGCGGGATTCCGTCAAATGCCCGTTCGCAGGTATCGGCACCGACGATCCGAATCGCCGTCTTCCGCTCGGCCGGTGAGCCGCCCGAGACCACCGATGTGGCGTCACGCGACGTGCGTGAGCTGGTGCGAAGGGTCGTCGGCCTGGTGCATTCCGCAGTGTCGTCGATGGGTGGCTCTGTTGCCCCCGAAGCGATACGTGAGGTTGTGGAGAACTTGGTCCACGCGGGGTTCAGAGGGGCGTCCGTGACTGTGTTGGACGGGGGAAACGAGGTGGTGGTCGCGGATCACGGAGCGGGGATGATCGATGAGGAGCGCGCTATCAGGCCGGGCTTCTCTACGGCCTCGGAGGAGCTTCGCAGCACGATCAGAGGAGTGGGCAGCGGGCTCAGCGTGGCAGCCGATAGTATGGCGCGTGTCCATGGCGAGGTCACAGTCGGCCGCAACCTCGGGGGCGGAACCGTGGTCACGTTGCGCGGGGCCCCGACGCTTCAGACGTCAGCCGAACCACCCCTGCCGGCGGTCGGCGAAGTGCCACGGGGAGGGCCCGGACCTGGCGCGATCGAGCTGCCGCCCCGCACGATGCAGGTTCTGCTGGTCATGGCCGACGGCAGAGAGTTCGGCCCTTCTGAGATCGCGCAGTTGGTTGGGTGCTCGCTCACCAGCGCGCACCGGGACTTGACGAGGTTGGAGCAGGACGGGCTTGTGTCCTACACATCGCGAGGCAAGCGCGGCATCACCCTGGCGGGCAGGGACCACGTCGCGGCGGTGCTGGACGGTCCTTCCGGTTCCCAGAACTGACGAGACATGAGCGGCGTGGACGGTCTGTTTGCTGCCCGGTCGGCAGAGGAGTAAGCCCGGGGTACGTCCTCGGGGAGAAGGAGTCGCTCGATGGAGTACCTGAGCCAAGAAACCGGCGGCGTGGATCTGCAGGAGGCGTGGTCCAGGGCAACGGTCGACCTTCAGTCCAGGGTCCTAAGCGACAGCGCGGCCGGCATCTGGTTGCCCAACCTGGAACCGATCGACATGCGCGGCGACGTTGTCACCGTTGCGGCACCTAATGCGTACCAGGCGCGCTACCTCGAGTCTCACCTGGGAGACCTGCTCGCCGACTGCCTCTCCGACGCACTCAGACGGTCGGTCCGGGTGTCCTTCATCGTGATGCCTGGTTCGCCCGCTCAGCGGCTCGACGCGCCGCAGCCGCTCCGTGTGCCCCCGCCCAGAAAGAAGGAGGAGTTCGCCTCAAGCCCGTTGCTCGGCAAGTACACCTTCGACAGCTTCGTGGTAGGCGCGTCGAACAGGGTCGCCCACGCAGCCGCGCTCAGCGCCGCTTCCTCGCCGGGCGGCACCTATAATCCGCTGTTCATCTACGGGGGCGTCGGGCTCGGAAAGACGCACCTCATGCAGGCGATCGGCCACGAGGTAAAGGGGCGCCACCCGCATCTCGAGGTCATCTACATCAGCGGCGAGGCCTTCCTCCAGAACGTCCTCCTAGCCATACGCGAGAACAAGATGGATGCATTCCGCGACCGCTTCCGCCGGGTCGATGTGTGGCTCGTCGACGATATCCAGCTCATCGCCTCGCGCGAGGGGACCCGCACGGAGGCCGAGTTCTTCTTCACCTTCAACGCGCTCTACCAAGGCGGCCGTCAGATCGTCATCTCCTCCGACAAACCACCGAAGGAGCTCCTCCTGATCGAGGATAGGCTGCGGTCGCGCTTTGAGATGGGACTCATGGTGGACATCGCGCCTCCGGACAAGGAGACGCGCATGGCCATCCTCGAGCAGAGGGCCGAGTCGCTAAGCGCGGAGGTGCCCGGCGAGGTCATCCGCTACATCGCTGACAAGGTGGAATCGAACATCCGGGCCCTCGAGGGGGCCCTTGTGCGCGTGATCTACACAGCATCCATTGACGGGCGCCAGGTGGATATCCCGCTCGCACATCGCTGCCTCGAGGACTACCGCCGTGACGGGGATCCCAACGGCATAACGCTCGACGCCATCAAGGCCATGGTGGGAGAGTGCTTTGGCGTAACCGAAGCCCAGCTATCTAGTCAGCAACGGAAGCGCGACCTAGTTGTACCTCGACAGATCGCGATGTACCTATCCCGGAAGCACACCGACATGCCCCTCCAACGCATCGCGACCGAGTTCAGTAGGCAGGACCATACCACCGTCCTTCATGCCTGCACCCGGACGGAGCAAATGATCCAGAACGATCCATCCATTGCGGCTCTTGTCACCGAGATCACAGACAAGCTGCGTCGCGGCAGTACTATGTAGCCCAAGAGCTCTAGCGGAGCACGTGTGGAGAAGTCTGTGGATGAATTGTGGAGTCAATGTGGACAAACCATATAGGAGGTGGCCATGTGCACAGCCGGGAATATCGGCCCGACTTGTCCACAAGGTTGTCCACAGTGCAGGAGTTGATCCTTACCGCCTCGACGGACGTTATCCACAGTATCCACAGTGGTACAGTACTTATCCTTCTGTACAAGAATCTGAACATAACTGACTAGTGGCAGTGGACAACCTGGCGCAGTGAGAGGAGTCAGGGGGCATGAAGGTCCTGTGCGAGAGAGCTGTGCTCCTGGAGGGTATTCAGACCGTCCAGAAGGCGGTCAGCCCTCGTAGCACTCTTCAAATACTCGGCAACGTGCTGCTTGAGACCCGTCCCGGCGGTCGGCTGGGGATGATGGCCTACGACCTCGAGATCGGGATTGAGACTACCGTGCCCGCCGAGATAGAACGTGCTGGCTCGCTAACGATTCCGGCCCGGGTACTGGGAGAGGTCGTGAGCATTCTACCTGAGGCGCAAGTATGCCTTGAGGTCGATGAGCGTCACGTTACCGAGGTCCGCTGTCAGCGCTCGAAGTACAGCCTGCACGGTCTACCTGCTGAGGAGTTCCCGCGTCTGCCCCAGCTCGAGGTCGGTATCGAGGTTAAGATCCCGGGCCAGGTGCTCTCGCGAATGGTACGCGAGACTAGGTTCGCAAGCTCGACCGATGACCCGCGGAAGGTTCTCACGGGCGTGCTGACAATCCTCAATGGCTCGGAAGTGCAGCTCATTGCGACAGACGGATATCGCCTCGCCTGGTCGCGAGATACCATCGATCAAGAGATAGACGAGCGCATGGAGGCCATAGTGCCGGCCCGCGCATATGGTGAGGTGGCGAGGCTCGTTGGCGGAGCGGAGGACCCCGTGTACATCACGGCCAGCGAGAGCCAGGTCAGGTTCGCCATTGGAGATGCGTGTGTTCAGTCTCGCCTGATTGACGGGCAGTACCCGAACTGGGAGCGTGTCATCCCGGCGTCACACGACAAAGACATCATCGTATCGGTGGAAGAGCTCAAGGCGGCCGTTCGGCGCGTGTCCGTCGTCGCGCGCGAGGATGGCAACAAGATCATCGTCGACTGCTCGGAAGACGGTATCACACTCACGGCCAAGAGTCAGATCGTGGGCCAGGCCCAAGAGGAGTTGGGCGCGCGATCTGAGGGCGGGCCCATCACAATCGGCTTCAATTCGCGCTACCTCCTGCAAGTCCTCGAGGTGCTCGACTCCGAGGAAGTACGCATCGAGCTTCGCGAGCCCGATAACCCAGGCGTCTACCGCCCCCTGGATCGAGACAACTACATCTGTCTGCTCATGCCCATGGGCGTAGCCCAAGGCTGACGGCGCCTTCGCTCCGTAGGGGCGGCCCCATGTGGCCGCCCCCGATAGAGACCAGTAGTCTCGCAGGGTGCGCCAAGCACCGCCCCTACTGCATGTCCTCAGGCATCCACCGGGGTAGGTCTGCGATCGACTCCCTCGCCACCTCGGACGTCGGAACGCCCCACTTCTCGAAGAACGGACCGAGGTTGCGTCCCACGGTCCGCGAGAACCGCACCATCCACTGATCACGCTTCTCGTCATCGGACCTCGGCCGCTCATCGCCTGGGAGGTCGCGGTACTCCGCGAATACGCTCTTGAACGCGCCCCAGCCGAAGGTCTCCCAGAGCTGGCCGTACATCCCCAGCGCGAGGAAGGGGTCGCCCTGCCACTGGCTGAACTGCGCGCCCTTCGCGAGATAGTCAGCGACCTTGTTCTTGCGCTCCTCACCGGTGAACGCGCCGTGCATCGGCGCGCCCTGTGCGCACACGGTCTGGATCAGGTACACGGAAAAGAGGTTCTCCGTGACCTCTCCCGTGCCCGCGAACGTCCAGTCGTCCGACTGATGGTTATGGCCCATCTCATGGAAGAAGCCCCAGTCGCAGCCCTTCTCGTTCGCGTCGAGCGTGGCTAGGTTCACGAAGGTCGGCACCACATCGAGCCAGGTCATGATGGGGTAGCCGGAGTGCATGTACCCCGCGCTGATCTGCTCGTCCGTCGCGTAGCGCTCAGGGCGCGGGCGCTCGCGGGGAATGGTGGCGAGATCGGCGCAGCCGTCCATTACCTTGTCCCACCAGAGCATCAAGAACTCAGGGTCATCGAAATCGCGCACCGCCGTGGCCGGGAGGCTGATGACGACCTTGTGCGTCTCGAGTTCGGCCCACGGTCCGGGAAGCAAGCGAATCCGCTCGCGCCAGTCAGAGAGCAACGTCTCGTTGAGGATGAAGCGGGGAGCCTCGACTGCGCCCTTCACAGTCACATCGATCGAGCCGAGCGTGCAGTTCCACGGCACAACGACGTAGACGAGACCGCCGAACGGGCTCGCAACATCCGTCGTCGCCCCTGTGAGCGGCCACGCGCGCGAGATCTCCGGGAATCGCTGCCACCGGTCGTGATGCCACAGCCCATCGGTATGGCAGCCGATGCGGACAGACAGGCCGGCGCTGACAGCGGAGTCGCTCGACACGATCTCGATCGCCTCGCCGGCGGCCGCATAGAGCCCCGTGGAATGCCAGTCCGGGACACCCGTGTCGACCGTGAGGGTCTTCTCGACTCGAGGCGCGTCCGCGGGCACCGCGCCGGGAAACGCCGCGGCTGAGGGGTGTGCGCTCACTTGGCCCGGCGCGAGGCCGGCAAGGTCGTGCATGTAGAGTGTCGCGGCGATCCTCTTCAGCGGCGAGTCGAGCCCGACGGGCGAGTCGTGAGTGGGCACGCACTGGGCCTCGGGGCTCTCACACAGCTTCCGGAAGCGCGGCATGAACGCCGTGTCGTCAGAAGGCAGCGCCCGCACAGCCGCCGACAGCACGCCCGAGACCTGGGCCACGGCATCCTTGTCGAGCGCCGCGCCGGCCTCGAGCGCCTTGAGGCACTCGCCCGCATGGGCTAGCGTGGCGATAGGCTCCGCAGGGAACCCGCCGTTCGCTCCTGGCCCGTCAAGCCCGCCGTCGCACAGTGCGAGCCCGAGTCTTACGAGGATTCGGTTCGCGCCGAGGTCAACGGCAAGATCCTTGCCGGTCACCTGCATCCAGCCCCAGGGGCACACGCCTGTGATGAGCCCGCCGCCCTTCTCGACGAACGCGCACACCGCGTCTGTCACCGCCTCGTCGGGCGGCACGCCGAGCAGCGGCGCGCTCACGAAGAGCACGTCGCAGCCCCCTAGCGCGCCCACAAGCGCGCCAGCCTCGACCGTGGTGACCTCGCAGCCCGCCTGGCGGAGCGGCTCCGCAAGCCCGTCGAAGCCGACCAGCGCCACCCTCGGCTGTGGCGTGTGCGCGCCCGCGCACCACTTCACCGCGTTGACAACGAAGCGCAGGTTGTCCGGCGTGGCGGCGATGGCGCCGAAGACGCCCTCGTGACCCGCGACGATGACGCGGCCCTGCCCGAACGTGGCCCCCGCGACGGCCGGGAGCACGGTGCGTCCCAGCCTGCCCGCGAGAATGGGGAAGGCGTCGTCGCCGAACGCGCACACCGGACCGACAAGGCAGCCCGGGGCGGTCACCTCGGTGACCCCGTCCAAGACAGCCCTGACATCGGCCTCGTGATCCCCGGGCGCCGGGACGGCGGGCAGTGCGCAGACCGCGACGACGGCCAGGGAAACAACGAGCGCGCGTGAAGTCATGGGGGTCTCCTCTCGCTCTTCGCCTCCCTATTGTAACCGCTTCCACGCCACCTCGAAACCGCCGGCGCAGACCGTAGGCGCGCCTGGCAATGCGCCCAGGGCGGAGGTCCGCCAGGCGCGGCCGCGAATGCAACTCGCGATGCTCTGAACGGAGCGCGATCATGGGGACGGAGACGCTCACCGGATCCGCACCGACCCGCCACGGTCCCAGCGGCGGCGTCAAGCCCTGTACACAGTGGCGCCGGCGTGCCTCGCCGGCCGAGTCGCGAAGCGACGGCATTACATAGCCTGGCGCGCGAGCGCCAGGTTGGCGGCGTACCCCCTCTCGTGAGTCCTGGAGGGACGACACAGAGCGCCTCTGTGCCGCGCTTACAGCGCTCCATGTTGTCTGCGGCCGCGATTCCCAGGGCTCACGCCCTGGCCTCTCATGTGGCGCCGCTACGCGGCTCACGGACGGACGCGGATGGCAGCACGACCGCGATGGAGTGTCCTGCGGGCGGGGCGCGGGGCCGAGGCCACGACGGAGTGTGAGTGGAACCAGGACAACCTGATCGTCGCTGCGACGGTTCCGGGCGTCGAGACTCAGAGAGCGTCATGACGGAGGGTGTGGTGGCGCGGCGACCGCGAGAAGGCGTGCTATTCGAGGAACGTTGGAGGCTCCCGATCGGGTGCTCGCTTGCCGCATACGCGGTCGGCGCGCTCAGCCTCGCGGCGATGTGCGCGCTATGTGTGGCCGTCTATCAAGGTGCGGGACCGGCAGGAGGGTGGATCCTCATCGGCGCGACGCTGGTGGTAGTCGTGAACGGCCTTGCCAGCGGCGCCCCGCGGGCCATCGTGGCCGATCTGACTGGGCTGAGCATCACGTTCCGCCCGCTTCCGATCCGTGTGTACTTGGCGTGGCAAGATGTTGCATCTGCCTGGGTCACCAACCCATGGGAGAGCGGCTGGGGGATCTGGGACGCAGGCCCGGTCTGGTGGCATCGGCGTCTGCGGGCGTGGCTGTTGGACGACCCGGCCCGCTGGCTGTTCGGCGGGCGCGGCTCCTGGCAACAGCGGCGGTGTGGCGTGCTCTTTGAGATGCGGAGTGGGAGGCGTTTTTGGGTGGGGTCGAACAGCCCGGCGGACCTGCTGAGGGCAGCGGAGATCGCCACTGGGCGGACGTTCACTATGTGACGCGAGCTGCATGTCGCGACCGTTGCGTGATCGCGGCTCTCCCCTTGGCCGCCCCTACGGCAGAGCGGCGGGTGAGGGCCCTTCGTCACGGCCCTTCGGGCCTGCTGAGGGTGAACGGAGCTAGAGCGGCTGGACGGCCCTCACCCGAACCCTCTCCCAGTGGGAGAGGGAGCAGAGCCGCGAAGCGACGGCATTCCACAGGCTGGCGCGCAAGCGCCAGGTTGGCCTTGCTAGGCGTCCCCTACTCCACCCAGTACGTGTCGTAGATGCCGTGTTTCACGTGGTCGAAGGACAGCTCGTAGTAGTGCCCCGGGCCGCCGGAGTCTATTGCGAGGAAGCTCCCGCCGCCGGGCTCCGAGTCGTCCTCGACGTAGCCCACCAGCATCACGCTGTGGCCCGAGCCGGCGGCGACCGGGTGGCCGTCGCGGAGCACGCGCTTGACCTCCTCGAACTGCTCGTCCGTGAGCCCGGCCTCGCGCTTGATCGGGTTGATCCAGTGAACCTCAGAGCCCTCATCGCGGATGCGGAGCGCGCTCGCCCGCGCCTCCTCGCTGGGTGCGTAGTCGGGGTCGAATGTGCACTTGTACGGCATCTCATCTTCGCGGCAGATGCCGTGCTCCTCCAGCCCCTTGAGCAGATCGTGGAAGAACTGCCCGCGGTCGTCGGTCTTGTTGCCGATCACCTGATTGCAGGCCCAGTTGAGGAACTCCGCGCTCAGCCTGACGCCGCGGCTTACGCGCACTGAGTAGGCGAACTCCAGCACGCCACGCGTGGTGCAGACCGAGCAGGTGTTTCGCGAGCGCTGACCGGAGGGCTCCAGTCCCAGGCGCTCGAGCTCAGGCACCAGGTCAGCCGGGCGCGGCGCCTCGAGCGCGTGGCGCCAGTCGAGGAGCCGTATCTTCCCATCGGAGCCGCCGGTGGCTAGGCGCGAGCCGTCCGGCGAGAACGCGAGGCTGAGCCCGCCGCCGCTCAGCGCTCGGCGGAACAGCCCTGTCTGGGCGTCCCACAGCCGCACGATCCCCTCCCCTGTCACCGACGCGATCGTCCGGCAGTCGGGCGAGAACCCGACGTCGCACACGGTCGAGCTGTGGCCGGCGAGCGTCCTCAGAAGCCCGCCTGTGCCCGGGTCCCACACACGCACCGTGTTGTCGCTGCTGCCGGACGCGAGAGCGTTGCCATCCGGTGAGAAAGCCACGCACGTGATGGCGGCCGCATGCCCGGAGAGAGTCCTGAGGAGCTCGCCAGTCTCGGCGTCCCAGAGCGTGACGATGCCGTCGCGTCCGCCGATCGCGGCGACCGCGCCGTCCGGCGAAGCGGCCGCGCTCCAGGCCCTGTCCTTGTGTCCATCCAGGCGATGCGCGAGTTCACCGGTGGCTAGGTCCCAGATGCGCCCCGCGGTCTCCTCGCTGCCGGTGACAAGGCGGCGGTCTCCGGCGAACGCCGGGAAGAACACAGGTGCCGTGTCCGTCATCATGGCGATGCACTGGCCGGTGATCGGGTCCCACAGACGGATGGTGTGGTCAAAGCCCGCGCTGACGAGCGTCTTGCCGTCAGGCGAGAACGCTTCCGAGCGCACAGTGCCCTCGTGCCCGGCAAGGTCCGCGCCTCGCTCCCCGGTGGTTACGTCCCAGAGCTGGAGCAGCCCGCCGTCTCCCGCCGCGGCGAGAAGGCGGCCATCCGGCGAGTAAGCGAGCGACCAGACGGCGGCGCTGCCCGCGTCGAGCGTCTGCGTCGGGGTCGTGCCCTGCGCGCGTGCCGCTCCAACCGCGACGAGGCAAGAGACACCCAACACCTTCGGGACTGATACCGGCATCCATGTACCTCCAAAGACTCCCGGCCTGGCACTCTAGTAGCCCAACAGCGGCTGCGATCTCCGCTCGGGCGATGCCAGCCAGGCGTTCATGACTTCCTCTTCGACATCGGGGACAAAGGCCTCGACCAGCAGGTTGCCGTCCTCGCCGAGTCGCACCGTCTGAATGCAGATCCACTCCGGATCGACCGTACGGGGGTAATCGGCCCGGAAGTGGGTTCCGCGACTCTCGGTCCGCGATCTCGCCGACATGAGGTGAGCCTCGGCGACGGCAAGGGCGTCACGCAGGTCCAACAGCTCCCCCGTTGAGCCCAGCACTGGCTCAGACGACATCTCCCGCACGGTGGCGATCGCCGTCGAAAGGCCGGCATCGTCACGAACCACGGAGCAGTGCCGCCACATGATGTGCGCGAGCTCCCGCAGCAGCTTTGCCGCATCGCGGCCGCTCCCTCGCGGCCCCGGGAGCTCAAGCCTGTCCGCCGGCTCGACCCGTCCCCTCTCCGAGGCCCACCGCTCGGCAGAGGAGCCCGCGATGGCGCCGAATGTCTGCGAGTCCGCGAGCGCGTTGCCGCCGGGCCGGTCGGCGCCGTGCTGGCCGCCTGCGGCCTCGCCCGCAGCGAACAACCCCGCAATGTCGGTCCGAGCGCCCGTGTCTATCAAGACGCCTCCATTACAGTGTTGAATAGAAGGCGCGAACTCGACGGCAGAAGCCCTTATATCTACTCCACGCGCGAGGAGATGGCGCAGTGGAACATCGGCACGTCGCTCGATCTCATGGGCGCCGCCTCCGGTCACGTCGATGAAGACCCCGCCATGCGGTCCGGCGCGACCTCCGACGATCTCACGGTAGATCGCGGTGTCGATGTAGAAGGAGTCGTTCCTAACGGTGAAGGGGAACGAGTGGCCCTTGGCGTGCACCGCGGAAGCAAGGCCGACTCCTGCAGGCACCACGCGCGCCAGGAACTCCTCCCCTACCCCGTTCACTATGCGCGGGTTCATGCGCCAGAAGATGCCGCTCAGCGCGAACTTGAAGGGCTGGTTGATGCACGGGCCAATCTGGATGAACTCCATGTTGGCCAGCCGCGCGCCGGCGCGCAGGGCCGAGGCGTACCCCGCGCCGTACATGCCCGGCGGGTACGCGTTGTGCTCGAAGACGAGGCCCGCTCCTCCCGTCGCCAGCACGACGGCGCCCGCGTGAACGGCGACCGGGTCGCCGCGTGAGTCGGCGAACAGCGCGCCCGCTGCCTGGGCCCCGGGCCCGAGGAGTAGGTCGGCTAGCTGTAGCCCGCCGGTGAGGCGCACGCCGCGCTTGCCGCACTCAGCGAGCAGAGCGCGCACCATCGTGGGCCCGGTGTCCGCCCCGCGGCCGCAAGCGCGCGGATAGGTGGCGCCATCGGAGTGTACCTGGAGGTAGGTGCCGTCCGGAGCCCTGTCAAATGCGGCGCCATAGGACTCTAGATCCCTCAGCCGAGCCGGGGCGTCCCCGGCGATGCGCCTGGCGAGCTCCGGCAAGAGGCAAAGGCCGCCCTTCACTATGGTATCGATCGCGTGCTGGGCCGGCGAGTCCCTCGGATCGCGGTGACCGAAGGCCGCACCATAGGCCATCCAGTCGCTGGCGGCCGCGACGGTCGTGCCGGCCCGGCCCGGCTCGCCCCGGTCCACAACGAGAACGTCGGCGCCATCCGCGGCGGCCGCCACAGCCGCTCTGAGGCCGGCGGCGCCTGAACCGATGACAAGCACGTCACAGTCGAGCCTCGCTGGGGTCGAGCGTGTCAGTATGCTCGCCACCGTTCCAGGGCCGGTTGGCTGTCGCTACTGGGTCGCGGCGATGGCCTCGAGCACCTCGTCGGCCACGTCGAAGTTGGCGTGGACCCGCTGCACATCCTCCAGGTCCTCAAGGTCTTCAAGCAGCCGCAAGACACCGGGCGCGGTGCGTGCATCCAAAGGCACCGTGGTCGTGGGAATGCGAGTCACCTCCGCCGACGTCAGGGCAAAACCTCCGGACTCGAGCGCCTGCTGAACCACCATGAACATGTCCGGGCTGCTGGTGACCTCAAACGAGTCGCCGGAGCGCTTGACGTCGTCCGCCCCGGCCTCCAGGGCGACCAGCATGAGCTCGTCCTCGTCGGTGCCCTCGACCGGTACGTGGATCAGTCCCTTCGTCACGAACATCCAGCCGACGCAACCGCTCTCTCCGAGGTTCCCGCCGCGCTTCCCGAGCAGAGCGCGGATGTCGGGGGCGGTGCGGTTGCGGTTGCCGGTGAGCGTCTCGATGAGGAGGGCGACACCGTGTGGCCCGTAACCCTCATAGACGACCTCTTCCAGCGCCTCGCCCTCGAGCTCGCCGGTGCCCTTCTTGATCGCGCGGTCGATGTTGTCCCTCGGCATGTTGGCCTCGCGCGCCTTCTGGACGGCGAGGCGCAGCCTCGGGTTGAAGTCGGGATTCCCGCCGCCGGAGCGCGCGGCCACCATGATCTCCTTAGAGATCCTGGTGAACACCTTGCCGCGCTTGGCATCCTGGGCGCCCTTGCGGATCCTGATATTGGCCCACTTCGAGTGGCCTGACACGTGAACCACCTGCCTGTCAGTATGCTGGCTCTGTGGATGGTTCACCTCAGTTCTACGGCGGTCACAGGATTCCTCGGTGCCGACCGTGTATGATAGGCTGGCGTGAGCGATGGAGCAGACATCGCGCGTTGGGGCTCCACGCCGTAGGCCCTGAATGCGTCCGGCCCCAGCCGCGGGCAAGCGGCTTGTGCGTGCCAAGCGCGGGGGTGTCAGCCACGTTCCTCGGACGATGCCCGTAGGGCTCCAGAGCCCGCGGGAGTGCAGATACTACTATGAATCAATGCACAACGCTCCCATGCTGGGACGTTCGCGGAAAGGTCAAGGAGCGGCCACGACACCCATGACGGCCGGCGGATACGACGTAATCGTGATCGGCGCGGGGCACGCCGGATGTGAAGCGGCTCTCGCTGCGGCGCGTCTCGGGGCGTCCGTCCTCCTGCTTTCGGGGAACCTGGACCGGGTGGGCCACATGGCGTGCAACTGCAGCATCGGCGGTCCGGCCAAGGGCCACATGGTCGCCGAGATCGACGCGCTGGGGGGTGAGATGGGCCGCGCGATCGACGAGACATTCACGCATATTCGGATGCTGAATACCGGTAAGGGCCCCGCCGTACAGGCGCTCAGGGCACAGGCCGACAAGCGGGCCTACGAACAGCGGCAGAAGGAGGCGGTAGAGCACCAGCCGGGTCTGCACGTGCTGCAATCGGAGGCAGCCGAAGTGCTGGCCCACAATGGCATAGCCGTGGGAGTGGCTACGACCGTCGGGGAGGAGTTCCGCGCCCGAGCGGTCGTGGTATGTGCGGGCACGTTCCTCCGCGCGCGGGTCTACTACGGACACACCGTGCATGAGCTGGGGCGTGCCGGCGAACGAGCTTCAGTGCGCCTGGGCGAGACGCTGGCCTCGCTGGGCCTCCGTGTGGTACGGCTGAAGACCGGCACCGTGCCGCGCGTCGCCTATTCCACGGTGGACCGGTCTTCTATGGCTCGACAGGAGTCGGACCCCGCCGTTGGGAGCTTCTCATGGACAGGCACGGACGCAGGGGGCCGTGTGCAGCATCCTTGCTTCGTAACGCGGCTGGGCAGCGCAGGCATCGAGTTCGTCCGGGCTAACCTAGGGCGATCAGCCATGTACGGCGGTCTGGTTACGGGCCCCGGGCCTAGGTACTGCCCGTCGATCGAGGCGAAGGTGGTCCGCTTTCCGGACAAGACGGGGCACCCGGTGTTCCTGGAGCGGGAGGGTGCGACGACAGAGGAGGTGTACGTCCAGGGGCTATCGACGAGTCTACCCCCTGACGCACAGAGGGCGCTCCTCGGGTTCGTGCCGGGCTTGGAGCAGGCCCGTGTGCTTCGGTACGGGTACGCGGTCGAGTACGATGCCTACGACCCGCGAATGCTTCTGGCGACACTCGAGTCGGATGTCCTTGGGGGCCTGTTCCTTGCGGGGCAGGTGAACGGCACTTCGGGCTACGAGGAGGCTGCGGCTCAGGGGCTGATCGCGGGGGTGAACGCGGTGGCGCTGGCTGGCGGCGGCAGGGAGCTGCGGCTGGAGCGAGCCAGCTCGTACATTGGCGTCATGCTGGCAGATCTCACGGAGAAGGGCGTGGACGAGCCCTATCGCATGATGACCGCGCGTGCCGCGAACCGTCTGGAGCTCCGCGCGAGCAGCGCCCCCGAGCGCCTTACGCCGGTGGGGCGCGAACTAGGGCTGGTTGGCGCCGACCAGTGGGCGGCATACGAACGGAGGAGCGCGGACATCGCGCTGGCATGCGAGTGGACTGCGGAGACGCGCAGCGATAGGGCGGTGACGCAGCGGTGGCCCACCGATCGATGGGGGCCACCGCCGCCGCATGGGCGTAGCGTCGGATCCCTGCTCGAGCACCCGACGGTCGAGTTCGCGGAACTGCTCGCGGTCGCGCAGGCTCCCGACGCAGTGCTCCACGCACTCTCAGACACAGGAGTGGCAAGGGAAGTGGAGGCCCGCTGTCGCTACCGCGGGTACATCGCCCGGGAGCGATCACGCTCGCGGTACCGCTCGCCTCTGTCGCTCTCGGGTGTGGACTTCGGTGAGATCGGCGGTCTGAAGCAAGAGGCCCTCGAGCGGCTGCAGCGCGCATGTCCGACGACAACAGGCGAGGCGGCCAGGTTGCGGGGAGTGACGGCCGCCGACGTCGACGCGCTGGAAGTCTGGGCGGCTAGACAGCGGCGAACGCCCGGAGACGCGGGCGTTTCACGTGAAACATAGGCGCCACAGCCCAACACCACCAGCCCCGGGGCTCACATCAGAGTCAAGGGACCTGCTGGAGGCCGCCCTGGAATGGCTCGGGGTCGGGTCACGCCCTGGGCTGCCCGATCGACTGGCCTGGCTCGCAGGAGAACTGGCCGAATGGGCACCACGGCTCGGGCTGTCGAGCATCCGCGATGCAAACCTGTCACTAGTTCGTCATGTGCTCGACTCGCTCTTGCTGCTGAAGGCGGTGGAACAGCCAAGTCTTGTCGTCGATGTCGGCTCCGGAGCCGGCCTTCCGGGGCTTCCGCTGGCGCTGGTCTGGCCCGACACGCGGGTCGTCGCAATCGACGGGCGGCGCAGGTCGAGTTGGCTTGTCACTCGGCTGGCTGAGACGCTATCTGCCAGAAACCTTACACATCTCTGCCTCAGGGCAGAGAGCCCTGCAGTCGTCGCGGAGGTCGATCAGGGGGCGGATCTGGTGTGCGCGAAGGGCCTGGCGAAGGTTGAGACGGCCGTCGACCTGTGTGCACCGCTAGCCGCCCCGACCGGCGAGGTCGCGATCCTCGGGGGCCCGGACCTGGACCGGCTGCCGGCCCGAGAGGGGTGGCGGGTGGAGGTTGTGAGCCTGCCTGGCACTGATTGGAGGAGGAGAATCCTCGTTGTCCGGGGAAGGGCGAGCGCCCGTCGAGAGTGAGGGGGCTCGAGCTTGGTGTTCGCCATCGTCAACCAGAAGGGCGGGGTAGGGAAGACGACAACCGCCGTTAACCTGGGGGCTGCCCTGACCGAGCGTGGCCTGAGGGTGCTTCTGGTTGACATGGATGCGCAAGGCAATGCGACCACTGGGCTCGGGGTAGACCGGAGTAGGCTCGAACGGTGTGTGTACTCAGTGGTGACTGGCTCATGCCAGGCGGGGGATGCCATCGTGCCTACCGGGGTAGAAGGGCTCGACCTACTCCCGGCACGGATGGACCTGGCCGCCGCAGAGGTGGAACTCGCTGCCGCGTTAGCGCGTGAGAACCGGCTGCGAAACGCGCTCGCGCCGGTGAAGCGGGACTACGCCTACGTGCTAGTGGACTCAGCCCCATCGCTTGGGCTTCTCACGGTCAACAGCCTGGTGGCTGGCGAGCAGGTGCTGATACCGATCCAATGCGAGTACTACGCACTCGAGGGCCTCTCGCAGTTGCTACAGATCGTGGAGCTGGTTCGAGCGAACCTGAACGCTGGACTAGCGGTCGCGGGGGTGCTTCTGACGATGTCTGACAAGCGCCTCCGACTGGCCGGGGATGTTGAGCAAGAGGTGCGCGGGCACTTTGGGGACAAGGCTTACAGAACCGTCATCCCTCGCAGCGTTAGGCTGAGCGAGGCACCGAGCTACGGCAAACCCATCACCCAGTACGCACCTGACAGCAAGGGCGCGGAGGCGTACCGCAAGCTCGCGCAGGAGGTGGTCGAACGTGGCGAATCGTGGGCTCGGTAGGGGGCTCTCATCGCTGATACCAGGGGCGGATGACCTGCCGGCCGGAGGCGCGGCCGACGTTCCGGTGGCGCGCATCAGGCCGAATCCGTACCAGCCGCGGCGCTCGTTCGACGCCGAGACGCTGGAGGAACTGGCAGCGTCGATCCGCTCGCAGGGGGTTATCCAGCCCCTCGTGCTACGCGTCGTGGGCGACGGGTATGAGATCATCACCGGTGAGCGACGGTGGCGCGCGGCGCAACGCGCTGGGCTGACCTCAGTGCCAGCCGTCGTACGGGGTGCGGGCGACACCGAGATGCTGACGATGGCACTCGTCGAGAACGTGCAGCGCGAGGACCTGAACCCGATCGATCGGGCACTGGCATATCGCCGGCTGATCGACGAGCTCGGGGTGAGCCAGGAGGCGCTGGCGCAGGCTGTCGGACGCAGTCGGACGTCCATCAGCAACACCCTTCGCCTGCTCAGACTGCCGCCGGAGATCCAGGACCGTATCGCCTCGGGTCACCTCACCGAGGGCCACGGGCGGGCGCTGCTGTCGGTGGCCAACGAAGCCGAACGCCACATGATCTGGCGCAGGGTGGAGCGCGACGGCCTCAGCGTCCGCGAGGCCGAGGAGCTGGTGCGGCGCGCAACGGAACGGCCGCGAGAGCCCGACGAGCGCACGCCTCGGGGTCCGCGACGTCCGCCCGAGCTGGCTCCGTTCCTGGAGGAGATCGAGAACTCGCTGCGTACGGCGATGGGAACCGAGGTCGAGATCTCACACACGCGCACAGGTGCGGGGCTGATCAAGATCCGTTACTACAGCCCCGAGGACCTGGAGCGGATAAGCCGGCTGATGGTGACACTCGCGTCGGTGCCGTCGGCGGCGGAGTTGGGCCTGACCGACGTCGGCTAGGCCGAGCGTTTCACGTGAAACACCCGGAGGAGGCGAGGGAATGCCCTCCGCCTCGACAATGGTCCTGGGCGTCATCGGGTGCCCGGTCGAACACAGCCTCTCGCCGGCGATGCACATGGCTGCTATCGCCGCACTGGGCCTGGACGCGACGTACCTCGCATTCCACGTGGAGCCTGCCGGCCTGCGCGATGCCATCGCAGGGATGCGCGCTCTGGGAATACGGGGCCTGAATGCCACAATCCCACACAAGGACGCGCTTGTCCCTCTGATGGATGAGCTCGACCACTCGGCGCTGGCGGCAGGTTGTGTGAACACGGTCACCAACGAGCAAGGCAGGCTGGTGGGCTCGTCCACTGACGGCCCTGGGTTCCTGAGGTCGCTGGCAGAGGAGGGGGTCTGCCTGGATGGCGGGCGCGTCGTGGTGGCGGGCAGCGGAGGCTCCGCACGCGCAATCGCCTTCGCGCTGGGGCGGAGCGTCGCATCACTTCACCTGGCCGCCCGGAATGAGGCAGCGCGAGAGTCGCTGGCCGAGGCCCTGGCACAGCGGGGCATCGCAGTCAGCACGGGGAACCTGTTGCCCAGCGGCCTAGGAGCCGCGTTGCGCGACGCGAGCGCGCTTGTCAACACGACGCCGCTGGGCATGTGGCCTGAGACGACTGGGTGCATACCAGTTGACCCCGAGTCGCTACGTCAGGGCCTGATCGTGGTGGACATCGTGTACACCCCGCAGCCCACACGGCTATTGCGGATAGCACGCGAGGCTGGCTGCCGAACGCTGGGGGGGGTGGGCATGCTGGTGCACCAGGGAGCGATCGCATTCGAGCGATGGACCGGACGAGCTGCCCCGGTCACGGCGATGAGGGCGGCACTGAAGGAGGAGCTGCGTGCGAGATCGGCTGCCGACTAGCCGTGCGCGGGCCGTGGCAATGGCTGCACTGGTGATTCCGCTCATGTGCAGTCAGGGACGCGCCTGGCAGGTTGATGGTCCAGATGAGCAATTGCGTGCAACAAGGTGCATCTCGATAGTGATAGGGCCGGTCGACGTGGAGGGCGACGAACTGACGACCGGTGCCGTAGCGGTCTGCGTCCAAGAAGAGCTTCCCAGGCGCTTGGCACTGGGAGCCGGTCAGAGCGCCCGCGTGTTCCCGTTCTCCGTCCTTACCCGAGCGGCGGCGACGCTTTCACACCCGCAGGGGGTGGTGACGTGGGGAGAGGCCCGGGCAGCGTCCGCAGAGCTGGCCTACGACCGTCTGGTGCTAGTGGCCGTGCGCTGCCGAAACGAGGCTATCGCGAGCAACTGGCAGGTGTACGACTGCGGAAGCGGACAAGCGACCCTCGCAGCGGGGCGGCTGCCCGGGAACATGGTCGACCTTGACGGTTTCGTGGGGGCGCTGACGAGGAGAGTAGGGGAGGCTCTCGGGGGCTTCGAGAAGGAGGCGCTGGCGACCTCGTCGCGAGACCACCTCAGCCAGTCGAACGAAGCGGTGGCGACCTACTTCCTCGGCCGGGCGGCGCTGGAGCGGGGTGACGCCGGGCAGGCCCTCGCGCAGTTCAGCAGGTGCCTCGCCCTCGACGAAGGGCTGGCGCCGGCAGCAGCCTACCGGGCGCGAGCCACATGCTACCGGCTGCCGTCCCTGCTGAACGCCGGGCAGGCGGCCGTGGCCAACGAACTCGCTGACTCGTGCCTCCGGGCCACGGGTGTCAGGACGATGCCGATGACGCGGGCCGAGCTGCTGGCCGCGAAGGTGGCGGCATGCGACGCGCTTCAGCTTCCACAGCTCGCGAGGGACGCGCAGGTGCAGCGTGCGGTCGCGCTCGTCGAAGCCGGCGCCGCGAATGCGGCTCTGGAGGCCCTCGCCGATGCGGAGCGCCGGGGCTACGCGGACGTATCGAGCGCCGTGCTCGCCGCGAGAGCGCAGGAGCGGAAGGGCGACTGGCTCGCCGCCGAACGCTTGCTCAAGGCCGCGGTTGCCGCGCGGTCGACGAACCTCGATATGCAGGTGGCCCTAGGCGAGTTGTATGTGCGGTGGGCACTAAGCACCCCAGCCGGCGACACAAGCGCGCAGCGCGACCGGGACAGGTGGTTCAGGCTGGCGCGCGCCAGCCTCGAGCGGGCCGCGGCCGATCCGCTGCCGGCGCGAGCGTACCTCGCACTCGCACAGGCATGTGTCGCCACGCGAGACGACATGGCTGCGCGGAGGGCCGCGGAGCGAGCCCTGCGGGTGGAGGGTGTCGACGCCCTCTTGCCGGCGGAGCGGGTGACGACACTGGTGTTGCTCGCGAAGCTCGACAGCGCCGACCCGGGGCGCGCGCCCAAGCAGGACCGACTGCGGCCAGCGAAGGAACTGCTTCTCGCCGCCCCCTGCGCGCCTCAGCCGGGCCTCGAGGAAACCAGCGCAACGGTGATCCCGCTGGCCGCGTGGCTGATGCTGGCAGACGGGTACCTGCTCCGCGGCGACAGCGGCAGCGCAAAGGAGATCATCACTGACGCCATCCGTAGGTTCGGCCGCACTCCTGAGGTCACTGCACTCGCGGAGCGACTGCCGGCGGACTCACCACCCGCGGAGCAGCCCGCGGGCGAGCGGTAGTGGGCCGCCGGACGACTCGCCGGGAGTAGGCATAGGCAGCGGAGCGCTGTCCTGAATGGCGGGCCATTAGTGCGGCGGCCCGGCCCGGGTGATACTCGATTCGGACCCGATCCCAGCTTGGCGAGACGCGGCCGCCTACTCTTCCTTCTCTTGCCACGCCTTGGGCCACGCTAACTGCAGGCGAGACAGCCGGTCGGCCTCGCGCGCCTCGTCAAGGTCGGGGTATCGCTTCATGATGTCCAGGATGACGGCCCAGGCCTTCTCCGTGTAATCGCTCTGGCGCTGCAGGTACGTCTGGGCCCCCATGAACTGCTCAGTGGCGTTATTGTAGTTCGACAGACGCGCGCAGCACATGGCCTGGCGCGTCCGGGCGAGGGCTTCGGAGGCGGTCCCCGGCGCTAGCTCAGCCGCTTCCTCGTAGAGCGCCACCGCGCGCATCAGCACGTTGTGCTTGAGCATGTAGTCGATCACTGGCTGGTGGAGGGCTCTCGTCTTCGGGGTCGAGTGTCTCCAGGCTGTACGCTCGCCGCCCGCGCCCGTCGGCAAGAGGATGATAGAGTGCAGGGGCCCGCCGATCGGGGCCAACGCCGCCCGCGCCCGTGGGCAAGAGGTGTCCTCTCTAGCCTGCAGCTCCTGATCCCACCAACGCCCCCCGCGCCCGTGGGCAAGAGACATCGTACGCGAGTGCCGGAGCTAGATCGAACCAACGCCCCCCGCGCCCGTGGGCAAGAGCCCCGGACCGTCACCTCCATCGTGATCGGGAACCAACGCCCCCCGCGCCCGTGGGCAAGAGGGGTGGCCTCGCGGGAGGTTGCATCGCTCGTCCCAACGCCCCCCGCGCCCGTGGGCAAGAGATCAAACAGGCGTTGGCATCCTGCTGCCCGGCGCGGACTGCCCTCCTGTCCACGAACGCGGAAGTTCCAGCTTCGCTGGGGCCGTTCCTAGACTCCACAAGGGAGCCCCCGGAACTAGCGTCCTCCACTGGCGTTTAGCGTCTCCGCCCGTTTAGCGGCGACGTCGCGCAAGTTCCGAGCTGCGTTCACATCGCGGTCTCCGGTATAACCACAAGCCGGACACCGGAGAATCCGATCCGATAGACCGACCTTCTCCTCGCCCTCGCGTCTCCAACCGCACTCCGAACACGTCTGGGTTGAGGCAAACCACTGGTCCGCTGCCACAACCTCGATACCGTTCCATTCGGCCTTGTACTTGAGCTGTCGCAGAAACTCGGACATACTCGCATCCGCGAGACTCTTCGCCATGCGGCGGTTCTGCATCATTCCCTTCACGTTCAGGCTCTCCACGCCGACTGCCGCCGGCCCCTTGTCCACCACGAGCAGGTGGGTCGCTTGGTGAATAGCGTTGCTCCGTATACTCGCGACCCGATAGTGAAGCTTCGCGACCCGCCTGTGAGTCTTCCGGCACTGACCACTCAGCGAGCTCCCAGGCAGCAGCTCCTCTTTGATGGTCTTGGTGCCGGCATTCTCCAGGAGCCATCTGCGGGCGGTCTTCAGTGTTGGAGCAGCTCCCTCGGCCGACCGATCCTCGAGCCAGCATTCCCAGGAGTCGCCCCGCTCCGTCTTGCGCGCTTCCCCGACCTTCTGGGTCCCCCGATAGGCCACAAGGTGATTGGCCATGCGGCGGCTCGCCTGACGCTGAACACGTCGCAATCTCTCCTCCGCCCTGCGCAGGGCCCGAGGGTTCTCGATCATCTCACCGTCTGAGCTGGTGGCGAGGCGAGAGGTACCAACGTCGATCCCGATCGGCTCACCGGACGGGAGTTCCGGCTCTGCGCAACGGACCTCCGCTTGAAGGCTCACGAACCACCGCCCGGCCCTCTCAGAGATCGTGGCTGCCGTCACGCGCACGTTTCCATCCCAGCAGCTACGGGCTCCGCTGTACGAGTAGTAGCCCTCTGGGAGATAACCCCTCTCCTTCAGCTTCACCCAACCAAGCTCGCCGCCAGCCTTGGCCCAGGGGAGTTTGACACGCCCCTCCTCGACCCGGATGGACCCCCGGAGAGTGAACGCGCCTGTATCACGGCGACGACTCTTGAACCGAGGCCACCCCACCTCGCGCCCCCGCTTGCCCTCTCGCCAGCGGCGCCTCGCGTTCTTGTAGGCTGAAGCGAGATTGCGGAACTCCTCCTGAAGCATCATGTTCGGGACTTCATAGAGCCAAGAGAGTTCAGGGTCGCTCTTCCACGTAGTGAGTTGCCGATTGAGGTCCTGAGACGAGGGGATGTTGTCGCCCTTCTCTCTGACCTCGTGGCAGAGCGTCAGAGCCTTGTTGTAGACGAACCGAGCCGCCCCGGCAGCGCGACCCAAGGCCCGCGCCTGAGTCCTACTCGGCGCGAGTTCTGTCTTGAAGGCCCGTTGGATAGTTCGAAGCTGGCCCGTATCCTGTGCCATTGCCCTAAGACCTCACCTGTGGACGGCCAGTTCCGCTGTGGGCTCGTCGACTCCTTGTTCGCCAGGCGAGGGGGCGCCCCTAGACCACCCGCCCCCCCAACCCGTCCGACCCGGCGAGGGCGGTCGCGTTGTGATATGCGGCTGGAGTTGCGCACAAGATTGCCTCCAGCATGGGGTAGCGGGTCGTGCGGTCGGTCACACATGCGGCCCCGGCCCGTGAATCCCGTGCGCCCAGGCAGCCACGCCGGGCCCGCGGCGCACCACTCAAGCTCACTTCTATTCGGGGGCCGCCAAGTTGGGCCTGCCGGGCGCTGCGGCCGTCGTTCGCAGCGCTGCCATCTTGGCGGCAGTCGTGGGGCATCCTGCTCCCGCGAGCCGCGACCGCCTTGTCCGCAGCATGTTCCGGGCGTACAATCCGCCACGAAGGGGCATGAGGCTGCTCCTCCATGATTGCGCGACCCCAGAGGGGTAGGCCCCATGCAGAAGATCCGCCAGGTAGCCCTCATAGAGCCACGGCAGTCCGGGATACACGTCTTCACCAAGGTCCCACTTCCCCGGCTGGGGTTGCCCGTTCTAGCGACACAGCTTGACCGAATGGGGGTCAAGGCACGGGTGTTCGCGGAGTCACTAGCGCCCATCGACTGGCGGTTCGTCGGCGAGTCGCAGGCGGTCTTCCTCTCTGCGCTGACGACGACGGCCAACCGCGCCTACACCGTCGCCGCTCAGGCCAAGGCGGTAGCGCCTACCGCGACGACTGTCATCGGCGGGCCGCACGCGACGTTCCTGCCAGAGGAGGCCCTAGGCACCGGGGTGATCGACTATGCGTTCCGCGGAGAGGCCGACGGCGCTGTGGAGGAGCTGATCGGCGTTCTCTCGGGCGAGGCGGAGATAAAGAGCTGCCCCGGGCTTTCGGGGATCGTCGATGGCGTCGTTCACCACGCGCGTGACCGCGAGCCCGTCCAGGACCTGGACCGGGTCCCGGCCCCCGACCTTACGCTCATGGCCGGCAGGCATAGGATGGCTCTTGAGCCGATGGAGTTCTCGCGTGGGTGTCCGTACGACTGCGAGTTCTGCAGCGTGGTCCGCATGTTCGGGCGCAGATGTCGGCACCAGAGCATCGACGCCGCGTTGGACAAGCTCGAGCGCAAGGCCTTTATGGAGAAGTCCCTTGGTCTGAAGCCGAGCCCGGTATTCGTCTATGACGACAACCACACCGCCAACCGGGAGTGGGCCAAGAACCTCTGGGAAGCCGCCGTGTCACGGGGCCTGGCGCCGCCGTTCGTGTCGATGCAGACTCGCGCCGATGTCACGCAGGACAGAGACCTGATGGCCATCCTCAGGCGCGCGAATTGTCGGCTTCTCTTCTGGGGCATTGAGTCCATCGAGAACGCGACCCTGGCGGCGATGGGGAAGCGCCAAACGGTGCAGCAGGTGGAGGGCGCTCTCCATGTTGCCAGGTCGTTCGGGATGAAAGTGCACGGCATGTTCGTCGTGGGGTTCGATGGCGACACCCCGGAGACCGTGAGGCGAACCACTGACTGGGCCCTCCGCCACAAGCTGGAGTCCATCCAGGTTCTCGTCCTCACTCCCTTCCCGGGCACACCCGTGTTCACGCGACTGGCGAACGCGGGGCGGATCGTCGACACCAACTGGGACCATTACGACGCGCAACACGTCGTCTTCCAGCCTAGCTCCACCACGCGCTTCCGCCTACAGGTCGCGACCATCAAGGCCATGAGCCGCTTCTACTCCTTGCCGCGCGTTGCCGGCCTCGCGAACCGCTACCACCTGACCGCGGCCTACCTGAGGGCACAGGGGCACCGGCTGGTTCGAGCGTGGGTCCGCGCGTCGGAGAACCGAGCCTATGTTCGCAGCTTGAAGGCCGCTGAACGGCTGGAGCACCACCCGCAGGCGAGAACCTAGCGCCACGGCCAAACAGAAGGCCGTGTGGAACAGACGCGCTCAGACAGCAGCTCTTCGCACTAAGTCCTGTACGCCCCAACCAGCGGCCTACCCCTGCCCCTCCTTGGACGGTGGCGTGGGCTGTGAAGCTGGAGGCGCGGGGTGCGGGGCAGTCGGCTGGGCGAGCTTCCCCCCCTGCGCGCCCATCGCGCCCATCATCATCGCCGCGAGGCCGTCGATCGTTCCCGCCGAGCCCTCCTTGCCGCCGGTCACCATCACCAGGTTATTGGGCACGAAGGGAAGCTGCCGCTCGGCGAGGGCCGTGATGGCGTTGACCACGGCGGTGGGGACCGAGCCGAGAGCCTCGACCTGCGCCTTGTAGGCCTCCGCCCGAGCCATGCCGACCGCACGAACCTCCGCGCCCTTGGCCGTGCCGGTGCGCTCGATGTAGGTCGCCTCGCCGTCGGCGGCGGCCTTCCTGGCTTCGGCTTCGTTGCGGGCGATGTCGACGCCGACCTGGGCCTTCGCGAGGTTGGCCTGCATGTCGGCAGTGCCTCTGGCCTGCTCCATCCTGATGCGTTGGTCCTCGGCTTCTTTCTCGCGCTGGTACGTTTCGGTCTGCTGGACGGCTATCTGCCGGGCGGTGAGAACGCCCACCAGGTCCGCGGGGAAAACCACATCCTGGATGTAGACGCCCTTGGTCTCGATTCGGTACTGGTTGAGCTGCGAACCGATGTACTCGAATGCCTCGGCCTGTACCCGGTGGCGTTCCTGGATGAACTCGACCGCCTCCATCCCCTGCAGCTTGTCGCGGAAGTGGTTGCCTACGGCGGCCTGCAAGACCTCGGTGACCAGGTTAAGCATGGTGCCGACCATAGAGATGACCTTCGGTGCCTCTCCGTCCGGCACATGGATCTGCACCTGCAGGTCGATCTGGAAAACGAACCCCTCACGGCTCTTGGCCTCGATCTGGGTCAGGCGAGCGTCGAGGTGGTGCGCCTGGGAGGTAGCCTCGGCCCAGTTCAGCGTCAGGATCGAAGTAGGCACGATCTCCCACTGGTAGCAGTGCGGGTTGATGGGGTACTTGCCGGTGCGGAGGGGCTCACTCCAGATGCCGCGGTGGCCGGGGTTGACGAGGGAGCCGAACTTGAAGTCCTTGCCCGATACGTCCTCGGTGGGCAGGCCGACGTAGGCCTTGACAACCGCGACCTGCCCCTGCTCGACCACGAGCATGGGCACAAGGTCGACGCGAACGAGGAAGGGGTTGAGGTTGTAGGCGCCCGGGAGCAGCGGGTCGTGCTGCAGGCCCACCTTGCCACCGTGGTCAAGGAATGCCTGATAGTCCTGGTAGTTGTTGTGCAGGGTGTTCTTGCTGCCGAGGAGCGCTTCCATCACATTCGTCGAGGAGACGCCCTGCTGCTCCATCTGGCGGATGTCGTCGAAGCCGGCGGTGCCGCCAAGGCGGCAGGCGATGTCGCCGGAGGCCAGGGGAGGTCCCTCCAGCGTGACAACCACGCCGATCATGTCGACCACTCGGTCGCCCTCGCCGGTGGACTGGCGGCTGATGACCGTGACCGCGAGCTGCTCGGGCGCGAGGCCGAAGGAGCCGCAGGTGAGGATGCCCCTGCTTCGCGCGGCGATCTGGCGCATCTCCGGGGAGACCGGCACGCCGTAGACGCGGTTCATGGTGATGACCAGGAAGGCCACGGGGTGAATGGGCGCCAGGGTGCCTGGCGTGAGCACGGGGCGCTGGACGCCTTTCTCGCCTCCGTTCTCAACGAACGCTCCAAGGTCGGTATAGTCGCCAAAGGCCGGCGAGTAGACCGCCGACTTCGCGCCGATCGGCGGCGCATTCCCGATCTGGGCGATCACCACGCCGATCTGCCCGGCGGGCACCTGCACCCACGGGTGTTTGTCGACCCGGTACACGATCCACAGCTTGAGCCGCCAGCCGGGCATGAGGAGAACGGCCTGGTACCCGGCCTCCCCACGGAAGGCGATCGGGCTCCCGCCGCTGAGTCTGCGCACCGAGAACCGCTTGGTGACCAGCCCCACCTCCGTCGGGCCGATCACGCGGATAGAGGGGAGAACCAGCAACAGAACGACGATGACCGACGCCCAGATGATGATGCTGACCAGACTGAGCGAGCTGCCGTCCATATGGACGGACCCCCTTCGTGGCGCAGAGTGCCGAGTGCGACTGGTCTGCCCCGTCCTCGTCCAGACGCGCGGTGCGAGCTTACGTCGCGGACTTCCCGCGGGCGCGCCGTGGCACCTTCGCATCGCCGCGCTAGCGGACGACCATCACGGCGCCCAGGACGTTGATACCGTACCCACCGTCGCCGTCGGTCCACCAGGGCACGTCCCGGTTCGCCACGCGGATCGCGTAGCGGGGGTCGTACCGCAGGGACTCCGCCGCGTCGGGCAGCCAGAGGCCCAGGCGGTACTCACCCGTCTCCGGGTCGGTGCGGAACGTCGCGGAGACGACGTGTTCCAGCGGCGCGAACGTCGGGTCGCCGGGCGCGAAGGGCTGCCACGTCCGCGGATCAGCCTTCGTATCGCACACCCTCGCGACTCGCCCCTGGGCATCGATCAGCACCACAAGCACGGGCCGCGGGTTGTGGATCACCGAGAAGCCCCGGTTCACCAGCCGCACGTGGACGGTGGCATCGTGTCGGGCCCTGATCGAGCGGGGCAGCTTCGCCGACCGGAGCTCGATGCGGTAGCCGAGGTGGTCGCGGAGGTACTCGAACTGGGTCCGCAGCACGCGCTGTCCGCCGTCGCTCTCGAAGTACCCGTCCGATAGCGGCAGGTTCCTCTCGCGCACCTGGTCCTCGGTGATCTCGGTCTTCGTCCAGTCGTCGATCGAGTAGGGCGCGCCCTCCCGTTCGGAGTAGCTGTGGGCGAGGCTGAAGGTGGTGTAGTGGTGCAGGCGCATCCGCTCCGCCGCGCGAAGGCCGTCGATCTTCCCCCCCTGATCGGACCAGAAGAGCTCCCCGTCGACAGGGATGTAAGGGCTCTCGTCGGTCATGTAGTCGAACTCGGGGTTGCCGGGGCCTCCGTGGTACGGCGCCTCGGGCCACGTGCCCCCGTCGGTGTCGCCCGCGAGGAAGCCGTCGTTGTGGAAGCCGATCCGGGCAGCCGGGCGCCTCGTGTGCGCGGTCTCGGCTGCAACCTGCTCGAAACCGCCGAGGATGGGCTCCTCGAGCACCCACCGCTTGTACTTCGGCACACGCACCTGGGTCATGCGGTCGTGGGGCAGCATGCCAAGCACGCTCAAGACGATCTCGGCGAGCTTGGCGTGGTCGGCCTCCAGAACGTGCGCGGAGCTGTGCCACTCGCCCCACGCGCCTACGAAACCCGCTTGCAGCACGTAGATCACGTCGGCGTTCTCGCGTACGATCGGGCGAAGCTGCGCCATGTGCGCGCGGATGTCATCGATCGTGGGCCCGGCAGTCCGGTCCATCGTCCGCTCGTAGGCGAAGCGAAGCAGCGCCTTGTAGCCGTGCGACCTGAGCGCGGCCAGGCTGCCCCTCAGCCACTCGAGCTTCTCCTCCGGCAGCGGCCTGCCGATGTAGCTGTCGAGGTAGCAGTAGGTCTGCGCCATGCTCAGGCCCTGGGAGCGGTAGCCCGCGCAATCGAGCAGCCACCAGTCGTCGCTGAAGCCCTGCGGTACCTGGCCCAGCAAGTGGTGCGCCGGCCCCCACGCGGGCTGCCCCGGCGGCTCGGCGATGAGGGTCTCGATGCGGAAGCCGCGTTCCGGGTTCCACAGGCCGTCCCGCCCGCGAGGGTCGGTCGGCCTGATGCCATGGTAGGTCACGGTGTTCACGTCGGCCACCTCGCACATCGCCTCGGAGCAGCACAGGATCCCGCACATGGCGGCGACCCAGAAGACCGGGAGCTTCACACGCCATAGTCGCTTGCCCATGTCGCGCCACCTCCGTCGCATGCCACGCACTCGCCTCAGCGAAGAGCCGCAGTCACGTGTTTGGTCGCCCTCGCCTCGAAGTCGGCGGGGTACTCGACAGCCCACCTGCCGCAAGCCGCCCTGGCGTCGCGAGCGAACTGCTCCATCTGGGCTGGGAGCGCCTCTCGGAACGCGTCCCCGTCAAGTCCCCTTAAGTAGCTGAGGCACACCTCCCGCGCGGGGCCGTGGCAGAGGCTCTTCGCCATGATGGGCCACCAGTCGCGAGGCACTCCCGGGCTCAGCGCCCGCAGCACCTCCAGATGGCACTGCAGAAGCTCGTGCTGGGCGGCCACCAGCTTGAAGCGATCCCCGCGCCGGATGTACTTGCCCAGTATGTAGACGTAGATCCAGTACATCTCGATCGTCCAGCGCAGGCGAGCGGGCGAGTAGCCGGGCGGCGCGGACCCCTCAACGATCTCCAGCAGACCGGCCTTATCGAAGACGACCTGGCCCGGCCTCACGGGCACCTTGGTCTCACTGCTCGCCGCGACGATGGTGATGTCGTACTGCACCAGCTCGCCATCGCGCTGGAAGAACACGGCGTAGTTGCGGAGCGTCTCGCAGTTGATGCGCTCGGGCCACCACAGGACGGGCTCGACCCCGAGTGCGCGGAAGATGCCCGGCAGGTCGCGGTCGAACGCGTCGAACTCGTCGCCGCGGATAAGCAGGACCGGGTCGACGTCGGAGTGCTCGTCCTCGTGTTCGGTGCCCACCGAGCCGCTCATGTAGGCGGCCGTGACGCGAGGGTCCCCGCGGAACAGCTCGATCGAAGCTTCGTACACCGGCTCGAGGGCGTGTCTCAATGCTGAGCCTCCGCGCGCAGGGATAGATCCTACGGCTGCAGCGAGCCGAGGTGCCAGCCGAGCCGATCCTCGAGTGCAAGGGCGACCGTGTTGAGCCCCATAAGGCGGGAGGCCTGGCCGGGTTCCGGCGCCTCGGGCAGCCTCTCGATCAGTTGCACCGCCCACATCGGGTCCACGCCTGCTACCAGCGGTGTCATCTCGACCGTCGCGGCTTCCGTGTTCGTGGCACCTTCGGCGGTCTCGACGGCTTCGCGCATAGCGGCCCGAGCTTCTTCCGGATGCAGTGCCGCCATCGCCAAGGCGAGGTAGCCCAGGGCCATGGCGCGACCGCGCCCCTCCAGGCCCAATCCGGTGAGGTCGACAGGTAGACTGACCTCCGACAGGGGCGTAGGGCCCTGCTGCGGGATCAGTTCCGCGCCGGCGCGCGTCCTGGCGCGCCCCAGCTCGTAGAACACCGGCCCGAGATTGGTCTCTGCCAAGTCGCCGCCCGATCGAAGCTCCTCTTCCACCAGCGCGTACACCCGCTCCGGCTCATTGCGCGCCGCGGCAGCGAGAGCCAGAGACCGGGCGGCCCGGCGCGTTGTCTGAGGCCCGGCCGGCAACTGCTCCGCGATGGCCAATGCTCCGTCGAGGTCGACCGGCGCAAGGCGCTCAACGGCAGCGGGCACCGCGAAGGGATCGAGAAGCCAGCCTGCCTCCTTGGCTACATCGACCGCGGCCATCGGGCCGACGAAGGCGGCCAGGGCGAGCACGCGGCCCGGGTCGAACGGCCTCGTCCCGGCCAGGTCCAGCCTGGCATCCCGGTCTGCCAGGCCGGCTGCGATCCCGAGCAAGCTCTCACGGCTGAGTTTGTCTGCCGGAGACGTGAAGCCGCCAAGAATGGCAGCGACGCGCTCCTTTCCGGAGCCCGGCGCAGCGTGACACAGCAGGGCGAGCGCCTCCGCGGATTCGCTTGATGACCGCAGGGCCGCGGCGGGGAAGGAGGCCAGCAGGCCCTCCGCCCGGTCCGGCTGAAACCGCGCGACGGCCTCCGCGAGCAGACGCCTCACGGGCGACCATAGGCTCTCGTCGTCCGTGACCCCGAGCCACTCTTCCAGCGCGTGACCGCTCGCCGCCTTGGCGCTCGCAGGGTCGGTGCGACCCAGGCGGAGCGCCACCTGCGACCACACGCCGCAACGCGCCCATGACGAGCTACACTGTGCGGCCAGCGCCGTCCCATCGTCGGGAGAGCCGGGCTCGAGCGCCCCGGCGATGCGCACGAGCACCTTGTCGCGCAGCTCCGCGTCCGCGATGCCCTGGGCGACCGACAGCGCCGGCGCAGTGTCGTCCTCCAGGTCGAGGAGGGCGATCTGCGCGCGCAGGAGGGACGCAATGGCCGGGTCGTCCTGCTCGTCAGCCAGCCGAAGCGCCTGCTCTCGGGCTCCGCGTGTCAGCATCGCGGCGGCGTCCACAAGCGCGTCTCTCACGACCGCATCACGCGGCATGCCCCCGATCCTGTCCTCGGTTACACGCGCCACGACCTCACGCCAGTGTGAGGGGTCGCGCGTGATTCCGCCCGCCAGAGCCGCCATGGTCCAGAACAGCCTGTCGAAATCCGGCACCCTCCTGGACATCTCCATGACGCGATCAGGATCCGAGGCCGCCAGATCGAGCTGGTGCATCGTCCACTCGATGGGAACGGCCGGTCCGTGCGTCGCCGGCGAGTGGTCCGGAAGTGGCGGCAGCATGCGCCATGCTTCCTGGCCGCAGTGGATGAGGAGCTGCCGCTGCGCGGCCCAGAGCTCTTCCTGGGTCTCGGACTGGGCGTGGGCGGACCAAGTGCAGACACCAACAGCAAGCGCGAGGAGTGAGAGGCGAGCACTGCCGGTGAACATGTTGGCCCTCCCTCTGCGGCCGAAGTTCAATTCACGTCCACTCACCGATGGGGGCGTATTCCGCGGGGTGTGGACAACACCTCGCCGGATCGCGCGCTCGCCGTGGCGGTCGGTGCATCTCGTCACGCCGAGACGCAGTCCTCGTTGGGACCCCGTGCGGCCTGCCATACAGGTGCCCTCCTCCACTTCGCGAACCTGCAGGCTTGGCGGCGTGCCGGGGCCGCCTCTCTACGCGTAGGGGTGATGCGCGGTGAAGGGAACCAGGAGGGACTTCATGGCACGTGGCGCGGCGGGAATCCTGTCGGCCGCTCTCACTGAGGGGCTCGGCACCCGCTTCGCGGCGGCGTGGGCCGGCGGATCGGATGGGACGCGCCCGAACATTCTCTTCGCTCTGGCGGACGACTGGGGCTATCCGCACGCAGGCGCTTACGGCGATCCGGTCGTCAAGACCCCTACATTCGACCGACTCGCGCGCGAGGGGGTCCTCTTCGATAGTGCCTTCGTCGCCAGTCCATCGTGCACCCCGTCGCGAAGCTCCATCCTCACGGGGCGCCACTTCTGGACTCACGAGGAGGGCTCGGTCCTCTGGGGCGAGTTCAGCTCGCGCCATCGCACCTACCCCGACGCGCTCGAGGCCGTGGGCTACCACGTCGGCTGCACGCGCAAGGGCTGGGGCCCGGGGCAGTCAACGCGCGAGGACGGCCGCAACCCCGCCGGGCCGGCGTTCGCCGACTTCGCGACCTTCCTCGCGGCGAGGCCCGAACGCGCTCCCTTCTGCGTCTGGTTTGGCAGTTTCGACCCGCACCGCCCCTATGAGAAGGGCACGGGCGTCGCGAGCGGCATGGAGCTGGCAGACGTCCCTGTACCGGCGTGTCTGCCGGACAACGGCGTCACGCGGTCGGACCTGTGCGACTACTACTTCGAGGTGGAGCGGTTCGACAGTGAGGTCGGCGGGCTGATCGCCACGCTCGAGGAGATGGGCGAGCTCGACAACACTCTCGTCGTCATGACAGGCGACAACGGCATCCCCTTTCCGCGCTGCAAGGCAAACCTCTACGATGGAGGTGTCCGTGTGCCGCTCGCGGTGCGCTGGGGGCAACGCGTCCCGCCGGGCGCGCGCGTCGACGACATGGTGACCCTCTGTGACCTTGCGCCTACCTTCCTCGAGGCCGGGGGTCTGGAGCCGCCAGCCGCGACCACCGGGCGCAGCCTAATACCCATTCTCCAGGCCGGCGTCTCTGGGCAAGCGGGCCCCGCGAGGAACGCCGTCTACTATGGGATCGAGCGGCACGCGTGGGTCCGCGAGGGCGGGCTCGGCTATCCGATGCGCGCCGTGAGAACTGCGTCGTACCTATACATCCGCAACTACGAACCGGGCCGCAACCCGGCGGGCGACCCGACCGCCGTGAGCGACCTCGGACTGTACGGGGACATTGACAACGGCCCAACGAAGACCTACCTCCTCGAGCATCGCGACGACCCCGAGGTCGCGCCGCTCTTCGAGCTGGCGTGCGGCAAGCGCCGGGCGGAGGAGCTGTACGACCTCCGTGCCGACCCCGACCAGCTCACGAACGTGGCCGACAGACCCGAGCATGCGGAGAGGCTCGGCGAGCTCCGGCGGACGCTGCAGGATGAGATGACCTCGACCGGCGACCCTCGCGCCTCCGGCCCGACCGAGGTGTTCGTGCGGTACCCGTATCACGGGAACGTGAGATCCAACCCCGGAGGGCGGTAGCGAAGAGGGCGATAGGCCATGATGGGACCGGAGATGGGGCCCTTGGGCATCGAGATCGATCTCGGCTGGCTCTGCCCGGTGGCCTGCGTGGCTGCCTTCGTGCTGCCTTGGCTCGTGGGTGCCGTACTGATGTGGCGTTTCGAGCGGCGTGCGCGCGTGGCGGAACGGCACCCCACTTGGGGGCTGGGCCACTGCTCCCCCAAGGACCCCGCGCGGCTGCGCGCGAACAAACCGGGACACTTGCCAAACAAGGGTGTGGTCATCATGCGGCCGATGGAAGTCGGCGTCTTTCTGTGTTCCACCGGTATCTACGATCCCTTCGCCGCCGTGGCGAAGCTGAAGGGACTCGGCATCCGCGCGTGTCAGCTCCCGCCGCTGCCGCCCGACTTCCTCACCGAGGACAACGCGCTCAAGCTGAAGGCGGCCCTCGCGGAGGCCGGCATCACCGCGACCACGCAGTTCGTCGGCTTCCCCGACGAGAGCTATGCCGACATGGCCGCGGTGGCAGCCACCGTCGGCTTCCTGTTCGCGGAGAAGATCCCCGAACGCGTGGCCATCACCAAGAAGGCCATCGAGTTCGGATCGATCATCGGCGTGCCGGCGGTGGCCGCGCACATCGGCTTCGTGCCCGAGGACACGTCCGACCCCGCCTATGTGCGGCTCGTCGACGTTGTCCGCGAGATATGCGACGCCTGTGCGGCGAAGGGCATGAAGTTCGCGCTCGAGACCGGGCAAGAGACGGCCGAGGAGATGAAGGCCTTCATCCAGGTCATGAACCGGCCGAACCTGGGCGTGAACTTCGACCCGGCGAACATGATCCTCTACGGCAAGGACAAGCCGGTCGAGGCCGTCGGCGTGCTTGCGCCCTGGGTCATCTCGTGCCACTGTAAGGATGGCGAGTGGCCCGTCGAGGAGGGTAAGCTCGGGTCCGAGCGGCCCCTCGGCGAAGGACAGGTGAACATCCCCGCCTTCGTAGCGAAACTCAAGGAGATCGGGTACACGGGCCCGCTCACGATCGAACGCGAGGACGGGGACGACCGGATCGGGGACATCATGCGCGGCAAGGCGCTGCTGGAGTCCCTGCGCTAGGAGTGTTCAAGTGTCGCGCGCGGTATTGGCAGGGCCATCTCATTCTCGCGACGGGGTGCCGGGACAACCTCACCCCCGGTCGCTGGCTGCGCCGCGGGCCTCACCCCCGGCCCCTCTCCCTGGGGAGAGGGGTGCCCGACCGGAGGGAGGGCGGGGTGAGGGCCGCAGACGGACGGCCCTGGCCGCCGCGTCGCTTGCGTTACTCGCCACGTGTCTTGCCGCGCACGCCCAGGCCCCTGCGGGTGGGTTCACGGGCTGGGCGGGCAAGCAGGCCCCCGCGGGACTGCCGATCGTCGAGCCGGCACTCGCGGCCGGACGAGCGGTAGTGCTCCACTTGACGGGGGAGGCCGGCCCGGACAACGTCGCGGTCACCCTCACTCTCAACCGCCTGCGCGAGCGTTACGGCGTGGACGTCGTGTTCGTGCGAGCCGAGAACGAGACGACCGAGGGCGACAAGGTCTTCGACGCATTCAGGGCCGCGCGCATTCCCTCCGTCGCGGTGCTCGACTCCGCCGGGCTGGTCGTGGGGGCATTCGAGGGGCGCATCGCGGAGGCGGATGTGGCGAAGGCGATCGACGAGGCGCGGTCGCATCCCGGTCGCGCACGCTCGCCGGGCAACCTGAGCGTGTATGACCTCGGCGCGCCGCTGCCGAGCACTTCGACGGTTGTGGGCAAGCAGGCCTGCCCCAGCGTGCCGGTGCTCAAGACGGCTTTGTCCGCGGGCAAGCCGGTGGTTGTTGCGTTCCTCGGGGTCTACTCACGGTTTGATGCGGAACAGTCTGCCGCGCTTGACCAGGTGTCCGCAGCGGATGGTGACACCGTCGAGGTCGTGAAGCTGTACGCCGAGGATGGCGCTGCCGAGCCCGCGTTCCACGACTACTCCGTAACGGGCGTGCCGGCGGTGTTCGTGGTGGGGCCTACCGCGACGGTGGCCAAGGCCTTCGACGGGCTGGTCTCAGGCGAGGCACTCGCGGCCGCGGTCGACGCGGTCAAGCCGCCAGCCCCGCCCGAGGACGCGGAGCAGCCGCCACCGGACACCAGCACCGAGACGACCACGAGACCTCCGGTCGAGCTGACGGGACCACCCGCGGAGCCGACCGAGCACACTGGCACCCAGGTGCCTCCGCCAACGGACACCAACCCACCCGCCGGGGATACCACTCCCCCGCCAGGCGACATTGAGCCTCCGCCAGGCGAGGGTGACACACCCGCGACGGAGGGACCAGGTCCCGAACCGCCGGTAACGTCCTCTGACCACCATGAAGGCACCGAGACACCGGTGACCGCACCTGAGCCCCCTGGGCCGAAGTGGGAGCCGGAGGCGCACATCAAGGCCCCCGCCGGCTCCGGCGACCCCAACAGCCCGTTGAGCCCCGCTGCCGGGACGGAGGTGGCGGTGTCATCCGCTGCCAGCGCCGACTACGGGCCCGATCGCCTTGTGGACGGACTCGTGGCCGGCGACGAGGGCTTCAAGCCCTGGGTGAGCGGGCCCGCGGAGGAGCCGCCGTACATCATCGAGTTCAGGTTTCCGCAGACGCGCAGGCTCTCGTCGCTGGAGCTCTGTACATCGACGGGGGACCGAGCGTTGTTCCTCGGGCGGTGGATCTGCGACTACAAGATCCTCACCCTGGGTCCGGTCGACAAGCTCCCGCGCGAGTGGGCGACCGGCCGCATCGACCCGCTGCGCGACAAGACGGTCCTGCAACTCCGCGAGCGCGCGGTGGATGTCCTCATCATCCGGATCCTGAGCACCCAGTCTGGCGAGCGCGCGTGCGAGATGGCAGAGGTCCGGGCACGATAACGAGGCCACCCGAGACAATGGGCTTCAGCCCATTGTCCACTATCCCCCCAGCAGCTCCCTCACCCGCTCCAGGTCCTTCTCCGTGTCCACGCCGATGGAGTCGCGGTCGGTGCGCACGCATCGGATGCGGTAGCCGTTCTCCAGGATCTTGAGCTGCTCGAGGGACTCCGCCATCTGCAACGGCGTCGGGGGCAGAGCGGTGTACTTGAACAGGAACTCGCGCCTGTAGGCGTAGAGGCCGATGTGCTTGTAGACGACCTGCTCGGCGATCGCCTGCACCGTGCGGCAGTACGGCACCTGGGCCCTTGAGAAGTAGAGCGCGTAGCCGCGCTGGTCGACAACGGCCTTCACGCAGGCTGGGTCGTCGAGTTCGTCCGACCGGATGATCGGCGTCACGAGGGTCGACATGAGACACTCGGGGTCGGCCAGCAGCGGCTCGACGGCGAGGTCGATGTCGTCGGGGTCAATGAGCGGCTCATCGCCTTGGAGGTTCACGATGATATCAGCCTCGACGGCGCGCGCGGCCTCGGCGACGCGGTCGGTGCCGGACCGGTGGTCGGTGCGGGTCATCACGGCCCTGCCGCCGAACGCGTGCACGGCGTCCAGAATGCGCTCATCGTCACAGGCGACGATGACGCCGGAGATGCTGCCGGCCAGGGATGCGCGCTCGTATACGTGCTGGATCATCGGCTTGCCGGCAATGTCGATGAGCGCCTTGGCGGGCAGCCGGACTGACGCATAGCGCGCCGGTATGATAGCGACCGCGGTCAGAGAGCACGACCTCCATCAGGTCGTTCCCCGCCCCGAGCCCTCGGGCGATGCTCCCTCCCCCCGCCCTCGGGGGGAGGGTTGGGGAGGGGGGACAGGACGACCGTCGCACGCCCCTTCACCCTCTGTCCGCCGGCTCCTTCAACCGGGGGCACGCCGGCCCCACACCCCGACCCTCTCCCGGAGGGAGAGGGAGCCCCACTCTCCGTCGACTCCTTCGCCGGCGGCAGCGCCGGTATGGGCACGAACACCTGGTCCACCCTGGCGGCGTCCTTCGGGTCGCAGACTCCTCCGTCGTCCACCCCATTCGCGCCCACTGCGTAGAGCGTGAAGCCGTCGTGGGTCAGGCGGTAGAGCATCGTATCGCCTGTCCAGGGGTCAGGGGGCCGCTCCGGCATGTACTCGGGCACCAGGTCGCCGAGCGAGTTCGGGTGGCGGCCCTGCTCCGCCCCGTATGCGGCCACGCAGGCGATGGTCTCCTCGGCGATCAACTCCCCTTGCGCGCGCAGCCATACGTCGCGGGAGTGGAGAGGGACCGAGGCCGCCATTCGAGCCCAGAAGTCACGGCGGACGCGCGCGTCCGCCGGAGTGCGAGCAACGAGTTCATCCCACCACGTGTCACCGAACGGCGCGTCGGCGGCCTCCGCGAGTCTCGCATAGCGGTCCTCGATCCACTCCACCGACTTGTCCAGCGAGTTCCGAGTGGTAGCCCACAGATGGAGCGAGTCGACCGGCTCGCCCGACTCGGCCTCCAGCGCCCGGGCCGTGGCGCTCGCCTGTCGGAGCGATATGTCGCGGCTGCTCAGCACAGCCCGCGCGAGGCCCTGCCCCGATGCGATCACCGCCTGCGACGGGGCCGGCATCCTGGCTCGAAGTGCGCGAACCGTCTCAGCGTGCCGGCGGAGCTCCGCCGACGATGCGGTGGTGTCGGCAAGGACGTATCGCCCCCATGGGCCCCCGATCCGGATGACGGTCACCCCGCCCATGAGCTGGATCTCCTCGCCACCGCGGGGAAGGGCGACACCCAGGGCGAGCACGTCCTCGACCTCGCGCAGGGCCCCGGCGTCGTCGCCATCGAGGTGCCGCCTTAGGGCTTCTGCGGACGCCGCCCTGGCGGCGCTCCTCGCGGCCGGCAGCCACGGGTACAGCTCAGCCAGATCAGTGCCCGACCGAGACAGGTAGTCCTCGCCGGCCGCTTCGTGCATTCGCTCCAGCGCCGGCCGCGCGAGTTCGAGCGCCCTGCGCGCGTCCGCCTCCAGGGCGTGCGCCGTGGTAGCGTCGCCCTTCATGACGGCCGCGGACCAGTCAGATAGCAGGTCGCTGTCGACTCCGGCCTTCTGCAGGAGCCTGGCGACCTCTGCGTACGTCCCGAAGGCGTTCGGGTGCGGCTCGGGGAGGTCCACGGGCTGGAGCTTCCGGCGCTCGGAGTCCACCCAGCCGGCTTTGTGGTCGATGGTGAACTCCTGCTTGTATATGAACGCGACGATGCCCAGGCTGTACAGGCACGCAAGCCCGGGCGCAAGCATCCACCACTGGAGCCGGCGCCGCTTGCCCGAGCCCTTCATGGCGCACCTCCAGCGTACATCGACGAGCCGGAGGCCGGTGAGGTGACGCTAGGTGTCCCTCAACCCCCTACAGCCGCGTTCACGAGGAACTCGGCGAAGACCGGTGCGACCGCCTGGTTCCCGACCTCGTTCGGGTGGGAGTCCTGGCCGGTCTCGTCGGCAAGGTACTCGGCCCGGAGCAGGTTCGCCTCTGCGCTTCCATCGTCCGGGTTGGCGAGGAGATCGAACAGGTCGAAACAGAGAACGTTGGGGTGGTCGGTGAGGTACGTCCCGCTCCCCATCCAGTTGGCGAACGCCCGCGCGTTGCTCGCCGAGGCGGCGTCCGTTGACGCGAAGGCGCCTGGCGGAGGAGTCATAACAACGAAGACGCGGTCCGTGTGCTGATCGAACACGTCGCGCATCTGGAGGTAGTCGGCCTCGTACTGGGCGAGCGTCGTATCGTCCAGGTTGACGATGTCCACGAAACACGACTTGAAGGCGATCACGTAGTAGTGGTCGAGGATCTCCTGCCGAGCGTGGACGTCGGCTGCCTCGTTGCTCGTCCAGAGGTCGGCCAGGCCCCCGGGACTAATGAACCTTTCGCAAATAATGTAGGTGCTGTTTGGAGATGAGTCCGGAGTGTTCGATGAAGCCGAGGCCGAGGTCGCGTCGTCGCAGTCGGCTCTCGG
>Ga0315280_10000869_pt1 | contig 54462 bp, 68 predicted proteins | sample YL17G06_40_MG_FD_203697 | JGI IMG/M metagenome (GOLD analysis project Ga0315280, IMG submission 203697) | Sediment microbial communities from Yellowstone Lake, YNP, Wyoming, USA - YL17G06_40 | ecosystem: Environmental > Aquatic > Freshwater > Lake > Sediment | place: USA: Wyoming | collected... | reverse complement strand
CTAAAAAATACTTTATACTTTCCTCCAAATTTTCTTTAATTGCTCTTTCACCGACAAGAGCTCTATCACCAATAAAAACTGTTGGAACTCCTGTAAGTTTTATGTCGTATCTTCTGTTAAAATCATCGAACAATTTTTGATTTTCACTGTCAAAATATACCTCGAATGACTTTATCTCAACCTTGAGGTATTTATCAGAAAGTTGATTTAGTAATGGTTCTACGTTTGCACAATGCGGACAATTCAGACCGTAGAAAAAATAAATACAGGTTTTATTTTCTTCTAAATTAGTTTGGTTGATTGGCTTGATAGTAATGTTTTCGGTTTCGCAAGGTAGTTCTATAGTACATATATCTTCGTTTGCTTTTACAAAATTAACAAGTGATATTACTAAAATTATACAAAAAAGGGAAAAAAGGATTTTTCTATTCATGTTTTACACTCCATGCAACAACCTTTCTTTAAAACTTTGCCTTTGGCATAACCCAACGCTTTGAAAACATCACAAACTCTATAATCTTTAATTCTATAAAAAATCTGTCTACCTTCTCTTCTTGATTCCAGAATTCCAAGATTTTCAAGCTTTCCCAATTGAATAGAAACTGTTGATTGTGTCCTTTTGACATGAGGAAAGATTTCACACACACATTTTTCATCGTCTAACAAAAACTCAATGATCTTCAATCTAGTTTCGTCAGAAAGTGCTTTCAAAATTTTAATAGTTTCTTTTTCATTCATATCTTCACCCAACCAGATAATCTAAATACCATACTGATATATTGACAAATATCAATATTTTCTCATACTATTATTTAAATCTTTTTATTTCATCAATAATGTTTTCAAACATTTTTTTATATTTGGGATTTATCTCTGCAATAGGCTTCATCTTTACTGTGGATTTGAGAAAATCTTTCCTGTAAGGAATTTTTCCAATAATATGTATTTCACTCTCTTTTGCAAACTGTTCGATTTTTGAACAAAACCTCTTGTCAAGGTCGAATTTGTTTATCACAATCCCGTGCTTGATGCCAAAATGATTTGCGAGATATAGAACTCTTTTTAAATCAAACAGTGCTGAGGGCGTTGGTTCGGTCACGGCAACTATGTAATCTGTGCCAACCAAAGAAGCGATCACGGGGCAACCTATGCCAGGAGAAGAATCTATTATAATATTTTCAGCTTTTATTTTTTTGCTTATTTTCTCTGAATATTTCCTAACTTCAGTTACCACCTCCCCAGAAGCTAACTCTCCTAATTTAACTTCACTTGAAACTAGGTTTACGCCATAATTTTTTCCAGTATAAACTTTTCCTATTTCCTTTTTAGAAACAGACATGGCTCCAACTGGGCATGCAACAACACAAGCCTTACAGCCAATACAAACATCTTTTATAAAAGCTGGAAATTTTTCTTGGACAAATACAATGGCATCTTGCTTGCAAACAGAAGCACATTTTCCACACTTATTACATTTTTTAAAATTCCATTTTGGGATTGGTTGATAAACTGTAGCATATCTCTTTCTTTTAATGGAAAGCAACAAATGATCATTGGGGCATTCCGCATCAGCATCTACAAGTATGGTTTTACTGTCTCTGGAAAATTCCATAGCGAGAGATGTCGCCACCATTGATTTTCCTACACCACCCTTTCCACCCGTCACAGCTATTTTCATAGTTCTTTCACTCCAAAATTTAAAATATTATCCAAATTTTTCATTTTGAATAAATGAGATTCACAATCACAATCAGAGCAACCAAAATTCGGAATTAAAAATTCGGTTTTGTTCAGCTTGCCGGCAATTTTACATTCCTCTAATTTTTCAGACTCCTTGTAAAATACTTTCATGATTTTTACAAATTTGTTACTAAGCAAATAATCAATATGCCAGAACATCTTTTTGTCTTCTGATTTATGCCTTGTAATCCTTTTTTCTATACCGTTTTGTGCAGATCCAACATAAACATAAATTCCTTTACCAAATTTTATCCTGCCTAGAGAACCTATTTTTTCTTGCATGTTTTTGCTAATTTTAATCAGTAAAATATAAATTCCCTTCATATTCTATGTTCCTCACAAATATCTTCGAAATCAGCTTTTTTAATTTTCTTCCTTTTCCAAAGATCAAAAATTTCTTTTACAGTGTGGGTTTGGCATACATAAACATCAATTCCAAACTGTCTGCATAACTCGAGAGCCCTCGGCCCCAATCCCTTACATAAGAGAACATTAGCACCATGTTTTTTCATGAGTTCTGGAGGAAGGCCTGTTCCTCCCATATGCTCGCTTGTGTTATCTATTATTTCAATAATTTTTCCATTTTGATCAAGAAAAGTATAAGTTTCACATCTTCCAAAGTGTTCTGCTACAGTACCTTTCAAACCTTTTTTATCATCTGTAGGAATTACAATTTTCATATCGATTCACTTATTTGTCAATTTTTTTAGTTTGCCATTTATAAAATTCTGCAAAACTTCCTTTATTGATCCGCTTCCATTGTAAATTTCAACTTTGAATTGTTTCAGAACATCCAAAGCTCTCGGTCCGACATTTCCTGTTATAACAGCCTTTACGCCTTTTTCCACAACTGTCTGCGCAGCAGAAATACCTGCACCACCCATTTTTTCAGCACTTGCGTTTTTTATTGCTTCAACTCTTGTAATTTTTTTATCTTCAACTTCGGCTATAATAAAGAAAGGACATCTTCCAAACACACTATCAACATTGCTGTTGATGTCTTTTCCTGTTGAACTTATCGCTATTTTCATCTAATCGCCTCTTACCATCGGAGTGCCACATTTCGGGCATTTCATCTGATAGCATGGGACCCCAGCTTGATGAGGAACTTTATTTTTACACTTAGGACATATACAAGTTCCTCCAGGACCTGCTGCAAATGGTCCTCCCATCCTACCTCTTCCGCCACGACCTCTACCGAAACCCATTCCTCTTCCCACCATCTTATACACACCTCCCTCTATTTTTATCGCCTTGCCATTGACAATAGCATCTGCAATTTTCTTTCTTGCAGAAGCGACAAGTCTGTTAAAAGTAGGTTGTGAGATGTTCATTTTCTTGGCTGCCGTCTCTTCGTCCAATCCTCCTAAATCTTTCAATCTCACAGCTTCAAACTCATCTACAGTCATAATAGATTCCTCTAAGTCAATCATCCTTACTCCAGCCGGCTTGAAGTAAGTCACATTTGGCTCAACCCAAACTCTTCTACGTAGCCTTGGTCTTGGCATTTTCAATCGTGCTCTTTAAATGTTTTATCCTGTTCAGGATCATTTTTTCTAATCCATTCTATCAGCATCGCCGCATGCTCTTTCTCCTCATTCCTGTTATGCTCCAGTATTTTTTTCAATTCTTCATCTTTTGTTTCCTCTATCCTCGTTTCATACCAATTAATCGCTTCGAATTCCTCAATCACACTTTGCCTAGCTTTTTTCAAATCAGTATTTTCAGTTTCTTTCGAGTACATGTTTTTACCTCCTGATTAATTAAATTTACTTCATTTCTTTTAGCTTTTTTTCGATTGCTTCTTTCTCTGCTTCAATTTCTTTCAGTTCTTCTTCCAAGATCTTCTTCTGTTCTTCCTTTGTCAGAGTTATTGGTTCAAATACTGGTTCATCTAAAAATCTTCTCCAGTAAAATCCTCTACCAACTGGTGCAGGACCAAATCTTCTCCAACATCTCCAATCTCTTCCCTGAGCCCACCAAGGGCCTGTCCCATCTCCCCACGGCATTCAATTCACCTCCATTGTTTTTGAATTGCTATTCATAATTTATATTGAATATATATTCATTACTTATATAAATACTTTTCGATTTTCCAAGAAATTATAATTTTGCCTTATATTTCACCCTAAATTTTACCTTAAGTTTTTTCTTTTTCTAAAATTAAGGCAGATAGTAGTCTGTTATGGAAAAGTCGGGAACTGATTTTTTCTTTCTCTAAAATTATGGCAGTCATCGCAAATTGACTGTGTTTTGTCATCAATCTTAATAACAGTCATGCCCCCTAAGCATTTCACTCCTTGAAAATCCACCAACTTATTTATTTCACTCCTTTTCCGTCCGCATAAAACACATGTAGGATCAAAATATTTACCTAGCTCATTTGTTGGGATATGAAATTTAAAGACACGGATTAGTTTTTTCATAAACATCATCAAATTTTTTTAACAAATCTAAGATGTCTTCAACCTTACTAACATCTATGCTCATTCCTATTGACTCATGTTCAAGATAAAGCGGCCATGGTTTTATTTTACTTGAATCTATCAATTTGCTGTTGGTGGAACATAGTTTTTTTATTTTGTTTTCAGCAATTTTGATGAAATTAGATTCCAAAGAATCTTTAATTTCCTTTTCAACTGAACCTAGAAATGGTATGAAGAGAAGCAACCTACCTTTTTCTTTCCATATGGTTGCCTTGAAATTTTTTGTAGGGATTTCCAGAAGAATTATTTCCTCCTTATCCGTAAAAGGAAATGCGTTGAAACCTTCCTTTCTAAGCATATTGTTCCATTCACTCAGTGTTTTATTCAGATCCATTGAATCATCTACAGAACTTTAAGAATTTGTTGATGCTCTTCAAATAAGTAGATTTAGGTTTATCAAAATAGAAATTGAAGATGATATTTAGCTTTCTTTAATATCTGAGCAACAGTTAAAAGTGGTGTTCAAATCTCACCTCCTGCACCTGAATTGTATTCAAAATGTGGGGATTTTAAATCATTTTTATAGTAGTTGGTGCTACAGGCGATTCTTTCACAAGGAATATTTTATTTCTAGCGGCATTTTCAACTTCCTCTACATTTGTTGAGATTATTACCTGTGGTAAATCTTTAACAGCTTTTATAATATCAATTAACAGTTCTCTTCGTTTTCTATCAAGATGTGTTGTTGGTTCATCCATTATTAATAATCCTGGAGAACCGGTAGAACCTCTAACTTCAGAATATACTTTATGCAATGCCCTAGATATGCCGATCCTAAGGGCTATGTTTGCTGCTGTATCCTCCCCGCCGCTAATCATTGATACAGGAAAATATTTTCCATATTGGCTTAGAACTTCCACGTTATAATCATTGGTTATCTGAATATCCTTATATTTTCCACCAAACATTTTAATGAAAATATTTTTGGTTTCTTCTCTCACCAGTGCAGTCAGTCTCAACCTAATCCATCTTGGTACGGCTTTTAAAATACCACTAACAACTATGCCTAAATCTTCCAACCTTTTGTTATTAGCTCTCTTAACTTTTTCCAATGTTTTCAAATCATTATCATATTCTGTGAGTTTTTTAGAAAGTGTTTTCATGCTTCCTTGCAAATCTTTTGCCTCAGAGAGGCTGTCTTCTTTCTTTTCTTCAGCAGATGTTACTTCTGTATCTATATCCTCTACAGAAATTTTTCCTTTTAGATCATTTCTTTGTTGCTCAAGTTTAGAAAGAAATTTCTTCTCGTCTTCTAATATTTTATATTCTTGTTTTGAAATCTTTTCCAAGTTTTCCTTCAGCAAACCAGTTCTCTTTGTATCAGGTTTAAATTGAGCTTTAGATTTATGATAAGAATAAGCAATTATTCCTAGACCTAAAATCAAAATTACCAATGCAAAAACCGAAATCACAAAAAATAAAATTGCCGATAAAATAAGTGTTCCAATGCTGCCATAAATTACAAACGATGGTGTTTGAAACTTCTGTTTCTCTTTGTTTAATTCAACTTGAGTTTTATGTCTTTCTATTTTTTCCTCAACTTTTTCTTCCAAACTCTTTATGTGTTTTTTTGTGCCTTCAATTTCGGCATTTAGTTCTTTCAATTTTTCGTCTATTTTTTTCTCACTCTTTAATTTTTTTTCTTTGTCCGTTCGCTTTTCGAGAATTGGTTTGACTTTTTCAAATTCCGTTTGCAGTTCTTTATACTTTTTCTTGTCTTGTTCCTGATGCTCTTTAACCTTTGATGCTTGAGCGTCAATTTCCTTAATCTTTTTCTCGATTTCTAATTTTTCTTCATTTGCCTTTTTAGCCGCATCTTCGTAAATTTCCAAGTTAAGGATGCTATTAACTATGCTTTCTCTTTCACTTGGAGGTGCTGAGGTCAAATCAGCTATTTCGCCCTGTCTGACATATGAAATAGCGGAGAACGCATCAAGATTTAATCCTATTAGCGATTCAATGGTGTTGCTTACTCCAGAAATTCCTTTAGCAATCAATTTTTTGCCTTCGGACAACTCAGCGGTAGAACCACTTTCGCTAATTTTTCTTACTACTGTAAAATTTCTCTTAGTTATAGGAGAAGTAAAATTCAACTCGACAGCTGCAGACTTCTTGCCAGTTTGTATTAATGCTGTATTCAAATCTGGAGTGAATTTGGTCCCCAAGAATCTTCCTTTTCTTTTGACCTTTCCATAAAAAGCATATTCGATTCCTTCAAAAATTGTTGATTTACCAGTACCGTTTTCGCCGATGATTGCAGTAACTCCATCTTTAAAATTAATATTCTCTGAATCATACATTTTGAAATTTTTCAATGATATGTTATTCAGCATTTTGGATTACCTCGCAGATTCTCTAACCTTATTGATAAAACCGATGGCAAGTTTCAAATATTGTTGTTTCTGAGGTTCGGAATAACCAGGCAATTCGTTGATAAATTTTGCTATTTCTCTTTCTGGCGATTCTATTCGGATTTCAGCTACAGACTGCCCTTTTAATTCTAGAGGCTCAATCTTGTTATTATACTCAAGATAAAGTAGTTTGGCTTCATTGGTTGCATATTTTTCTATTTCGACCAGATTCATTGCCGCCATTTTGCCTAATGCCATTTTTCCATCAAAGTTTAATCTCGCTATATTGCCTTCTTTTGTGTGTTTCTTTATTGTTGAAATAGCTTCTGTGACGATAACTTCCGAATCTTTATCGGTGCAACCGATACATGGCAAATCCACGAATTTTCTTATGGGATGCAATTTCACAAATTCAACTTTAATTTCTTTTCCATCAATTTCAATTAAATTAAATCCTTTTTCTTGATCGACTTCAGAGAAATCTGTTACTTCTGTTGAACCAGGATAAGAGATTGGCGCACCGCTTTTGGGGTGTTTGAATACATGATGGGTATGCAAATGTCCAAGACCGTAATAACTAAATCCTTCTGGTAAATCTTTTATACTAATTTCAAACTCTGGAAAAACTTCTTTGAGTCCCTCATGAAATAATAGGATACAGTTACCTTTTGGTGCTTTCATTTTACAGATATGTTCTCTTAATTTTGTAGGATCTATTGAGTAAGGAACGCCACATATTGTAAGGGTTTGTCCGTCAATCTTTTGGCTGACAGTAAAGTTCTGTCGTTCCATGAGGCCGAAATCATAAACACCATTTATAAAAGTCAATAGGCTTGTCGGCGATTCTACCATGCTTGCTGTTTTTGGTAAATCATGTGTTCCTGGAAGAATATAGATTGGTATTTTCTTTTCGGAAACTTTAGATAAAACTTCCATTGCAACTTTCAGTGCTCTTGTTGGGGGATGAGAACTTTCAAAAAGGTCTCCAGTGTGAATAATCAAGTCAGGCTTTAATTCCACTATTTTGTCAAAAGCTTGGACGAATGAATTAGTAAAATCGTCCTCTCTTTCTGGTAATCCATATTGCCTAAATCCGAGGTGCGTATCGGAGATGTGTGCTATTCTCATTTTCTGAAACCTTCATTAAACCCTTTAAATTTAGATGGAAGTATCCAATTAGACTTAATAAAATTACCTATTTAAAAGATTTCTTACAAGAAAATCCAATAACTATTTAATTAGAACTTCAACTTCTTTTCTCTTTTTACGCATATCTCTCAATTCTTTTAATCCAATTAATACTTGTTTGATTTCTTCGTTAGTCAAATCTAATATCTTAAATATGGCATTATCCATCTCTTTTCTAATCTCTTTTTCTTTTTCCAAATTATTACTACGCTGACATTCAATTATTTTTGTTATGAAATTTTCCAACCTAGTCTTTTCAACTTTAGAAAGTTTATTTGGATCAATAATTGGTATTTCTTCTAATTCATAAGCTTGTATCTTTAATGCTCCTTCACCGAATGGTGTTCTTCCTCCAAGTTCTAGGAATAAATGGAAGATATAAGAGTTCATTATGCTAAGCAAAGATTTAGTGAATTCATCTTTTATATGAATTTCATGGAAGACGTCTATAGGTATGGCATTAGCATCATTCCAAAATGTAAAAGCTCTTTCCCAAATTATGTAAGGAAAAATTAATCGGGAGGGTTTCAAATCACCTAAAGAATACCACAAATCTCTACTGGCGCATGTAGGCCTTTTATTGTACCCTTTTGTTTCTCCATATTTTATGTAATCAATAACTTTCGTTCCTTTAAGTTGATTCTCATTTTTGTTTATTAGCAATATTGATTTCGTCGTATCTTTACTTTCAACTTTTATGAAATGTAAATCTTGAGGAGACTTGATACAAGGTTTAATAAATTCCTTTTCTATATTCCATTGCTTAATAATATCTTCATCGACAACAAAAAACTCGTTTGCACCTGTTGTCACAGCTCTATTAACTTTTGCTATGTCTTTTAACTTTACTATTTTTTCATTGTTTATGATTTTGAAATAAACAGGTGACGCCCTCAAATATTTTGTCCATTTATTGTCGTCGTATAATTCTTCTTGCCTTTTCACAATGATTCGTAATTCATCATTATCAGAATCTTTATTAGTGGTTTCTATTAATTTAACAATTCTGTCTGAATTTAACATCTTTTTTATTCTGACAAATTTGACTATGTTATTATCTCTTTTTTCCTTGTTTTTTATGCCTGTTAATTTCTGCAAAATTATTATTACTGTATTAATCGATGCTTCAGTAAAAGCTCTTCTATCAAACTCAATTATCGCATTTATTTTAAAATTATCTAAAAAGAATTTTTGTAGATATTTTCCAAAATCTACATCTAACCAAGAATTAGAAACGATATATCCCATCGTTCCTTCTTCTTTCAGAAAGTGGGCACTATGAGTGAAAAAGTAGGCATAAATTCCCGCTCTGGCGCTCATTTCGATTTGTTTTCCATTAAAAGATAAAGCGATTTTTCTAATCTCATCTTTGTATTTTTTATTCCCAATCTCTTCCTGTCTAGTATAAGGAGGATTGCAAACTATAGCATCAAATTGAGGAGGTAGTTCATGGGTTTCTACAATATCTTCTAATGTCAGTTTAGTTGTAGGTTTTAGTCTTTTTTGTTCATGAAAAACTTCGAAAAAATCGCTTGGTATTATGTTTATTTTATCGTTTTTGGCTTTGATATTTCTCAAAGCTAAATTAATAACAGAAAGTGAAGCTGGGAATTGACTAATGTCAATTCCCCATAATTGGTTTAAAATTTTTTTATGGGCTTCTTCATCAGTATACTCTTTACCCATTAACTCAAGTAAATGATAATAAGACTTGATCAAAAATCCACCAGTTCCACACCCTGGATCTAAAACATATGAATGAGGGTTATTTATACAAAATTTCACTATGAGTTCACAAATCGCAGGTGGGGTATAATATTGTCCTAATTTATGCCTTTCATCTTTGGGAATCAATCCTTCATAAATTTTTCCAATTACATCGCTTTCAACTTTGCTTAAATCATAATCAGAAGCTTCGTCCAAAAACTCATTAAGTCTTATGATAAGATCTTGAGATAGTGGAATCTCATCGTATATGCCATGCTGGAATACTGCTTTGTAATCAATTTTCAGAGCATTTCTAAATGACTCGTTTAATTTATCCAAAAAATCTCTTTCTGTTATTAGATTTATTTTCTTAAGTTTTGGGAGAGAAGGATATTTAGTTTCTAAGACCTTGTAGAATAGTATTTTGTTAATCAGAATGTAAGCCGTCTCTATTGCAATTTTCTTGTGCGTCTCCTCATTAATCTTTAAACCTTGTTCATCTAACCATTCTTCATATTTTTCCTTAAATTTTGGATCTCTTGCTAAAACGGATTTAATTGATTTGAAAATATAAGGTGTGAACAACTCATGCAAGGTCTTTAATCTTGATATAAATGCTTCATCAATACCTTGCCATTTTTCTACTCCTTCTTCCAGTTTTGCTATATCAGAAAGGACTTTAAAAGCAAAATCATCTAAAGTTTTGAATTTAGACAAGTCATAAGGTGGTAATCTTTTCCTTTGCCAAAATGGTACTCCTAGTTCTTTGTTATCAAACAATACAAAGTATCTTCCATCACATGTGGCTATGTAATAAGATCCTAAATAACTTGCATACTTCAGGGCTTGAACAATGACCTTAGGACTATACGGATCATTGGTTTGTTTAGTACTTTTGACTTCTATGACCAACCAAGATTTGTTATTTTTATCAAAAAGAACTAAATCTGCCCTACCAACATCAGGAATAGCATATTCAGGTTTTGTTTTATCAAATTCTATATGATCAAATTTTTTTCCTTCCAATTTAGCTTCATCAATAACATTACTGAATGCTCTATGCAGAGAAAAATGAATATCGGCCTCTCTTAGGCTTTCTACATCAACCAATCAGACACCCTATTAAATATTTACAACAGTAAGATAATTTAAGTTTCAAGTTATTGATTAATTCAAGAAATTGAAAATTCCTTATATTTTTTGTGTATATAATTCAAGAATTCTTTCAAATTCATTTCATTGAATTTTTTGAGTGACTGTATTGCGTTTTGTGTTCTTTCTGGGAAATCGCTGAACAACGATTTAGCAATTTCTGATCCTGAGTCGGTTAAATCAAAGTTCCATCTGACTACAATTTCTCCATTCTGTTTGAAGGGTTCAAAAACGGTTCCAGAAATTTTTACCAATCCAATTTTTTTGAGTTCTGACACGTCAGATATAATTTCCTCCGAATATGGCCCAAAATTCTGTGGAACGAAATTGTAGAACTCGTCTTCAACCACTTTCATTTCGTATTTTAACATAAAAAGCAATTTCTCCAATCTAGTGACACCTTTGACTTCGCCAAGAGCATAAAGTATGGACAATATCCATTTATGTTTTACATCTGGGAGACTGTTGTCAAATGCATTTCCCATATTTGTTATCATCTCCTTAGTGACTCTGCCTTTTTCTGTCAAGAAAAGCATTCGCTTGAACGGGAAATCTTTTGAAACTTCTTCCTTCACAAGACCTTCTTTTATAAACTCGTGTATTCTGTCTTCCAATGTAGTAGCGCTTCCTCCGACATCCTTTTGAATGTCTTGTACGCACTTTGAGTTTTCGGCTAACGATTGAAGAATTTCAATTCCTTTACTCCTCTTTATCGCTTCCACCCAATCTACCTATTACTTATTATGTAAAGCGTAATGCTTAAATCTTTTACTAGCGTATTACATTAATAGTAAACCGAGGTGATCACAACGGTAAACCTGTTCAGAAAGGGACGCATCGCGGAAGGCAAAGTTGCCAGCGCTCTAAGAGACAAAGGTTATTTTACTAGGCGCAGTGCTGGAAGCCGTGGATATGCAGACGTGTACGCAAGGAAAGGCGACACTAAACTGTACATCCAGGTAAAGTCGGGTAGTGCTTCTCCCAGCAGCAGCGAGATTAGAGGTTTGAGAAGACTTGCAAGAGAGCGAGGCGGCATTGCGATGGTGATGCATCGTGACAAAGGAAAAACACGTTCAAGATTCGTTTAGATGTGAATGAGATGAGCTGCAATTACAGATGTGTTAATGCAAGGTACAGTACATGTAGATGTTCATGTGGTGGAGCCAACCATGGTGGTGGTTCCGTACATATTGGAACATCTAGTCATAGAAGTCGGGAGAATACTGGAAATTTTCTAAGAAGTGCGGGAATAGGGATATCGACTGGTTTGGTTGTGCCAGCCGTTTCATCAATCTTTCCTCCTGTGGGTTTGGTTTATACAACTTACAATTCAATCAATTTTGGTTACACTCTATACAAGCATCTTAAAAAAGAAGATACCCATGGATTGTTAAATGATGTGAGCAAATATTTGTCCTCTGAAGTTGTTCAGAAAGTGAGCGAACCGTACGCAACACAAATTGCTGAGAAATTGACATCGGCGGTTGAAGTATCGGGCCTAGTGAGTGATTTGTCGAGCAAAACAGGAGTAGGTGCCTCCATATACAGCAACATGTTTGAAGGAACTGTGAAAAATGCTCTGATAAACGGTGTAGGAAATTTAGCACAATATGCCATTGGGGTGGCCATAGGTGGATAACATGGAAAAAGAAAAAATTTTTTTTGATGTTGTAGGGCTAATTGCCCTGAGAAAATCCGATTTCTACAAGAAGGTCATTGAAGAAGCAAAGAAAAGAAAAATAAAAATTGATGAAGAACAAATAAAACAAAAAATCTCGAATATGAATAATGAAAAATTCATATCCAAAGCGGAGGAAAAGAACAAAAGGCTTGATCTAAAAAGTGGATTAGATTCTTTAAATTTGGATATAGAATCATTCATGATTGATGACAATATGAATCCTGAAACTGGACGGCAAAGAAAATGATAGAAATTGTAATACTGGCGATTGTAGAACTGGTTGCTGGATCAATACTTTCATTTGTTTTAGGTCCTGTACTAGACCAATTGACTGTTGCACTCAGCACTCCAACAACAGCAAACTTGTTCACAGTAATCGGACAACTACACGCATGGTCGTTTGTTTTCGAGGCGCTGACAATTGTTGGTTTTTTGGTAACAGTTTTTGCAGCATCCAAAAGTTGATTAATTAAAATAAGGTTTCATTATGGCTCTCGAACAATATATTCCGTCTATAGCATTCGTTATGACAGCAGTTATTGGGGTATACATTTCAAATCTTCTATTCAAAGGTGGCAAAGGATGGACAAAGTCCCCAATTTTCACAAAAAGGTTTCTAACTAAAGAGGAGGGGTTTATCGTTTTTTTAATCAGTGTTGTAATAGGTTCACTTGCATCTGTTTTCGCACAACCTTATTTGGAAGCTTGGCTTAATCAAAATTCCTCAAATTTTGCCTATATTGTTCTAGCATTCTTAGGTGTAACTGCATTTTACTACAAACAGAACTTCTACTAACAATCTAGGTAGGTGTGTTCTACGCACCCAAGAAACCTTATTTCAGGGAATCAAAATATTTTTCAATTAGTTTAACGGAGCTGTTGTTGTGGTTCGTAGACTGAGTGACGAAGAAATAAGAGAAATAAGAGAAAGAGTAAAAAATGGAGAATCTCGTTATCGGGTCGGGATGGACCTCCGCATTGATACAAAAACGATCAATTATTGGACCATGGATTTGCCAAGGAGAAAAGTCAAAAAATTGACCGCTGATGAAAGGGAAAATATAAAGGAAGAGTATAAAGAGGGTGCATTCAAATCGGAATTAGCAAAAAAGTATGGTGTCTGCAAGTGGACTGTTTATAGGATTTGCTATGGTCTACACTCAAACAATGAGAGGCTTACAACAGGAGAAGAGATACGAGAAATCCAAGAGAGACACGCAGCAGGAGAATCTGTGTTTTCAATAGCCAAGTCGATGAGAAAGGGCAGAAAAACAATTTATAGCTATATTGGATTCAAAGAAAGGAAGAAATTGAGCAACGAAGATATAGAGAATATTAGACGATTATACGATTCTGGAAAATATACAAAAATTACCTTGGCACGGGCGTTTGGAGTGAGTCCGTGGACAATTTATAATTACACGTATGATATGGCAACTAAGCATAAAAAGAAAGTTCCTCAAGAAATCATTGATAAAATAATTCATGACGTTTCAAGTGGTGAAAAGAGAAAAGACGTAGCGTTAAAATATGGTGTGTCCTATCCATTTGTAACCATCAAGACACAACATTTGCCAAACGGTCAAAGAGGCAAACCGCGAACAGAGGGATTGACAAAAATTGCCTCCGAAGTTTTGAAAGAAATAATGAGGAGGGGATTTTCCATTACGAGTGGAGCAAGAACGGCATATGCAAGAATTGCGTACAGAGAGCTTAGAATGAAAGGATATCCCATTCGAAAAGTTAGCAAATACGGGTGTGTTACCCTTTTTGTAAAAGAGACGGCTAAAAAAGCCTTAGAAGCCCTCATAATCAAAAGTGGCATCAAAAAAATTCATTACAATGACTCCATGACCCTGATGTTCCAAATGGGCATTGAAATGTCGGCAAAAGATAGAAAAGAGATATTGAAAGAGCTTGGCTTCATAAGGCATCCGCACCCGCGAAAGCATATATTGAAAAAACAGGAGATTCAAGTCAATAATCCTCAGAATTCAGAAAACTTTGGTAATTTTTTACTTGTGCCATCAACTGACAACACATTTAAGCTTAAGAACTTTCAAAACATCAAATAGTTGTGGTTGAAAAAAATATGACAAGAGTTATAACGATAATTTCAGGTAAAGGAGGGGTAGGAAAAACAGCCTTAACTTCAAATCTATCTGCTGCCCTTAACGAGCTTGGACATGATGTTGTTGCTGTTGATGCGAACTTGACGACGCCGAATCTTGGGCTTCATCTCGGCATGCATCTCGCACCGAAAACTCTTCACGACGTATTGAAAGGAAAGTCTCGATTGAAAGACGCGATCTATCCTCATGCTTCTGGATTTAAAGTCGTTCCTGCAAGCATGTCGATTGAAGACTTGAAAGGAGTTGATCCAGGAAAACTTCCTGAAGTTGCGTTGAATTTAATTGGAAATACTGATTTCGTTATTTTTGACAGTGCTGCTGGACTTGGACGCGAAGCGGTTTCTGCTATACAAGCTGTTGATGAAATTTTAATTATTACTAATCCTGACTTGCCAAGCGTGACGGACGCTCTGAAGACTGTTAAAATTGCTGAAGAATTGAACAAAAAAATTATTGGAGTTGCAGTTAATCGAAAAAAAGGAAAGTGGCACGAGCTTACGAAAGATGAGATAGAAGAGATGTGCGGCTATCCAGTTATAGCAGAAATTCCTGAAGACAAATCAATTGAGAAGGCAATAGCAGCAAAGCATCCAGCAGTTTATCTTTATCCGAACTCGCCTGCATCTCGTGAAATCCGCAGGCTTGCTCACACTCTCACTGCAACTCCTTACAGCGAAAAAAGGCAGCTTCGTTTCGGTTTCTTGGAAAGATTAGTTGGATGGATGACTGGTTGATTTCCAATGGAAAAAATAGTAACTGAAAATCCTGTTGTTAAAAAAATCTTCACTCCAAAAAATATGATTTATCTTGGAATTTTAATGCTTGTAGTTGCGGCAATCGAGACTCCTTTCTATGGATACACAACAATTGTCAACTATTATTTTAAATTCCTTGAGGAACCGATGGATCTTGTAACGTTTGGAGTGATGCTCGTAGGAATAGGCGTTGCAACTCAGTTATTTTTCAAACATATTCAAAAATTCGAAACAAGACTAGGCCTACTAACTTTGTTTTTGACGATATTTGCTCGAATCTTTTGGGAAATAAATTGGGTGACAGGAGCCTACTTGCCTTCAGTCTATGTTTGGTATTCTTTAAAGAACAATGTTTCTCCAATATATCAACAGTCATTATGGAGTAACAATGTTGGTTCGGCTTGGCCAACTCTGGATCTTATCACAAACACTTCTTATCATATGAGCGTCGTCCTTCCAATATTCGGCATAGCAACAGCAGCAGTAATAATTATAATTTTGTCAATCGTCCTCGATTGGAAAGCAACAAAAAGGAATTGAGAATAGTTTGCATTTTTGAATTTTAGAATACTTCTGAGGAAATCTCAAAAGCGGCAACAGGCATTTCCATCTGCCAGTTCTTCAGAACGATAGGACTGATTTCTCCAACAATTCCAATTGATTTATTGCCAACAACAACTTCTGCTGCGCGCCCCTCAATGAAACTCGGATGAACTGTTTTTCTTAAAGCGTACTTGATTCCGAATGATGAGAGCAGTGCGTCGACCAGGGAGGAAACCTCCTCATAACTCACCTTAGTGTCTGCAACTGCGGCGGCAATTTTTCTCATGTCAATTGTCCTTGTTTCTCTTTTTTCGTCAGGGAGAGTCACGATGCCAATCTCGAAAACTCTCTGAGGGTACTCCACATGCTGATTGACCGAGAGAAATTCGAGTAAGTTTGGCAAAATTGAGTTTCGAAAAATGCTCCAATTCTCAGAAACGGCATTCTCAATCTCAACAACTGGTGACTCTTCCAAATTCATTTTTTTGAAGAGATTTGCCCTGCTTGACAGTATGTAAGAAAGAATTTCCTGAAGACCAAGGCCGACCATCACTTTCGCGACCTTGTTCGACATGACCTCACGAGGATCGTTTCCTCCAATCGTTGCAAGCTTTGGCATCACAGGCTCTATTTTGTTGTAGCCGTAAGAGATGATGATGTCTTCGACTATATCTCGCTGGTGCATTATGTCCTGACGATACGACGGATAGATAACTTCGATCCTCTTTCCTTTAGCGACTGCATCGTAGCGGGCCTTCTTCAGCAGCTCGATAATCTCTTTCGCGCTCAAATTCATTCCAGCAACTTTGTTCACATAATCAACATCGACAAGAGATTTTTTCGGAGTCAAGTCAGGAGTGACCATTGTTTTGTCCGAATATTTCACAGTGACTGATTCAACAATTCCGCCACGATCTGCAAGAGCGCTAACCAGAACGTTGAGAGCTGGAACAAGGAACTTGAAGTTGAATCCGCTGCACTCGATGTAAAGATTTTTCGTCTTCTCTGTTACGCGACCGCTGATGTCGCTGTTGATGATTGGAGGGATTGAGAGAACATTGTCGTTCGCATCGATGAACATCGGATACTCACTCATTCCTTTCAGAAGATTTCCGAATTCTTTCCCTTTTGGGTGAAGCTCGAGAATCTCTTTCGGCGTTAGCTCTCTATCAAAATCAAGCGGAATGAACTTTATGCCGTCCGGCTTTACAGTAGTGAAACGAATTGGCGGCTTTATTTTGTCTAAGTCATAATACCCAATCGCAACTTCCTTTCTGCCTCTTCCGAAAGTCGTGGCAACTTTTTCTTGCAGCTGAATCATTTGCGACAAAACATCTTTGTCAATCTTCAATTTTCTTACGACAGCGCAGACAGTATAAGGACGAACATTTTTCATTTTTGCATCTACTTTAACAACAAGTTTTCCTTTCGCTATTTTGTACTTCGGCATGCCTCGTTTCGTCGTGTATCTTCCTTGAATTTCTCTTGCAATTCCTTCCGCGCTCCACAAGTCCGGCCTGTTCGAATCTTTTATGTCAATTTTTGTCAAGTCTCCATCAGATGCTTCAATTTCACCTTTTGCATAAAGGACTGCATCTTGTAATTCATTTAACGTTAATCTTCTTCCAATTAATCCATTCAAGTCGCTGTGTGAAACTTCGATCTTTGGCATTTTCTTCTACCTCTTCACCTTACAATCGGCTGCTTCCTCAGCCAACTCAGGTCTTTTGTGAACATTTCACGAATGTCATTTATGTTGAGTTTGAACATTGCGAGTCTGTCTATACCTAAACCCCATGCCAAGACAGGAACCTTTACTCCTAATGGATAAGTAAGTTCGTCTCTAAAAATACCTGATCCACCTAGTTCTATCCATCCTAATTCAGGATGTTTAGCTGATAACTGGACTGAACATTCTGTGAATGGATAATAGTCTGGTAGGAACTTCACTTTCTTCGCTCCAGCAATTTCTATTGCGAACATTTTCAAAATTCCCAACAAAGTTTTGAAGTTAAGAGACTCATCAATAACAATTCCTTCAGCTTGATTAAACTCAACTCCATGCATGATATCGATGACGTCTGGTCTGAAACAACGAGAGATGGAAAAATATTTTCCTGGAATGTTTGGATTGAATGCAAGAGTGCGTGCTGAGACGGCAGTTCCGTGAGCTCGAGGCATAAGCTGCATTGCTCGTTGCGGGTCCCATTTGTACTGCCAGCCTGTGCTTCCTGCAACTCCTTTCTCATGGGCTGACTGAACTGCTGAAACGATTTTTCTATCTGGAAGATTTCCTAACTTCGGATGTTTGAGTGAGTAAGTCTGAGCCCAGTCACGAGCAGGATGATTCTGCGGTTGGAAGAGAGCATCAAAGTTCCAGAATTCCGTCTCGACAAGCGGTCCGATCATTTCCTTGAAACCGAGCTCGACCAACTTCTGCCTGACTTCGAGTAAAAACTGGACGTAAGGCTGACGCTTGCCTGGATATTTTTTCTGCCCGACTGCCTCGACGTTGTAAGGCTTGAAGTGGACTTTCTGCCATGTTCCTGTTTTTATTATTTCCGGCGTTAGGAAAGTGACTTCTTGACCAGCCAGTTTTTTCGCCTCTTCCTTTTGCGCAACAACTTTCTCAATTAGCTGGCGTTGCAACAAAACTTCAACAAGCTGCTGCTCTGCTTCCTGTCCTCTGTCAATTTTTTTCAGCGCTTCTTGCAGATCGAACGCGTCTGGCTTTTTTAAAAGAATTATTTCGTCTCCCTTCTTCATCACCCATCCTTTTTCCAACGCCCACTTCAACGCAACCGGGAAATTCCTCACTCGTCCTACCAACTTGCCGATTGTGGCTGACTTTTGAGGAAAAGTTTCTAGCGCGAAAACTAGTTGCTGCTCTGGAAGACCGCTTCGGAGATATTCTATTCCTTCCTGTGTCAGCCTATATTCTGCCATATTACCATTTCCTGAACAATAAAATTATCGTAACAACTATAGATATTACAAGTAGAATTTTCCAAATATTAAAAACTAAATTTGCCTGCTTAGCATCAGTTGAATAAAGAACTACAAGATTTGAACTTTGCTGCGAAGTGTTGATATCTTCAGAAATTAAAATCCAGAAATCATTATGAATCTTTCCATGATTTGAAATTACAAGATTCCACCATCCTAGCTGTTCGATAGAAATTGCAATTAATGCTCCCAGAAACAAAAATATCAAAGATTTTTTATTGATTTTCATTTTTCAAAATTCCTCTCTTAGAAAATTATTGTTATCAATAATTAAAAGCGTAAAAGTGAATAAGAATTTTAAAACGTTTTCAAATGAATATTGAGATTTATAGTTCCTCCGTGTGTCTCAACTCTTTTGCAGGATGCTTTTTATTAAGTAAAAAGAGATTGAAAAACCAGTAGAGATTTAGAAATATCTGTTTCAATATTCCTCCCTTTATGAGCCTTCTTGTAGAAATTTTTGCCAATGCTACATAACAGATGACACATTTTCCATATTTTTTCACACGTCGTGTAACATCAAGATCTTCACCAATCCCTATCTCCCTATCAAAGCCACCAGCTTTTGTAAGATATTTTTTCTTATATGCAACAGAGGACTGGGGAAAAAGGGGATAAAAAACAGCAAAAATTATCACCAAAACGTTCAACAGATAATAAACCAATTTATGAAAAACGTTTCCATCAAAAGGAATTAAAATTCCTGTAACAGCGACGACGCCTCGCTCCTTTATTTTTTTCATAATTTCTTTAATGAAATTAGGATACAGTCTGACATCTGCCTCGACAAAAATCATGATATCCCCTTTGGCATTCTTAATTCCCACATTAAGGGCGTTGGCAACCCCTCTTTCCTTAATGTTAATAATTCTAGTCACATATTTTTTTGCTATATCTCTAGTTCTATCATGAGAATTGCTATCGACTAAAATTATTTCAAATTTTCCATCATAATCTTGATTTTTAATGTTTTTCAGGCATTCTTCAATATATTTTTCTTCTCGATACGTTGGTACAACAACCGAAACAAAATTCTTCATAATTATCTATTTGTAGATAAATTTTTCAAACTGATCTTTCGCTTTCTCTCTTTTCTTTTGGTGATCTTTTAGGAATGCGTTCAGTTTTTCAATAAGAATCATTTTCGTTTTAAACAATAAAAATAAAGTGTTTCAGTCGAAAAATATGTTAAAATAAGCCTTTTTTTAACTTGAAAGGTGGTTTTCTGCCTTATTTTGATGTTGCACCGGAAATGACCCCTCGAAAAGCAAGCATATCTTGGAAAAATAAAATATCCAAGGAATGAAATATGCTAGTCAGAGCTATCGCTAAAGATAGAAACGATAACTTTCAATTTATCATTCGGAAAAAGGAAAGAGAAAAGTTTAGTAATATCGCTGTAGGCGATGTCCTTTTGTTTAGAGTCAACCATGAAGTTTTCATGAAAAAAGTTCATGCTGATTTTCTTCTTACTTTGCCCAAAAGACTTGGATTCATGAATAATAAAGAATTCTCCTTTGATGTAATTAAGCATATTAAACCTGTAGAAGCTCTAAAAAGACCTAGCTACTTCAAGAATACTAATTTAGTTGATATTAAATATTTTATCCCTCGAAAAACAGCTTTTGGTAGTAAAATCTATGTAGTTGATTGGAAAGACTGCCTTTATGTATGGTATCCGGTAGGTGGTGGAGTTAAACTTGTTTGTATGAAAAGATATTGCAATGCTGAAGAATTTTTTGAAATAGTTGGGTTCTTGTGGGGAGATGGTTCTACAAAAAATGTTAGAAGTCTGAGATTTACAAACTCTGAGCCTAGTACATTAATCGAGGTAGTTAATTTCTTTAATAAAATTGGTATCGTAAGAAATATTTGGAAAGCACAAATTATCTGGAGTGGACCAAATAAACCCAGTAGAAGTATCGAAAATAATTGTAAAAATTTCTGGAAAGAAAATCTAAATTTGCCTCGAAAAAATATTGTTTCTGTCCTCTGGAGTGAAGCTAAAAATAGCGATTTTCCTTTTGGATCAGCAAGACTCTTTATTGATAACGCAACCCTATTTGAAATCTTCGTAAATTGTGCTTTGAATTGGGTTAAAAATAATATTGATAATTTGAATCAAAATGTTACTTCCTGTCTTTTGCGTGGCATTGCTGCTGCTGAGGCAGGTCCACAATTGCGGAATAATTTTTCTTTGCGAAGAGTAGAATTTTCATTTAATCCAGAAAGCAATGAATCTGAACTTTACACAAGACTTTTGAATAAAATTAATATTGCAACGTCAAAACCAGATTTGAATAGAAATAAATTTAATGTAGATGGTTGGAATAATTTTTCAAAACTTTATTCTATTGATGTTTTCAAACTTCATGAAAATAAACACAAACTTTTTATGAAAGGATTTTCGAATCATAGATACACAAAATTCAATCAGAAAGAAGTAATTTCTCAGCAATAGGGTAAATTTTCTTTTTCTTTTTCTGATGTGCTGCAATAAATTTATTTATTATTTCTATCGCCATTTGTTTCATCTCCCCATCTAGCAATTTGCCATTCTTATAGTCATCATAAATCTGCTTTACCTTTTTATCATCGTCCATAAAATGATAATATAAAAGTTCGTAAACTACTGATTGTTCTGGAATTCCACCTAATTTTCTTTGTTCAGCTACTGTTTTTCGTCCACCTGTCAAAGCACTCACTATTTTCTTTCTGACAAGTTCAGGTGAATCATTAAGCGTCAGCATTGACATTGGATCTCTTTTACTCATCTTTGTTTCCCCTTTCAACGAACGGAAGAATTTGTGAAATATAGCAGCCGGAGGAATAAAATTAAAATCGTCTTTGAATTTTGTTGCAATATCTCTTGTAAGGAAAATGTGTGGTGATTGGTCAAGACCAACAGGCACTAAAACCATTTTTGGTCCGTCAAAATCTTTTATTTCTGGCAACAAAATATCGCCAGCCTGAGTGAATGCAGCAAAATAAAGACCAAGTGGTCTTTCACCATAAAGGTTTTTCATGTGGTTTGTAGTAACTCTTCTGCTAAACAAATATCCTAGATTCATTACTCTTCGTTCTTGCGATTGACGATAGATATAAGCATTTTTTGGATCTAGCCCTAATGCAAGTAAGTCAGCAACATTATCAATCGCAATTTTCAAAGATTTTTCCAAAGAAATACCATTATCGACTAAAGCTTCTAAATCAGCAATCGCATAGAAAATTTTTGCACCAAATTCCTTTTGAAAATAAATTATTTTTTCCGCAGTCATTTTACTTCCAAGATGAAAGTCGTTCGTTGGCTTAATTCCAGTCATTATGGCAACTTTTTGTTTTTTCTCAATAGCATCCAAAAATTTGTCAAAATCTATATGTGCAAAATCAATATCTCTTCTTAAATATCTATTAGGATTTTTTATTCTTTTCAAAATAGATTCTGTTATTGGTTTAAGTCGCATTTGTGATATAACTTTTGAATAATCTGTTATAACACTATTTCCAAAAGGATCAATAATATTTTCATTAACGTTTTCAGCCATTTTCAACACCTTTCAGTATAAAATTCACAATTGCATCCTCTAAAGCTTTAGTTGAATCAATAATTTTTATTTCGCTTTTATCATTTATTAACAAATCTAAATCAGTACATCCTAGTAATATTGCTTGTGCACCTTTCTTCAAAAGCTCATCCATTACAAACTGAAGAAACTTTTTATCTTTTTCACTTGCAGAGTTATGCAAAATTTTGATAATTATCTCTGAAACTTGTTCTTGACTTATTTTATTCGGCAGAATAACTTTCATTTTTTGTTTAGCAGCTCTTTTCTGGTAGATTCTTGCTGAAACAGTAGTTGTAGTTGCGAGTAATCCAATTCTTTGGCAGTTCTTAGCATTGAGTATTGCCTCATCAATTATGTTAAGTATAGGTACTTTTGAAATCCTTTGTAAGCGTTCAAAAAATATATGAACTGTATTGCAGGGTATTACAATAATATCAACATTCATTGTGTTCAAACGAATAATACTTTGTTTGAGAATTTTAAAAATCATTTGTGACTTTTTGCCCAAAATTATATTCTTTTCCAATTGTATTGGAAGTGAAACATTATCCAGAATCATATGGGGTTGTATACCTGTTTTTTCACGAACGCGAGTTACAACATTAAGAAGGAATTTGGCTGAAGTTTCCGGACCTAGACCACCGACTATCCCAATACCGGCGTTGCACTTTCCAAACACAATCACTCATTTTGTAACACCTCGCAAAGAAACTATAGATAAGACTAAGAAAAAGTCAGGAGTTAGTAAGCCGAAATCCATTGGAACATACCACTAACCTTATAATTTCTCTATTGTTAATATATTTAAATCTTCCAATTCCAATTTAACATCGGTTGAAATTATGGCTTCGTTCAAATTCGTCATCAGCGATCCGCAAAACAGGAAGAGTCACCAGCTTGAAGTAGATCAAGGCAGAGCTATCGGACTTATTGGCAAGAAGATTGGTGAAGAATTTACTGGAGACGTAATCGGTTTGACTGGCTATTCTTTGCAAATTACTGGCGGAACGGACAAAGATGGTTTTCCAATGCATCCTCAAGTTCATGGTCAAGTGAGAAAAAAGATTTTGCTTTCGAATCCTCCTGGCTTTCATCCAGAAAAGAAAGGTGAGAGGAGGAGAAAGATGGTGAGAGGAGATACGATTTCTGCAGATATTGTTCAGGTTAATGTGAAAGTTGTGAAGAAAGGGACAGTTTCTCTTGATGAAGTAGCTCCGTTGAAGAAAAAAGAAAAATCTACTGAAGAAAAGAAAGTTGAGGAGAAGAAGGAAGAGGAGAAAGAGAAAGTCGAGAAAAAAGCTGAAGTGAAGGAAGTCAAAAAAGAAGAAAAGACTGATGTGAAAGCTAAAGAAAAAACTGCTGAAATTAGGGCTGCTGAAAGTGGAGGTGGCGAAAGTAAGAAGTAATGAAAGTGATGAAAGTGCTGCAAGTTTAAATGCTGAAATAAATCCTAAACTTATTCCTGAAATTAATATTGGAATGGTTGGACATGTTTCTCATGGAAAGACGACGCTGACGCAGGCGCTGACTGGAAAGCTGACACTGACTCATTCTGAAGAATTGAAGAGAGGAATATCGATTCGTCTCGGTTATGCGGATGCAACTTTTTACAAGTGTGAGAACGGACATTACGGAACTTCTGCAAAATGCTCGGTTTGTTTCAAGGACTGTGAGCCTGTTAGAACTGTAAGTTTCATAGATGCTCCTGGACATGAGACGCTGATGGCAACTGTCTTGACAGGAGCAAGATTGATGGATGGAGCGATTCTTCTTATTGCAGCAAATGAAAAATGTCCTCAGCCTCAGACTCGCGAACATCTCGCTGCCTTGGAAGCAGTTGGAATAAAGAATGTGATAATTGTCCAAAATAAAATCGATATTGTCACAAAAGAGAGAGCAATGGAGAGCTATAACGAAATTAAAAATTTTGTCAGGGGAAGTATTTTAGAAAATGCGCCTATCATTCCAGTCTCGGCTCAGCAAAGAGTAAACATAGACTCTATTATAGAAGCGATTGAAGAAAGAATTTCGACTCCTCAAAGAGACGAGAGCAAGGATTTGAGAATGTTTATTGCAAGAAGTTTTGATATAAACAAGCCTGGCATGCCTCCAAACAAGCTGATGGGAGGAATTGTCGGAGGATCGATTGTTGCAGGAAGGCTGAAGTTAGGAGATGAAATTGTAATAAAGCCTGGAATAAGAATCGGAAGCAAATACAAACAGCTCGTGACGACAGTCACAGGTCTTCAGAAGGCAGGAATCAATCTCGAAGTTGCAAACGTAGGAGGACTGCTTGGAGTAATGACCAATCTTGATCCTTATTTGACCAAATCAGATTCACTAGTTGGCAGTGTTGTTGCTCACGTTGGTAAAGCTCCTGAATTGAAAGAAAACTTAGTCCTTGAAGTGAAGATACTCACGAGACTGCTTGGTGAAGAAATGAAAAATATTCTAGGAATAAAAGAGAAAGAAGATATTCTCATAAACGTTGGAACAGCAAGATCAATTGGTACAGTCGCGTCGAGCAAGAAAGGAAAGATTGAGATGAGATTGAAAATTCCAGTTGTCGCAGAAAAAGGTGATCGCATCGCTTTGTCAAGACAGATTGCAGGAAGATGGAGATTAATAGGATACGGAACTGTTTTGTAGAAATTTATGAAATTCATAAAATTTTTAGAACAGGCTAACAAAGTTTCATAAAGTTTAAAAAATTTAGCTGCATGAAACGGAGGCTGGTTGCGTTCTGCCGACGTTTGGTGTCAATCTATATTGACAGAATCTCGATCCTGATCCTTGACACGTGTCAACTCCTGGGAAATTTTGTACTGCACCTGAAGCGATGTTTGGTGTATTGCTGCCAGTAAAACCAGGATTGCAGCTACCCGATGAAGGGCTAGTTCTCAAACAAGTCATGCTTGTGATCGAACTTGTTCCTAGATTTCTAATTGCAATTGTCACGCTGCCTGAAGAATCGCAAAATGCATCTGTAATTTCAATTCCTTGAGTCTGAGTTGTGAAGATTCCTGTGAAATAAAGATAAGTCGTTCCTGCCAATGCAATCGTTATGACAAGCATGAGAATTGTTGCGATGACGGCAGAAATACCTTTTAGGTTTCTCATATATTCTTTCACTTATATAGATTTGTTATTCCACTTATAAATATTTTGTTTGAAAGTTAAGTCAAGATTAAGTGAAGAAGTTTGGAAGTTTGTGAAAAAATTTCAAGGGCAATATGAATAAAGCTCGATGACGTTTGATGGGCCTCTGAGTCTCCACGTATGGGCTCTTCCTGATGTACATCCACTTCCAGTTATTGCCCCAGCGCCTCCAGGAGGAATATTTGCCGGAAGCGCGCAGCTAGAGCTGCATGTCTGCGAAATAGGATAACAAGTTAGAGAATTTGCATTCAAATCAACAGTTCCTCCATTTCTTATTACAAAAGTCACGTTTCCACCAATGCAATAGGCATCAACAATCTCTATCGGCCTTGTAATTTGCGCATAAACTGTTCCAATATAGCTGTAAGTAAGGCTTGCGATAGAAAGAGTTATCATCAGAATCATTATCACCCCAATTATTTCAGAAATACCTTTAGAAGTTTCTTTAATTTCTTTGATTCCTTTAAGGTTCATATCGATTCAATTATTAATTGTATAAGCTGTTTTAAATAATCTATTAAGTGAGAAAATTATGAAGAAAGTTTTACTCGACACAAATTTTTTGATAGACTTAGGAAGATTTGGAATAAGTATTGATGAGATTGACAAGCTGATGAATGAGAGGTATGAACTGGCAATCTTGAGAAGTGTGATGAACGAGTTGAAGAGCATTGCAGGAACTCAGCAAGAAGAGAGCAAATTTGCGAAGATCGCTTTGATGATTTTAGATTTAAGAAAAGCAAAAATTATTGAAAGTGAAAAAATTGCTGACGATGCTTTTGTTGAAATTGCTGAAAAAGAAAAAGATATCATTGTTGCTACGAATGATGTTGAACTGAAGAAAAAATTAAAGTTTTATGGAATTAAATGTATAAACATACGTGGAAAGAAAAAGTTGGAAATAGGTTAAATGAGGATAGGGTAAATGAGATAGGGTAAATTATGAGAAATAAATACAGAAAATATATTTTTACAATAATTTTTTTCAAAAATTCTGAAAATATCAAAACTAAATTTCTTATTTTCCACAGGAAGAAGAATTGGAAAGGCTGGGAATTTTTGAAAGGAGGATTGATGGAAGGAGAAAATGAAATGAATGCTTTGAAAAGAGAAGTAAGAGAAGAAACTGGACATAGAAAATTCAAGATAATTGCGAAGACAAAACACTTTATAAAATACATGTGGAGTAAAGGGTATAGAAAAGATCACCATATTTTTCACGGAGCAAATGGAAGAGTTTTTGTTGTTCAGCTGTTTAATAAAAAAATTAAAATTGACAAAGAAGAACATGACAATTTCAAATGGGTTGATGCGCGGCAAGTATTCAAATACTTGACTTACATAAATCTAAAACACGCTTTTAAATATGTTTTAAAGAATTATAAGTTATAGATTATTGAAAGATGTTTATTGTGGGGTTGAAATAAGGAAATGTATCGAATAGTAACAGTTGAAGACAAAATCAGAGTTCCTCCTAACAAGTTGCAGATGAACGTGAAGAATGCGATAAAGGAAAGTATTGCAGAGCAGTTTGAAGGAACACTTGATCCAAGACTTGGTGTAGTTCTTGCTGTGATAATTATTGAGAATGTTGGTGAGGGAAAAATTGTTGCAGGAGATCCAGGAGTTTACTACAATACTCAGTTCAAGCTTCTTACTTTTAAACCAGAACTAAACGAGCTTGTTTATGGAGAAGTTATTGACAACACGGAGTTCGGAGCATTCGTCCGCATCGGTCCTATAGACGGACTCATACACATCTCGCAGTTGATGGACGATTTCGTTAGTTTTGATCAGAAGAATTCTGTTTTTCTTGGAAAAGAAAGCAAAAGAACGCTGAAAGAAAGAGACAAAGTGAGAGCAAGAATAATTTCCATCTCGTTTGGAAGAGGGGAGGAAAATAAAATCGGTTTGACGATGAGGCAGCCAGGCCTCGGAGCGATCCAGTGGATTGAAGAAGAGAAGAAAAAAGCGAAGAAGGGAATAGAGAAGGCTGAAAAAACGGAGAAAGTATAGGAAGGAAAAGGATAAAAGCATCGCATGTTATTAGTTGTAAGTTAGAGCAAAGTCAGAGGAAATTTTATGCCAAAAAAGATGCAAGTTTGCAGAAATTGTAGAAGATTCACAACTGAGAGCGTTTGTCCATATTGCAAGAGCACGAATTTGACAGGAAGCTGGAAAGGAATGGTAATAATTTTCGATACGAACAGTGAGATTGCGAAAGTACTCAACGTAATGGGACCTGGAAAGTATGCTCTGTACGTTGGATGAACGTAATGAGTGAAGTGAGTGAATTATGGAGATGAAAATTTTGGAAGAAAAAGAAAATCAATTGCTAGGAAGAAAGGAAATTAGAATGGAATTGAATCATTTAGCTGGAGCAACACCATCAAAGGCAAATGTCATGAAAGAACTTGCGACGAAATACAACGTTCCTGAGGATTATGTTGTCATTGATTATATTTTTACAAGCAAAGGCCTCGCGTCGAGTGAAGTGAAAGCGAAAATTTACAAAGAGAAGCCGAAGATAAAACAGAAGAAAAATAAAGCTAAGGAAGCCAAAGAGACGAAGGAAGCAAAAACGGAGGAAAAAAAGAGTGAAGCACAAGCCAGTAAGCCTGCATAAGCTGTACAAGATCGAAGGAAGCGAAGTGAAGAGGCTGAGAAGGCACTGCCCTCGATGCGGCGAAGGAATTTTTCTAGCCGAACACAAAGATCGAGTCGTTTGCGGAAATTGTCATTATGCCGAGATAGGAAAAAGCAAGTAAATTTTTTCGAAAATAAATATTTCCTTGAAGAATCCTTCCAGCTACATTAGATCCAAAGTTTCTGCGATTCTGACTACTTCTGGTCCAGTCGTCTGCTCACCGACTATCGCTCCGTTGCTATTCGCGACAATGCAACTTGCGATGAAAGGTGAGCCAAAGTTTGCAGTTCCAATATCAACTTTCACTTTCAAAATATCCTCAATCCTTTTCATCTCGCTTTCCTCAGCATCTCGATGAAGCAAGCAGCCTTTGTTTGTCGCAACGGAAAGGGAGCCGACGATTGTTTGTCTTGCGACTGAAGAATAATCCGTCTCGACGTCAAGACAATCTTCAATCTTCCTCTTGCTCACTTGGGAAAAAACTTTGCTGATGATTGCGCCATTATCGTTAGCAGCTATCAGATTTCCAAGAGCAGTAAATCTCGAGGGGAGAAGCGTTATGTTAAATCCAAACTCTTTTTTTAATCTGGCAAAAAAATCAAGCTCCCTTCTGTTTGCAATCTTTGGCAGAAGTATTCCATTAGAATTCATCACGCAAAAAATTCCAATCAAATCAGTATTAGCAATCGTAATTTTTCTTACCTCAACGCCGAGAACATCCTGCATTTTTTCAACAGTTTTATCCATGACAAAATTTCCCACAAAGCAGAGTTTGTCAGAAGCCTTTGCAAACAAACCTATGTTCGTGTCACCGTGAAAGTTTGTCTGAATGATTTTCAAGCAATCACTTATTTTTCTATTTTGTCTCTAAAAGTTCAATCTTCGCAGTTTTTGCATCAGTCTTTGTAATTTTCAGCCTCAATCTGTATGCAGGACGCTCAATGCTTTTTCTCCAAATCGCCTCATTAACTTTCTTATCGATTTTTAGCTTCTCCGCTTTCGTGTGCTTCCTCAAAATTTTTCGCAAATTAGCAGTCGCCTTTCTCGCTCTGTTCCACCTCGGAGATTCCTTCAACCCTTTTCTCAAATTTACTGTTATAATTTTTTCAATTTTTTCACTTTTTTCCTCAGCCATACTGCATCCCTCAAGAAAATTTATACTTTAGCTCTTGATCTTTTCCATCTGAAAACTTTGTCGACATTTATTCTTCTTGTTCTCGCTCTCTTCTGCCCGTACTTTCGAATGTCAGCCCATCTCGGCGAGTTTCTGAATTTCTTTATTCTCCCTAGCTTTATTTTCTTTGTTATGTGTTTTATCGCCATGCTATTCGCCTAACTTACTTCTTACCTCGCTTACTCCTTACTCACTTACTCCTTCCTCGCTTCTTTTATCGCTTCCTTGACAAGCTCTCTTAACTCTGCCGACTTTCTTATTGCCAGCTCAATCATTTTATCTACATCGGAAAGCTCTAATTCTTTACTACCTTGCTTCTGCAAAGCGCAAATAGTGTTGTCTTCGCGAACTGCTATGCTCAACTTAGCATCAAGAACTTTTTCTTCCTCGAGATTAGGATCGACGAGCAAATTATTCCCGACTTTTCCAACTGTTATAGTTATTGGTATGTGAACGGCAGGAAGAGGCTTTTCATATTCTCCTCTCAAAATTTTGTCAATTTTTTCTCCTTCCTTTGCTAGTTCTATTTTCGGAATTTTTGTCGTGTGAAGAGCTGTGACTGCTGCGATTGAAGCAGCATCTATCAGATTTCCTTGATGATTTATCATGTGAATGTCAACAAACATTGCCCAGACTTTTTCTTCTGGTTTCAATACAAGCTGCTCTACATCAACCATATGCGACTCTCTTATCCCACGATCAACAACCCTTGACAGCTCTATCGCATCTTCACCTGGCGGGCCGCTTTCAAAGTCAGGAGAAGCAAGAGGCGTGAATTCAGAATTGACAATAAGAATTCCTTCATTAGGAGTATCGGCAAACGGAGTCCCAGTCTTCATCTTCACTCCAGCAATGACTTCCGTGTCTCCGAAACGAACTTGCGCAGAACCTTCAGCATTCTTAATTATATTTGGTATAATTTCGATTGGACGGAACTCGTCAAACTTTCTTCCATCCACCCTCTTTCCTTTCATTATCAGCTCAAGCGCATATTTTTCTTCCATCATTTTTCATCACACTTTTCTCACTCATACCTTTCTCACTCACACTCTCCCACTCACACCTTCAACTTACACTCTTTTGTAAGTCTCCTTCAAAACTTTTTTCTGCATCTCGTAAATCTTTTTGCAGCTCTCTGTTGCAAGCTTGAACAGTCTGTCGAACTCCGTTTTTGTCAGAACTCCATCCATCTGCATAAGCGTCAATTTGTTTTTGCTCGGCTGCATTGCTATTGCCATGTCAGTCTCACCAAAATTATCTTCGAGACCGTTCAGATCTGCAACAAGCTGACCATCAATCTTTCCTACTGAACAAGCTGCAACCAAATCCCTCATCGGCATTCCTGCATCTGCAAGAGCAAGACTTGCAGCATTTATTCCTGTTACTCTCGTCGAGCCGTCAGCCTGTAAAATTTCAATAAAAACATCAATCGTTGCTTTAGGAAAATCTTCTAAAAATAAACTCGGTTCAATAGCAAGGCGAGCGACTTTAGAAATTTCAGTGCTTCTTCTGTCTGGACCAGGTGACTTGCGGTCGTCAACTGAAAAAGGTGCCATGTTGTATCGAACCCGAAGAATTCCACTCTGAGGCTCTTGCATGAATTTCGGAAAGAGCTCTCTAGGACCATAGGCAGCAGCAACTGCAACAGTGTTTCCAAAACGTACCATCGCACTTCCGTTCGCGCGATTGACCACATCAACCTTCATTTCAACTTCTCGCAGCTGATCCAATTCTCTTCCATCCGTTCTTTTGCCGTCAACGATTAATTTTATGTCTGATTTGTGTCCCATTTTTATCCCTCAATTATCCTCAATTCATTCTTCAATTAATTCTTCAATTCATCCCTCACTTAGCATCTTCTGTATTTTTTCCGTCAGTCCGAGTGTATGAGACTCTTTTTCAATCGTTAAAATTGCTTCAATTGCTTTTGTCTTGCTGTCTCCACGAATCCATATCACTCCATTTTGCCCAGTGATTATGTCGCATTTCGTTGCCTGTTTTATCGCCTGTATCATACTGCCTCCTTTGCCAATGATTCGAGGAATTTTTGTTGGAGTGATTTTGATTATCACACCGCCATAAAGCTTTTTCGCGATGAAATCGTTCATCGTTACTTGAACGGTCTTGCTTTTCGTCACCCTCGAAACTTTGCAACTAATTATGTCATCGACATCGAAAAACCTACTCAAGTCAGTTCTCTGCGTGTCAACAAAATCTTCAACCCCTTCCGACAAAGGCAGAAAAGCGAGATATGGCGAGTTTGTATCAACAAACCATCCAGAAATTTCCACACTTGTTATAACGCCGATAATGCGATCTCCAGTTTGAGGAATGTAAACTCCAGAAAGGGGCATAACGTTTATCTCGAACTCATCAATTCTAGGAAAACCCAAATATTTGGAAAAAACTTTTTCTCCTTCGACATATGCACCATGTCCAATCTTTCTTCCTCTCTTGTCTGCAATAAATTCCCCTGGCAAAACAACTTCTCTAACGACTTCGGGATGCTCTTTCGCTACTTCTGCAATTTCTTTTTCTATCGAAGGTTCTCTCGGATTTGCTGAACCCGAATCCGAAGCTGAAGCTGAGTCTGAATCTTTCTCTTGCATCATATTTATCATTTATCCTCTTTCCTCTTTATTAGACATCTTTTTTATTAGACATTCCTTTTACTAGACATCCTCTCTTTTTATAACTTTGGATTCATATTGTCCGTGAGTCAATCCACTGAGTTTCTGGAAAAATTCGTCCTGAACTCCCGCCAAAATTGTCAGATTCACCTGCAAACTTCCGTCATTCAACCATTGCTCGCTCGTTATCGTGCCGCTTGACTTGAAAATGTTGTAGACTTTGCCGGCGAACTGAGCTGGAACTTTTATCTGCAGCGTGACATTCTGGAACTTTATCGGAATGATAGTTTTTATTTCCTTCACGACGCGGTCGACTTGCATCTCAGCATCAACAAAAGGATCCACGTTTATCCCAGCTTGATTCATTGCATTGATTATTCTTTGCGGAGGATGCGGAGTGTTAGTCTGAGGATTGATTCCTTTCTTTGCAATTATCGAGGCGATTTGAGTCTTCCTCTGCTCGACCATCTGCCTTCTCTGATCGGTTGTCAGCTGAAGCTCTCCTTGCTTTATTATCTTCTCTGCAATTTTGAAAATATCTGTTGTTCCAAAAATTTTTTGCAAATCTGAATCTCCGACGCGTTCTGTGTTGCGAACATCTCGATAAATTCCTGGATAAGCAAGAATGTTGCTCATATCAATCTTCATCCCTTTCTTCAGCTCAAGAGCCTTCTCAGGATCTACAAGAACTTCGAACTTTTGTCCTCCAATGAAAATTCTACTAACTACTGCTTTATCTATTCCTATTGCGATAACAAATCACCTTCACTTTCCTCTGGACTTTGACTTTTATTTTTATTTTTATTTCTATTATTTTTCTTCTCTAAACAATTAAGAAAATGTTTATTTATTTTATAAATCTCTTTATCGCTTCTTCATTCATCTTCATAAACTTTCCATCTTTTCTTATAATTGCAATATCAACAAACGTATCCTTCTTCTCTTTTTCAGTCTTGTTTATCACATCATAAACTAGCGCGACTGCCTCTTTGTCGTTCATGTTCGGCTTCCATCTCTGCTTGAAAATTTTGTTCGCTAAAACTGCGCCTCTTCCTATTGCGTAAGCCTGCCATTCGAAAAGCATTCCGGAAGGATCTGATTCAATCAAATGAGAGCCAGTCTTGTCAACTCCTCCAATCAAGAATGAAACTCCGAAAGGTCTTAATCCAGCGTAAAGCGTGCTGATTTGCATCCTATCCCCAATTACTCTTGCCAAAGACCAAATGTCAATCGGCTCTTCATAAGTTATTTTGTGAACCTGCGCGCGGACACGAGACTGGTTCACAAGAACACGAGCGTCAGCAAGGAGTCCTGCTGCAACTGCTGCCGCGTGATCGTCGATCTGGAAAATTTTCTCAAGAGTATCTCCGATCATCAAACTCATAACAGGCTTAACAGTTGCGAGGATGATTCCATCTTTGAAAATCAATCCAAAGATTGTTGCTCCACGTTTAACGGCCTCTTTTGCATATTCTATCCAGGCGGAAAACTATTTGTTAATCCGCTACCTGGAACAAACGGCCGTCTGGGCTGAAGACTGCAAATGAACTTTGGCTAGCTGTTTAAACTAGGCAAATTTGTTCTGTCATACCCCATGTAACCGAAAAAATGAGCCTCGACTCAATTTTCTATTCGGGCATGATTTCAGTCATGACAGACCACCATTGTTGAATTTATTAGCATTCTTTCAGAATCACCTCAAAATGATTTATATTTGATTATAAATTAGATTTAGCTATTTAAATTGTTTAACTCCCAGAAAACTCTTTCGATTGTCCCTTTTTTACTTACTAAAATTTTTTTCAATAAACCTTCTTGAGATAGTTTATGTAAATTCTTCCAAATTACTTTCCTATCTCTATTAACAATTAGAGACAAATCTTTAGTTCTCAGTTTACCTTTGGTTTTTAATGCATCTAATATTCTCATTTTTGTTTCATACCTCCCGTAAGTTTTATAACTGTTAATTGCTGTTATTAGTTTCTGCTGTTTTTTGTTATCTGTAAAACCCACATTTTGTAAAAATTTGATTAGATTATATCGCTTATAAATATGGAATCCCAGTTGTGTCGCCTCTTTCGGTTGCTTCCTTTCGAAAACTTCATTTGGAAATATTTCTAATGAAATAAGAATTTGTCGAATATCTTTCATGAAAACCTTATGTGATTCTAATAATAATTTTTGCTTATTCATACCAAAACTAATTACAAAGTTTCTTTTACTATTTATTACAGTTCCCTCATCGTCAAAAAGTGCACGAACAAACGATGCTTTGACTTCTTTTGAACCTTCTTTAATCCAACTAGGTATTGTTATTATCTGTTCAGTTTTTGGACCTTTAGGAAATCCGCACAAGACAAGAAATCTAGCAATTGTTTTAGGAGGGTATACTTCATAGAATCTTCTCTTCTGATTGAAATTTGTTTTAGGTTCAATTCCAAATAACTCTTCTATTATTGCTTTAAATTCATCAATCAAATCCTTGCTTTTATTAGTATAATATATATTTCCTTCCTTCGATTTGATACAACCATCGCCTAGAATATGCCCAAAAAGCGAGGCGAGTTTTTCATCCGTCTTAAAAGGTATCGCAACTTTTATTATGTATCTGCCACGATGTAACTTTAGATAAGCATTGTTATTTTCAATTTTCACTATCCTAAAATTCTTTTTTATATCTTCTAATTCAAGCAAATTCATTTGCAAAAATAGAATTTCAGATTAAATAAAGATTTAGCACTGAACTCAGTTGTATTTCATCGCAGCCCTTTGATTGTGCCCGAAACTTTAAGTATTTTCACCACAACTCGAGTGTCACCGAGCCTTTCAATCAATCCTAACGTTGTCAGAACTATTGGAACTGATTCATGATTGCACCTTATTACCCCGACTTGCTTTTCCTCGTCGTAAAGATTCTTTATCAGCCACATACTCGTTCTGGAAGTTCCATATTCTCCAAAAAAATCCATCATCGTATTCCAAATTGCGGCCTCCAAATCGGAATAAATTATTCTATCCTCAGAAATAATTTGAAACGCAACATAACGCTCTTTTTCCCTTAACGTCGGCAGCAAAATTTTCAATTCTCTTCTATTTTTTCCTTTTTGCCTCATATTTTGTCTCATAATTTCAATTTCTCCTTGGCAAACAGCAATCCTAAGACGCTCTCAGAAGTCATTCCTGAATTATTCTTAACAAATCTTTCAAATGCTTTTTTAAAGGGCATTTTCACAACCCGAATATGCTCAAACCTTTCCAGCTTCTGCTTTTTCATGACAAGATTTTCAGCCAGATAAATGGTGAAGTGATGAACTACCCATACATCGTCTGCCACATAGAGAAGTTTTGTTAATTTTCCTGCCTCGATTCCTAACTCTTCCAAAATTTCTTTCTTGATAGCTTTTTCACTTGCCTTTTCTCCTTTGCCCACAACTGCGCCGCCAGGAAGCTTATAAAAGACCCTGTTCCATCCAGCTTTCCATTCCTTTGCCAAATAAATATTTTTCTTTTTGTCAAGAACGATTGCAATAACAGCCTCCGGAAATACCAAAGTATAGTGCCTAGTCTTACCTTTTGGAAATTTGACCTTTGTTTCCACAACTGATAGATTTCTCGTTTTAAATACGACTTTTGAGCCGAGTACTTTTGGCAAGCCCAACTTTTTCTTTTCCATTTTTTCAGCCTCATTTCTTCACAATTTTTATTCCTGGTGCAATCCATTTTTGATTAGAAAACTTTTCCCTATCATGATATTGAATTTGCTTATAAGTTTTTATAGAATTTTCCAATTTTTGTCTTTTAAATGGATGTGAAAAATTTATTAAGTTTAAGAAACTTATTAAATTATGATAACCAGAAATTGTAAATCTAATACCTATAGAATTTTTAGTTTTTATTATTCTTAATTTCGAAGGCATTATTTGCAATTCTAAAAGTAATTCACACAATTCTTTCATAAAAATTTTATGCTGTCTTAAAAACCTTTTTTCTTTGAATAATGCGAATTGTATACTGCGATCATATCTTCTAAATTTAACAGAACTTTCATCATCAAATAAAGCTCGTAAAAAAGAAGATTTTATTTTTTTATTGCCACGTTTTATCCATAGAGGTATTTGTAATTTTTGTTGCATTTTATTTCCAAAAGGAGCACCAACCAAATTTAATATTTTCGATATTATACCAGGAAAATAAAGAAAATAAGTTCCATGATGCCTGATAACATTTCCTTGCAAATTAAATAAATTTCTTACATTTTCCCTTACTTCATTAATTAACCTCTTATTTTTATTAAAATATCCAAAATATGCTCCAACATATCCATCTCCAAAACAATGACCAATGACAGAAGATAATTTTTTAGTTGTATAGATAGGCAAATTAATTTTTAAAAAGGAATTTCCAAAACTTATTCCAGTAATATGCGATTCTATTTTTTCAATATCAATGGTTGCTATTTGAGCCAGTTTTTTTACAGTCCTTATTCTTAGAAATCTATTCGCTCGCTTTCTATTTTTTCCAGAAGTATAACCTCTTCTCAAACCTTCAACAGTCTTGCGTGCATAACCTAATTTTTTTGCTAAATCATTCATCCCTACCTTTTGAATAGAAGCTTTGAAAATCGCTTTTCGATACTCTTTATTCAATCCCACTCCAAAATTATCTGGTAAAGTTGCAAGACTAATTATTTTCATTCCTCGTCACCTTTTTCTTTTATAAACTTAGCCACGATATAATCAATTGCATGACTTCGGCTGGCAAATTTTCTAGTTTTTATTTTTTCATCTATCCAATCTAGAACTTCTTTACTAACTGTTATTGTAACTAATTTTTTATTTCTCATAATAATTATATGTATTCACTAGTATTTAAATTTATTTATTTATATTCTTAATAATTTTTACACCTGATAGAATCCAATTTTCATCACGCCTTTCCTTGTTTTGCATAATAATGTTTTGCGGGATTTTACTAACAGATTCCTTTGCTTCTTTCCAACTTAGTCCGAGTTGACATCCCATTGCGATTAAACTATATGGATCTCTCAATTCGAAATGAGTGACTGCGCCGCTACAAATGATAATCGGAGTATGATATTTTTTCGCAAGCATAACATTTGTCCGCATGAATTGCAAAATCTTGTTGCGAGATTTTTTACTATTTATAAGCACCTGACGGAAATTTATTTCTATTGCCACGTCGTTTTTTGCCGCAAGCTTCATCATTACATGATTCAATCCAGAGTCATAACGCCCAGCCTCGGGATGAGTCAGTATGTCAACTTCTGGAGTTTCAACTGCCTCTCTGTTCAGAGACAAGTTTCCCCCATGAACAAGTAACACGTCAAACTTCTTTCGTTTGTTAGCAAGAACATTCAGCTCTTTGCTGTTGCGCGCTTCAAAACCGAGAAAAACTTCTATTCCAACTTTTTCTTTCACTTTCTGCAGTTCAGTTTGAAGTTTCTTAATTTGCTCCTCCCCGTTGAAATATTCTGCAAAACAAATTCCGTTAAAACCAAGAACTTTCGCCGTACTTGCAAGTTGCTCAATGCTGCTAGTTCCTTCACTGAACGCTGAGTGAACGTGTAAGTCGTAGAAACTCATAGAATAAAGTTGTATTGATATGCTATTTAGTTTTACTAAAGTTCAATGTGGGAGGTGTGAATTAGAATTCAAATTTTCTTTTCAACTACATGTACGAAATCATTCATTTGAAACTTCTTTACATTGATCCGAATATACTGGAGAACAACCTATGACCCATGGTCCATTAATATCTGTTCCCATATCTTTCATGTGTTGAGCAACTTTTTGTTCAAGTTCATATGCCACACGTGGATATTCTTCTATTACATTTAATGTTTCGTGTGGATCTGCGGTTAAATTATACAGTTCCTTCACATTAGTTTTGTTTGGATATTCGGCAAGAGTCCAAATGAATTTCCAACCATCGGTCGTTATTATGCTTCTTTTGTGAGTATATAGTCTGTAGTCTGTCTCGGAGTAAACATCTCTTGAAACTCCTTTGCTTTGCAATGCTTGAACCAAACTTTGTCCTTTCATTTGTGATTGAATTGTCTGATTCACTTTTATTCCAAGGGCATCAAGGACCGTCGGCATAAAATCCAATATAGAAATCTGCGTGTTTGAAATTTTGACAGAATTCATGCCAGGTATTCTCACAACCAATGGAACATGAATAAGCTCTTGGTATAAAGTATCGCCATGATCCACCCTTCCATGCTCAAACATTTCAGTTCCGTGGTCTGAAGCAACTATGATTATTGTATTGTTCATTAAGCCTTGCTGCGTCAAATTATTTATAAATCGTCCGAATACAGCATCCGCATCATATATCTTTTCATCATAAACTGCTTTCCAAAATGTCACATCGTCCTGAGTTACATTTACATATCCCTTTGCTAAGCCTTCTTCTCTTAATTGACCCTGTTCTTTGGGCGATCCTGTGAATTTTCCAGTGTAATTAATATTCAAGAATCTTCCAGTAAAGTTTTGCAAATTGAACTGACCATGGGCATCATAACCATGAAGGAATACGAAGAACTTTTGGTTTTTATGTGTCGTAATCCAGTTCAATGCCAAAGGTTCTGAAAAATCAAAACCGTTGAAACCGAGAGGCTTGTCAACATATACATCAAATCCCTTAACATTGCCAGAATCTCCTCTAGCGCCGGCATCTCCAGTAAATGCTCCAGTAGCGTAACCATTTTCCTTCAGGATGTCTGCCATGGTGTATGTGGTATTAGTTCTTAATTTTCTGAAATCGGCCACCACACTGTATGTTGAATTGTAAACAGAATATCTATTCACGACTTTGTGTTCAGATGGATAAAGTGAAGTGAACCACGAAACATATGTAGGAACAGTCCATGAAGCGGGACTTATTGCATCTGTAAATACTGTTCCTTGCTGAGAGAAATCAGCTAAATTAGGTGTAGTATTCTTATGATATCCAGAATCAGTCAAACTTGTATGGTAATACTGCATTGCATCGAAGGCAATAATGATTACATTACAATCAGGACAAACAGGATACGATTGATTCTGATGTATAACAATAGCTAAAAAAATCAAAATTAAAGCTACAATAGGAATTATCCTTCGATCCATTAAATGAATATATAATTTTTGACTTAAAATAATTCTTTCATAACTACGGATAGCCAATAAATGTGGAATTTATCAACTTCAAATCTGTGAACGTTGAATTGAATTTTACTTCATAATTTTGTAAATCAGACTTCAGTTCATTCTCTTGCGTGAGATTTTTGTCAATGAGATTGATTTTTTCTTGTGGATTTTTTTTCAAGTTATAAAGTTCATATGAAACAACTGAGTTGTTAAGACTCTCTATCATTTTCCATTCTGGCGTTCTTACTGCCATCTGAGAAACGAATTCGGAATACAATATTTGATTTGGATCATTTGCATTCGGATTTTCCATTAGGAACTTCAAGCTTCTGCCGTCTATATTTTCAGGTTGAGGAATATTAAGAATAGAGAGAATTGTTGGCATTATATCAACGTTTCCAACTTGATTTTCTATTATTTTCGGTCTTGCACCAGGAACATAAATCAACAAAGGAACGTGAATAGTTTCATCATACAACTTTTCGTGGAGGAAACCACCATGCTCTCCAAATTCCTCTCCATGACCCGCACCAAAAATTACTATTGTATGATTCAAGATTCCCAATTCTTCTAGTGAATTGATTATCCTCCCGAAGAATAAATCTGTCCAATAGATGTTAGCATCATAAAGAACCTCTAGATGCCGAATATCTCTTGGATCTGATTTATTCACTAAATTCCAATATAGAAGTCTCACTTTATCAAAATCAGAGGTTTGCCACGTAAGATTATTTTTTCTCATTAAAGCTTCAAACTCATCAGAATTTCCAACTATTTTACCTGTGTAATTATTATCAAACATCGTATCATAAGGATGGGGAGCGACATAAGGATCAACAACATTGGTAGATTGTATATAGATAAAAAACTTGCTATTTTCGCTAGAATTTATGAAATCAAGAACGTCATCATGGTAAACTACACCTATTCTTTTATAGATGTCAAAACCTCTGCTGAATCCAAACTTCGGATTCATATGAGGATTGCTGGAATGGAAACCAGCTGTCTTATAATCATAGAGTTTCAAAATTTCTGGAAGAGTATAATACTCATTTGAAAGAGAATTGTTCGAATTAACGTCAATTACTTTATGATGGGATGGATACAATCCTGTGAGAATTGTCATATGGCTGGGCAGAGTATTTGGAGCCTGAGCGAAGTCATTTTCAAAAACAAAACCTTTTCTGAAAAAGCTGTCTATATTGGGTGTTGTGTTCCTTTGATAACCATAAATTCCAAGATGATCTGGTCTTATGGCCTCACTTGTGACGATTATGACATTACAATTATTGCAACTTACATTGTCTTGCTGCTGCGAAGGAAACGCAACAACAACTAAAATGATAACTGCTAAAACTAAAATTGGTGGAATATAATATTTTTTCATAAAACTACATTATTTGTTTGAATTTTTCTATACTTGAAATTATTATATTTGAACCCATCGAACAATAAGGAAAATGTTGAAATTCTTATTTTAATCCACGTGACTTTTTTCCAGCCGAAGTCAGACCTTTCAAGACCCTGTGACGATTCGCGGCTGCGGAAATCCATTTCGTGCTGACGTCTTTCTTTACCGCAGGATTGTTTGGATCAACAAGAATCACTTCATAAAACTCATACTGCCCGTCCTCTCCAGCCATGTAGCTGTTCAAAACTTCCATATTCCTAAACTTTCTCCATGCCTTCTCTTCAGCTATCCATTTCAGCGACTTTCCATGAGTGAAATGAGCAAGACCTGCCTTTCGCGGCTTCCTTCCTCTTCTTCCATAAAGCGGCCTGCGCCTACCACCTTTCCTCTGCTTCACTCTCACAACAACAAAACCAGGCTTTGCCTTGTAACCAAGGGCGTGAGCCCTGTCCAATCTAGTCGGCTGATTGACTCGCACGACTGTCTCTGATTTTCTCCATCCAACAATCTTCTGCTTGAGCGTTTCTTTCACAGTCTGATTCGGTTTTTTGTAAGCTTCTCGCAAATAATGATACAAACCTTTTACCATTTTCATCTACTCTTTCTCGATTCTCAATTAACTCCCTTCTCGATTCTCAATTAACTCCCTTCTCGATTCTCAATTAACTCCCTTCTCGATTCTCAATTAACTCCCTTCTCGATTCTCAATTAACTCCCTTCTCGATTCTCAATTAACTCCCTTCTCGATTTCAATTCATTCTTTCGAATTAACTGTTCATTAAGATTTATATGTGTTTTCTTAAATAATTTTCAGAAGGTTGTGTCAAATGTCTGCAGCAAAGCTTGTTCTCGGCGTGATATTGATAATTATTGCTCTTTACGTCATTTGGAAATACACACTTCATGAGACATGGATCGTCATTCAAGGCATAATTCCACCAATTGTTCTCATTCTAGGAATTTTTATAGTATGGCTTGAAATGGATGAAATGAAAACACAGAAAGAATTATCTAAAGGCAAGAAGAAATGAAATCTTTAATTCTTCTTTAATTCTTCTTTAATTCTTCTTTAATTCTTCTTAAATTCTTCTTAAATTCTTCTTTAATTCTTCTTAAATTCTTCTTAAATTCTTCTTAAATTCTTCTTAAATTCTTCTTAAATTCTATAACTAAGGAGTATTTTAATTCTTTATCAATATTGATATTTAGAGCTAGATAGTGAGAATTGATAAAATGATGATAAAATGGGAGTAAATTTTTCTGCGATTGTTACTGACATAAAGAAGGAAATTCGGCTTGAGGATTTGAAAGAGCGTAAGGTCGCTATAGATGCATTCAACACAATTTTTCAATTCCTTTCAATCATTCGTGACAGAATGACAGGAGAGCCGTTGAGAGATTCGAAAGGCCATGTGACGTCGCATCTGTCTGGACTTCTTTATAGAACGACAAATTGGATAGAAGCAGGAATTAAGCCTGTTTTTGTTTTTGATGGTGAGCCTCCTAAGTTCAAACACTTGACAATACAAGAAAGAGAAATGATAAGAGCTGAAGCAAGAAAGAAGTGGGAGGAAGCAAAAAAGAAGGGAGAGGCAGCAATGAAATACGCGCAGGCAGCATCGCAACTGACAGATGAGATGATTGAAGATGCAAAGACGCTGCTGGAATATATGGGAATACCAACTTTGCAGGCTCCAAACGAGGGGGAGGCGCAGTGCGCGTTCATGACTCGTGAAAGTGATGTGTGGGCGACTGGAAGTCAGGACTACGATAGTCTGATGTTCGGTTCTCCTCGTCTTGTGAAAAATTTATCTATAACAGGAAAGAGAAAAGTTTCAGGTAAGGAAGCTTACATAGATGTTAATCCAGAAATAATTGAGTTGAAAGATGTGTTGAAAGGTTTGGGAATAAACCAGACTCAGCTAATAATAATGGGTTTGCTGATTGGAACTGATTATAATGATGGGGTTGAAGGATACGGACCGAAGAAGTCGTTAGAGCTCGTGAAGAAAGAAAAAACTCTTGAGAAAGTTTTGAAAAACGTGACGTGGATAGATCATATGCCTGCTGAAGAGCTGCTTGAATTTTTCCTCAATCCACCGACAACTAAGAAGTACAAGCTTGAGTGGAAGAAGCCAGACGAAAAGAAGCTACGGAAGTTTATGGTTGATGAACATGACTTCTCGCAAGAGAGAGTTGAGAAAGTTATTGAACGTCTGACAGCGGGAAGAGAGGCAGCAAAACAGTCCAGTTTAAAAGGTTTTATTAAAAAATAATAACTAACAATTCACAAATGATGTTTATGGAAGCAGACAAAATTTTCGATGTGGCAAGAAGAAGAGGATTTTTCTTTGCAAGCAGCGAGATTTACGGAGGTTTTTCTGGCTTTTACGACTACGGAAGCACTGGAACGCTGCTAAAGCGCAACATCGAGAAAGAATGGAAGAGATTTTTCTTAGGTTTGTCGAACAATTTTTTCGAGATAGAGACAAGCAGCATAATGCCGGAAAAAGTTTTTCAGGCAAGCGGACATTTGACAAGCTTTGTTGATCCTGTGGCAAAATGCAAGAAGTGTGGAAATTTCCATCGAGCCGATCATATAGTAGAAGAATTTTTAAAGGAAAGTTTTGAAGGAATGACTGCTGACGAACTTACGAAGCTAATAAAGAAGCATAAGATAAAATGTTCGAAATGCGGAGGGGAATTAGGAGATGTGAAAGTCCTGAACATGATGTTTCCGATTTCTCTCGGCGCTGGAGAAGATACAAAAGGTTATTTGCGACCAGAGACTGCTCAAGGAGCTTATGTTTCATTCTTGCGTCAGTTCAACGTGCTGAGAAACCAGCTTCCAATCGGACTTGCAATTGTTGATAAAGCATTTCGTAATGAAATTGCTCCTCGCCAGCTTCTAATTCGCCAACGGGAATTCACTCAAGCTGAGCTGCAGATTTTTTTTGACCCGAAAAAGATTGATGAGCATGAGAAATGGAATGAAGTGAAAGATTACGAGCTACAAATTCAGCCTGTTGAATCAAAAGAAAAAGAATTTGCGAAGATGAGTTGTGAAGATGTCAGCAAGAAATTGAAGATATCGAAGTTTTACGTTTACTACATAGCAAAAGTTCAGCAATTTTTCTTAGATGTTTTGCAAATTCCGCAGGCAAAATTCAGACTGAAAGAATTGTCAGAGGAAGAGAGAGCTTTTTACAACAAGATTCATTACGATTGCCAGATAAATTTAGAAAGTTTGGGTGGATTCAAAGAAATCGGTGGAGTGCATTACAGAACTGACCATGATTTAAGTGGTCATCAGAAAGTTTCCAAAGAAAATCAAGAAATATTTTTCGATGGTCGCAGATTCATTCCACATGTTCTCGAGCTCTCTTTTGGTATTGACAGAATTTTTTACTCGATTCTTGAGCTGTTTTACAAAGAAGACAAGAAGCGAGGTTGGGATTGGTTCGATTTTCCAGCTTGTATCGCTCCTTTCCAGCTTGCAATTTTTCCGCTCGTCAATAAAGATAAAATTCCTGAGCTAGCAGAAGAAATTTACAACAAAGTGAAAATGAGTTTCAATGTTTTTTATGACGATGGTGGGAGCATAGGCAAGCGTTACGCTCGTGCGGATGAAATTGGAGTTTTGGGGACTTTAACAGTGGATTACCAAACATTAGAAGATGACACATTAACTTTGAGGGATAGAAATACCATGCAACAAATTCGTATAAAAATAAAAGATCTTGTGGCTGTTCTATGGAAATTTTTTGAAGGTGAAAAATTAGAAAAACTTGGTAAAATAATTAAATAATTCCTATTATTTTTCTGTCAGTTTCTTCTATATTTCTATTAATTTCTGAAGAATCTATACCAAGTATATCACAAGTTTTTTTAACTATAGGTAAAGGAATTCTGTTTTTTCTGACTTTCCATGCAGATATAGTACTATGGTCGATATCTACATACATTCCAAATTTCTGATATTCAATAAACCTTTCTTTAATGAGATTAAAAATCTTATTATGGAATTCTGTTTTTAGGTATATAGTAGTTGTAGGACTAACAAATTCAAAATTGAAATTGGTAAGGTTAGAAGAAATCCTTATTTTTCCATTGTTCTTTAAGACATTCAGATAATGAACTATACTAGAATGATTACAACTAAAACATTTTGTTAGGAAATTTACATCACAAGTTTTGACTTGATTCAAGATTCGTATTAATGCACTAAAAGTTATTTTATTTTGGGCAAATTTTTTATACCTAGATTCAAAATCGCTTTCTTCTACTTCTGTATAACTTTCTTTAAATCTTAGCCATTTAACAGTGTTTTTCTCAAATAATTCATTAAGTTTTAGAGAATCATTATTTTTATAAGTGGTAATGCCATAAGTTTCTTTAGTAACTCTAGTTCCAAATTTTACATTAGATTTTGTTAAAATATTGCTTATTGAATTAAAAAGATTTTTACTTTTTGCCTCAAAACTTATATTTCCTGCTATTGTGGATGATCCATCAAAAGTTAAAACTCCTAGTGCAAAAGCATGTCTAAATTTTATATTTGAGTTTTTAATAATTCCTGGCTCAAAGGCTATATCGACCTTAGAGCCGGGCCTGATATTAAAATAACTTATTAGATATCTTGCTAATATTTTGTTCGAGAAAATACATCGCCAAGCGTTATCTTTTTTATAGAAATTATTTGGCGAAATATTAAACATATTTTTTATCCATGAAATAAAAGCCTCTACACTATCTTTATGTTCATCAGTAAGCTCAATATTATAATGAGTTTGAATATTAAATTTTTTTTCTTTGAAATAACAAATAAGTTCTTCAATTTTTTGAAAATTTTGATAATTAGTCATCATACTAATGTAGAATTCTTTTCTTGATTTGGAATAACCGATTGAATATTTAATTTTTCTTTTTCTTAATTTAGCCTGAATGAAATTCAGTTGTTCGTTACTTTTTGAAGAGACAATTACTTGATTGCTTAAGCTTCCATCAGCCATAAATGCACCGATTATTTTACAAAGATCTACAGAAAGCCTTTTAGGAGCTTTAATTGGCTTTGAACTTGCTGAATTAACTTTCAAATATTCCATGTTCCGACGGATTTCATTAAGAATTCTTTTGCCATCTTTTGTCAGATTAGCTAATTCAAGTAGAACAGGAATAGGATAAAATTTTGTTTTGCCTTGCAATAATCTCTTAATAACAACAAAATGACAGCTTAACTTATCTGCAATTACATGAGATAAACTTTCCCTTGTAATGTTTTTTTCATTCAATATAGCCTGCTCTAAATCATAAACCAGTTCATTTATCTTATTTCCACCTAAACAAACCCAAGATCTTGGATGTATGTCAGTCAATCTATGTAATAACAATAGATTAAAATATTTACTCATTATATCTAATAGAGCTTGAGAGGCTATAAAGTTATCTGTATGAAATGTTGATTAACGGCGAAGCTGAGTTTAAAGATTTAGGAAAAATGGTTTGAAAAAATCGAAATAATTATTTTTTACCATTTAGCTTTTGGCTGTTCGGCTGGTTGACCTCTGTAAATGCGAGCATATTGAGGAGTAATAATCAAGAAGTCTTCGTCAACTCCCACCATGTCTCCATTCATTGCATTCGCAGTCTTCTTTATCTTTTCAACAGCCCTCTTCAGCTCGTTAATGTTTTTCTCTCTCAGTTCTCTAATACGCAAAAAGATTACGTGACCTTCGCGAAGATGCTGCAAGACTCTTTCCGCATCTGCAAAACTAGTCATAGTATCAATCTTGACGTTGACTTGGTTCTTTTCTTCTTCAGGACTGACTTCAACGAACTCTTCGCCTTGCTCTTCTTCTCCCTTGCCCATGATTTTATCAAGAAGTCCCATAAAATCTTTCCTACTCTTACCTACTATTAATTTAGTTGTAAAATTTAAATACTTGCTTATAATTTGAATGTCACAGTTTTTTGATTAGTAAATCCCATGTGTGAGCATTGGTATAAAGTCCATGAGCCCGTTTCATAATTCTCTGCTTCAAAGTTAATGGAAGATTCATATAGAAGGGGAAAGGACTAAAAACACTATAAGCATCGACAATTTGCAATCCATATTTTGTGAAGTTTCTCTTTAATTCGTCTAAAGGGTAAAAATACATTTTTATTTTTCCAACAAGAATTCTTTGGAAAAATGGATTTTTATAAAAATAATTAGCGAAGGATTCTGAATTTTTGAAATTGATAAACAATAAGCCATTTTTCTTTGTGACTCTAGAAATTTCTTTGATAATTTTATCAAGATCTTGAAAATGTGGGGTATTTAATAAAAAAACTTTATCAAAATAGTTATTTGAAAATGGTAGTTTTTTCACATCAGCTTTGCGTAAAATGCACTTTTTTGAAAGTTTAAACCTCTCAAGTCTATTCTTAAGTAATTTAATTGCAGTTGGTGATATATCGACACTTGTTACCCTCAAATTTCTTTTGGCAGCAGGAATAGTGATTCGTCCGAAAGATCCACAACAGGCATCCAGAATTTTATCATTTTTTTTAGGATGTAGTAGGCTAATTATTCTTTCCCCATCTTTCCAGATTTTATCTTCGTCTACTTCTTTGCCAAAAATACCAAAAATATAATATGAAAAACCTAAAGAAAAAGACTCATTTTTTTTGTAGAAATGTTCCCAGACGTTTTCGTTGGTCATTTTCATAATCAGAGTTCTCTTCTTTTCTGCTCAAGCATGCTCACCGCATTCCAAATCTGAGTTCGTGTGTACATCGGCATGTTAGGATCGTTTGTTATCTCGTCAAGAATGCTGATTGCTGTGCTGATTTTAACTTCTGCCGAGTCATTCCCAGAGAGGATTGCCTTCGAATCTTCCGCAGCTTTCCGAATGTTCTTCGGAACTGTTCTGTCGTTCATAATTTGGTCTAACAAAACAATTATTTCGTCGTAAGTTTGTTGCTGTTTCTCTGCCATGTTTATCACCCTCGGATCGATTGCAATTACTTTCTCCATATTTTCCATATCATCTATATTTTCAACATTTTCCGCAAAATTGTCCATAACTACTTCATCATCTCTTTTAATTTTTCTTGGATTTCTTTCATCTTATTATTTATTCTCTCTTCACTCTTTTCCAAACTTTTTGTTCTTAGCTCAATGTTTTCTTTCATCTCTTCCAGATCTTTCTTCAGCTCTTCCACAGGCTTGTTTATCATTATCTGCCCTGTTATTTTGTAAGCGCTTTTCTGCTGTGTTTTTCCCAATTCTTCTAACGCTTTCTCAACTTCAATCGACTGCAGTTTCAAACTCTCTTTCTGAATTATCACTGACTGCATTTGCTGCTGGTATGTCTGGAACTGCGTGACTAGCTGATTCGGATCTTCTGGATTTTCTTTTCCCGCTTCTTGTTCTTTTACCATAAAAATCACTTGATTAACTTGACTAAACAGCTCTAACTCTTCTCAAAACGTCCGGACGTTCTTTAACAAAAATTCTGTGTCCGCAGTATGGACATCGAATCTTGTCTTCAAGTTTTGCAATAGTTTTCTTGCAATTCACGCATTTGTACATTTTTCAATCACCGACACCAATTAAAATTTATTTTTTCTGAGATAAAGCTTCGGCGTATGGATAGTATGCAAGTCCTGCAAATTTGTAACCGCATTTCTTGCACTTCCAAATTCCTTTTGCAACACGCTTGACGTATGACATCTTGCAGTTCGGACAAACATGACGCTGTTTTTGGATTTTTTCAATATCAGCAACAATCTGTCTGTCTTTCTTCCCGTAACGAACTCCGAATCTTCCTGCAGTTCCAATTTTTTTCGTATGCGCCATTTTCATCACATTTATTATCACATTTACTTAATGATGTTGAATCCTTTCTTTGCTGAAGCTATTCCTTCCAAGATAATTTTCAACTGTTCTTCATCCAAAGCTCGAGTTATTTTTCCTGCTTGATACAACTGAATGAGATAAATCTCTATTTGTGCTGCAAGCTCTGGCTTCACAAGTTTTATTCTTCCGAGTCGTTCGATCGCTCCTTTCGAAAGAATCTGGCTGATTATTTTCTTCTTTAGCTCTTCCGCCTGCCTCATTTCATCTGAAGTCATCTGCTCGTTTTCGTTTCCTTCTGCCATATTTTCAACTTACCCTTTTTCACTTTCCTTTTTCACTTCTCTCTTCCACTTCACTTTTAGCTTTTCTTAATTTCTTTAGCAACAGAATTCACAAATTTCTGCCCTGCTGGTGTGAGCCTCCTTCCTTTCTTATCTTTGGTCACAAGTCCTGCTGCTTCAAGCTGCTGGAGAATCTTTCTTAGCATGTTTCCTGCTGCGCGACGTGATCTAGCCGGCTTGTAACCGCGTCGTCTTTTTCCTCCGAAATAAGTACGAAGTCTCGAGACTCCAACTGGTCCGTCAAGATAAATGCGACGAAGGACTGCTGCAGCTCTTGTATGCCAGAAATCTGGTTGCTGAGGAGGTCTTTCACGATGAGACCCAGTTTTAGCAAAAGAAGCCCATGCCGGAGGCTTTATTTGTGAGACTGACTTGAGCTTTTCTTTCATTAGAAAAACAAGTCTTCCTCCCTCAACTTCTCTTACCGACATCATAACCATCCCTTAATTGCACCTTAGCCTCACTTACCTCACTTATAATATAATGCAATTCTTATAAAACTTTGCTTTGATCCTTTGATCGAATAAAGATGAATAAAGATTAAAAAATATTAACCTAATAATTAACCTGAAGTAAGGAGAATATAGCCTGTTGCAGTTATCATTATGATGAATCCTGAAATTATTAGTAATATGAATATCATTACTTCTGTCGGTCCTGTCAATTTGTCGCATATCTGTGTCCTTTCTTCAGGAATCTTGCACTTCTCGCTCAGCTTGCTCATCGTGTCGAAGATGTAAAACAGCATGAAGACTGATACGAAGACTACGGCCAAACCAATAATGACTTTTGAAGCGCCGAGCATTAACTAAACCTCATTGACACCATTGAACTTTTGAACCTCATTGAACCTTATTTTTTGTAAGGTGTCCTATAAATTGTATTGCAGTTTTTGCATTTAATAATTAGGAGCTTTCTTTTGCTGTCGAGACGAACAGAAGAAGTTGATCCGGGAAGAAGAAGCGCATTGCAGTTTTTGCAGAACTTCCTTTTTTGTTCCTTTTTCATGCGCGCGTTGTAACGGAGACTGATTTTTCTCGCAAGCTCAACATAACGTCGCGCTCTTTCAGGCTTTTTGCGAAACTCTTTCTCTGCTAGATCAAGAAGTATGTCAATCCTTTCTCTGGCAATTTCCTGCTGCCAGTCAGGCTTTTTGATTCTCTTCCTTACTTTAGCCATAAAAATAATTTCTCATGTAAGAAGAAAACTGTGGGGTCGCTGGGATTTGAACCCAGGTTTCTTGCTTGTTTTTTTACAAGTCTCAAGCGCCCAAGGCTCGAAGCCTTTTGGCATTTTTTCAATTAGACCAAACTAGGAGCAAAAGCTCTAGCTAGCCGACGACCCCTTAATCAAATCAAAAACCTAAAACAAAATTGAGTCTGCTAGTTATTTAAAGCTAAATAGTTTAAAGAAAAATTCATTATATGCGAAATTATGAAATGGAATTTTGGGATTTTTCCTATAAGAAAAATGAACAATTAACACTTAATGGACGAAGATTATTCAGAAAGGATAAAGAGGAAAATTATGAGTGGAAAACAGGGGAAAGAGTTCTCAACCAGCTTAATGTCAAAAAAAGTGATAAAATTTTAGACGTAGGTTGTGGATCCTTTGGAAAGATTGTTATACCTGCCTCCAGAATAGGTATAAAAGTAACTGCTGTTGACATATCACCTACAGCAATTAAATTGTTAAAAAACGCATCGATAGGCTTGGTTTAAGTAACAGATGTAAGCTTTTGGCAGCGGACTCAAATTCTCTACCTTTTCGAGATAAAAGCTTTGATAAAGTTATATGCCTTGACACAATTCTTAATGTCTCTTCCCTAGAAAATTCCATTAAAGAACTAAGCAGAGTGACAAAGAAAGATGGAATAATATATAAGCTGTTTCAAAAACAGTCAGTCAATGTCTAACCTTTTTTACATTTTGATGAAAAAGTTTGTTATTCGAAGGATGCATATTTATTTTCACTCTTTTTATGAAATAAAAAAAATTGTCGAGAAGAATAATTTAAAAATATTGAAAATAGACAGTTTTGTCGGCTTCTTTCCGTTCTATATGAACTTTAACTACCCAGAAAGTTTCGAAAGAAAGATTGTACGGAGAAAAATTAGAAGATTCGTACCTAGCGCGCATACCTGGGATTTTACACTTAAAAAAATTGAAACTATAAGTTATTTAAAGAAATCGACTTGAGAAAAATGGGGAAGCTGGGATTTGAACCCAGGTGTTATCCACCCCAAGGATAAATCCTTTTGGCATTTCTAAATTAGACCAAGCTAGATGACTTCCCCATGAACGGAAGGCTTATCGATTTATACAGTTCAAAAAATTTATTCAAATCTTCAGTTCGTACGATTTTTTTATTATTGGTATATTCTAAAAATTTTATTATGTTTTTAATATTCGAAGTTCCTATTATTGTTAGAAATTTCTTTATTTTCCACAACGAAGATATGTTAATATTATTCTTAATCATTGATACTGGAATTTCTAATTCATTTAGACTGTTATAAATTTGCTTTCTCATTTTTGGTGAATAACAGCTAAAATTCATTATGCATCTTCTTGAAGAAAAATATAGCGACCCGTCAGTGTCAAACAGACCTCTTAATGTAGAATATAGCAATTTTTTATCTTGAATTATCCACCTAGGAATTGATTTTGATTTTTGACCAATTGGCAACTTAAGTTCTTTTAGAAAATTAAACAAATTTTTTGAATTGATTCTCAATTTTATTAATTTTTTTCCCTTTACAAATATTCTTTTAGGATTTATACCAAATAAATTAAAAATTAGATTGCTTACATAATTAACATATAACCTATCAGAGTCTTTATTCAAAGAAATTTCAATACAATAGTTTGTCTTGCATATGCTTCCATCACCAAGTAATATGCCTACAAACTCAGCCAAGTTTTCTGAAACTTCAGGTATCATGATCTTAATTTTCGAAATATTTGGTTTCTTTTTTCGTCCGCCTATTTGACCTCCCTTTATTCTTCCCCAATTTCTATCTTTTATCTCGAGAATGAATTTTGTGCACCACTGAGGATCAATTCTTCCCAATTTGCATATTTTTAGAAAATTATTATAAGAAATTGAGTATTTTTCATTTCTTAAATCATTTCTTAATGAAATTTCGGAAATTCCGAGTTCTTTGCTTATGTCCTTCCAAGTTAAATTAGAATTTTCTTTTGCTCTTTCTATTATTTCTTTTTGCTTATTTTTTACAAAGATTATGCGATCATTTATGTCCTTAATTTCAAGTTTCATAATTTAACATATATTTCACTTTATATAAGCGTAATGCAGTTTAGATTAAGAACTTTTTTGAAAAATTCATCCGATGGATTCTTTAGTACAATCGAAAGAATATTTGTTAAGCAAAAACAAAAATAAGTTATATGACTCATATGGCTCCTTATGAAGTTATTACTCAAGAAGAAAAAAAGAAGCAAGAATCGATAGAAGAAAATCAACCTTTCGCAACAGTAGTTGGACGATTGAAAGAAGATCAGCTTATTTTCGGAACTCGCGGCGTGGGTTACATTGGAAAGCATATCGTAGGAACTGGAGAAGATGCTCATACGACAACAAAAGTTTTGCTCGATTTGTTGAGACCACACATAATTCTCATTTCGGGAAAAAGGGGAACTGGAAAATCTTATGCAGCAGGAGTAATTGCAGAAGAGCTTGCATCACTTCCACAAGAGTTTCGCCAGAACGTTGCAGTAGTTATGGTTGACACCATGGGAATTTTTTGGAGTATGAAGCTTCCGAATGAAAAGGAAAGCGAGCTGCTTCGCGCATGGAATATAAAGGCTCATGGGTTTGACAACATCCGCGTCTTCGTTCCATTCGAGCAACAAGAAGAATTTCTAAACGCAGGAATTCCGATAGATGCAGGAATTTCCATTCTTCCTTACGAATTCTCTGCTGAGGAATGGAGCCTTGCTTTCAATTTGAAGAGGACAGATCCGATTGCAATAAGTCTTGAGAAAAATATTAACGAGTTGATTGAAGGCGGAGGTAAGTTCAATGTTGAAGATATTATTACAAAGATAAGAGATGATAATGAAACTTCGAAAGATGTTAAAGACGCCCTTGAGAATATGCTTACGGTCGCCGGTCAGTGGGGAGTTTTTGGCGAACAGGGAATAAATATAGATGATATTGTTGTTCCTGGACAGATCTCCGTTGTTGACGTCTCGAGGCTTCGAGCGACGGAGGCGTGGAGCGTTCGCAATTTCCTTGTTGCAATTCTCACACGAAAAATTTACCAATATAGAGTTCTGGCGAGGAAGGAAGAGGAAGTCGCGAAAATTGAAGGAATAAGGTCAACTGGCAAAAAGTATCCAGTAGTTTGGTTGATTATCGACGAGGCCCACAACTTCGTTCCTTCTGATATAGAGACAGTTTCTTCTGAACCAATTCTCACAATCGCGAAGCAAGGACGAGAACCAGGAGTTAGCATGATTGTTATAACGCAGATGCCGAACAAGATTCACCAGGAAGTTCTCAGCCAGACTGATCTAGTTATTTCCCATCGCCTTACTTCGAGAGATGACATAGAGGCTTTGCATGCAGTGATGCAGACCTACTTGTTCGAGGATATGTGGAAGTACATCAATTCTCTTCCACGCTGGCCAGGGGCTGCAATAATTCTTGACGATAATTTGGAGAAAATATTTTCTGTCAACATAAGACCGCGTTTGTCGTGGCACGGAGGAGGTACTGCATCAATTGTTTGATTCACTTGTAAGTTTATACTCAAATTTATTTTTTCCAGGAATTCTATATCTCTTAATTCTATTTGCATTAATTAACTGTCGCAAAATTTGTCCTGTAGTATTATGAGAGATATTTAATTTCATAGCAAGTTCTATACTTGCGTAAGGTTTTATTTTTAATAAGTCCATAATTTTTCTTCTACTTTCACCGGGCTTCATTCTCTTTATAGTCGCATGTCTTTTTATTTGAAAATTCATTATTTTTTGTTTTTCTGGATGAAAGAATTTTATATTTTTCCCAAAATTAAGAAAGTTCTCGTTACTAAATTCCAATACAAATAAATTATTTTTTCGTTTTTTTACATTCAAAACATTCTTTTTATTAAACCCGACTGAAATCATGATTATTCTTAAGTCTTTCAACTGCTTTTTATTACCTGATGAAATAACAATACTATTATCTCTTAAAGTTCCTTCGTCATCACAAAATGATCTTATTATTTCAAATTTAAGTCTGTGAGTAAGTTCGAAAAATCTTTTAGGCAATCCTCCTCTACTTGCTGAAATTTCGCAACCATAAACATATTCCAATAAATATTTGATAACAAATGGAACAATAACTTTGTAATAGGTTCCATAATCTCTTTTATCGTAAGGTACCTTACCAAAAACCTCTAAATCTTTAACAAAATTATCAATTAATTTCAGAGATGTATTTGTATATGCTGGATTTGCATAAAAATTACCGCCAGTTTTTCGATTATATTTACCACCCCCAAATCCGTCGCCAATTAAGTGTGAATATATTCTTACTAATCTTTCATCTTCCATCAAAGGTATGCTTGGATTTAGAATAGGATTAGACGCACTGTCGCTTTTTATTCCTATTATGTGCTTTTCTATTTCTTCCAATGAAAATTCTTCGTAATCTTTATCAAATAAACAACCACTGGTCATAGACCAGTGGTATTAGTAACCTTGGTTTCTGACGTAGGCTGAGATTTGTTCCGGGTCTTGGCCGATTGAGTCGAAGTAGACTGTCGGACTCCAGAGTCCAGATCCC
>Ga0315280_10000867_pt1 | contig 54554 bp, 55 predicted proteins | sample YL17G06_40_MG_FD_203697 | JGI IMG/M metagenome (GOLD analysis project Ga0315280, IMG submission 203697) | Sediment microbial communities from Yellowstone Lake, YNP, Wyoming, USA - YL17G06_40 | ecosystem: Environmental > Aquatic > Freshwater > Lake > Sediment | place: USA: Wyoming | collected... | reverse complement strand
TAGATGTGCAATCTGTGGTGTAGTCTTCCATCAGGAGGAGCACTACCTCGAACACTATCAGCGGGAGCACTCTGAGCTAGGTGTAAACTCTCTCTTTCCGTTAGAAGATGCTTGGCTGTTCAGGATTGTCTCCCCCCAGGAGAAGAAGGGTTCAGCCGACGGAGCTCTGCTCCTAAAACAAAAGGTATTTTAGCGTCCAGTATTTCTTTTGGCTCTCGCGAGGATGGCCATATGGGAAGGGTCTTCCCTTTGAAGAGAAGAGAAATCGTATTTTGCGCCGCAATCTTGATGCTCCTATCGCTTGCAGGCTCTTTCGCATACCTTTATGCGGAATCACGTTCGCAGTTGGCAAGTTTGCAAAGTGAGGCTAAGACATGGCCTCTCAAATACCCGGTCAGCAATGAGACATCGCTTACACCTACTCAACTATTCAAAATATACGAACGATCTGTCGTGTCAATAACCCTTAAAAAACAGTCGGATAGAGGCCTAGTGCCATACGGCTTAGGTTCCGGTTTCGTCTACGATAACTCGGGCAACATAGTAACTAACAATCATGTGGTGGAGGGAGCGGATGCTATACAGGTGACATTCAACGATGGAACTGTGGCTAAGGCTAAACTTGTTGGAAGGGATCCCTATAGCGACCTCGCAGTTATTCGTGTCAATGTTCCTGCTGAGCAGTTGGAGCCAGTTCTATTCGCAAACTCCTCAAATATAGTCGTTGGAGAGCCAGTTGTAGCTATTGGGAATCCTTTCGGGCTCGGCAATTCCATGAGCGCTGGAATAGTAAGCCAACTTGGCAGAGAAATATCAACTGCGTACAGGTATTCGATTGTGGACGTAATTCAAGTTGACGCAGCAATCAATCCTGGCAATTCAGGAGGCCCCCTCATTAACGGCCAAGGCAGGGTAATCGGAGTGAACACTGCCATAGCTACGGAGACAGGAAGCTTCTCAGGCATTGGACTCGCAGTACCATCAAACACGGTGAAGCGGGTTGTGCCATCGCTAATACAAACAGGTAAATATCTTCATCCATGGATAGGAATATCAGGAGTTTACGTCAGCCCCGAAATCGCTGAAGAGATGAAACTTGAAAGCGCTAAGGGTTTCCTCGTGACCTCCGTTGTTAAGGGAAGCCCAGCTGAGAAAGCAGGCATTCGAGCAGGAAGCGGGAAGACAATAATAGTTGACGGGCAGGAAATCACGCCAGGAGGAGACGTCATAGTGAAAATAGACAGTTGGGAAGTTAGAGTAATTACAGGCATCTTAGTTTACTTGGAGAGATACAAATCCGTTGGTGACTTCGTCACACTCACCGTGCTTAGGAACAATCAACCAATAGAAGTTAACCTGCAATTAGGCGAGAGACCTGCACCCTAGAACTAGCTGCTTATTTCTTGTTGTGTAATATGTTTTTTATTACGCACCTGCGGTCTCTGGCTTTTTTAAGCACGCACGAAATTTTATTTTTATTTAACAGAACTCAACAGAGCTACATATATCTACATCACCTCAAGTTCTCATATATGCGTTTGACGCTATAGTGTTGGTTGGCCTTGCATCCGTTCCTCGAATGGTTCAATACGGCTGTCGCTGGTTATGGGTATCTAGGGATATTCATCGTCATGGTTGTCTTCAACTTGGTGCCCTTTTTCATGCCTCCTAACTGGTTTATCGCAGCGTTCATCGGGTCGGCGTTCCAACAATTCAACCCTGTTGTGGTAGGTCTCTCGACAGGTCTGGGGACATCTGTAGGGCGTATGGGGGTTTACCTACTCGGTCGCGGAGGTTCGAGGTTGCTGAGTGAAGGACATAGGGAGAGGCTGATGAGGGTTGGGAGGATTTTGGGGAAGAACGGGGCCGTGGCAGCTTTCATCTTCGCGGCTACTCCTCTCCCGGACGACGCCTTGATCTTAAGCATGGGGATGATGAAGTATTCCTTCAGAAATCTCTTCGTGGGATACGTCCTTGGGAAGGTCATATCCCACGTAGTAGCAATATACGTGTTCAAGGTTTCAGGTCACTCTCTCGGGCTCATCCTCAGAAGCGAGTTCTACGGCACAGTAGCTATATCCATACTTTCAATACTTCTCGTTGTGGCTGCGGTATTGATTGATTGGGAGAAGCTTCTTTCAGGGAGAATGCCTGACCGTTTCAAGCTTCCTTAATCTCTCTCCTCACCCTAGATTTTCTGATACATTCATTTCCTCTTCCTCAAACACACAAAAATAGATAGCTCAAATCTTAGTTGACGCACCAATTATAGGTACACACAAAAAATACGAAACCAAACCTGACCTAAACCATAACAGAAACCTGACGCGTAAACCCGAAAACATGACTAGAATCGAGTTTTTTTCTTTTTCCCTAATTTGTATCGAATAATACCCGGAATAATAGTTGCAAGCAAACGTGGGCTCTCCCAAAACGAGATTTGCCCAAGCATCCCAGATATCCATTTTCGTAGTGTGATAAGCTGCCCCTTTGCAAGGAAGGGATTATCCTTCTCCAGCATTTCCCGTATTCGTGCTCGGCTCTCGCCAATTTCTATGACTGATATTTCATCTATGCTGGAGAGTATAAGCCGTCTCCGCATAATTTCAAGAAAATATTCAACTGCAGATGGTTGGTAGCCCATCATTTCCGCAGCCACAGCATCTGCCACTCCGATGTTGCTGGAAATGACCAGCGAATCCCATTCCAATGGGTGCACCTTTATTTGTCCTGTCAAGCTACCTGCATAACGACCACCGTTAATTCCAATGCATGGAACCCCAGCTAACTGAATTCTCTCTAAGCCGTCTACAATGTAATCCTTGAGGCCTAGCCCGATGTCTGTGAATGCCATATGCAGTAAATTCTTCCTCCTAAACAAGGTAGAACCCATGATTAGCGCTTTCCCACTCAGGGAGAATGGAAGCCCTTTGAACCCAGGAACCTTCTCAGAAAACGGAGCTTTCGGATTCCCAACACTGATGATCAAATTCTCCTTATCAAACAGAAATGCAGGAAGGCTCAATGGTGGATAATCAAATTCATATTTTAGCGGAATCATGCTTTCAGGATGTGTGTTTGCATAGATTTGAAGGTCTAGAAGCTGGATGTAGTTATGCTTCTCAGCTAGCTTAACATAGCCTAGCCTTTCAAAAAGCTTCTCCACGTTTTTATGAGCTGTTGCTGGAGCTTCGTAAAAGATTACCTGCCTGTCAAGACAATTTAGGGCTATTGCTTCAGCCAACTCAACGTCTAAGTAGGTTCCTTGAACTGGTCTGCCTTCCCGAAAATAAGTGGCCGCTAATGGAACGTGAACATATACTCTCTGAGCATTCTTGACAAGTGAGGTTGCACCTGTATGCTCAAATGCTTTCTTAATACAGTCATAGATGACCTGGCCCTTGATATCGACAATTGCAGCATATTGGTGAAGATTCTTGCTTGACATCGCTATTAATGCTACTTACAGTTTTTGGAAAATATAAAATGTGTGTTATACCTTGGTGCGGGCGTCGTAATTTGAACTATGAATTTGTGTGTGTGCGCACCAATATGGGATGTGTGTGGCTAGTTTGGTGGGCCCGGAGCGATTTGAACGCTCGACCACTCCCCAGATGGAGCTTTTTTCCATCTTACAGGTTATGAGCCTGTCGCTCTAGCCTAGCTGAGCTACGGGCCCATGCTTCAACATCCTAATCCAACGCTTCAAGCTATTTTAAGTATATTGTGGTTTTACCTAAATAAAATCCAAACCTACCGACTATTATGTGACTGTTGCGGGAAAATCCTTCTTCATACTTGGAAGCAGGAAACTCATGATGGCGCCGAGAAGTGGGAAGATTATGATAAGGTTAAACGTTGAGAAAAGTCCGACAGCATCTGCAATCGCCCCGTAGAGAGAAACAGCCAGTCCTCCAACTCCCATTGAGAACCCCAACATGAGCCCAGATACCATTCCAGGATTTTGAGGAGCTAACTCAGACGACATAACCATAATAGCTGTCCAGCTTGCGTAAAGAGCGAAACCGGACAACGCTAGGAATGTCACTGAAACCACCCCGTTGCTATGGAGGAAAAGATACAATAGAACAGTACTCGCTAGAAGAGAGATAACAACTACAGGCTTTCTACCAAACCTGTCCGATAGAGAGCCTCCCACTATCTAGCCGACAACGCCTACACCTAGCCAAAGGGAAGTTAAGGATGTGGCGAAGAGCAGAGGTTTACCAGTACTCACGAAGTAAGCTGGGAGGAACGCAATTACTCCAAGTACACTTAGCGCACGCAGACCAGCTACAGTCGTCAGAAGCGTCAAACCCTTCTTGTCAATAGCTCCACTGATTTCGGCTGGCTTTCTCTCAACTTGAGTGGTAGGAACCAGTTTGAGAAGTATTGCAGCTACAACCAGCCCAAGTGGAAGCAGCAGCGGAGTGCCTTTTAGCCCGTACGTTGAAGCTATGACGCCGGCTGCGAGAGGCCCAATGAAGAAACCAATGTTGCCGCCGGCAACGAAGAAACCCATTGCTCCTCCTTTTCTGGCTGTTCTCGAAGTCACGACAGCCGTGAAGGCAGGAGGATGAAAGGCTGCTGCGCCCAATCCGCTTATCGCGACCAACAATGCAAGAACCGCATAGCTGTTGGTTAAGCCAAACAGGCTAATGCCAATGCAGCTTAAAGCTATCCCAATAGGCATCATCGACCTTTTAGGCCACCTGTCATAGAGGTATCCAATCAGAGGCTGAAGGATGGAGGACGTTATACTGTAGATTGTTATTAGAGCTCCAGCCAGCAGGTAAGACAACATGTAAACAGACATCAGCAGGGGCAAAAATGACGGTAGAACGTTTCCATAGACATCGTTGGTCAAATGTGCAAAGAACAAGACATTGATTCTTGAACTTGTAGACCTGATATGCTTCAACACTTCTGGCACAACTATTGCAACAGCCTAACATGTTCGTTTTATATATGTATGTTGCGGCGCCTAGCTTAAAATCAGGAACTGAGACTAGAGATAACTAGTGTTGAGAAGCTAAAGTAGAATTATGAGATAGAAGTTGAAGCAGAAGTAAAAGTCAAAGCAAAATGGAAAATAAACAACCGAAAATGCTTAAGAGGGTTTGACATAAGTAACTTAGTTTGCTTCAGCTCCAGAATACATGAATTTTAAGTGTTTTCTTTGGCTTAAATGTGCTTCTAGGATGAAGTGGAAGCTGAGAACCTCCGGATCTGCTTGGTAAAAAGATAAAAATCCGTTGGAAACATAGTTATTTGCGACGCCGCCGTGGCTCAGTGGTAGAGCAGCGGACCTAACCTAAGGCTTGTTGGGGCTGAGGCTGTTAAGGGTTTGCCGCCTAACGATGCGGATACCCGTTGGTCGAGGGTTCGAGTCCTTCCGGCGGCGCCAATAACCCTATTAAGGCTGTTGTCTCAGGAATTCAGGGCAGGCTTTCTTTCCCAATTTTATGTAAGTAGTAGATGTATCCGTCCAGCAGCGCTTCCTCGCTGGCCTTAAGTATGTTTGTTGACACGCCGACTGTAGACCACCTCATGCCGTTGCCTTCAAACTCTATGAAGACGCGGACCATTGAGGCTGTTCCTCTCTCAACACCTATCTCTCTAACCCTGTAGCCTACGAGCTTTACCCTTGAAAGCTCAGGGTACCATGTTTCCAAAGCCCTTCTGAAAGCTAGGTCAAAAGCATTAACTGGGCCGTTTCCCTCAGCTGAAGTCACTGTCCTCCTCTCTCCAACAGCAACCTCCACAGTGCTCTCTGAAGCTGAGCCTCCGTCCTTACCCATGACAGAAGCCTTCCAGTTAACTAGGCTAAAGTAGTTTAAGTTGACGCCGAACGCCCTAGCATAGATCAGGTTTAAGGTTGCGTTTGCGTTCTCCAAGTGGTAGCCAGCTGCCTCCATATCTTTTATCCTCCTCATGATCTCCACCGCCTTGGGGCTGTTCTTATCCAGGTTGAAGCCGAACTCTTTCGCCTTCAACAAAATGTTTGCTAGGCCGCTCTGGGAGGAAAGAGCTATGTCCCTCCTGTTGCCTAGCAAGCCTGGGTCAACATGCTCGTAGGCTTCAGGAAACTTGATCACAGCATGCCCATGCACTCCAGCCTTATGGGTAAACGCGTATTTCCCAACAAACGGATCGTAATTATCCCCGGTGAGGTTGGAAATCTCATACACATAGTCTGACAGCTGCGTTAGCTTAGATAGCTCTAAGCCTGTGTGTATGCCCATGCTGAACTCTAGGTTTCCAACAACCTCAATCAGGTTTGCGTTTCCACAGCGCTCCCCAATCCCGTTGACGGTGCATTGAACCTGCTCAGCTCCAGCCATAACAGCATAGATTGAGTTAACTGTCGCCAAACCCCTATCGTTGTGAGCGTGTACTCCAAGAGGCTTGCGAACAGCTCTCTTCATAACCCTAGTTACTTCATAGATCTCGTTCGGCATGGAGCCTCCTCTTGTGTCGCATAGCACAATCTCCTTTGCTCCTGCTTCAGCTGCAGCTAAGGCGGTTTTCACAGCGTATCTGCGGTTGCTTTTGAAGCCGTCGTAGAAGTGTTCAGCATCAAAAATCACGTGGTAGCCATGTTCGGTAAGGTAGGATACTGAGTCAAATATCATCTCCAAGTTTTTCTGTGGGGTTGTCTCAATCACCTTATCAACATGAAGATCCCAAGACTTCCCAACTATGGTTATGCAGTCTGCCTCCGTGTCCAGCAAAGCCTTCAGGTTTTCATCCTGCTCAGCTTTAACGTTAGGTTTCCTAGTCATCCCGAAGGCAACGATCTTCGACTTCATTTTCAGGTCTCTAAGCAGCTTGAACAGCCTTATCTCAGGAGGGTTAGTTGGGTTAGGCCAGCCTCCCTCAATGTAGTGGACGCCGAACTCATCAAGTTTCCTAGCAACCTTCAACTTATCTTCAATGCTGAAGTTTACGTCGATCCCCTGAGATCCATCTCTAAGTGTTGTGTCGTAGATTCTTACTTGCTTAACAAGCTTCGTGTTGCTTTTTGTTTTCCCGAGAACTTTGCTGAAGCGGGTCTGCATTATTTTTCTATCCAACTTTGAGAAAACAGCTTCGCTTGGGTTTTTTCTAGCGACGAATTTCGCAAACACCCATTTTTATGCACCTACATGAGAAGCTTCCCTAAAATTAATGTTGCTTACTTAAAAAGTTTGCTTAGATAGCTTCCGTTGTATTTTAGAGCGTTAAAAAAAGTGCTGTTATGGAGACCATTGAATTCTGCCTGTTTATCAGGCATGTAGCCACTAACATTTTTCATTTGATAAGGGTGGCGAGTTGTACTGAGGGACACGGTTTTTAGGCAACGTTTCCCCATGTAACGGCTTCTCGTTACGGTGTGAGGCGTCCCATCCAATTTATTGGAGAAGAACGAAGCTTCCTCTCCAATTTTTTGGAGGAGAGGCATCGATCCCATCCAATAAATCGAAGACCCCCCTCCCCCCTCACGCCATAGTCATGAGTCTCAGAAGCATGTAAAATAAGCAAAAATCAATCTTACACGTATCGACGAGTTAAAGCTTGGCTGGGGTTCTTGGGAAAACCCATATATAATGCGGATTAAACTAAATCAGGAAACTCTGGCAAGGTGTTTCGGGTGACAAAATCCTCTAGTGGGCTTCTGGCTGCGAGGAAGCTTAGGAAGACTAGGAGGAGGTTTAGGTGGAAGTATCCCCCATATAAGAGGAGGATGCTTGGGCTTGACTACAAGGCTGACCCGATTCGGGGGGCACCTCAAGCTAGAGGAATAGTGCTGGAGAAGATTGGTGTTGAGTGCCGGCAGCCTAACAGCGCTGTCCGTAAGGCTGTTAGAGTTCAGCTGATCAAGACTGGGAAGAGTATAACCGCCTTCGTGCCAGGCGACGGGGCGTTAAACTTCATTGATGAGCATGATGAGGTTCATATTTGCGGCATAGGTGGAGCTGAAGGCAAGAGCATGGGGGACATACCTGGAATAAGGTTCTCAGTATTCAAGGTTAACGGGATTTCGCTTGACGCCCTGCTAACAGGCAAGAAGGAGAAGCCTAAAAGGTAGCCGTATTCACAGCATACCCCTAGCTTCTCTTGAATGCTCTTGCAACAGACTGTATCCGTTCACCAACCACCTTGAAGCCTTCGATTCTACCCATCCCCCTATCCGCGGCTCTCTTGATGTGGTATATGTCGTTTGGGTTAAACCCCATGATCATGGAGGCAGCGGCATCGGTTGCCACAGCGTCCCAGCCAGCCACAACCAGATCCATCCTGACAGGGGTTCCGCTCACAGGACCCTTACCCTCCAACGCTACGAAGCCATCTATAACTGTGAGTGTAGGCCTCACAACGCTGTTTATGTCTACTATGACCTTTTCTATGCCCTTAACGTGGTATCTCATCTTAAGTTTATTCGGCATAAGACCAAACATGTTCTTCATGCCCAAGGTTACCTTTGTCTCCTCATGGGTCTTCATCTTCGCTGCGCTTACGATGCGGCTTTCCAGAACGATTCTCGGAAGCTTAATTTTCGAGAGGGTTTCAGGCGAATCCAACTTAACCATCACCTTTTCCTTAACCTTTGTGAGGTTTATGAATGGAACACCATACTTCTCACATAGGTCTAGGACGCCGGTTGCACGAGCTGCCTTATCGGCGTTGGTGAAGGTTGCGTCTGACTCAACAACGTAAAGGCTTTTGTTAATGGGTTGAAGCTCACGTATCAGGGCTTCGACCACAATTGGGTCTGTTGTTGCACCTGTATCCCATGTTTTCGTTGTGATGAAGTTAACCTTGATCAGAACAGGCTTACCCGATAATCTGCTGACTCCTCCAATCAGTTCAAGTGCACGCCTAACGGTCTGAATCGATCTTTCGCCCCTGACCACAGCGACTTCAAGCTCCGCATTCAACACTTTACTCACTCAGAAGACTAAGAGACAGCGTTTAAGGTAAAACTTTAGATAAGGTTTCCTAATAAGATTATCAAGCCTATGCCGGGGTTGCCTAGCCAGGTAAGGCGTCGGCTTGCTATTAACTTAAGCGAACAGCCGATGATCCATTAGGGTCACGTGGGTTCAAATCCCACTCCCGGCGCCACTCCTAGCCAACATCACAGAAAGCATTGGGGCATCCTAAATGCTATCGTTCTTCTTACCAAGAAGCTTCTGCTCGAAATCCTTAAGCAATTCGAATCGTCGGCCCTGTCTGATGAAGGACAACCCAAACTAGTAAAGTACGAAGCCAATAACAAGCATCGAAGAGCCGGCTAGGAATAGACTTATAATAGTTTACACTTAAACTTCTAATTGAATAATGAGTATGCTGATAGAAAAAGAGTCAACGTGGCAAGGTCATAATTGAGACAAACCAAGCGCAACCCCTAGATGCTGAGATGAAGAAACATTGAGGATGACACTCGCGGTATCACCAGCCATACTCATTTTGATCCTGATGTTGATTATCTCCATTGTCACAGGGCATCCTCAAGGTTTATTCCCTACTTCTTCGATTAGAGGCATTCCCCTAAGATTTGTCATAGTTACGCTTACCCTTGTAGCACCGGTTTCGCTGTTGCCTAGGCTTCTAGCTCTGGCGGGGAACATGACGAAGAATGAGAGGATCTTTGGCCAGCTTGTCAAAGCCACGGCAAGCCCTAATCAAGAGTTTAGCAAGTCTGTCGCATGGGTTCTTAGACCCCTTCAGGGCATCGGTCTCTCTATGATATTCGCTGAAAGGTTTCTGAGCTTCTTAGAGTTCTCCGTCGGGGTTTCTTACGCCCGCCTAGTTCCTTTAAGTCTCTTCGTGATGACCAGCGCACTAGTTTCCCTGTTCCTTTCAGCCGTTTGGGCATTGGATGATTTAGGGGTTAAGTTCTACAACAGGAAGACGGGGGAGGTGCGTATGGCAGGTAGTAGTGTAGGTACAGTCTTACCTTTGATCGCTGGGGCTATTGGAGTATCTAGCCTGTTCCACCGTAGTTCTCCTGTAGATGCCTTGATAGACCTTCTCTGGATCGTTATGGTTCTCTATCCGCCATACGTGCTCTTCGTTGTCTGCCATCAAGAATTTGTTAGAAGACGGAGAGCAGCTCTATCAGAAAAGCTTCTCTTAAAAAGAATGGAAACAAAGGTATGGTAGGTCTTCAGGGAGCTAAAGACAAAATAGGTGATTATCTTTCTGCTTTCTCAGAAAAACAAATAAAGATTTTATTGATCTTGGTTTGGATGATGATTATCCCGCAGATTTGACCCTCATCTAGAAACAGGCTCCAAGTCATCTAAACGAATCCTATGCTCATCAGACCTACCACTCATTCTTCATTTTTGTTCACCTACGTCGCTGGTATGATATATAGTGTACGAGAGAATCCATCATGGCCTCGATGGTGTGCTTTCTCGGTATTACATCGACTTTAATTCCCAACTCTTCAAGCGTTTTCTGAGTTACTGGACCAATTGCGGCGATGACGGCTTTTCTTAAACATTTTCTGAGGTCATCAGCCGAGATGTGCTCGCAGGCTTTCTTAAACAAATTTATAGCCGTGAATGAGCTGGTGAAGGTTACAACATCAATTTTCCCGTTAAGTAGGTCGTTAATAAAGGCTAAAATTTTAGAATCGTCTGCTGAGGGAGTGCACTTATAGATTGGAACCTCAAGTACGTTGGCACCTAGCTTTTTAAGCTCCTGCGTCAAATAGCCCCTTGATCTGTTTGAACGTGGAATAACGGCAGTCTTCTCCCGTAAGTCCATTTTCTTAAGGATTTCAACGATTCCTTCGGAACTATATTTTTTAGGAACCAGATTCACTTTGATTCCATGTTTTTCAAGTTCTATCCTTGTTTTAGGGCCTACGGTGATAATTGTTGTCTTACTCATTTTATTGAGAAACTTAGCTTTTAACCTGATTTTTTCTAAGCATCCAATTAAGCTTATAACGCCATTTACACTCATGAAGATCAAGAAGTCTGTTTGTTCATTCAGAATTTTATTGAAAAGTTGTGTTATTAAGCGTTTGTTTCGCTGTGGCTTGATCTCCACAGTCGGGACCACATAAGGTTTTCCGCCTAGTTTGGATATTAGCTTGGTCAACTCGTATGTTTGTTTTTTGGGCCGGGTGATCGCGACGACCTTCCCTTTAAGTGACAAGTGGCTTCACCTCGTAATCTTACAACATCTCCGATGACTATTAAAGCTGGGGCCTTAACTCCTCTATTCTTAGCCTTCTGAACGATATTGCCGAGGGTTCCGATCGTTACTCTTTGACTGGTTGTTGTTCCACGTTCTATGATGGCAATGCTCATCTTGGGGTCGCGGCCTCCCTTTATCAAACGTCTAACGATGTTTCCAAGCGTTTTTACGCCCATTAAGACCACTATGGTGTCAACTGACGTAGCAAGTTTTTCCCAATTAACGCGGCTCCGCGGCTTAGTTGGGTCTTCGTGTCCAGTGACTATTGCCAATGATGACGCATATTTGCGGTGAGTTAGGGGTATGCCAGCGTAGGCAGGAACAGCTAAAGCCGAGGTTATCCCAGGTACAACTTCAAACTGGATGCCAGCCCCTCGCAATACTTCGGCTTCTTCTCCACCACGTCCAAAAGTAAAAGGATCTCCACCCTTTAATCTAACAACGACTTTTCCTTCACGGGCTTCTCTTATCAAGATCTCATCGATTTTATCTTGGGTTATATGGCGTTTGTCAAGGTGCTTTCCCACATAGATTTTTTCAGCTTGTTTCGGAATTAGTCGCAGAATAGCCTTTGAAACAAGACGATCGTATAAAACTACGTTAGCTTTTTCTAGAATTTTCATGGCTCTGATGCTGAGGAGCTCCGGATCCCCAGGTCCGGCGCCCACAAGATACACTTTACCTTCTCTCATATAGATTTCTCCAGCGCTCAATGAGACTTGCAGCTCCAATCTCTGAGATCTCTCGGGCTGCTTTGAGTCCAAGCTTCTCAGGGGACGCTGGGTCTCCGACTTTTGAAATTTCAATCTTTGTTTTCCCGTCAGGTGAAAGAACAGAAGCATAAAGCGATAATATGTTATTCCGCACTTGAGCAAAGGCACCTAATGGAACTTTACATCCCCCTCCAATCTCTCTAATAAATGCTCTTTCAGCAAAAACTGATGCCATTGACGGCCAATGATTTATCTGTTTTAAAATTTCTATAGCTTTCTTGTTGTCCTCTCTTGCAACAACCGCTAATGCTCCTTGGCCGGGGGCAGGGGTGAAATCTTCAAGTGATAAACGTTCTGTTATGTGGTCTTGCATGTTTAGACGTTGCAATCCAACCTCTGCAAGGATTATTGCGTCGTATGGTCCTTGCTTAAGTTTTCTTACTCGAGTATCAACGTTACCTCGAATGGACTTGACCTTTAGATCAGGTCTCACGCGGAGAAGTTGCGCTATTCTTCGTGGGCTTGCTGTTCCAACAAAGGCTTTGTTAGGCAAGTCTTTAAGTCTTAGTCCCCCTCTTGATACTAGCACATCGTAGGGGAATTCTCTTTCTGGTACAGCCACGATGATAGTTTTAGGTGGCTGTATTACTGGCACATCCTTCATGCTGTGAACGGCGAAATCAATGTCTCCTCGAAAAACGGCTTTATCTATCTCTTTCTCAAAGATTCCTTTTACTTTAATTGAAATCAATGGTTTATAAGTTATTTTATCACCGGTCGTCTTAATTATCTTAAATTCTGTTTCCAGACTCGGGATTTCTTCCCTTAGTTTCTGGGTTACGATGCCTGTTTGTATGAGGGATAATTTACTTCCACGTGTTCCAACAGTTAGCTTCATGCAAACCCCAATTTACAAGGCTCTAATAGCTGAATCCATCGCCTCTAAAGTCTTGGTTACATCCTTGTCTGTATGGACTGTAGAGATAAAACAGGTTTCAAATTGGGATGGTGGAATGAACACACCACGCTTCATTAGCTCCCGTTGGTATTGCATAAATTTAGCTTTGTCTGAGCTTTTGGCAGTTTCATAGTCCAAAACAGTGTGGTCTGTGAAGAAGATTTGAAACATGGAAGCGACACCGTTTATTTGTGCAGGCACCCCTGCATCTTCAGCTATCTCGAGGAGGCCCCTTCTAATTTCATCTCCCGTTTGTTCAAGGTACTTATACAAAGTGTTTTTGTTTTCGATGAAAATACTTAGGGCTGTTAGTCCTGCTGTCACTGAGATGGGGTTCCCGCTAAAGGTGCTCGCTTGGTAAATCTTTCCAAGCGGAGATACGAGTTCCATTATTTCTTTTTTGCCGCCGTAGGCAGCTATAGGGAAGCCTCCACCCATGATCTTTCCAAGGGTTGCCATGTCTGGAACGACGCCGCAGTATTCTTGTGCTCCACCTAAAGCCAATCTGAAACCAGTGATTACTTCATCAAAAATTAAGATAATTCCCTCTTCCTCAGTTATCTTACGAATTTCTTGCAGATATCCCTCTTTTGGGAGAATCACGCCTGCGTTTCCGATAACTGGCTCAATAATCACGGCAGCAACATCATTCCGGTTCTGCTCAATGGCTTTCTCAAAAGATTCGCTGTCGTTAAACGGCAACACTATAGTATTCTTTGTAGTATCTTCTGGAACTCCAAGTGATGTGGGGGCTCCAAACGTCGTAGCGCCGGAGCCAGCTTTCACTAAAACATAGTCATGAGCCCCGTGATAGCATCCTTCAAACTTCACGATCTTATCTCTGCCAGTGTATCCCCTCGATGCCCTTATTGCATGCATGGTCGCCTCTGTTCCAGTGTTCACAAGCCTAATCATCTTCATGCAGGGAACCACATTGATGACGAGTTCAGCTAACTTCACTTCAGCCTCGGTTGGGGTCCCGTACATCGTCCCCTTTTCTAGCTGTTCCCTAACTGCTTCGATGATTCTTGGATGAGCATGACCCAGTATAAGGCAGCCATATGCCAGACAGTAGTCGATGTAAACTTTTTCGTCAACATCATAAAGTTTGGAGCCTCTGGCATGCGATGTGAAAAAGGGATATGGCTCAAAGGCCCTAACTGGACTATTGACCCCTCCGGGCATAAGCTTCCTAGCTTTTTCAAATAGAACCTTAGAGTTGGGTTCACTCATTTCCCAATAACCACTTTGCAACCTCTTTAGCGAAGTATGTGAGAATCATGTCCGCTCCAGCCCGCTTTATTGCTGTCAAAACTTCAAGCACAATGGCTTTTTCGTCGATCCAGCCTTTTTCGGCAGTTGCTTTAATCATAGAATACTCAGCGCTTACGTTATAGGCCGCTGTTGGCAACCCATACTTCATTTTTATCCTGTAGATCAAGTCTAAATAAGCTAAAGCTGGCTTAACCATAACTATGTCCGCCCCCTCTTCTATGTCCAACTTAACTTCGCGAAGAGCTTCGTTAGGATTAGCATAATCCATTTGGTAGCTCCTTCGGTCACCGAAGGATGGAGCCGAATATGCTGCCTCTCTGAATGGTCCGTAAAAGTTAGATGCATGTTTAGCTGAGTAAGCCATAATGGCTATGTTCGTAAAACCTGCGTGATCTAACGCTTTTCTTATTGCTTGAACTTGCCCATCGATCATGCCGGATGGCGCTACAACATCTGCGCCAGCTTCTGCATGGCTCACAGCTATCTTTTGCAGTATTTCAAGGGTTGGATCATTCAAGATTTCACCATTCTTCACAACCCCACAATGTCCATGAGTTGTATATTGGCAGAGGCAAATATCGGTCATAACCACAAGTTTATCCCTTAACTGTTCTTTCATAGATCTAACTGCTTGCTGGACAACGCCATCATAATTGTACGCGGAGGATCCGGTTTCATCCTTCTTCGCTGGAACTCCAAATATGATGACTGCTGGTATACCTAACGAAGCAATGTTCTCTGTCTCTTCAACGACTCCGTTTATGGGAAATCGAAACTGACCCGGCATAGAATGTATAGGTTCAGGGTTACTAATGCCTTCTTCAATGAACATGGGGTATATTAGGTCGTTTGGGGTTAGAACGACCTCTCTTGTAAGGTCTCTAATCTTAGGCGTTCTGCGAAGCCTTCTCATTCGAATCTGAGGAAACGTCATTCGTTCTAATCTCCTAGGATGATTTGAGATCAAATAGCCTCTTGACAACCGAAATTGTGTTAACATCACCATTTAAGGCAGCTTTTCTTGTATCCAAGATTGGGTGATGCAGAATCCTTTCGGTCAGAACCAGCGTCAAATCATTAATAATGCTCCGTTGCTTACCATTTATTTGTCCAAGCATCTTCAAGGCTTTTTTCAGCTCTTTTTGTCTGATCTCTTCGGCTTTGTTACATAAAGCTGAAACAACGAGTTCTGCTTGATCACGTTTTAACATCAACTCTAAGTGTTTCAGTCCATCCTTAACCATTGCTTCAGCTTTTTCGATTTCTCTACGGCGTGTTTCTAGGTTTGTCTCAGCAATTCCACGTAAGTCGTCGATGTTATGAAGTTCCACATTCAGTAGGTTAGCTACGCTTTCCTCAACGTTTCTTGGTTGAGATAGGTCTATGATGAATAACCTCTTTCCCATTCGCTTTTCCAAGACTTCTTGAATCAAATTTTTCGTTAATACATAGTGAGGAGCTGCTGTTGTAACGATTGCCACATCGACGCTGGCTAAAAGATTTCTAACTTTATCGAACCGAACTGCACATCCACCCAACATTCTCGCGAGGCTAACACCCTTCTCGTAGTTTCTATTAGACACAAAGATTACAGCGTGCTTTCTGGAGGCCAAGGCTTTACCCACGAGGCTTCCAGTTTCTCCCGCCCCAATTATGATTATTTTTTTATCTTTTAAACCGCCAAGTGCTTCTTCGAGTAATTCAACGGCTGCGGAACCTATCGAGACTGCGCCTTTGTTAATTCTAGTTTTTAGGCGGACCCTCCTTCCAGTTTTAATGGCTTTCTCAAAAGTTGGCCTAAGAATCTGTCCGATTGAGCCGCACTCCTTTGCTTCTTCAAAGGCTTTTTGGACTTGACCCAGAATTTGATCTTCACCGACTATCATGGATTCTAACCCTGATGTTAACCTTAGAAGATGGATTTGCGCCTCAGAGTTGAAGGATTTTTCAAGCCTCTGATAAAACTCCTCTTTATCAATCTTATTTCTTTGCCTCCAAAATTCAGCGATCTCTGATGTGGCTTCAATCAAATACCTTTCGGAGGTGGCAGCGTAGATTTCAACACGGTTACAAGTTTGTAATACCACACATTCCTCTACATGATTAAGCCCATGCATCTCTTTCAGTATCTCATGTGATTCCTTAAACGTTAACCTTTCTAACATAGTTATTGGAACATTCTTGTATGTAAAGCGAAGATTGATTGTACCGCCTGTCTCTTCTGCTTTAACCGCTTTATCGATGCTCAATGATTTGTTTGGCAAGATTCTTCGCCTCCTCCAAATCGCCCTCTTTCAGTAGGTGTTTAATCTCAGGATTCTGAATAATTCGGTACAGAAGGCTCCTGCGAGTTCTTCCATCCGAAATACTAGCTTTTGCAAGTTCCCGAGCATAATGTTGGAGTTCTACCTGAAGGATTTCCTTGCGAGTGATAGATTTCTCTAGGTTTTCCCGCAGAATTCTTGCCATCGCCGGGCTTCTTCCCCCAGTGCATATTGCAATTCGAATCTTCCCAAAACGTGTAGTAGCAGGTAAGTAAAAGTCACTAATGGACGGTTCATCGACAACAGACACAAGAATCCTTCGCTTTTTCGCTTCTACAACAATATCCTCGTTCAATTTCCGGTCATCTGTCGCGGCAATAACTACATCATAGTTTGGGATCAACGAACTGATCAATGAAGGATCAGACTTGAGATCAGCCTCCATTAACTTAACCCTTCCCTGCTGACCTAACCGTTTAAGGCCTCTGGTGAATCTCTTGCTGATGACGATGACCCTTGGATTCGCCTGTAAGAACTTTCTAGCTTTCCTTTCACCCACAATTCCGCCACCGAATATCAGAACTGCTTTGTCTTTGAGCTTTAAGTCAATAAGCATACTTTACTCCTCTTTAGCGTGCGCTTAAAGACTTTACATATTTCCAAGGCTGTGACCAACACCATCAAGTTTAAGGTAAAGTATAGGAAGATCAGCTACAGGTTCACCCCTCAGACTCGCAGCCTCGGCAGCCCGACGATCTCGCAAAGCTTATCCACATCCAAGTTCTCCTCCACGATCTGGACCAGCCTCTCTAAGCTTCTGCTCCAGAGATCCCACATACTCTCCTCCGAACCTGTAACCTCGATCCCTTTGCATCTCGAGATGTAGCCTATGAGAGCCTTCCGAAGGGGAGGATTGTCGAAAATGCCGTGGATATAACTTCCGAGGATCATACCACTCCTTTCGGTTGCACCTTCCAAGCGGTTAACCCCTCGGCCCCGAGACTGGGTTATCCTGAAGATTGGTTTAGCATCCTTGCCCAACCGGGTCTTGCCCATATGGATCTCGTACCCTGTGAACTCTCTACCTCTGACCAAGTCGAGGAGAGGACCACCTCCCATCACCTGGACCTTAACTTGGTTGGTTACCTTATCGTACCCCTTGAAGACTGTGATCGTGTCCAAGAGACCTAAACCCTCGAGGTCTTGGGGAGTCCCTCCCTCCACACCTCTTCGGTCCTTGATGGTCTTTCCAAGCATCTGGTAGCCGCCGCAGATACCTATCACCGGGATGCCCTCCTCCGCTAGCCGAACCACCTCCTCCGAGATGCCCTGCCTCCTCATCCATAGGAGGTCCCTGACTGTGTTCTTGGTTCCGGGAAGAATAACCGCGTCCGGTTTTCCCAACTCTTCCCTACTCTCAACAAAGCGTACCCTCACGCCGCCTTGGAAGATCAAGGGGTCGAGGTCGGTGAAATTTGAGATCCTAGTAAAACGGACTGCTACGATGTCTATCTGGGCTTGTGGCGGTGAGAAGGTATCGTCAAGGGAGATCGAGTCCTCTCCTGGCAGCTTAAGCTGCCGGACGTATGGCAGGACTCCTAGAATAGGTTCTCCAGTCAATTGCTCCAACCGCGTTAGGCCAGACCTGAGGATATCTACGTCTCCTCGAAACTTGTTTATGATGAACCCTTTAACTCGCCTACGATGTCTCGGTCTGAGGAGCTTCCATGTCCCCAAGATGCTTGCGAATGCCCCTCCACGGTCGATGTCAGCGATGATAATCACTGGGGCCTCAGCCATTTCCGCGGTACGCATGTTTGCTATCTCGAGCTCATAGAGGTTTATTTCCGCCGGGCTTCCTGCCCCCTCGATGAGGACGAGTTCATGCTCAGCCCGAAGCCTAGCCAGTGCCTCAGCAACGCCTCTCACACCCTCAGATAAAGCGAATTCCAAGTAGTACTCACTCGCCCTCATATCCCTGTAGGGCTTGCCGTGGAAGATTACCTGAGAGGTCATGTCGCCCTTCGGCTTGAGAAGTATGGGGTTCATATCCGCTGTTGGCTCTACACCCGCCGCGAAGGCTTGGAGAGCCTGAGCCCTAGAGATCTCAGCTCCGTCCAGAGTGATGAAGGAGTTGAGGGACATATTTTGAGCCTTGAAAGGAGCGACCTTGTAGCCAGCTTCGGTGAAGAGTCTGCAGAGGGCAGCGACAAGGCTGCTCTTGCCTGAGTAGGAGGTTGTCCCTTGAACCATCAGAGTCTTCGCCTTCAACGTTTCTTCACCTCCAACACCCTCCCCGAATCTGGAAAATGTTTTCATCAACAGTTAAAGTATGCTAACCTTCAATATCTCGAGAACATGTCGACCATTCTTCACTGTTTTCCTGCTTTCAAGTATTTTTATACACTGCTGGAATATTGGCCCAGAGGTTACTAAGGTATGATATTCCCCTTTTTCACCGCATAGGTCAAGGCGATGACCTCTGAGGTATTCTATAAATACCCAGTTAAACGGGTGTCCTATCCATTCTGCGCCTATGAGGTTCGCTTTGGCACTGACAATCACTGCTTCAAAACCGTTGCCCATAAACTCGTTTAGTAGTTTTTCATACCTTTCTTGCCAAAGAGGCTCAAAGGCTTTGATTCCAAGATCACTGCAAACTTTCTCAACCCATTCTTTGTGTTCGGGAAGGTTTAAGTCTCCAAATACTCCCCCTTTGACGCCTTGGCTCTTCAGGTCTTTAATAATTTTCTTAATTTCTTCTTCATAGGATTCCCAAGAAGTTTGCCCGTAAACTATGGGAATTCCAATTGCTTTAGCTTGGGCATCAATAACTTCTTTTCTCAAACCGTGGCTTCTAGATGTTGAACCGTCTTCTCCAAGCATGTTTAGTAGAAATTTAACCTTAAAGCCGTCCTTTAAGGCCCTATAAAGGGATAGACAACTGTCTTTACCACCACTCCAAGAAACGAAAACTTGCATTATTAGTTACCTTGTTCTTTTTCCATCGATTAATTCTTCATTTATGAATGGCACCAGCTATGCGGGTTCCCATCACAACTCATATTTTTAAGCTATCAATTAGCTCTAGCTTGTTTCTCGGGATACCTCTCTCCTTTACTAGATGCCTTTCTTTGAGCGTCTTGTAGATATCTAAAATCTTTGGCGGGGTGAGCTTGGCCTGTTCCATTAGCTCGGTATCCGAGAAAATATCTTGGGGAGAACCGTTAGCGAGGACGCTGCCCTCCGATAGAAGTATGACCTTTTCAGCCCACTCATAAGCCTGATCCACGTTATAAGTTGCGTGTATGAGAGTTTTCCCCTTGGCTAAGAATTCTTTCATGAGCCTGAGCATGTCTTCTTGTCCTTTAGAGTCCAAGGCATCTAAGGGTTCATCTAAGACAAAAACCTCAGGCCTCATGGCCAACACTCCCGCAAGGGCTACCCTTTTCTTCTGCCCAACAGACAGATGGCTGGGAGACCTCCTCTCAAAACCATCCATTCCAATTCTATTCAGGGCCTCTTTTACTCTCCTCTCAATTTCATCACTTGGCAGACCCAAGTTCTTTGGGCCAAACGCTATGTCCTGCCTCACGGTAGTAGATACTAGTTGGTCGTCTGGATTCTGGAAGACCAGCTGCACTCTTCTCCTTAAATCGTCAAGCTCCTTGCTACTGTATCTAATCGGTTTGCCATTAAACAAAACCTCCCCTTTTGTAGGCTTTAGGATACCGTTCAAATGTAGGAGAAGAGTAGATTTTCCCGCCCCATTTGATCCAACGATTGCCGTCGTCCTTCCCGCTTCTATTGTAAGGCTCACATTCTTCAAGGCCTCTACATCATCGGGATAGCTGAAGGAGACACCACGAAATTCAAAAATGTTCATAAGGTTCACAGCACACAGTTTACAGAAAATACAAATAAGCAGGCCACCAGAGAGGTGGCTAAGAATGACCAATCTCTGATCTTTAACTTTTCGAAATACTGAGACACTATTTGCGATGACATCGTATACCCGCGTGAAACCAAAGAATTATACAGCCTTTCGGATCTCTCCAAACTCTTTACGAATACCTGACTTCCCATAATACCGAAATTTTCCACCATCCTCCTATAAGAAAGACTGCGAGAAAATCCCAGCCTTGATTGCAGAGCTATATACATTGTGAAGGCTTCCATGGAAAGTATTACAACATATCTGGAGATTAAGGCAAGTAGATCCACAAAGACATACGGTACTCGAAAGAACCTGAGCGAGGCAAAGACATCTTCCTGAGTAGTTGTGGCCATAATCAGATTCAATATGGAAACCGCGGATGCTGTTCTGCCCGCTATCAGTAGACCGAAGAGAAAACCTTCATAATAGAAACTGAGACCGAATAGGCTGAATACGACCGTAGACCCCGTTAGGAAAGACTGAAGAATTACTATCATTACCACAATAAAGAAGGGAGGGGTCATCCGTTTCAAATAATTCTTTAAAGTGAAACCCGCCAGACATGATACTGCGGCGAAGAAAGAGAAAAAGACTAATGCGTGTAGTATCCTTTGGAGGCTAACGGCTGAGACTATAAATAGTAGACCTGCGATAAGCTTAATTCTTGGATCAATATTGTGTAAAAAACTCTGTTTTGGAAGGACCACCCTAGAGAAATCCACCGGATGGATGTTCAAATTAGTTCACTTTCTATTTCTTTCTCATCCGCCACAGGGATATTCTTCTTGCAACTACCATTGCGATGAGAAAGCCCACAGAGGTGCCTATACCTGACTGAACCTCTGCAGGAATCCACTCTATCATCCAGAACCATCCTCCTTGAACACTCTAGGCCAGATGTAACCGAAACACAACCCTGCGGCAATACCGACGATAGTAAAGCCAAGAGGTTCATATTCTTCCGAAAGTTCCAAGAAAGGTAAATAAATGAATATAACCGAGTTTGGGCTTTCGAAGGCTGATCCTCCCGAAGCATCAACGGCATTCTTCTCCACAGTAGCATCGGTTCCACCCAACTCATACCCCATGGACATCCCCCAAAATGCTAGACCTACGTAAACCGCGAGAGCTACTATTGCCATTGTCACAGCAATTTTTTCAAATCTATCCATGCAGGCCACCCACCTTTACCTTTAACTCTGGAAATAAGTCTGGGCGCCTCTGCAGCACGAAACGTACCATATAGCCTGTGAATATAAATTCTAAGACCCCCAACGGGATCTGAGTAGGTAGAAAACCCAAGAAGTATATGCCAGCCGCTCTGAGAACATTTTCAGGGTTCAATGACAGCGCAAGTTCCATGGCCGTGGTAAGATAAACTAGCAGGCTGCCGGTCAGACCTGCGAGACCTACAGACATAAATATCGAATAGCGTTTGTACAGTACCTTGTAGACAGCGAAGCCGCTGAATGTTCCTACGATCCCCATAGAAACAGTATTAGCTCCAAGTGTCAAGATTCCACCGTGAGCCACGAAGGTATGCAATATCAACGCAATTACAGATATCACAACCGTCGGAAGAGGTCCTATAATGATAGCCGCCATAGGTGTACCTACCGGATGAGAGGAGGAACCTGTAACAGGAACGGGAATATGCCAAACTGCGATAGTGAATACGGCAGCCCCCATCATTGCAAGCATAGGCATGTAATGCAGATTCTCTTTTCTACGTCTATCTATATCCCTGCAGGCAAAAAACAGGAAAGGTAGCATCACCAGCCACCAAAAACCAGACCACAATAAGGTTAAGATCCCATCTGAAATATGCATACCTCAAACACCATATGATACCTGGTTGGATAATCCAACCATATATTTTAATCTTTGCCAGTTAATATAACTTACTCTGTGGAGGTATGTTTCATTGCTAAAGGAGGAGGGCGACAGTTTGGGCATTGTGTTGGTGGGGCACGGTAGTAGGTATCCTAACCATGAGAAGGTGATAGAGCGTCTGGCGAGAAGTCTAAGAACAAAAGCCAACCATACAATAGAAACAACTTCTTTAGGTTTCAGCAAATTTGGTATCCTTGACGCGGTAAGTAGTGTGGCGGCTAAGGGAGCTAGAAAGATCCTGATCTTCCCTCTATTCGCGGCTCCGGGTGCTCATACTTTACGGGATATCCCTCACCTTCTCGGTTTGAGGACAGGAGAAACGAGAAGGTTTGTCGCATCCGAAGGTAGGGAGGTGGAGGTCGTCTATTTGAGCCCTTTGCTCTCCAACCACCGGATAATGGAATTCATCGCGGAAGAAATATTACAAACTACGAGGGAATTCGAGACTTATGGCAGATCATCCACCTCCCCCGCGGGAGAGGAGATATTTGGGGAAAGTATGGAGACCATCCGAGATGTTGCCAAGGAAGCTTTGGGCAAGTTTACTGCCCGCTATACTCCCTTGGTCGAAAGGGTAATCCATGCCACAGCCGATCCTAGCATAGTGGAGGATCTCCACATAGACGAGGGAGCTGTAGAAGCTGCTTTAGATGCCATCAAAGCAGGGGCCGATATAATAACCGACATAAGAATGGTTCAGGCCGGAATCAGACAAGATAAGTTAAGGTATTTCGGGAGCATGGTCACAAACTATCTCGCAGACAAAAGGACTCACCTCTACGCGAAGACTCACAAGTCAACCTTAACCGAGGCATCTATGAGCACAGCTGTCGAGGATGGTATCGATGGAGACATCATAGTAATCGGCGACTCACCCACCGCGACTCTTTATCTGGCGACGACAATAAGAGAGTTGAAGCTAAAACCTGCCACGATAATAGCTACCCCAGTCGGCTTCATAAAAGCTGCTGAATCAAAAGAGCGAATAGAGGAACTGACGATTCCATCAATAACCATTAGAGGGAGAAGAGGTGGGAGCACGATCGCAGTTGCTATAATTAACTCGATTATATCTATGCTTTAACAAAGGTCTGGATCTTGCGGTACGGATATACCACAGGTGCATGCGCAGCCGCGGCGACTAAAGCAGCCCTACTGAAGATCTATGGAAAGGAGAGCAAGAAGGTTACTATTGTAAACTCTAAAGGAGAGCGGATAGAAATTCCCATTTTAAGATGCGAGAAGATAGATGATCACAGTGCCTACGCCAGCGTGGTAAAGGACGCAGGTGATGATGCACCCGACGATGTGACACATGGTCTTGAGATAATATCTAGAGTCTTAATCTCAGCAGGTGGAGGAATACTCCTAAAAGGAGGAGAAGGAGTAGGTGTGGTCACGAAGAGAGGTCTCCCCGTAGCTGTAGGCGAGCCTGCGATAAATCCTATGCCTCGCCTAATGATGGAGAAAGAGGTCAGAGAACTTGTTCAACCCGGCTTCAAAGCAGAGATCACGATAGAGGTGCCCCGCGGGAGAAAAGTAGCTGGAAAGACTTCCAATCCGAAACTTGGGATTATTGGGGGGATATCGATAATAGGCACCACGGGAATAGTTGTTCCACGATCCACAATTGCTTTCAAGCAGGTGATACTCCAACAGATCGCTTTCGCTGTGGCACAGGGACATAGAAGGTTGGTTCTAGTACCTGGAAACATCGGCGAGGAGGCCGCTGTTACCATCTTAAATCCGCCTAAGGAGACTATTATTCAGATGGGGGATCATGTAGGCTTCACTATGGACAGTGCGGTTCAGAAAGGGATTAACGAACTCATCCTTGTAGGGCACCCAGGCAAAATGGTAAAGTTGGCCGCGTCAATATTCAACACGCACTATAGTATGGGAGATGGCCGCCAAGAGGTGATAGCAGCATTCGCCGCACTTCGAGGCGCACCCCAAAGGCTTATTGAACAGATATTAGGTTCAACCACTGTAGATGAGATAATTCCGCTGTTGACCTTGAATAATCTCACAAGGCCGACTTTCGATGAAATAGCCAAAAGGATAAGCCAGAAATCGTTAGAGAGGCTAGGATCGCATACGCATGTATCCGCGATTATTGTGTCAAGGGATGGCGTCATTCTTGGGACTGATTGTAAGGAGGTGATGGAGGGTAAAGGGTAAGATATTTCTGGTGGGGGTAGGTCCGGGAGATGAGAAGTACCTCACACCTATGGCTATTGAAATTATCGAGAGATCAGATGTAGTTATAGCTTCTAAGAGAGCCAAAGATTCTCTGCCAAAGATTTCGGGAAAGCTTCTAGAATTAAATGCAAGCAACTTGGATCGAATGGTAGAATGTGCATTAGACTTGATATCTGAAGGTAAGAATGTCTCCTTCGCATCTACTGGCGATCCCTGCTTCTCAGGTTTGCTGAAGACTCTTTCACGTAGAGGGGTTGACAAGTCGCTTATGAGCATAATCCCCGGAATCAGCTCCTTCCAGCTCATGGCGGCGAGGTTAAAGATAAACTGGGATGAGATCAAAGCCATCGTGAATTTTCATGATGGAGTAGAAGAGTCTAAGAAACATCTACTTGTCAAGACTTTATATCAAGGTGGAGATGTAGTAGTCCTTCCAAATCCCATAAGCTTCCTCCCCCAAGAAATTGCCAAGTTCCTATTGGCTAACGCTATCCCTTCTCGCACGATCGCATATGTTTGTGAAAGGCTTGGCTACAGGGAGGAGAAGCTGGTTGAGGGAACACTTGAAGAGCTGTCCAAAATCTCATTCCATCCTCTATCCCTTTTGTTCATCCCTTCCGTCAGAAGTGCCAGTCAACCTGATATAGTACGTCGCGAGGTGTCTGACCGTCTCATCGAACGTGCAGAAGGCATACCCTTTACAAAGAGGGAAATACGGGCTATTGCCACATCGAAATTAGAGCTATCACCAGGCGATTTGGCTGTAGATGTTGGCTGCGGCACTGGTGTAGTTTCGCTGGAGATGGCTATGAGAGTCTATCCAAATGGCATGGTTTTCGCAATCGATAAGGAGCCTCTGGCCGTTGAACTGACGAAGAGAAATAAGGAAAAATTTAATCTGTCTAATTTAATTCGTTGTATCAACTCCGACGCACTGGAAGCCCTTGATCATCTGCCCGAGGTAGATGCGATCTTCGTCGGTGGAGGCGGCGGAAAACTGGAGAAGATTATCGAGAAAGCTAGATTGAAATTAAGAAGCGGCGGTAGAATTGTTGTGAATACAATTCTCCTAGAGAGTGCAGCATCTGCTATAAAAAAACTGAGTTCTCCAGAATTTACTGACCTCGACGTAACCGAAATATGCGTGGCCAAAGGCCGGAAGCTCGAACAAGGCACCATGATGCTCACACAGAATCCAGTAACGATAGTTTCTGCTAGGAAGTGCTAAGCGTGGGAACTTCCGTAGGTAAACTTTTCGGTGTAGGCATAGGTCCCGGCGACCCAAAACTTCTCACCCTGAAGGCCATCGAAGTGGTCAGACAGGCCGATATCATCTGTACACCTGTACCGCGTAGGTCAGGCGAAAGCATGGCTTTGAAAACCATATCGCCAATTATAAAGAGCTGTACGAAAAAACATCAGGTCTGGAAGCTTCACTTTCCGATGGTTCAGGATGAGGAGGAGCTACGGAAAGTCTGGGAATCGCATGCGGAGAAGATAGCTCAGGCAGTTGAAGATGGTAAATCTGTAGCGTTTATAGTTCTTGGGGACCCAACATTATACAGCACCTTCTTCCATTTCAAAGATATCATAGCCACTCGTCATCCCAACATCCCCATAGAGGTTGTGCCCGGCGTTTCCTTCTTAACATCTTGTGCCGCAAGGCTTGGTATACCTCTAGCCGCAAATAAGGAGACTTTAGCGGTCATCCCCGTAGATGAGTCAATGGAATGTAGGGAGTTAGTCGAGTTGACCAACACAGCGGTCTTCATCAAGAGAATAAGTAAAGGACTACACTTTTTCGAAACATTAGCCAAGTCCTCCCATCACCGTAACTCACGAGTCTATCTTGCATCCAAGCAGGGCATGGAAGGCGAGCGGGTTGAGGCAACAGACCTAACGGCCGTGAGGGATCGAATTCTGGATCTTCCATATTTTTCTACAATGATTGTGAAAAGAAACTCTGTCAAGGAGGAGAGGCCACATGGAGTCGTCTTCATAGGCGCTGGATCGGGAGATAGAGATCTCATAACAGTGAAGGGTAGGAGAGTCTTGGAGCAGGCTGATGTCGTCATCTATGCTGGATCACTGATAAACAGAGATCTTCTAGATTATGCTAGAACTAATGCAGAAGTTTATGACAGCTCAAGGATGAATCATGAAGAGCTAGTATCTATCATGAAAGACTCGGTGAGAAAAGGAAAACTGGTCGCCCGCCTCCACAGTGGAGATCTAAGCCTATACAGCGCCTTACAGGAGCAGGTCGATAGCCTCCGGAAATATGGGATCGAAAGCACAGTTATTCCTGGTGTAAGCTCGTACGCTGCCGCTGCTGCATCGCTCCGCAGAGAACTAACCTTGCCCACGGTCTCCCAAACGCTCATTATTACACGACCTAGCGGCAGAATAGGAAAACCAGCGAGAGAGAGCATCGCAAGCCTTGCAAAGCATAATTCGACCATGGTGATATTCTTGGGGGTCCACCTTCTGGATAAGATAGTGAAAGAGTTGGTATCGGGAGGCTACCATCCTAATACGCCTGTAACGGTGGTCTACAGAGCTTCTTGGCCTGACGAGAAGATTATCAAAGGGACTCTGCTGGACATCCGAAGGAAGGTTAGAAAGGCAAAGATAAAGAGAACCGCCATCATCATCGTTGGAAAGGTGCTGGAGGCGCCTGCTTACCGTTCTAAGCTGTACGATTCACGTTTTACTCATAAATTCAGGAAGGGTTGTCCATAGATGCGATTTCAACACATAGCTATCGTAACCGCAACTGGAAAGGGTTTACCTGTCGCTGAGAGAGTGAAAACAGTTTTAGATAAGGAGAGTTTAGAAACCGTCCTCTTTGCACCTGAAAGATATGGCCAAGATGTTTCAACTTTAAGAAGTGGGTTGTCCCCCTTCTTTGCTGAAAATTTTAGGAAGTTCGACAGCTTCGTACTCATCATGTCCTTAGGTATAGCCGTACGCTCTATCGCCCCTGTCTTAAAGAGCAAATACGAGGATCCGGCCGTAGTCCTAGTGGACTTGAATGGCCGATACGTCATAAGCGTATTATCTGCACATGTCGGGGGAGCCAACGAGTTGACCCGCGTATTGGCCAGAGGCCTCAAGGCTACCCCTATAATTACCACAGCCTCGGAGGTTCTGATGAGGCCGTCGGTAGAGGCAATAGCCGAAAAGCTGCATTGTACAATACATTACCCTCAAAACCTCTCAAAAATTAATGCTGCCCTTCTGGACAAACCGGCCGACCTCTTTATTCCCTCTAGCCTTCATGTGCCTGCCTTCAAGCCGAAAGGGATCGTTAAACTACATCGCATAAGGCGTCTTGAAAAGTTGAGGGGAAGATTGGCTAAAGACTCCGTCAGCATACTAGTATCTGAAAGACTTCCTTCTCAGGATCTGAAACTTCCCTGTACTGTGATTTTATTTCCAAAAAAGATTGCTGTGGGGATTGGGACAAGAAGAGAAATATCCAAGACTGCAGTATCTAACGCGGTGCGATCCGCCTTAAAACATATCAAGCTACCGAGGGGCTATAGATTCATTTTAGCCACAGGGAACGTAAAGCGAGGGGAGAAGGGAATAATCAACGCATCTAAAGAGCTAGGGGCTAACCTAAAATTTATCGGTATGAAGACCCTTAGTTCCTTTCAGCATAAAGATCTAGCTTTACCATCTAAACTCGTAATTAGGGAAATTGGGGTGGGAGGTATATGCGAACCAGCCGCTCTAATAGCAGCAGAAAGAGGATCAAGGCTGATAATGAGAAAGAAAGTCTTCAATGGAAAAATAGCTCTGGCCGTGGCAGAGGGTCCGTGAGAGTAGTCGGAATAGGGCCAGGGGATAGAAGCTGTATCTCTCTTAGGGCTCTGGAAGCGATCAATCAAGCTGAAATTATTGTGGGGTATTCGAAGTATATTGGCTTGATTAGAGACAATATCCCTCCAAGCGCGCAGGTCGTAAGCTATTCGATGGGTTCTGAGGTAGAAAGGGCGAGGCACGCAATCCAGAGGGCATGCCAAGGCCTTCGTGTGGTTGTGATAAGCAGTGGCGATCCAGGGATCTATGGCATGGCTGGATTGATACTAGAGTTAGCTGAATCCATGAACATCGATCTAGACATAGATATAATTCCGGGGATATCTTCAGCTAGCGCCGCTGCTGCTCGGTTGGGAGCACCGCTAATGTGTGACCATGCGGTCATAAGCCTCAGCGATCTCATAGTCCCTTGGGAGAGTATAGAGGAAAAGCTACATGCCATAGCTGCCTCCGATATCGTTATCGTGTTCTATAACCCGAAAAGCACATCGCGAACTAAACCATGGGAGAATGCGCTCAGAATACTTCTAGGATATCGCCCAAGAGATACACCCGTAGGTATAGTTAGAAATGCTTACCGAAAAGGCGAGTTGGTCAGATTTACCAATTTAGGTAGAGTAATGGAAGAAAATGTGGATATGAACACCATCGTCATAATTGGGAGTTCCAAGACCATAAGAGGGAAATACGGTATGGTCACCCGGCGGGGGTACCTTAACGCCCTTGGTAGGTTGATAAACAACAATAAAAGCAAAGTCTGAGTTTTAGGATTCGTGACCTAGGCCGAACCGTTGGAACCACGATTGAATGGCAGTTCCTGGCTGCCGCACCATAACTGAAGCTAAACAATAGCGAAACCACGAAGATTCGAACCCACTTCAATTTCGGAACCACTTCTAGCCACAAAAACGCTTCGAATCCCGTCGGATCCGACATTCTTGCTCTGAGCAAGCTTTAGGCAAGATTCTTGCCAAAAATCGGTATGCATCGACCTGTGTAATTTGAACGTGTATAGTATTCCATCTCCCGGCGCCTACGAGCCGTATATCCCACCTGACCGACGAAAGTCGATGGGGCATGAGGCGGAAATTGCGAAATTAGGTATTATTCTAATAGTGATACTACTCGGTTCATTTGTCCCATTTTATCTAATATCGCTGCTCTCTTGAGGTAGGGTACTCCGATTATTTGATCCACTAAATAACCTAGCCCCGCAAGCTCCAAGATCAAATCTACTGGTATCCGCGTACCTTTGATAACAGGTTTACCGCTGAGAATTTCAGGATCAGTCTCCGTTGCCATACCTAATATCCCTATCAAAAACTACTTGCCCCAGTCTTTATAAACAATTATACCTAATGAGCGACAGTTTTTCTGAACATCAAGAAATTAAAGCAGACTGAAGTCCAGCTCAGGTTTGGAAGCAAAATCCATAAAAAGCCCGGTTCAAGTGAAGTAGGGTAAAATCTTTCTCAAATCCTTATCCTCCACAACAACATCAGCTGCCCCCTTCACCCCTTCATCCTCAGCGTTGAAGGCTATACTGAAGCCAGCCTCCTCGAAAAGCGGTTTATCAAAAACACTGTCTCCAACAACAGCACACTGCTTCGTCGTCAAGCCCTTCATGGAAGCCAGCCTCCTAAACACATGCAGCTTATCGTTAAGGCCAACAACCTCCTCTCCCTCACCAGAAAGCTTTCCATCTCCGAAGCTTAGCAATATGTTCGAGAATGAAAGATCTATCCCAAGCTGGCTCCTCACCCTATCGGCAAGTATTGAGATCCCGCTGCTGATTATGGCTGTCCTGTAACCTGCACGCTTAAGCTTACGAACCGCTTCATCAGCCCCCTTCATCAAGGGAGCTCTGTCAAGTATGCCTTTAACATCGCTGATGTGGGCATCGCCCCAGAGACGTATGTCAGACCTCATGAACTCTTTGAAGTCTATTTCGCCGCGCATAAACCTCTGGTAGTTCTTCTCGTTGTCTACACCGAAGGCCCTGTGAACAGCTCTCCAGCTGCTATCGATGTTCACCAGTACACCATCCATGTCGAAGACAACCATCTTTATCATGCTTGGCGCAACATGAATTCTCCGTTTCCAAGCCGTACCAGACCCTCCTAACATAGTTCCAGACAAACCCATTTATTCCTTCCTGGGAAGGTAGTTTTTATCAATTCTCATGTTTAGATATTTAAAATGAAATTGTCTGTCCTTATCAATTTTTGAAAAGGGTTGTCGAACGGATGCCAGTTATACGAATCTGTTCATCCTCTGCCCACTCAGATATCTCTGTGAGTTCTTCATCGCTTGAAATAGCTTTCAGCAGTGCGCTGAGCTCGCCGAGCCTTGCGAACCCGACCCTTTGCCTCAATCTCTTTCTTAAGGCAGGAGTTCCCTTACGAATCAGCAATAGCTTATCGATCACCCTGAGAAATTCACGCGTATTATTATATCTGTCCAACAATTATTAGTGTCCATAGACGTATCTGTTAATCCTGAAAAATCTGTTGTGGAGGCTGATAGCTGCTTGAGGTATACGCTTCTCTATGTGTGTTGGGTCACTTGGTTCTGGAACTTCTCCTTTAGGTTGATTGTTCCAGCGTTACTTCCATCGATCCAAGCTTTACTCTCACTCTCCCATGGGCTTGCCGGGTTGCTGGTAGGCGCCTTCTCTTTAGGTTTCACGCTCACAGCCTACCCCGCCGGTGTTCTATCGAAGAGGTTTGGCCTGAAGCGGTTGGTCTGCGTTGGGATGATCGTAACGGTTTTCTCAATGCTTCTCTTCTCCTTTCCCCAGTCCTACTTAGCTATGTTGCTTCTCATCTCTTTAGCTGGTGCTGGTCTCGGGGTATATCTACCTTTAGGACTCTCACTTCTATCTGAGTACTACCCGCCGAGTAGGAGAGGTATCATACTGGGGGTACATGAGACCGCTGCACCTCTAGGTCAGACTGTTGGCCCAATCTTCACAGGGCTGACGATTATGGCATTGGGTTGGGCTGGCGTTGTCAGACTGTGGCTGGTATTCGCCGTGGTTCCACTCATCGCCTTCTCAGCCTTGATCCGGGAGGATATTGGACATAGGGGCTTCACTGTTCCTGAACGCCTAGAGGTTGAAGGTAGGATGCCGTTAGGTTTGCTCATAGCGGTGTTGGCGGTGAGCACCTGTATTTGGTCGATGAGCATCGGAATGATTTCGATGATGCCTGTATATATGGTGCATAACTTCAAGCTTGATGTTATTTGGGCTGCCTACTTACTAGGTGCTTCCAGATTCGGAGGGATCTTCGGTCAGTTGGCAGCAGGTTTCCTCTCAGATGTCTTCGGAAGGTTCAAGGTAATATCCCTACTCATGGTCTCCTCAGCTGTTTCAACAGCCTGCTTCGCCTATGCACCCTACGGACCACTCTTCATAGCAGCCTTGCTGATCCAAGGAACTCTCATCTCAGGCTTCTACCCAGTCATATTCGCAACGATCTCCGATCACACGCATCCAAGGGAGAGGGGGAAAACCTTAGGGCTGGTCACCTCGGTCTCAGGGATTCTGGGAACAGTTTTGACACCGATTCTGATTGGGCATCTGGCAGACAGCTACGGTTTCAACTATGCTTTCCTCTACCCAGTTACCCTAGGATTCATCGGCTGCATCCTGCTACCCTACCTGAGAAGACAGTTGGTAGACCGTGGGGCTGAACAGAGCAGGTGAATACCTAGTTTAAAGAAGCTTGATGGTACGAGTTTATCGGGGTTGAGTTGAAAACTGCGAAACGAGGCAAAGATCCGATGTTACGCCAGGCCTCTATATATGTGACTGCGACCATGCATTTACGGTTGTGACTCAGAAATACCGGTAAGATTTAAGCCTCTGCATGCGGAGAACTAGGTTTGAGGCAAAGCCTTATGCCAACCATAGTTGAGTTTCAGGGGAAGAAACCAAGCATCCACGAAACCGTATACATCGCTTCAACAGCCTCATTGATAGGTAGAGTGAAGGTTTCTGAATACTCAAGCATCTGGTTCGGATCAACTTTGAGAGGCGACGATGAAGAGGTTTCAATTGGGCGCTATGTTGCCGTTCTTGAAAACTGTGTGGTTGAGGCTCCTCATGGCTTCCCTGTTTCTGTTGAAGATGAGGTTCTGGTTTCTCATGGAGCTATTCTGCATGGATGTGTTGTAGAGAAAAATGTGCTTGTAGGGATAGGCGCAGTAGTACTTGACGGAGCCAAGTTAGGTGAAGGCGCCATAGTTGGTGCTGGCTGCATTGTTCCGCCTAAAACAACTGTGCCTCCTAGAACACTTGTCCTAGGTGTTCCAGCTAAGCCTGTTAGGAAGGTTGGTGAGGGTGAAGTTAGGAAAGTTGTTGAGGAAGCTAGATTGGTGGCTGAGAAGGCTAAGAAATATAGGGAAAGCGAGGTAGCTTAGGCTTACAGTCGATCTGGCGCATGCGGCTTCCGCAATAGTCCAAGTTTAATCTTTGCCTGGGGGGCTGAAAACCTCTATGAAAACGCTGTCCTCTAGGTGTTCAGTTCTATGTTCCACATTGAATGGGTGAACCCAGCTGTCTCCGGGCTCAAGAATATACTCCTTCCCGCCAATAGTCATCTTCAGCTTGCCGCTGACAAGGTACCCAACAGACTCACGTTCAGGGTGTTTGTGAAGCGGCCAAACGGTACCCTTCTTCCCGAATGATTCCGCTAAAACCATTCCTTTAGTTGAACTTAGAATCTTCCTGCTAGCCACTCCTACCAGAGGAGCCCCAGCTATGGACTTAACTTCGAAGGGCTTAACTTCCCTGTTCTTAACAATCAAGGCTTCCACCTTTCCAGCTACTATCTCCTTGAACTGCTTAAAACTTTTTTCAATAGAGATTTTTAGTTCAACTCACTTCATAAATCGGTTCAGCAGAAAAAGAAGAATTGATATGGCTGAAATTATGAGTAGGATTGGCGAAGTGGCGAAATAGAAGTTTCCGCTGCGGTACACGTAGACCAAGATGGGTGGAAGCTTTTCCAGCATAGGAGCATGCTTGATGAGAAGCGGCAGCAAAACAAGTATGGCTCCTAACAGTATCAGCAACAACCCCATCGTTGTGAAGTACCTGTATAGTTCCTCCACCCTAAAGCCACCGCCTGAAACACTATAACTTTAAGTTAAAGAATTTTACTGCATTCTCGCTGGTCAGCTCAGCCAGCTTACTCTCCTCAATGCCTTTAATCTTAGAGACCGCAGTTAGAGCTTTCAAGATGTCTGCTGGTTCGCTCGGTGTACCCCTATATTTTACAGGTGAGTCTGTTTCAAGCAGAATTCTATCTACTGGTGCGTATGCAACTGCCTCCCTAAGCTTTAAGCTGTACTCTGCCGCCGGGGTCGCGGAAATCAAGTATCCGCTTGCAATTATTGCCTCAAGCACCTCTCTCGGTCCGCTGAACCAGTGGAAAACAGCTTTTCTCAAGCCGACTTCCTTAACCAGCTCGAAGGCGTCTTTCCAAGCTCCTCTAGAATGAACTACCGCTGGCTTATCATGCCTACACGCAATTTCAAGCAGCATGCGAAAAACCTTCCTCTGGAGTACGCTGTCCTTCTTAATCCAGTAGTCTAAGCCAACCTCGCCAACAGCAACACATCTCCCGATTTCATCTTCTATGAAGCCTAAAGCCTCCTCGAAGTTTACATCGACACCCCATGGATGTAGGCCAAGCGACGGAAACACGAATCTCTCATGGGACTTCGAGAACGATAAGACTTCTACGTTTGACTTCAAATCTGATCCGACTGCAACTATGGCTTCAACACCTAAAGACCTAGCTTTCCTAAGGGCAGCATCCAGATTGGGAAACATATCCAGATGCGCATGTGTGTCAACAAGCCTTAGCATAGTCTTCAGCCACCATCAAGCGTCATAGATCAAAAATAATTCTCCGAAGTAATAGGCCTAAATTCAACTCCTCTCCCAAGGCTGACAAATATGTTTCCAAGCCAATGTTGGTCATCCATCTCAGGATAGTCCTCTCGAAAGTGCGCTCCCCTACTTTCCTCCCTCATGAGGGCGGACTTCGCGATAAGCTCCCCAACCACCAGCATGTTTGAAGCCTCAATCGCCTTAACCAGTTCCTGAGTGTCTGCTGCACGTAGCTGAGGTAGCTTACCGGCCATAAGTCCTATCTCTTCAAGCGCTTTCTCTAAGCCACTTCTGCTTTTAATTATGCCGACATAGCGCCACATGGTTTGCTTTAGACTCTGAATAATTTCTGAAGGCTCCACTGTCTTCTCCGCATGCCTACGAAGCTCAACTATTCTCTCCATCTCTTCTTTTGCTTGATCGAAATTCACTTCCTCACGTTTTATTGAAGCCGCCCTTTCAGCAGCGTAAACGCCTGCTCTAGCTCCGAAAACCTGTGTTTCGGTAAGAGCGTTTCCAACAAGCCTGTTGGCTCCATGAAGCCCCCCAGACACCTCGCCTGCCGCGTATAGGCCTTCCATGGAGGCTTCACACCTTTCATTAATCCTCACTCCGCCCATGAAGAAGTGAACTGCCGGCGTGACGAGAACTCTGTCCCTCCTGACGTCAACCCCACGATTCCTGAGAACGTTAACGAAGTTAGAGTACCTGCTCAGCACTTCAGATGGAACCTTCGACATGTCAACGTAAACTCCACCATCCACACCTCTTCCACTGTTGATTTCCATGAAGATGGCTCTTGACTGCAGGTCTCTTGTCGTATTATCCTTATTCACCGGGTCATAACGCTCCATGAAGGGTTCGTTCAAGGAGTTTCTAAGCTGCATCCCATAGCTATACAAGGGTGATGGAACCAGCAGCCCACGGATCGGGGCAACACTCATATTTGGATGGAACTGAACCATCTCCATATCCATAAGTTCAACTCCTGCACGGTAGGCTGCTGCGTATCCATCGCCTGTCGTTCCTGAAGGATTATTCGTCATGAGGAAAAGCCTTCCTAGGCCTCCTGTTGCCAAAATAGTTGAGGCAGCATGGAAAACCGTGAACTCACCTGTTTTCACATCCATACCCAATATGCCTACGATAACGTTACTTGCTCTCAGAAGAGCTAGGCACATTACTCCTTCAAACACTTTAACCCCAACTTTACGCACAGTTTCCGCCAGCGGGAAAGTGAAGCTTGTACCTCTCAGGACATGAGACCTAGAAGAATGGTTGCTGCGGAGGATTCTGGGATGCGTATGGCCAGGCCCATGTATCATTGCATATTTTTCATCTGTTCTCTCGAAGCTCACTCCGTAGTTCTCTAGCTCTAAAACTCTCCTGTCTCCCTCTTTAGCGAGGATTTCAACCAAGCGGCGGTTGTTCAGGAAGCCTCCATTGACCACTGTGTCTTTGAAGTGGATGCTTGAGGAGTCGTCTTCATGTAGAGCTACAGCGAAAAGGGCGCCTGAAACTATTGAGCAGCCGCTTCTACCCAACAAACCCTTACAAACAAGAACAACATTAACTCCCTTCCTCTTCGCCTCAACAGCAGCCCTCATACCAGCTGCACTTCCACCCACAACCAGAACATCTGTCTCAACGATTCTGGGCTGAGTTGACATAATTATCCTTCAGTCATTAAGATCAGGAAGCTGAATTAAACCTTACCAAAAAGCAGCTTCAGTCTTCTAGAAGATAATGATCAGCATACTAGGCTGACGTAAATCTTCGCCAGATCAACCAAAGCCTTTATTGAAACCCTCTCATTAACGCCGTGCAGTTGACCTAACTCTAGGTCGCCAGGCCCAAGGCCAACAAGCGTAGGAAGCCTAGCTTGATGAATTAGATGCGAAGCATCTGTTGCACCGTAGCCGCCCATAATTCTGGGGCTGTAGCCAACAACCCTCCTTATGGCTTCAGCTGCAAGCCTAACTATGGGTTCATCTTCCCGTAGCTGCGCAGGCTTATGATCTGACACCAGAACCTTAACAGAAGCTTTCAGATCCCTATCTCCCCTTCTTATTTTCCGAATAACCTTCATGATGTCTCGTTGTACGCTTATCCTACCCATTCCTGGGAGGTACCTTATGTCTGAGGTTGATGTGCACTGCTTGGGAATAACATTTGACTTATCTCCGCCCTGAAGGATTGTTCCAACTGCTATTGTTGGCGGAGTCAGGTATCTGCTGGGCTTGTAGGTGAACCTAACCCTTTCTAGGGCTGTGAGAAGCTTAGCCATCTTCAGGTTTGCGTTAACGCCGATTTTCGGGTTACCTGCATGGGCAGCCTTCCCAAATGTTGTGAGCTGAACCTTCATTATTCCCTTCATCGCGTTCCTGACGAAAACTCTGTTGCGGCTAACAGATCCCTCTACAACAACCCCGTAGTTGGCCTTAACATGACCCTTCTGGATTAGATGTAGCGTTCCAAGTCTTCCGCCAACCTCCTCGTCGCAGACACCGTGAACAGCAATGTTGTACTTGGGTTGAACTCCTAGGCTCCTTAAAGCTTCAAATGCAATAGTCAAGCAGCCTAACCCACCCTTATCGTCAGCGGAACCCCTTCCGTAGAGCCAGTCTCCACGCACAGACCCTGAAAACGGATCTACAATCCATCCATCAGCCTTACCGACAGGCACCGTGTCAAGATGCCCATTGAACAATATGGTTTCCTTGCGGCCGCAGTTCCACTCAGCAACAAGATTCACTTTCCTCCCCTCAGCCCTAACAGTTTCAACCTTGAATCTAAGTTTTGAAAGCTGAGATGCGTATGCCTCAGCAGCCTCAACAGTGTCCCCAGGAGGATTCTCGCTCCTCTCCTCAACAAGCTTCCTAACCAATTGGCAGAGACGGCTTCTATGGGATTCTATGTAACTGAAGATTTCGCTGTAGACATCCATAGAGACACAGCCCCCTAGCTTTGATATTTAGACTAGCAGATTTAGGTTTTGCCAGAGTTCGCAAGGTCTCCTCGCAATAAGGCTTTTTTAACGCTCTGAAAGCGCAACTGTACTCGTAACCAATAGGTTCTTTAGTTTGTGAGGGTTCTAGGTTTCAGCGTGGTTGCCCCCATTGACTTTAACTTTTGATGTTAAGGAGGTTAAGGGTAGAGGTAAGCTGATAGATAGGTTTCAAGGATTCTTCAGGAAGGATGTTTACACACTCTGGAGTTTAGGCAGACACTCCTATCTAATCCATGAGAACACTGGGAGAATAGTGTTGGTTAAGGAGGGTGGAAAAGAGTTCTATAAGCATCCTATGCTTGTGCTCGGAGAGTTTCTGGCCGGCGTTAAAATGGAGGATCTTCTGAAATTAGAGAAGAAGATGAGAGAGAAAAAGTTGGATAAGCAAACGAAAACTCTACTTAAAAAATATGCTACGCTAAGAGAGAGCCTAGAAAAACATTTTTAGAGGAGAAAATCAAGCGAAATGCAACACAGCATATTGAACTGCGTTGGTTTAGGCTGCCGCTCTTAATCCTTTAAGCCAAGTGTAGATTGCAACCACTTATAGCTCATGTTGATTTCTAATGACATTCAAACTGACAAAAGTTTTATAAACAATATGGAATGCTATATTTGAACAGAAAAGGTGTATGAAACATGAAAATGACTACTCTATACGGTATCTTCTTGATCGTCGTAATAGTTGTCGGAGGAGTTGGCTTCTATGCCGGCACAGCTTTTGCGCCAGAAAAAATCGTTGAGAAAGAGGTTAAGCCGCCGAGGACAATCAAGCTTGGAACTACGATGTCTGTGACAGGGAAATATTCTCCGAGTGTTGAGAGATGGACTGCTCTAACCAAAGAGTTTGTGAAAATGGTTAATGAGAGAGGCGGAATATACGTTGCGGAGTATAAGACCCGTCTTCCAATAGAAATAGTCGTCTACGATGACAAAAGCGTTCCTGAAACAAGTGCAGAGATGATTGAGAGGCTTATTACTGTTGATAAGGTTGACTTCCTCGTTGGACCAGACTGGAGCCCAATTGGATTTGCAGCATCTGTACCTGCAGAGAAAAATAAGGTACCTATTGTGATGGCTAACGTGCTTTCACTAGATATATACAAGAGGGGCTACAAATGGATTTTTGGAACTCCTATACCATGCGCAGAGCGATGGGAAGAATACTACTTCCCAATGATTATGGCGCAGACGCCTAAGCCGAAGACCATTGCATTCATGACTGAAGACCTGCTTTACTGCCAAGATGTTCGAAAGTTCTCTAAGTTATTTGCAGAGCAATATGGTCTCACAATTGTTGCTGACGAGGTTTTCCCCTCAGGGATTAAGGACGCAACAGCTATGCTGGTGAAGATTAAGCCTCTTAACCCAGACATAGTTCACATATGTGCCTACGAGGAGGCTACGATAGTTATTGCTAGGCAGATGAAGGAGCTTGACATCAATCCAAAGGACTTCCACAGCATCATGGGAACAGGTAAGGCATATGAAGGTCTTGGAAAGCTTGGTGAGTACTTGGGAGGAACGACTCAATGGATCCCCGGTAGCCCACAGTTAGTGCCATACATTGACTATGCAGAACTGCTTAAGAGAGCAGATTGCGATGTTTTCAAATACACGTGGACAACATCGCGTATGTCATCATATCTGATAATGTTGCAGGCAATTGAGAATGCGGGTACGCTGGATAGAGCAAAGGTCAGGGATGTCTTAGCTACAATGACTTTCAACACTCCGATTGGCCATGTGAAATTCAAAGATGATGGTCTTGCACGGAATCCAGCGTTCCCAGGTCAATGGATAAAAGGTAAGTTTGTCGTTGTAGGTCCGGAAGCAGCGGCTACAGGGAAACTGGTTTATCCAAGACCTACTTGGGCTCAGATAGAAAAAGGGTAGACTACTTGCTCCCCTCTTCTTTTATTTTTTTTCAGCTACTCCTAGGAGGGCTTCTACTAGGTGGGATATACGCTTTAGTAGCGTTTGGGCTCTCAACCATCTATGGAGTGGCAAAGCTGTTTAATTTTGCTCACGGAACCTTCTTAGTCATGGCGGGCATTATAGCTAGCTACATTTATTTCTCCTTTGAAGTAAATCCATTCATTATTATGCTTATGGTTGCACCGCTTTTTTTAGTTGTAGGCTTCATATTCTTTGGGTTTTTTAAGCCTATCAGTGGGAGGTCGCCTTTAGAGTTTGTGGTTGGAACTGTGCTGATCACCGTTGGGTTAATGTTTGTTATGGATGACGTGAGCCTAATGCTTGTAGGTGGAAGAATCTGGAGTATCCCCTACAGCTTACCATCTATACCTATAGGCGAATTAATGGTGTCATCTACACGTCTATGGGGCCTTATAGCAGTCGTGGTCATAACAATTTTGTTAAGCCTTTATATTAGAAGGAGCTATGTAGGCAAGGCTATTAGGGCTGCAACCCAAGATAGAGAAGCTGCTATGCTTACAGGCGTGGATGTCTCAAAGACAACTATGTTTGCCTTCGGGATAGCAATGGTACTTGTAGCGATTGGCTCGGTTCTCTATTGCATGGTTTTAACTGTTGCTCCGTTCGGAGGTTTTCCAATGACCGTTAAATGCTTTACCATTGTTGTTCTAGGAGGAATAGGCAGCATCATTGGGTCGCTTGTGGGAGGAATCATACTGGGAACTTCTGAGGCTTTTGTAGGGTACTACTTTGGATTACCTTGGTCTGAGGCTGTAAGCATAATCATCCTCCTAATAGTTCTAGTAATAAGACCACAAGGCCTCTTCGGCTTTAGGTGAGAGAAGTTATGAAGAAGCCGGGGGCTACAGGGAAGCTCTATAAGTTAATGTTCGCTATGATTGTTCTCATAGTTGTACTGCTAGTATTCCCATATTTTGTTGATCCCTATATTGTAAGCATCCTATACCTGCTTTTCATCTTCATTGTTTTAGCGCAGACGTTTGATATTGTTGGAGGCTATATGGGTTACGTGAACCTAGGTCACTACATGTTTTTCGGCATTGGAGCGTATACATTCAGCATACTAATCATAGGAGGGACTTCAATTCCTCTATGCTTCATAGCTGCTATTATCGCGTCAGTGGCTTTCGCTGTTTTGATCAGCTACCCTATCTTTAGAATTAGAGGTGACTACTTCGTTGTTGCAACATTGGCGTTGGTTGTGCTGGTGGAAATATTGGCATATAACCTGGACTGGTTGACAAGGGGCTCCTACGGGCTATCCCTTCCGCCTGGGTACCACCTATTTTCATGTTACTATATGGCTTTAGGCTTAACCTTGCTGGTTATGATAACCAAGTATAAGGTTGTTAATTCAAAGTTTGGTTTAGGTTTAATCAGTATACGTGAGGATGAGCAGGTAGCTGAAGTTTTTGGCGTTCACACATTTAAGTACAAGTTTTTAGCTTTCATCCTCAGCGCCTCTTTTCCAGGTATGGCTGGAGCGCTGCATGCATGGTACCTAAGCTACATAGATCCACCGACGGTTTTCGGTTTGGCTGTTGCTTTGACCCCGATAGCCATGACTCTTTTCGGAGGAATGGGTACGATGTTTGGGCCTGTTGTAGGCGTTTGTATTCTCTGGATTATTGAGCAGGCTATTTGGACTCAGACAGAGTATCTGCACTTCGCCATGTATGGGATTATTCTAATTCTCGTAGGCATATTCATGCCAGGTGGAGTTGTTAAGTCTAAGCGTGTACAGGCGCTTTGGGAGAAGGTGAAGGGGAGGTTTGGTAGGTTTGCTGCTTGAGGGTTTTAAGGTAACAAAGTATTTCGGTGGGCTTCTCGCAGTTAAGGATGTTGACTTCTCTCTTGAGGAGAAAGAGATTGTGGGTTTAGTTGGTCCAAATGGGGCTGGTAAAACAACTTTATTCAATCTTATAAGTGGAGTTTACAAGCCGACTAACGGAACAATAAAGCTCAATGGAAAGGACATCACGAAGCTTTCTCCACATTCCATCTGCAATCTTGGGATCACTAGAACATTTCAGATACCACGCCCATTCCTTGAGCTGACGGCGATTAAGAACGTTATAGTCGCCATGATGTTTGGCTCAGGTAAATCTATGAGTATGACTGCTGCTCAGAAGGAAGCTTTGCACTATCTCGAATTTGTTGGGCTTGAGGGTAAGCGGGATATTTTAGCCAAGAACCTGACCTTACGTGATAGGAAGACCCTTGAGGTTGCTAGGGCTCTTGCCGCAAATCCACGTGTAATCCTACTGGATGAAGTTATAGCTGGCTTGAATCCAACTGAAACGATGTGGCTTATGGATTTGATTAAGAAGATTAGGGATGAACGTGGGATCACGGTGTTCTGGGTTGAGCATGTTATGAAGGCTGTGATGGGTCTTGCCGAGAGGGTTATTGTTCTACATCACGGTGAGAAGATTGCTGAAGGCTCCCCGCGGGAAGTGGCTGATAACTCGAAGGTGGTTGACGCTTACTTAGGTGTGAGATATGTGTTCTAGCAGGAAGGGTTCAGTTTGCTTACTGTAGATAAAATTAATGTTTTTTACGGTGATGCACAGGCACTTTGGAATGTAGGCTTCAAGGTTGATAAAGGGGAAATCGTAACGATCGTTGGATCAAACGGAGCTGGTAAAACAACAACTCTTAAGGCAATATCAGGTCTGCTTCATCCGAACAGTGGAGTAATCAATTTTCTGGGAAGTCGGATCGACAACTTGCTTCCGCATCACATTATTGATTTAGGTATAGCTCAAATCCCTGAGGGTAGAAGGCTATTCCCCTACATGAATGTTCTTGAAAACCTTGAGATGGGCGCCTATACACGTAGGGCAAGAGAGAAAAAGAAAGATACCTTAGAATGGGTTTATCAGCTCTTCCCAATTCTGAAGGAGAGGAAAAACCAGCTTGCTGGAACACTGAGCGGCGGGGAGCAGCAGATGCTGGCTATTGGTAGGGGTCTAATGTCTCGCCCTCAGCTCCTAATGCTCGACGAGCCTTCGCTCGGCCTTGCACCGAAACTCGTGTTAACAGTGTTTGAAACAGTGAAGAAGATTAATGAGGAGGGTGTTACAGTTCTGCTTGTTGAGCAGAACGTGCGGCATGCACTTGAGCTTGCTAATAGGGGATACACCCTTGAAACAGGAAGAATTGTTCTCGAGGGTGAAGGCAAAAAGCTAATAGCCAATGAACACATAAAGAAAACCTACTTAGGTTTGTAGGATTGGTGGGCTCATTGGTTGGATTATCTAACTTTCAGCCGCAAACCTTCATTTTTCAGTCGCCTGGAAGAATACTGTTTGGCTTAGACACTGTTAAGAAAGTTGGTGAGGAAGCTAAGGCGCTGGGTGCAGGAAACGTTCTGATCGTCGCGGGTGAGGTTACCGAGAAGATAGGGATGGTTGACAGGGTAAAGAAGCTGCTTGAGGCTTCTGGAGCTAAAACAGCTGTTTTCAGATGTGGTAAGTGGGAGCCATACATAGAGGACTTTGAAGCTATTGTTGACTTCACTAGAAAAGGTAGCTATGATGTTGTGTTAGGGCTTGGGGGAGGCAAAAACATTGACATGGCTAAGGTTGCAGCAATCATGCCTCGGAATCCTGGGAGAGTAGATGATTACATAGGAGTAAACAAAGTTAAGCAACGTGGCATACCGATGATAATTGTGCCGACAACAGCCGGCACAGGCTCTGAAGCAACCCAAGCCGCTGTCATCGCAAAGGGTAAGATTAAAGTTGCGATATGGAGCCCACAGCTAATACCTGAGGTTGCTATAGTCGACCCGAATCTAACGTTAACACTTCCACCTAAGGTTACTGCGGCTACAGGTGCCGATGCGCTTACACACGCCCTAGAAGCCATAATGTCCGTGGACGCAAACCCGATGAGCGACTCACTGGCACTGACAGCCATAAGGCTTATTTCCAGAAACCTAAGGCAAGCCTACCAGAAGGGTGACGATGTGGAGGCAAGATACAATATGTGTCTTGCTTCACTGATGGCTGGCCTAGCCTTCAACAGTGCTGGACTTGTTGCAGGGCATGCAGCAGCATACACCTACGCGTCTGACTGCAAGCTGCCTCACGGAACATCCTGCGGGCTGGCGGAGCCATACATAATGAGCTTCAACCTACCCAACTGCATAGAAAAATTCTTCTCCATAGCTGAGGCGATGGATTTGAAAATCGAGAAGCTGAAGCCTAAAGAAGCTGCGGCTGAGGCTGTGAAAGCAGTTAAGAAAATAATAGGGGATGTGGGGTTGCCTACAAGCCTTAAGGAGCTTGAGGTTCCGAAAGATCTTGTTCCAACTCTTGCAGAGGATCTTATCACGAAATACGGTAGGCTGCTTCCTAGGAATCCACGTAAAATAACGAAGGAGGATGCGCTTAGGATTTTTGAAAAGATGTGGAGTGGCGAATTAGATTAAATGGGTTTTCCCACATTACTTTCTGAGGGTTTAAGATGAAGTATGGAGGGTATGCTGGAAAAATTCTTCGTGTAGACTTAACAAAGGGTGGAACGAGAGAGGAGCCGTTAGATGAAGATGCGGCTTTGAAGCTCCTTGGCGGCAGGGGACTTGCTGCAAGCATACTTTTCAGGGAGCTGAAGCCTAAAATTGATCCTCTTGGGCCTGAAAACAAGCTCATATTCATGTCTGGGCCGCTTGCTGGCAGTGGAGCACCATGCACAACTCGATGCGCAGTTGTCACAAAGTCTCCTTTAACAGGAATCTACCTCGTTACTCTTGCAGCTGGCAATTTCGCTGGTCAGCTTAAGGCTGAAGGCTATGACGGCATTATTGTTGAGGGCATGGCTGAGAAGCCTGTTTACGTTTGGCTGCATGAGGGTAAAGCTGAGATTAGGTCTGCTGAGCGCTACTGGGGAATGATGACAGAGGACACTCAAACGCTCCTCAAGGAGGATCTTAGGGAGGATAAGATTGAAGTAGCCTGCGTTGGTCCCCCTGGTGAGAGGCTTGTTCAGCTTGCCTCCATAATTAGTGGTCGTAGAGCCTTCGGTCGTGGTGGAGCTGGTGCAGTTATGGGTTCAAAGAAGCTGAAGGCTGTTGCTGTGCTTTCAAAGCAGAAGCCAAGCATTAGGATAAAGAATCAGGAAGCCTACAGGGAAGCTGTTTCACTTGCCTACAAGAACATAAGAGAGAATAAGGCGACAGGTCAAACTTTCCCGAAGTATGGGACACCAAGCTTGGTTTTACCGATGAACGAGCATGGCGTTTTGCCGACGAGAAACTTTCAGTCAGGCTTCTTCGACAAGGCTGAGCTTATCAGTGGAGAAAATATGCGTACGAATTATGTTGTGAAAGACAAAGCTTGTTTCGCATGCCCAATAATGTGTAGTAAGCTAACTCTCGCTAGGGCAGGACCCTATGCAGGGGTTTTAACAGAGGGACCTGACTACGAAACCATATACTCGATGGGATCGGAATGCGGAAACTCGAATTTTGACTCTATCATTGCTGCTGACAGGCTCTGCGACGACTATGGTTTAGACTCGATCTCAGCAGGATGTGCCGTAGCCTTCGCTATGGAGTGCTTTGAGAGAGGCATCTTAACAACTAGGGATACTGATGGCATTGAGCTGCATTTCGGAAATCATGTTGCGCTGGTGGAGCTGATCGGTAAGATGGCTCGCAGGGAGGGTTTCGGTGATGTGCTTGCTGACGGCGCTCTTAAAGCTTCAAGGAGAATAGGTAGAGACTCAGAGAAATACGTGATGCATGTGAAGGGTATGGAGCTGCCTGGCTACGAGCCTCGCGGCATGAAGGGGATGGGTTTAAACTACGCCACAGCCTGTAGAGGTGCGTGTCACTGTCGAGGCTACACAGTACACTCAGAAATCTTTCGTAGAAATGCGCCTTGGCCTACTGAACCCTTCGCCTATGAGGGTAAGGGGAAGCTTGTTAATGCTATACAGGATCTTAGAGCTGTCTACGACGCATCGATCTTCTGTGCTTTCGCTCAGGGGGCATATTCACTTGATGTTCCAGCTAAAATGCTTTCAGCAGTTATCGGCGTTAAGCTTGATGAGGCTGAGCTCTATAGGGTTGGTCACAGGATCAACACTTTGGAGAGAGCATTCAACGTTCGTGAAGGTGTAACCCGGAAAGATGATGTTTTGCCTGAAAGGCTTCTGAAGGAGCCTATGCCTGAAGGAGCCTCGAAGGGCTATGTTGTGGAGCTTGAACCTATGCTTGATGAATATTATGAGCAGAGAGGCTGGAATGTGGAGACAGGAATTCCAACAAAGGTTGAGTTGAAGGAACTGGGGCTTGCGGATGTTGCTGCTGAACTTGAGAGGTTAGGGTTGCTCAAATAGGTTCATACTACACTTTTTTTCAATCGGTCTGTACTAGTTTACCTGTTGGGTAAGCATTTTTATTAGGGTGGCCTTTCATTAAACAGTTGAAGAGCCTTGTATGAGAGTAAGCCTAACAATATTTCAAGCCTTATGGAGCTTGAGAGGGAGCTGATGAGGAGGGAGAGGCAGATTGAGTATCTGCAGATGGAGATTAAGAGGTATCACGGTATTGTTGAGGAACTTAAGCAGGGTATGAGGCCTGTTGGGGCAATTGAGGAGGTTCGTGGGGAACATGCCTACGTGAGGCTTGCTGGAGGACAGGTTTTCCAAGCAACAATACCTCAGGAGCTTGCTAGTAAGGTTACGGCTAACTGTAATGCGGTTCTATCTCCAACCAAGGGCGTTGTGGTTGATGTTGTTGAAAAGCCTAAGGAGAAGTCCATCTGGGACTATAAGGTTGAGAGGGCTCCTCAAGTTTCCTACGAGGATGTTGTGGGGCTTGACGATGAGCTGATGAGCTTCAGGAAGGCTGTTGAGTGGGTTTTAGATCCTAGGATAAGGCGGAAGCGAGAGAGGCTTATCCGTGATAGGAGACTTCTGGAGGAAGCTGGCTCAGTTCTGCTGTTCGGTCCACCCGGCTCAGGTAAGACTCTGATGGCTAAAGCTTTGGCTGGAACAATTAGTAAGCAGGGGCAGCAGACAAGCTTCGTCAAGATTGAGGGTTACGAGGTTGTTTCTAAGTGGCTTGGTGAGTCTGCGAAAAACGTGAAGGAAATCTTCAATCTAGCTAGGGAGGTTGCGCCAACCATACTTTTCATTGATGAGGCGGATGCCATAGCTAGAGCTAGGATGGAGACGACGACGGACGCTGGAAGAGACGTTCAGGGGATGCTTAACCAGTTTCTGATTGAGCTTGGTGAGGGCTTTGACGTTAGCAAGAACCTAGCCATCGTCTTCGCTACAAACCTGCCGATAGTTATGGATCCAGCTCTGATGGATAGGATTAGGAAAGCCATTTATGTTCCTCCGCCCAAGTCCCGTGAAGCGGTTAAGAGGTTTTTCAGCTTTTACCTCTCAAAGGTTAGGGTTGACCCTGAGATTATGGAGGGTAAGGAGTTGGCTGAAGGGGTTTTCGAGGAGATCTGGAGTGTGGTTAGGAGGAGAAAACATGTGTTCGAAACAAGTATTCCAAGACGTGGGATAAGGGTTAGAGACGAGTACTCAATAACGCCTCGTGGCATAAAAAACGTAGTTCAGGAAGCTGCTAACGACGCCTCCTTCCGGGGCTTTAAGCATGTTAACAAAGAGCTTCTCTTGGAGAACGTTGGCAGATTCATCGAGCAGGAAGGCGCATTGATAGCTTAGGGGGAGCTTCCCTATTCTTCATTCTTCTACTGTGGAAGGGTGGGTTGAGTTAAAACCTCAATAGAAAGACTGATTAGGAAATTGTAGGTACATAATTCTTGGTTGATGGAGATGATTTTCGTTTACCTAATATTCTACAAGATCAGGCCTCTAACAGATGCTGAAAAGGAGAAGGCTAGGCTTAATTGGGAGGAGTTTAAGAAGCAGCTGCCAGAAGGCGTCACCCTAATTGGGGAGTATGCTCATGTTTGGGGAACAGAGTACAACGGCCTAATAATAGTTGAAGCTTCAAGTCACGATGCCTACCACAGGTTCTGGCATAGATTTAGGGAAACAACCAGATGGTACGTTCCTGAAACAAAAACATACATAGCGGAGAAAGAGGAATAGAAAAAGGTTTGTTGCATCAAAAACCAGGATTCATCAAAAGATATATAGGAATAAGCGTACTCTGAATGGCTAGTGGGGCCGAGTCACGTCGTAAAAATGGGGCCGTAGACGTTTATAGACGTCAACGGCGGTCTCTAGCCAGAAGGAATGCAGCTGCATTCCTCCTAGAGAGGTATGACGACAGGAATCCCGTTAGGGGCTCCAGAGAGAAACACGGGTTTGCTGACCTTTGGGATGAAGAAGCTCAGGAGCGCGTGAGAAACCCGTAGACATGAAATGGCGGAAGTCGAGGGTTCAAAAGACATCGAGTCTTGAAAGTCCCTTCGGCCCCACCACACTTTGAAGGCTATGCAACCGAAGGCAGTGAGATCGTGTCTGGAACCACTATTTTGGCTTCACCACGGTCGCCGCTTGCTGAGTGTGGTTTGTGAGTTAAGCTGTGATAAGCTTCGTAAATTCTCCTATTCCCATAATTCTAGGAATTTTCGTTACAATGTCTCTGTCTGTAGTTATGCCAACCAGCTTTTTGTCTTTGGACATGATTAGGCATCCGCAGGTTTCCTCAGTCTTAACCATCCTTATGATCTCGGCAACATCCATCTCTGGGCTTAGGATCTTGGGTTTAGTGAGCTTGAGCTCCCCAAGCTTTGTATTGGCGTATTCGCGGATGTTACGCTTCTCGATTAAGGCTTCGATGTGGTATTCAGCGTCGACTACGGATCGAATGATGTCGCTGGCTAGAGCCATAGCCTTGATCTCGTTGTCCTCTACTATGGGTATTCTCCTAATCCTTTGTTTAGTCATGAGTTTCACGGCATCCATGACCGTGTTATCTGTGGTTAATGTGTGAACTGGGCTGCTCATTATGTCCGACACTTTTGTGTTGAATGTTTTCTCCGGTATCCTGCTTATTATGCAGTGTTCTGTGATAACGCCTGTTAGGCGGTTTCTTTCGTTCACGAGAACTATGTGGCCAACTTTGTTTTCAACAATGTAGTTAACCACGTACTCAGGCTTGAAGTCTCCGGGAAGCTTGTGGATGTACTCCTCCATGAAGATTTGAACAGGCTCATTTAGGAAGAAGTCAAGTTTGCCATCAGTCTTCCTCTTGATGCCTTCACCTCTCCCTCCTAGAACAAAGTCTAAAACATGAAGCCCTGAGATAACGCCTTTAACAAGCCTATCGTCGTCAACAACGGTTAGTCGGTAGATGCCTCTACGTCCACCCATGATGTTAAGCGCCATGAGAAGAGGGGCTTTCATATGAACCTCGTAGATGGATTCGGTTGATGCGATGCTCAGCGCCTTAGACAAAGATTTTCGCCATAAAAGTTTTAGTAAAGGTAGAGTTTAAAGTTTAAGGTTAGGTTACAATAAGTGTAAGCGTTACTGGTGGTTGGCAGGCAAGTGAGCGTACACGCAGACCTTCTTGAGAAATACTGTGAGATTGTTGGCTCCAAAGAAATAGATGAGATCAAGGATCTTGCTGAAAGGGTTAAGGGAGCCTCCATAGTGCACGTGAACTCAACAAGGTTTGGGGGCGGTGTTGCTGAAATTCTTAAGAGCATGATTCCTCTAGCGAATTCAGTTGGTTTGAAGGCTTCTTGGCATGTGATAGAGGGCTCTGAAGACTTCTTCGACGTTACAAAAAGCTTCCACAATGCCCTTCAGGGCATGGATCTAAAGCTAACCGAATCTATGAAGGAGACCTACCTACGCTACAACGAGATCAATGCTGAGAAGCTTCCACTTGACGCTGACGTATACATAATCCACGACCCCCAGCCAGCTGCAATGATAAGCTTCATCAAAAATAGGGTTGGAAGATGGATTTGGCGCTGCCACATAGACGTTACAGAGGCAAATCAAACCTACTGGGGTTTCCTCAGAAACTATCTTGAGAAGTATGACTCAATAGTTTTCTCGCTGGACCGCTACATAAAAGACGATGTTAAGCATAAGAGGATTTTCATCATTCCGCCTTCGCTTAACCCTCTAAGCGACAAGAATAGGATGCTGACGGACAGCGAGGTGTCTAATGTTCTAAGTAAGTTTGACGTTGATGCTAACAAGCCCGTATTGACACAGGTTGCAAGATTCGACTACTGGAAGGACCCCTTAGGCGTAGTGGACGTGTATAGGAAGGTTAAGAGTAAGTTTCCTAACCTGCAGCTTCTTCTAATTGGAATACTAGCATCCGACGACCCTGAGGGAATGGGCTGGTACCGAAAAACCAAGGAGTATGCAGGCAACGACAGAGATGTCCACATTCTAAGCAACCTAGATGGGGTTCTAGACCTTGAGGTCAACGCTTTCCAGAGAGCTTCAAGCGTTGCTGTGCAGATGTCTATACGTGAAGGCTTTGGTATAACGGTTACAGAAGCCTTGTGGAAAGGTGTTCCAGTCGTGGCTACGAGGACAGGCGGAATCCCCCTTCAAGTGATAAACGACGTAACAGGATACTTGGTTAACAGCAAGGAGGAGGCTGCTGAGAAAGTTGAATACCTACTTAAACAACGCGATGTTGCCAGGCAACTTGGCATTCAAGGTAGAGAGCACGTGAAAAGAAACTTCCTAATCACTAGGCATCTGAAACAGTACACTAAGTTGGTGCTGGAAATACTGTAGTGCGTTACGGTTCTCGTATGGTGTTCGATGCTTGAATCCAAGCGAAATAGCTGAGTTAGCCTTCAATTCATCTGCTGATGAGATAATAGATTTAGCGAAGAAAGTTAAAGCTAGGCTGATGGATGAGAGGGAGAAAGGTTTCGCAGGAAAGCACGAGGTTCTCGGCGGCTTGGTTAAGCTGTTTGGTGAGGGCAGAGCCGTGATTGTAGGAGACCTACATGGGGATATGGAAAGCCTTCTACATATCCTTAAGCAAAGCGGCTTCATGGGTGGAGATGCAAACCTCATTTTTCTAGGCGACTATGGGGATAGAGGCTCCCTTTCACCTGAGGTTATCTACACAGTTCTGAAACTGAAGGAGATGTATGGCGACAGAGTCATTATGCTAAGAGGTAACCATGAGAGGCCTCCTATCTACCCTCATGACCTGCCGATCTATTTAGAATACAGGTACGGGGAGAGAGGTGAAGAAGTGTACCGCTGTCTGCTTGAGCTGTTCGACAGCCTCCACCACGCAGCCATACTTGAAGGGAAATACCTTATGCTCCATGGAGGTTTGCCTGAGGATTTTTCTTCAATAGAAGATTTAGCTAACCCTAGGGAAGATGCGCTTGAGCAAATTCTCTGGAGCGACCCGAAGGAGATTGAAGGCACCCAGCCCTCGCCTAGAGGTGCTGGAAAACTGTTTGGAGAAGATGTGGCAGGAAGGGTTCTAACCAAAATCGGGGTGAAAACCCTTATTCGAAGCCATGAGCCGTGCGACGGTGTTTCAATAAACCACGATGGGAAAGTTTTAACGATATTCTCCCGGAAAGGGGCTCCATACCTGAACCGATACGCCGCCTACTTGGAGATAGATCTCTCTGGAGAAGTCTTAGACGCCTATAGGCTGGCTGAGAATGCACATAAATTCTAGAATAACTCGGGGCGTAACCTACAGCAAGTTCGTTGCATCTTCAAGCAGAGGCAAAGACAGCCTGCTTCGCATGCTGCTCCATTGTGTTATCGGTTTTACCTAAGTTCATAGAAATAGGCTTAGGGCTGAAAAGCAACAGTTCAACTAGTCTTCACACATTTCAAAGCATTCTCTATAGTTGAAGTCGTCCAGTGCGATAATGCTGCTTCCCATTAACATCATGTAGATTTAATAGTTTGAAACACTATGGTAGTTGCGTAGCTGGTTCAGAAAATTGATCCATAGAAAACTGTTTACTCGAAGTTGCTTCGCTGCGGTCATGATACTGATCCTTCTCGCATCAGCTTACAGCCCAATTTTCATGGTTTCTGCTCAAGCAGAGAAGCCTGAGAAAGGCATCCCAATTAGTTTTCCTCAAAGTCAAGAGCCGTCCATGAAGGATTTCCAAGATAGGATTGGAGTTGGGAAAGCTGAAGGTAAGAGTTTTAAGGTTCTCATAGAGTATGACCAAAAAACCGGTGTTAATCTTCCTGATGGCGTTAAGGTTCTTAGAACATATAGGCTTCTGCCGTTAATCTTAGCTGAAGTTAGTTCAAGTGACCTTAAGGAAGCGTCTAGGGCGCGAGGCATCCTCGGTGTCTACCCGGATTCTGAGATTTACCTCTGCGATGCGAAGACGAAGTTTAAGGTTGGGGAAACCTACCCTCATCTCGGAACCTACCCAGCTTTCCTTAATGACACGGTTAAGCTTATTGGTGCAAATAGTTTGTGGGATAAGGGGTTCAGAGGTGAAGGTGTAAAAGTAGCTGTTATCGACACAGGCATCAATAAGAAACATCCAAACTTATATGACCCTAAGGTTGTTGAGGAAATTTCTTTTGTAGATGGAGAGGGAACTGAAGACTACCAAGGACATGGAACTCTAGTAGCTGGAATTATAGCTGGAACAGGGGAGGCTGGGGGCAAAGGCTTCTACGGCTGGCTTGATGAGAAGGTTATGAACACTTCGATTAAGCCAGGAACACAGGTTGGTGTTGCTCCTAAGGCGAAGCTTCTTAACGCGAAGGTGTTTAACCTAAGCGGAGTCGCCACAGTCTCCAGCATTATTGCTGGGATTGAGTGGGCTGTTGAGCACGGTGCAGACGTAATAAACATGAGTTTCGGCGGTTACCCGATGGCGCCTAAGGATCAGCTGGTTAAAGCTGTGGAGAAGGCTGTTGCCAAAGGCGTTGTTGTAGTTGTTTCAGCAGGGAATTGGGGTCCTGGCAGATTCACTGTAATGAGCCCAGGTAGGTCGCCTAGCGCTGTCACCGTAGGCTCAGTATACCGCACAGGTGAAGTGGTGTACTTCAGCAGTAGGGGGCCAGCGCCATACGGGATGATCCTTAAGCCAGACTTGGTTGCGCCGGGTGCCACGGTTATTTCAGCCTACCAAAATAAGACTCTTAAAGATGTTTATTATGCTGAGTTTTGGGGTTCCTCAGCTGCAACAGCCTTTGTTTCAGGCGCCTCAGCACTATTGGTTCAAGCATTTTCGAAAAGAACCCCATACATGATTAAGGCTGGCTTGGTTAGAGGCGCATCAGATCTTAAGGTTGATCCAAACGTAGGCGGCGGGGGTCTCCTAAATGTTTTAGGCGCCTACCAGTATCTAAGCTCAGACAGCAGCAAAACAATGTTTACGTTGAAGGAAATTAACTCAATGACAGGTCCGCACATCACGCTTTTCCCAGGCGACTTTAATGTTTTAAACCTCACGGTGCTGAACTGGGGGGCTTCGTTCAACGGGAGCTTAAAGATTAGCGGAAATGCCTCTGAGATTGTGAGCTTCTCAAACGCAAGCAGTTTGGCTATGCATGACAAATTCAAAATTGAGGGGCAGGAGATTTGGGATCCAACTCCTAGGCTGTTCACCTATGGGCAGAAGTATTGTGATGGAGCTGAGCGTAAGCTTGAGAAAATAGTTGGGCAGAGGTTTGTTGCGCTTCAGATCCTAGTTCCAGATAAGGCCAAGTTAGGAACCTACACAGGCAGCGTAACGTTGCTCAGGGAGAACAGCGCTGTTGCTGAGCTTCCTGTCAATATAGTTGTTAAGAAACCTAAGGCCAAGATTTTGTTTGACGATGTTTTCCAAGGCTACTATGACCCCTCCTCCAGAACGGTTTTCCCAATAGATGCTGAGAGACTTTGGGGTGGAAGCCTATTCTCCTTGGCTGCAAACATTTGGCCCCTCGGAGTTTTTGATTGGTGGAGGCTTGTATCTGAGGCTGGCTACGATGTTGACTCTCTTGGGCAGGTTTTGAATGCAACGGGAGTGGGGGATCCATGGGCATTGTTCATGAGCGGCAAGTATAACGTGATCTACCTACATGATACGGAGCTTCATAACATGCAGACATCCATGTTCCCTAAGCTTTTGAAGATAGGCGTGAACATAGTTGCCCTCTACGACGGAGGGTTTGACTATAGCCTCCTAGTGAAGCCACTTTACCCTGAAGGTGAGCCTCTTCCTCCAATATCAGGGCTTATCCAAAACTTCAATGGGACGCATCCTATTGCTCAAGGAGTTAAGAACGCAACCTACATAAGCGGAGTCGGCCTAGCAGTTTTAGATCCTGCTCAGGTTGTTGCAACAGCCTACGACGTGAGGTACCCAGCGTTAAGCGGGGTCGCAGTCGCAACCTACGATGTTCCGGGAGGCGGCAAGTTTGTGGCTTTAGGTGACTCAAACATCTTCGACGACATAGGTTTAGCCGCCGACTACACGTGGCTCGTCTACTACGTGAGCTACGGCATGCAGGTGAAGAAAACAGAGAATGATAAGCTTGCATTGAACATTCTGAACTATGCTTCGGCGGAAGTCTATAAGCCGATTGAGCCGATTAAGCCAATTGAGCCGTTCTGGGCTCAACCGATCTTCCTTAAACATTTGTTAGCCGTCTGCCTTATACTGCTCGCTGTAACGGTGGTCTCAACGCTGATCTACCGTAGAAGATTTCTTTCACTTAAACGTTCCATATCCACGTAGACTTGCGGAAACGGTTCTCTGCCTGAGTCTAACCTAGGTTGCTCATAGGCTTGATCTAACAGCTGGATGATGCGGATCCAACATTATTACCTCACACCAGTGGTGCCGCCCATCAGACCAAACCTCATATGAGTTCAGAACCTTCAGGTTCCTATATTTCTTGGCAACTCTCTCCTCAGCTATCTTCCCTAAGCTTTTAGCTCTCGTGAACCTTATGACACCAAGGGCTCTCGGTCTTCTACCTGAAACAGGTCTAGGCTTCCTAGCGCCGCCTTTTCTAATTCTGACTCTGACCACCACAAACCCCTGTTTAGCCTTATAGCCGAGCCTCCTAGCTTTATCCAGTCTAGTAGGCCTATCAATTCTTGTTATGGAGCTTCCTCTCCTCCACTTTATTAACTGCTCCTGCATAAGCTGCTTCACGTATGACGCATCATGCTTTCTGAAAGCTTCATCCATGTACTTGTATGCCGACACCGTCACATCAACTTCCCAAGCAGTAATCCTAAGTTTAAGAGTTGACTTTTGCTCATCAGACTAGATAAATGTTATCTCAGTTAATTTTTTTGTCTTATCTGTATGTTTCCATGATTGATTCATCATGCTATTTTACATGGTTCTGAGGCTTGTGACTATGGTGTGTGGGGGGAGGGGGGTCTTCGATTTTTTGGATGGGATTGATGCCTCTCCTCCAATTTATTGGATGGGATGCCTCACACCTTAACGGAAAGCCGTTACATGGGGAAACGTTGCCTAA
>Ga0315280_10000865_pt1 | contig 54576 bp, 55 predicted proteins | sample YL17G06_40_MG_FD_203697 | JGI IMG/M metagenome (GOLD analysis project Ga0315280, IMG submission 203697) | Sediment microbial communities from Yellowstone Lake, YNP, Wyoming, USA - YL17G06_40 | ecosystem: Environmental > Aquatic > Freshwater > Lake > Sediment | place: USA: Wyoming | collected... | reverse complement strand
TTAGCACGATTGGGAACACTTTGGTGCAGGACTTGTCCTGCCCGCGTAAGAGAGCCTTGCTAGCTTTCTGACGCGGAGACCAGGAATTGTTCATCTCTGCTAAACTTCTGCTCGAAATTTGGATGCTGGTGGTGTGCCCAGAGACGGAAAAAGTTAAGTTGTTGAAACTGAAGCTGTTTGAGAAAATCTGTTGAGGAAGCGGGAATTTTTTCCGCGCCGCGGAATGATGATTAAGTGTTTAGCGCGGACGATTCTTTTTGCTTTGCTTTTTAGGAGTTAAGAAATTCCGCGCTGGTGGTGTGCGCGAAGCTCAATGATTGTGCGCGGCCAGGCGCATCCCGCGTTCCGCGGGACTTCGCATTGAATCTCAAATTGCAAATCTCATATCTCACAGACAGATTCTTTGCAAAGTTTGCGTCTTTGCGATGAGATATGAATCGCGGGCAAGAAAGATTTGACGGCTGATTTTTTTGCCACATAATAAAGGGCAAATGAGACCGTGTCTGGCCAGGATTCATCTGGATCGGCTTCGGGCCAATTACCGGGAGATTAAGGCGGTTTGCGGGGAGGGAGTGGAGCTATTTCCGGTGGTCAAGGCTGACGCCTACGGCCACGGCGCCATCCCCTGCGCGAAGGCGCTTTTGAGCGAAGGGGTCCGGACTTTGTGCGTTGCCTGCGTGGAAGAGGCGCTTGAGATTATTGACTCCGGGGTGCTGGCCCGCTTCATTCTTCTGAGCGGCGTTTTTCCGGGCGAGGAAAAGGATGTGCTGCAATACGGCCTGATCCCGGTGATCAGCGATCTTGAGAGCGCGCAAATGCTGGACCTGGCTGTGAAAAATTCCCGCACCGGCCGCGGCAAGAAAATCAAGGTTCATCTCAAGGTTGACACAGGAATGGGAAGACTGGGGGTTCTGCCCGAGGATTTTTCCGGGCTTCTTAACGGGATCAGGAAACTGGACGGCCTGGAGGTCGAGGGAATGCTCAGCCATCTGTCCTGCGCGGGCTCAAGCAGCGAGAAGGATGTCCGGTTCACGAACAAGCAGATTGAGGATTTCCAGATGATTCAGAGCGCGCTCGCAAGACAGGGCACACCGGTCCGCTTTTTTCATCTTGCGCAAAGCGCGGGGCTGATCAAATACCCTGAGTCCCGCTTCAACTCCGCTCGACCCGGACTTGCGATCTATGGCGCAGACCCTTTTTATCCCCGGCAGAGCGAGGATGGGCGCGGCGGCGAATCCGAGGCAAAGATGCCTCATCTTGAGCCGGTGATGAGCCTCATAAGCAGAATATGCCTGATCAAAACCGTTCCCCAAGGCTCGGCCATTTCTTACGGAGCCACAACCGTGGTCAAGCGGAAAACCAGCCTGGGGGTGGTTTCAGTCGGATACGCGGACGGCCTGCCCCGCTCGGTTCCGGCAGGGTTTAATTTTATGGTCAGAGGCCGGCCCGGGGCTTTGCTCGGCGTGGTCACGATGGACCTGATTATGATCGATCTGACCGAAATCCCGGAAGCGCGGCTGGGCGACGAGGTTGTGATTTTCGGAAAAGAGCCGCGGGGCGAGGTGAGCGTTTCCGCTCTGGCTCTTTCGGGGGGGACGATAGCTTACGAGATTTTCACCCGGCTGGGCAAACGGGTAAAGAGGGAATATACGCCGGCGGTGTGAGAAATTCGCCGGATTTATTTTTCGATGATGATGGCCTCGGTGGGACAGCTCTCAGCCGCTTCCTTTGCGCACTCCTCCTGGTCCGCGGGGATGACCGGAACCTTAACCACCGCGGTGTCCTCAGCCATCTCAAACACATCCGGGCAGGTATCCACACAAAGCTCACAAGCCGTGCAAGCATCCTTGTCCACTTTCGCCTTCATATCCTAAAACCTCCCAATTCGTATTGGCAAGAAAATAATATATCAAGCCGCTAAAGTCAAGGCCAATCGCTCCTTGTTTTGACCGCCCTTTACAATTGGGGTGGCAGTAAGGCTGATATTCCAGGGAGGAGTTTAAGACCTGCGAGCGCAGGGCCGCGCGGGAGAAGATAGATGCCGATCAGTTTTTGCCCTTGAGCCTCCGGTCCAGGAAATCGTTGATCACGACAAAGGTTTTTCTCGCGGGCTTGGAGAAGCTCAGGCTGATGAATCCGTGGCGGCCGTTTTCCGCGGTGTAAAAATCGTACGGGACGCCCTTCGCTTCCAGGGCATCCCTGAAATCAACCGAGGCTTTGTAAAACATATCCTTCTCCGCGGCGATAATTAGTATGGCCGGGTAATCTTTGCGATCTAAGTAGTTCACGGGTGAAGCCTTGATGTATCTTTCCGGGAAAAAGCGCTGCGGGCCTCCCAGGTAGTAGTAGAAATAGATCAGCAAAGGGTTTTTGAGCGTGTCGTATTTGGTCATATCGTAAACTCCGTAGATCAAGACCGCGGCGTCCACCGATCCGTCGTATCCTTTTGCCGAGACATAAGTGGGACTGAAGCTTGGATTGTCGTAGGCAAAAGCGACCATTGCAGAAAGATTGCCGCCCGCGCTGTCTCCCATAACCGTTACCCGATTGGGATTCCCCCGGTATTGCTCGGCATGGTCTTTTGCCCACATAACCGCGCCGATTCCGTCGTTGACCTGGTCCGGAAACTTGTGCACCGGCGCAAGACGATAGTTGATGTTGAACACCGTGTAACCGCGCCCGGCGATGTATCGGCAGAGGCCTTCATCCAATTCTTTGCTGCCCAGGGACCAGCCGCCCCCATGAATGTTAACCACAATGGGATAAAACCCGTCGGTTTCGGGCCGGAACACATCCAACAAAAGCCGCTCCCGTTTGACCTTTGCCCAGACCACATTCCTGCTGATGTTGATTTGCGTCCCGGGGTTGGGAAGCGGTTCCTGAACACGGGAATTAGCAAGGTAGTTCGGTTGCGGGTTTTCCCCTGTCCCGCCAATGCCCGGAGAGCAGAGAGCCAGATTAAGGCCGATAATCAACCCGAGCCGTTTTGCGGACTTGAGCGCTATATTTTGCGCTTTCAAGAACATCGCCCTCGCCCCTTGAACCTTTTAATTATAAACCGAGGGAAAAATTTTTCCAGGGTTAGGGCGCGTGTAGGAGTTTAAGAGCTGCTAGTCTCTGAATAGTGACCTTTTGCGCAGGCCTCTGAGCCCTCTACTTTTTGCGCGCAGGCTGGTTGAGCTGCTCTCTCTCGATGCCTATCGCCAGTTGCTGGGCAAAAGTCTCAGCCAGGGCCATCAAATCAGGCGTGGCTCTCTTCTGTTTGCGAGGCCTAAGCCCCAGCGCTCCCACGGTCTGGCCGTGCGCGACCAGGGGCAGATAAAAAGCCCGGACCGAGGGCAAGGTATCCGTGAACAATCCCGCGGGCCGGCTGTGCAAAGCCGCCCACGCGGCAACGCTCCTTTCCTTGTCATCCATAACAAAGGTATTTCCGCTGAACGCACTCAGCTGCTGATCAGGCTGCTTGACCAGCACCGCCACCTCCGCGTCAAAAATAGCGCCGAGATGCCTGACCGCGGCAGCGATGACTTCTTCAATCGATTTTGCGGAGGCGATCTCTTTGGTCAACTGGTAAAGAGCGGTGATGCGTTGCTCCCTGAGCCGCAGAATCCTCTGGTTATTTCGAAGGCGGGTTGTGAGATGGCCGAGAATCAAAGCGACGCCCAGATAGAGGCCGAACAAAATAATGTTTTCGGGCCCCGCGATCGCGAAAGTGTATCTTGGCGGGATAAAGAAATAATCCCAGATCAGGCCGCTCAAAACCGCGGAAAGCATCGCCGCCTGTCCCGCGAAAAGCCCCAGAATGATCACCCCGGCCAGCAAAAGAAGCCCGACCGCGCGGTAACCGATCACAGGATTGAGCAGGTGTCCGATTACCCCTATGACCGCGGGAGAAGCGACCGCGGCCAGGATTTTGGCCCAAGGCAAAGGCACGGATTCTTTTTCGATCAGGCGAGATGATGTTGCCGGTTCAGGCGGCTCGCCGGACACCACATAAATATCGATATTGCCGCTCTCCCGCAGCAGCCGGCTGGTCACTGACCCGCCCAGCCGGAGGTTATAAAGAATACCTCTCCGCGATTTTCCAACCACAAGCTGCGTTACCTGATTCTGCCGCGCCAGCCGCAAAAGTCCGCGAACAGGATCATCATCCACGGTTTCCAAGACCTCTCCTCCCAGTTCCTTGACCAGGGCAAGGTTATGGGATAAAAGCTGGCCCTCTTTCTCCAAGAGACGCCGTTCCGGCGATTCAACATACGCGGCGTACCAGGTAGCGTTCAGACCCGCGGCCATGCGCCGGGTCCAGCGGATAAGTATTTCGGAATAGGGGCTGGCATAGACCGCTACCATAAGGCGATGCTGGGTTTTCCATGCGTCGGTGATGTGATGCATTTCCTGGTAGTCGCGCAGCTCCTGGTTGACCTTTTCCGCGACCAGGCGGAGCGACATCTCGCGCAAAGCCGTAAGGTTGCCGGGCCGGAAAAAATTCTGCGCGGCCACGCTGCCCCTTGCCACGCCATAAATTTTCCCTTCCTCCAGGCGCTTGAGCAGCTCATCAGGAGCGAGGTCGACCAGCACCACTTCATCTGCGAGGTCGATTATGGAGTCCGGAATCGTTTCCATCACCTTGATGCCGGTGATTTCGCGCACGGTGTCGGCCCGGCTTTCAAGGTGCTGGATGTTAAGAGTGGTGTAAACATCGATCCCCGCGTCAAGAATCTCCAAAATATCCAGGTAGCGCTTGGCATGGCGGCTGCCGGGCGCATTGGTGTGCGCGGCTTCATCCACCAGCACGATTTTCGGATGACGATTGAGAATGGCATCCAGGTCCATCTCGTCAAGAACAATATCACGGTAGGGGACGATCCTGCGGGGGATGACTTCCAGCCCCTTGAGCAGAGCCTCGGTCTCGGGCCGGCCATGCGTTTCCACCAGACCGGCAACCACATCCACGCCCTCGGCTTTCAACTGCCGGGCCGCGCTCAGCATATCGTAGGTCTTGCCCACGCCCGCGGCCATTCCCAGGAAAACCTTGAGCCTGCCCTGCGCTTTCTTCGCCTCCTCTTTCTGGACTGCTTTCAGGAGGATGTCGGGATTGGGACGCTGGTCTGAATTACGGTCGTTCAATGGTTCACTCCTTTGTTTTTCGGAAACGAGAGGTCAAGCGCGAGGTTCAGCCTTAAAACATTCACCCTCGGGCTTCCGAAAATGCGGCCTTGAGGGCCTTCGGTGTTCTTTTTTACCAAGGCGATCAGCCGCTCTTTATCCCGCGCGGAAAGCCCCCGGGCCTTGGCCACACGGTCTATCTGCGCGAGTGCGGTTTCAGGACTGATGTGCGGGTCCAGGCCGCTGCCCGAGGCCAGAAGCAGCTCCGCGGGTATGGAGCTTGAAAAATAAGGAACAAGATTTTTCTTCCGATCATCCATCGCCTGCTTGAGCGCGGCGCTGGTTGGGCCCAGGTTGCTTACGCTTGAAGGCACGGCTTGATAGTCGGATGCGGAAGGCCGGGGCCAGAAATAGGCCGGGGACTGAAATTTTTGCCCGATCAGGCTTGAACCGATTATTTCTTCCTTGACCAGTATCAGACTTCCCTTTACCTTCTCGGGAAACAAGACGCGGGAAACCCCGGTCACGGCAAGGGGATAAACCAAGCCGGTGATGATTGTAAGGATCACAAAAAGCACGATGCATGAAAACAAATTCTTCATTTCGCTCACCTCACAAGATGGAACGTATAAACCAGCAGGTCAATTATTTTGATCCCGATAAATGGTATCACCAGACCTCCCAAGCCGTAAACCAAAAGGTTTCTCTTAAGCACTATGGACGCGCCCAGCGGCCGGTATTTTACTCCCCTCAGCGCCAGCGGAATCAAGGCGATGATGATGAGCGCGTTGAAAATGACCGCGCTTAATATCGCGCTTTCCGGCGAATGGAGCCGCATAATATTCAGCGCGGCCAAAGGCCCGGGGGATGATGTTCCCGCCCCGTAAAGCCCCGCAAACATCGCCGGCAGGATGGCGAAATACTTTGAGACATCATTGGCGATGCTGAAAGTGGTGAGCGCGCCCCGGGTCATCAAAAGCTGTTTGCCGGTTTCAACAACTTCAATCAGCTTGGTTGGATTGCTGTCCAGGTCCACCATATTTCCCGCCTCGCGTGCGGCCTGGGTGCCGGTGTTCATTGCCACCCCCACATCGGACTGGGCCAGGGCAGGAGCGTCGTTGGTGCCGTCTCCGATCATAGCAACCAGATGGCCGCTGGTCTGCTCGTCGCGAATCCGCTTAAGCTTGACCTCAGGCGTGGCCTCCGCGATGAAATCATCCACCCCGGCCTCGGCCGCGATCGATGCCGCGGTAAGAGGGTTGTCGCCTGTGATCATCACTGTGCGAATGCCCATGCGGCGAAGCTCCGCGAAACGCTCCCGGATGCCTCCTTTGACCACATCCTTAAGCACGATCAGTCCGAGCGCGTCCGGGCCGTCAGCCACGGCCAGAGGAGTCGCGCCGCTGCACGCGACCTGGTCAGACAATGCTTTCAACTCCTCGGGGAATTTGCCTCCCGACCGGACCACAAAATCTTGAATCGCCTCGATTGCTCCCTTGCGAACCGAGCGCGCGGCCTTTCCGGCCTGCCCGGGCAGGTCAACTCCGCTGACGCGCGTTTTCGCGGAGAATGGCAGAAACCGGGTCCCGGCCGGCAGTTCCCGGCCCCGCAGCTGATATTTCTCCTTGGCCAATATAACTATGGACCGGCCCTCAGGCGTTTCATCCGAGAAAGAGGCCAATTGCGCGGCATCTGCCAGGCGGTCAACCGAGACGCCGGACACGGGCATAAATGATGTGGCCATCCGGTTCCCCAGAGTTATGGTGCCAGTTTTATCCAAAAGCAGGACATCGATGTCTCCCGCGGCTTCAACCGCTTTGCCGCTCATGGCCAGCACATTCTTGCGGAGCATCCGGTCCATTCCGCTGATGCCGATGGCGGAAAGCAGGCCGCCGATGGTGGTGGGGATAAGACAAACGATGAGGGAAAACAGCACGGCCACTGTTGCAAAGCTCTTGGAGCCGGAAGCCTTCTCGCTGTAAATGCTGAATCCCTTGAGGGTGCCCACGGCAAAGAGGAAAATGATGGTAAGGCTGATCAGCAAAATGGAAAGGGCTTGCTCATTGGGAGTTATCTGGCGCTTGGCGCTTTCAACCATAGAGATCATTCGATCGAGGAAGCTCTGGCCTGCGGTGGCAGTGATCCGTATGACAATGCGGTCGCTGATCACGCGGGTGCCGCCGGTCACCGCTGAGCGGTCCCCGCCGCTCTCGCGGATCACCGGCGCGGACTCGCCCGTGATTGCGGACTCATCCACGCTGGCGATTCCCTCGATCACATCTCCGTCTCCGGGGATGATGTCTCCCGCCTCGCAAACCACGATGTCGCCCACTTTCAACTCACCGGCTGATATGCGCTGTTCCGCGCCATTATGCAAACGCCGCGCGATTGTGTCCTTGCGCATGCCGCGCAGGGCATCGGCCTGAGCCTTTCCCCGGCCCTCAGCTATCGCCTCCGCGAAATTGGCGAACAGCACGGTGAACCAGAGCCAGAGCGCGATCTGAAAGTCGAACCAGGAGAACTCGCGATGGAACAATTGCGTTAAAACAATAACGGTGAGAGCGATCGCGCTGATGAAAACAACGAGCATAACAGGATTTTTGACCTGCACCCGGGGGTTCAGTTTAAAAAAAGAATCCCGGATTGCCCGTCTTACCAGTCGGGGTTCCAGGATGGACCGCTTTCTTTTTTTGTCCGCCATTGCCGTTCCTTTAGAAAAGCCTTGCCTGGAGCATCAAAAAGTGCTCCATAATCGGTCCCAGCGAAAGCGCAGGCAGGAAGGTGAGTGCGCTGACAATAATTACTACCCCGATCAATAGTATGACAAACAAAAACCCTTCAGTCGGGAAGGTTCCGGTCGAAGGCGGCGTGTATTTCTTAAGGGCCAGGTTCCCGGCCAGAGCCATTACCGGAATGATGACCCCGAAACGGCCGATCAGCATTGCAATCGCCGTAAGGATATTGTAGTAAGCGGTGTTGGCGTTAAGTCCCGCAAACGCGCTTCCATTGTTCTGGCCGGCTGAGGTGAACGCATAAAGGATTTCGCTCAGCCCATGAGGGCCTTTGTTGGAAAGGCTTTCGAGTCCCGGGGTTAGCACGCAGGAAAGAGCTGAAAAAACCAGGATGATCAAGCTGGGCAAAAGCACGCCGATCACCGCGAATTTTATGTCCCGGGTTTCTATTTTCTTGCCCAGGTATTCAGGCGTGCGGCCCACCATCAGCCCGGCTATGAACACGGTGAGCACAACGAATAAAACCATTCCGTAAACCCCGGAACCCACTCCGCCGAAAATGACCTCGCCCAGCATCATATTGAACATGGCAACGCCGCCGGCAAGGGGAGAGAGACTGCTGTGCATCGCATTCACCGAGCCATTGGACGCGGAAGTGGTGGCACAGGCCCAGAGAACGCTGGGAACAATGCCCAACCGCGTCTCCTTGCCCTCCAGAAAGGGAATTCCGCTAAGAGCCGAATCCGCGCTCAATTCCGAGGCCAGGGCCAGGCCCAGGAGCAAAATGAAAACCGCGAACATAGCCGAGACAAGGGATATCCCGTGCCCGCGGCTTTGCACCATCAGCCCGAATGCGTATGCGCATGCGGACGGAATAACTAAAATTGAGAGCGCTTCCAGAAAGTTGCTCATCGGCGTAGGGTTTTCAAACGGATGTGCGCTGTTCACGCCGAAGAATCCCCCGCCGTTTGTGCCCAGCTGCTTTATGGCGACCTGGGATGCAGCCGGGCCCATGGGTAATAATTGATTAAAACCTTCCAGGGTTTTGGCGGTGAGGTAGTGCGACATATTCTGGACCACGCCCTGGCTGACCAGCGCGACCGCGAGGATAAATGACAGCGGGAGAAAGATATAAAGGGTGATGCGGACAACATCCACCCAGAAGTTGCCCAGCGAGTCGGTTCTTCTGCGGGAAATGCCCCGGGCGAGCGCGGCCATGACCGCTACGCCGGTGGCTGCGCTCAAGAAGTTCTGAACCGTCAGCCCGAGCATCTGGACCAGATAACTCAAAGTGCTTTCACCTGAATACGCCTGCCAGTTGGTGTTGGTTGCAAAGCTCACCGCAGTGTTCAGGGCGAGCAGGAGCGAAACATTGGGCAGGCTTTGCGGGTTTAAGGGAAGGTGATGCTGGCTGATTTGCAGAGCAAGCACCGCCAGGATGCCCAAGCCGTTAAATAAAAGCAGGCAAAAAGTGTATTCTTTCCAGGCCATTTCCCTGCCCGGATCAACTTTGCAAAGAGAATATATTACTCGCCCGAAACGGGTCACGAACGGGATCTTCTCTCCCTTTAGAACCGCAGCTATGAGATGTCCCAATATCGGCGTCAAACCCGCGAGCAGAAAAAAGAAGAGAAACAACTCAATCCCTGAGTTATAGCCCATATCTAAGCCCCCACTTATCTCATAATTTTAGCAGAAAATTAGAAAGCAACTAGTTTTTGCCAAAAGCCTCTTATGCCCTTTTCGCAGGGGGGGTGAAAAAATCCTTCAGACCCGGGTCCCGCGTTCCGAGGCTGTCGAAAAATAAATTATCCTCTCCCTGGGACGGGAGAGGGGAGGGTGAGGGTCGCTTGATTTTTGATCTTATAAAATTCCGCAGATCGTTGCGCAATAAGGCCAAGACCACCCCCACCTTGATCCTCCCCCCTTCCATTCTCCGTAGTCCCGCGTCGCGGGACGAAGGATGAACAAGGGGGAGGAAAATGTTTTTTCCTGGATTCGCGGCAATGAGTAGTTTATCGACAGCCGCGTTCCGCGGGAGGGGATGAAATTTTTTGCTTTTTCAGGAGATTAAACATTTTTCAACACCCTGTCGGGCGCCAGGAAAGAGCGGCCTTAACAACAATTATTGAGCCCTTTAAAAGAATCGATCGCAGCCCTTTTAGCATCTAAATTGTGTGCCTAATTTTGTTGGTCAGGCTCTGTGTTTCTTGAGGAAAGCATAAAGAGAAAAATGCTTGACAACCTCTTGCGGATATGGCAATATGAAATCCAGTCTTGGTCAGGGAGGGGTAAATATGAGGGACCCAAAAGATGTATTCCCTGATAGTGACCCGGAGATGAAAGACTTGGAGCCTTTGCAGGTTGATCCCTTTCTAGAGGACGAGATTTTGCTTGATGATGATGGCGGCAATGACTCGGCAAAAGCGGACTGATTTATTTTCAGCTTGAAAACAGTTCCGCTAAATTTTTGAATCTGCTTAGTTGCTCCAGACTCGCTATGGTGGGCGGAATCATCATAAGCTCCCCAAGTTCGCATTTCGCGAGCGCCTGCCCGGGCGTAAGCCAGAGTTCCTTATCCACCTCCTCGGGAAACCCTTTTGGACTCTGCCCCTCCGGGAGCTTGGCCGTGAAGAACTGGGTGTCAAATCGTTTGGGACTCCATTCCGGCGTGACCCAGTGCGCAAACCAGATAACGCGGTCAAGGTCATAATAGAAATCAAATTGTTCCAGGATTTTCAAGAAAGCCATCCGTCCCTGATGAATAAGCCCGCGCAGCCGGCCAAGCTCAGCTTTCAAATCCGCGTCAAAAGCGATGTTCCCGCCGTTTTTGCCGCAGGCGATCAAGACCCCGGCCTCTTCAAAAGCCTCTCGAATCGCAGCCGCGTAATACCCGAGCTTCTCCGCATCGCTCTCCTGCGAATCGATCTCCTTGGCCTTGGCTTCGAGGGCCGCCGCGGCCATCCGGCCAAGTGATGCTGAAGAAAAATCCTGCTCGTCCCTCCTGCCGCCGGGAAAGACATGGTAGCCGGCCAGGAAGTCCAGCCCCGGACTACGCCTTGTCATATAGACTTCCAGGCCGGAGCTATCGCGCGCCAAAATCAGGGTTGAAGCTGGAAAAGCGGGCGCAGGCATGGATCAACTCTCCGCGTCCCCGAACTCTATGCCCAGCGCCTTTGCGGCCATAACCATCTCGCCTTTGGAGTCCACCAGCTTTTGCCTGCCCACCGCGTCTTCGAGCGCGACCGTGTCAATATCCCTTCCGTGCACGCATACCATCCGGCCGAACCGGCCTTTGGCAATCAGGTTGACCGCCTCCACGCCGAAGCGGCTTGCCAGGTTCCGGTCAAAAGCAGTGGGAGTGCCTCCCCGCTGGATGTGGCCCAGGACTGTTACCCGGGTTTCCTTGCGGGTCATTTTTTCGATTTCGTCCGCGACCCGATGAGCCGCGCCGCCCAGCCTGGGCAAAGACCAGGGCTGATCCGGTTTTTCGATCACGCTCATTTTGCCCCCGACCGGCCGCGCGCCCTCGGCAACCACCACGATGCTGAAGTTCATCCCGTATTTTTCCCGGCGCTCGATTTTTTCCGCGAGCTTTTTTGTCACATAAGGAATTTCCGGAATAAGGATGGCATCCGCGCCTCCGGCCATTCCCGAGTAAAGCCCGATCCAGCCGGCCTCCCGGCCCATAACTTCCACGAAGATCACCCGGTGATGGCTTTCCGCGGTTGTCTGCAGTTTGTCAATCGCCTCGCTGGCGGTGATGACCGCGGTCTCAAAGCCGAAGGTCACATCCGTCGCGGAGAGGTCATTGTCAATGGTTTTGGGCACGCCGACCACCTTCATCCCGAACTTGTCTCTCAACTCCTTGGCGATAGTCAGAGTGCCGTCTCCGCCCACCACGATAATGCCCCCCAGCCCCAGCTTTTCATAGGTGACAAATGCTTCCTGGCTGCGGTCTTTGGTAACCTGCCTGCCTTTTTCCTCGCAGGTCATCTTGAAAGGGTTGGCCCGGGTTGAACTGCCGAGGATCGTGCCGCCCCTGGTGAGTATGCCGCTCACTTGCGGGAAACCGAGCGGAACCGTGGTCTGGAACACGAGCCCCGCGAAGCCATCGAGAATTCCGATCACTTCCAGATCGTAATGCCTGATCGCGGTGTGCACCACCGCGCGGATCGCGGCGTTCAGACCCGGACAGTCTCCTCCCCCGGTCAAAATACCGATTCTCTTTTTCTTGCTCATCCTCATCACCTACTTTTTCTGGCGCTCCAAAGAGCCGCAGGACTTGAACTTTCGGCAGTAAACATACATCTCCCGGCTGCTCGGCCTTGAGCTTTTGGGCTTGGTCGCGGTCACGCTTGCGAATTTTGGTTTCAGGAATTTGACCAAATCATCAAACCCCTCGCCCTGAAAAGCCTTGACCAGAAAATTCCCGCCCGGCTTGAGCAAAGCCTCCGCGAATTTATAGGCCCGCTCGCAAAGAGCTATCGCGCAGACAGCGTCAGTTGTCCAGTTGCCGCTTAAGTCCGGGGAAAGGTCGCTCAAAACCAGGTCAAAAGAATTGTATTGCGCAAAGAGCGCGGCCGGCTCTAGCGCGTAAATATCCGACCGGATGAAAACCTCGTTGGCCGAGAGCTGGCGGTTGAGCGGATTCCGGTCAATGCCCAGCGCGAGTCCGCCCGGGCCGATCTGCCGGGCCGAATATTTAAGCCAGCTTCCCGGCGCGGCTCCCAAATCCAGGACCCGCATACCCGGCCGGAAGATGTGGAACCGCTCGTCCAGCTCTTTGAGCTTGAAAACCGAGCGCGCGGGAAATCCCTGCGCCTTGGCCCTGGCCGCGTAATGGTCGGGCTTGGTGTAGTCAGGCCTTTTCATTGCGACTAATATAAGTCAGCCACCGGCAAAGCTCAAGCAGGCGCGGCGACCCCTGGCTGTATTAAATTCACGGGAAAGGTATCTGCGCACTCAACGCCAAAAATTGATTTCAGGCATAAGTTTTGATATGTTCTAGAATGATGGCAGAGAGCTTGAAAAACCAGGACGCGGTTCCCCTTTCCGGAAATCTGGAAGATGTGCCTTTTGCCCGGATATTTTACCTGCTTGCGAAAGAAAAGCGGACGGGCTTTCTCGACATCCTGACCGCGGCTCCCCCGGAAGGAAAGGTGGTCAAGCGGGTGGTGATGCTTAACGGCTCAAATTTTTATATCCAGGGAGGCGCGGCGGATGAGACCCTGGCGCGGATTCTGGTGAGCCAGGGTAAGTTGAGCGAGGAAAAGTACCAGGGTTTGAAAGATAAATCCGGAGGCGACTACAAAAAGCTGGATGAACTTGCCCTTGAAGCCGGCGGGGTTAACGGCCCAGGCTTGGGCGAGCTTTTTCAGTTTCAGACCGAACTCAAGCTAAAAAACTGCTTCGCGCTGATTCGCGGGTTTTACCAGTTTAGGGAGTCGGACGGGGAATCGGTCCGGAAATATCTTCTGGCGCCGATAAGCCCTGAAAAGATAATGCTTGCCGCGGTCGCTGCGAATTACCCGAAGGCCAGGATGGACAAGGAATTCGCAGGCATAGCGAAAAAGCGGTTTCTGCTCAAGCCCGAGCTCAACGAGAGCATAAATCTTTTCGGGTTCGGTCCCAAGGAGCAGCGCTGGCTGCGGGGGCTTGGCAAAGAACTGGTTTTTGCGCATGCGGTTCAGGCTTCAGGCCTGAAGCCTGAGGACGCCGGCCATATTCTTCTTGCGCTTTATTTTGCGGGCTACCTGGAGCTTGCGAAGGGAGAAGAGGATTTTCCGTTCGGGAGGGCCTTTCAGGAAGCCGTTGCCAAAGCGAAGAAAGTTGAGGAGAAGAAGCCTGCGGCTGAGGAGAAAAAGGAAGAGAAGAAGGAGGTCAAGAAGGAGGAGCCCAAACTTCCTATCGAGGAAATTCTGGACAAGGATATGAGCGATCAGGAGCTGCTTTCGGAAATAGACAAGATGCTGGATATGATCGCAAAGAAGGAGATAACTTTTTTCGATATTATGGGCGTTGATGAGCGGACCCCGTCAGCTCATATCAAGCGGATTTATTTTAAGATGGCCAAAGTGTTCCATCCCGACGCGAAGCCCGAGCTTTACAAGGGCGAAATCAGGGAAAAAGTTGAGGATCTCTTTACCAAGATCGGAGAGGCGTATAACACTCTCACCGAGCCTGATCTGAGGAAACAGTATGTTGACCGGCTCAAGAGCAAAGTCAGCGATGCGGAAATGGAGAAGGCCAATCGTGCGATCCAGGCGGAAATGGAATTTCAGAAAGCCACGATTGCGATCCGGCGGGGCGGGTTCAAGGATGCGGTGTCCGCGCTGGATGCCGCGATTGGGCTTATGCCGGACGAGCCTGAGTATAAAATTCATCTCGGCTACTGCCTGTTCAAAACGCAGGGAGTGGGCTCCGCGGCCAAATCAGGCAAGATGATCGAGGATGCGCTTAGGGATCGGCCCAAGGTCGCGGAGGGATGGTTTTATCTCGGGGTGATCAGCCGGGTTCAGGGGGAGATGGAAAAAGCACGCGGCTATTTCCTTAAGGCGCTCGAGCTGGACAAATACCATCAGGAATCTCAGCGGGAATTGCGCGTGCTCGAAATGAAGCTGGCGGAAAAAAGCAAAAAGAAGAGGTGACGGCCGCGTTTGGCACCGGCGATTTGGTTCTCTGCCGCCTGGCTCAAGAGTTTCCGGGCCGTTTTGTTTTTCCGGGGAACGGCTTGAAGATTCCGCGGGAATAGGGTCCTCAATGGGCGATCAAAAATCAAGGCCGGACATAAAGAATGTATCCATCAAAATCCTTGTCGACTTTTGTGTAGTTTTTTAACTCCGCGAATTTGGCAAACCGGGCGTCATATGTTCGGTTGGAATCAACCAAAATTGCTTTTGGCTGATTTTTTTTAAAAAAGTCGTATATCTCAAATCGGGACACATAAACCAAGTTTTTTCTATATTTTTGCGGGATCAGATCTGCAACGGGATAGAGCCAGAGACCGGTCGCCAACTCGTTATATATTTCGAGGTTCGAATCCAGCACCAGCACGGGATACAAGGTTGCGACCTTGTCGCCATCCTTGACCTCGCCGATGCTCCGGCGCATTTCCATGGCATTGTTATGCACTTTTAGAGGCGTCAGATTTTCAAATCCCGAGTATGAGGCCGCGAGCCGGTAATACTGGGGAACGCTGCCGGCAAGAGCCGCGAAAACCGCGGCCAGAAGCAATAAATTAATTGCGGCTTTTTTCTTGATTTTTATATTTCCATAGGCATAGCTTATAAAAAGAATAATAAACGGCGCGGGCAAGGCAAAATATTGTATATATATCGGCCTGGGAATGAACATTGTAATTGCAGCTATGACTACGATTAAAATTATCAAAACCAATTCGTATGGGAGATTTTTCAGGTTCTTGAGCGGCCAATACTTGTTTTGAATAAATATGACGGATAACAAAACTATGAAAATGACAATTAGAACGCTGTTTCCAGGAAAAGAGCGGAATATTTTGAATGCAAACCACCATTTGCCCGGAAATGTCAGACGCTCAAACGGCCCTGTCATCTCGAACCATTTGGCGGTTAAAGAGTGGTAGATTAAATTATTGACCACAAAAGCGTTATAATCAATTATCATATAGTAGATGGTCGGCAATTGCCCTATCAGCGCTCCCAGGCCGAAGGGCAGAATTATTTTTTTAATCCGCGCTAAGAGGCTGAAGGAATTTGGATAAAAAACGACGGTCAGGAGATAAGCGGCCGCGATCGGAGCATAGAGCAGCCGCGAGCCGGCCGCGGCGGAAACAAAGAATCCGCTGACCAGGATCCCCATTATGCTCGTTTTGGATTTTGCCAGGCTCGCGGCAAAGAAATAAAATCCCGCCAAAGAGAAAGCAATAGGCATTATGTAGTTTGAAGACTCTTTCATCGGGACCATAATTACATCATTCAGGCAGAACAGGACCGGAGTCAAGATGGAGTAATAGAAGCTTCCGGTGAATTTATAGGCGATAAGATATAGAAAGACCGCGGACGCGAGCGTAAAAAAAAGCGTGAAAAGTCTGCCGGTCAGGAAATAATAGCTGGTGCCGGTAAGTTTATAAAAGATTCCATAGATAATCGGCAGATACGGCATCTGCACATAAGGATAATCCCGGTATAAGGTGTATTGCTTGTATAAGACGCCGCCCGGTATATAGTTCTGCTCATTGATGTTTATCGGAGCGGTCATTATATGAAAGAACACAGCCGCGGCCAAGACCGAAAAGATCACCAGAAACATAACTATGTTGATAAATAATCTTGATTTTTTCATCCCGTTTTTCCTGTATCGGTCCAACTATTCCCCATAAGGGCTATTGAGAGTTGTTTCCCGGAACATAAATAGTTTCTGCGCCAGGGCCGAGCGTAATTTGACGATACCCGTTGGCGTTCGCAAATCTGGCGAACGGTTCGTCATTGTAGTTAAATCCCACCAGGATGGCGTCTGGCGGGTCCTTTGCAAGCAAGCTGAAGAGATTGCCGGGGGAAGCGTACACTAAATATTTTCTATCTTTTTCAGGTATGTAATCCCCCACTTGGTAGAGAAATACTCCGCAGGCAAATTCCTTGTATATCTCCATATCTGCTTCAAGCGGGTATATGGTATAAAGGGTCGCGATTTTCGGCTTGCGGTCAATGTGCTTAATTGAGTCCCTAATTTTCAGGGCGTCATTATGAACCCGCGTTACCTCCCAGTTCCGAAGCCACCGTGATCGCGGGCACATTTGTAAATAGTCGGGAATGTTTGCGGAGAAAGCGAGGAATATAATAATTGACACAGTGATTCCGGGCCAACTTCTGTTTATATTGACCTTGCCTTCGAGACAACAGGCAAGAAGTATAATTACAAAAGGAACTGGCATTGCAAAATATTGCCTCCACATGGTCGAAGGCAAAAATATGGTTACAATCGACACGGAAAGAATCATTATGATCAACAGGAATTCTCCCGGGAACATCTTTAGTTTCCTGAATCGCAAATACCCGCCTCCGGCCAGTTTTATTGCAAAAAAAATAGCGGTTATGAGCGCAAGCGCGCCGGCATCACTTATGGTAATGGGCGATAACAACGAACGCGCAAGATTGAGCTTTTCTGGCCAAGACATCACTAATGAATAATTGGCGGATTTCGCGAGCCGTGCATACAGGAAGCGGTAATCGAGGTTGTAGAAAATGAACGAATGGTAGCTGGAAATCAAATAATAAAACGACGGTGCGGAACCGATGACAAGGCCTAGCAGCAAAGGGAGGGTCTTTTTGCTCAAGCGTTCCCTTATTTTTATCGACCTCGGATAGATCAAGCTGACAATCAGAAAAACCGGCACTAGAAACGCGTAGAACAGTTTGGCTCCCGCAGCCAAGCTGCTCAACACGCCGCTTAACAACATTACCGATCGCCTATCCCGGCTGTTAAAGCTGCCAACGATGAATAGATAATATCCGGCCAATGAAAAAGCCATGGGCATCACATAGTTCGAGGATTCGCTCATAACCGATATGATCATATCGTTGCAAACCAGCAATAAAGCCAGCGAGAGGGAGGCGATGAAATTTTTTGTGTATCTAAAGGCCAGCAAGTAAACAAACAAGACCGAGATATTAAGAAAAAGCAGGTTGAATAACCTGCCGAAAAACAAATAATGGCTTGTCCCGGACAGTTTGAAAAATGTTCCGTAGATCATGGGCAGGACCGGCATTTGCAAGAATCCGAAATCCTTGTATAAACGGTATCGGCTATATAAAACGGAAGCAGCTATATACACATACTCATTGAAGTTGATGGGCGCATTCATAATAACGATAAGTATGCCCATCTCCGGAATTAAAACGAGCATCAGCGCGATCGTTATTTTGAGTATGCGATTCATCTTATTTCAAGAATATTTTATTACTTTCCCTGTAAAACCACCCAAGAGCGAGCCAGCATCCTATTTGTCCCAGAATCTGGTTATGCCGTGGTCTTGCTCTATCTGTTCAATCATTTTATCACGGAGCAGCGCATCGAAAAACTTTTGATTTCTTGCGCCGGGGAAATCGTTGATGCGTAGCAGGAAATCTATGCTTGCAACTTTATAAGTTCTTCCCGCAAGAATTTTCGGCCCCCGCGAAAAATAAAAATAGCCGAGGCCCTTGATCCTCATCAGCTCTTTGCCCGTAAGCTCAAAACTTGCGAGCCGGTCATTAAAAGGCATAACCTCGTAAATGTCTCCCTTCGTGATCCTGCCGCGATAGACCTCGCTCCTCACTCCGCCCGAGTTGATTATGCCAAAATCCGCGGCCGCATCCTTTTTCAAAAGCTCAGCCATCCAATAGCCCAGATAGGGCTTGCTCACCGAAAACCAGGTTTTGCCGATCTCTTGGTCCAGGTCTTTGGGCAAGGTTTGAGCTTCCTGGTCTATCACTGTCTTGACCACAGAGTCTTCGGTTATCCTTTTCTTAATCGCAATCAGCCTTCCTCGAAAACCAAAGGCTGTTTGCTCAACAGGGTCCCAATAAAAATCAATCCGGCCCAGATACCGGCCGTTGTCGCCGGCCTGCGCGATGCCGACCCGGCCCGCTTTTTTGAGGCCGCTTATCTTGACCTCGCTGTGGCCGCCGATGATCAGCGGCACGCCGTTTAAATGGTACGCAAGCGAAATGTCTTCACCGATTCCCTGATGGGAAAGGATGATGACCATATCCGTTTTTCCGGCCAGCTCATTCTGGACTCTCCTTATCTCGCTCTCCGGCGCCAGAAATTTCAAGCCGGGAATTTTTGTTTGATCGACCAGATTGGTGGTCTTTGGGTTGCTGACCCCGATGATCCCGAGCCGCATCCCGCCAATTTCGAAAATTGCATACTCGGCCGCAAACGGCTTTCCGTCCTTATGTTGGATGTTGCAGGACAGGATGGGGAATTTTGTGATCTCCTGATACTTTTTCGCCTGCTCTTCGCCCAGGTCAAACTCGTGATTGCCGTAAACCGAGGCCTGATACCCGGCCGCGTTCATCACCTTGAATATCGCCTCACCACTGGTCTCGGTGGTGAACGCAGTGCCGACCGAAGCATCGCCCGCATCGATGAGCACCGTGTTGGAATTCTGCGCCCTGATCTTTTTAACCTCGGTGGCAATCCGGGAAAGGCCTCCCCTGCCGGAACGGTCGGTCAGAATATGGCCGCTCAGGTCGTTGGTGAAAAGAATGGTGATTTTTTGGCCGTTTCCAGGGCCGCACCCGGAAAACAAAGCAAGGGTAAGCGAAAAAAGGAGGGACAGACAACGAAGACTTTTTTTGCTCATCAACCCAGGTTTTTCAAAGCTGCGCTGATTCTCTTGATCCCCTCTTTTATGTTCTCCATCGAGGTCGCATAGCTCAAGCGGATGAATCCTTCCGCGCCGAATGCGCTGCCCGGAACCACTGCCACCTTGGCATCCTCCAGCAGAAATTCCGAGAGTGCGACCGAGTCCGCAATCCTTTTTCCATTAACGCTCTTGCCCAGGCAGGCGTTGAAATCCGGGAAAACATAAAACGCGCCTTCGGGCTTGGAGCAGGAAACCCCGGGGATTTCCTCAAGAGCCTTCACGATCCAGTCCCGGCGCTTCTTGAACTCAGCCACCATCACCCCCACTTCTTTCTGGCTTCCGGTCAGAGCCTCCACCGCGGCCTTCTGAGCGATGGAGGTCGGGTTGGAGGTGCTCTGGCTCTGCATATTTCCCATCGCCTTCACCACTTCCTTGTCGCCCGCGGCATACCCGATTCTCCAGCCGGTCATCGCGTAGGTCTTGCTCACGCCGTTCACGACAATGGTCTTTTCATAGAGCCGTTTGCTCAAGACTGCCAGAGAAACCGGCTTGAACCCGTCATAAACCATCTTTTCATAAATTTCGTCCGAGACCACCCAGAAATCGCCCTGCTCGAGCACGGCTTGGAGACTTCTCAAATCCTTCTCCGGTATGCCCGCGCCGGTCGGGTTGCTCGGGCTGTTGATTACAACCAGCGCGGTCTTGCTCGTGATCGCTGCGGCCAGGTCCTTCGCGGCCGGCCGGAAACCGCTGGATGCGCTGGTCGGCACGAACACCGGCTTTGCGCCTGCGAGCATTCCCATATCCGGGTAGCTCACCCAGTAGGGAGCGATGATGACGATCTCATCGCCTTCATCGAGCACGGCCTGGAACAGGTTATAGAGCGAATGTTTCGCTCCGCAGGAAACGATGATCTGCTCCGGCGCGTATTTCAGCCCGTTGTCTTTATCGAATTTGGCCGCGATGGCCTTTTTGAGCTCGGGTATTCCCGCGGCCGGAGTGTATTTGGTAAAGCCCTGGTCAAGCGCTTTTTTCGCCGCGTCTTTTATGCGCTGGGGCGTGTCGAAATCCGGCTCGCCCGCGCCGAAGTCAATCACATCAACTCCCTGGGATTTAAGCGCGGAGGCCTTCGCGGTCACGGCCAAAGTCGGGCTGGGCTTGATCAGCTTTGCACGCTCGGATATCTTCATAATCCTTCCCTCCCGGCAGGATTTATCTTATTTGTTTCTCAGGAGTTTTTTGCGCAGCTCTTTCTCGACCAGCGGAGGCACCATCCCCTTGGCGGAGCCGCCCAGGGTGACAACCTCCTTGATCAGGCTCGCCGCGATATGGGAATAGTTGCCCTCGGTCATTATGAAAATGGTCTCGATTTTGTCGTTAAGTTTGCGGTTGGTGGTCGCCATCTGAATCTCATACTCGAAGTCGGTGACATTGCGCAGACCGCGCAAAATGATCTTGGCTCTCCGGGACTTGACATAATCCACGAGCAGGCCGGAGAAGGTTTCAACTTTGGTGCGGGGAACATTTTTGAGCAGTTGTTTCCAGAGCCATATCCTTTCCTGGGTGCTGAAAATGTACTTTTTGCTCACGCTCTCAGAGACCGCGACAATGACTTCATCAAAAATTTCCACCCCTCTTTTGGCGATGTTGAGATGACCTTCAGTGGGCGGGTCAAAAGAACCGGGAAATACAGCTACTCTCTTAGCCAAGTTTTATAGGCCCTCCTTTTCCTCTTTTCCGCTCGCCAGAATATAAAACTTTACCACACTATCTCCATATTTTCTCCGGTCATTGATCTTAAGCTCCCCGCAGCTGTCAAAAAGCCGCTCCCGGATGCTCGTCCTAACAACCACAATCCCTTCCCCTGCTAAAATACCACTCCTTTCGATTTGAGCAAGCGTCTTGCCGGCAAGAGCCTGGTCAAAAGGCGGGTCAACAAAAATCAGATGGAATTTCGCGGCCGATAGAGAAAGCTGATTGATCGCGGCCGAAACCTTTTTCACCATCACATCCCCGCGCTCCCGACAGCCGAGCTTTAAAAGATTAGCCTTAATCAGTTCCCCGGACTTGCGGCTCTGGTCAACAAACACCGCACCGGCCGCGCCTCTGGACAAAGCCTCGATCCCGAGCGAGCCTGAGCCTGCGAAAAGGTCGAGCACGACCGCGCCGGCCAGGTCCATCGGCAGGATGTCAAAGATTGCGGTCTTGACCCGGCTGGTTGCAGGCCGGATTTTCCCGCCTCTCTCCATCTTGAGCCTTGTCCCTCGATATTTCCCGGCCCGGACTTTCATCTTTTTCTCACCGCAGGGGCGTCCCGCGATTACGCGGGACTACGCAGGACAGGGAGTTCGCAGAGAACATCTTTATTATTTTTGCGCGAACCATTTCCGCCTTCATCCCCGGGCGCGGAAGAGTCGCCGACAAGTTAGTCACGATCCTCCTCCCCTCTGAGATATGAGATTTGAAATCAGAGCCTGCTTCAGCTCCGACCATAATCGTCCTGCCCCCGCTCTATGTCATCCTCGCCCAAATAGTCGCCCTGCTGGACTTCGATGTAAACCAAAAGCTCCCTGCCCGTGTTCGCAATCCTGTGCCAGGCGCCTTTGGGAATGTCCACCCACTCGCCGCTTTTCAGCAAAATCTCCCGGCCGTCTATGGTCACCAGCGCCTCCCCCTGAACAATAACCCAATGTTCTTGCCGGCGGGAATGCCTCTGATAACTCAGCCTATGACCGGGATTTACCTCTATCCGCTTAACCTTCCATTTCGGCTTCTCCTCCAGCACCAGCCAGGCCCCCCAGGGAGTGGCTCTCCTCTTCCCGCGCGCGGGCTTTGGAGAAGAATTTTTTATCCTTCGCTTCGGAAGCTTATCTTTAGTTCCTATCGCCATTAACTCGGCTCTCCCCCAATTAGTGAATAACCCTGCATCCGGGGTTATGTCCATCTTATTTTTATTAGGCCGATATTTCAACTAAGTGAAAAACAGGCGGCGTTCCCATCAATGATCCCGCGCCGCGCTTCCCCGCTTGAATTATGCCAAGCAAGGATGTTATTCTTTTTTGAAGTCGTTTCAAGAATAAGGAGGGGGAACGAGATGATAAAAAGGCGATTGGTCTTTTTGGTTTTGGCTCTTGCTCTGGCTCTGGTCTTTGGTGAGATCGCGGCGGCCAAAAAGAAGGCGGAGTTAAAGCCGGTCGGCATCCGGCTCTATCATTTTGAAATCCAGGAAAGGACCGCGGCGGCTGCGGTCTGGTATCCCGCGCAGTCCTGCCCCGGGAAACCGTTTGATTACAACCGGCAGGTCAAGGGAGAGGCGTGCCTGGAGGCTGAGACCGACCGCTCAGCCGCGCCTTATCCTCTCATCGTTTTTTCTCACGGCTTGGGCGGATGCGGCTACCAGTCGGTCTTCTATGTTGAGAATCTCGCTCGCGCCGGCTATGTCGTGGCGGCAATGGACCATAAAGACGCGGGGATGTGCGTGATGGAGGGCAAGAAAAAGATCAGCACCGGCAAAATTGTTTTTGCCGCTCTCAAGGCCGGGTTGGACCTCCAAAAAATGATCCAAAGCCTTTTCAGGGACTCTTTCCAGAATGTCGACTTCACCTACCGGCCCAAAGACATCAAGGGACTGATCGACCATCTGCTCGAACTGAACCAGAATGATAAGAATTTCATGGGTCTGATCGATCCGCAAAGGATCGGAGCCACCGGCCATTCCCTCGGAGGATTCACGACCCTCGCGCTAACCGGCGCACAATACGACTGCGTCTCTCCTTCCAAGTGGCCGGACGAGACCTGCAAGAAAGCTGACGACCTCATGGCGCGCAGGCTGGAGATCAAGCCCGGCGAAGTCAGGCTGGAGGAAATGGCCAGGATGATCTGCTGCCTTCCGGAGTTCAAGGGCAAGGACAAGAACCTGGGCGATCCCAGGATTTCAGCCGGGCTTCCGCTCAGCCCCGCGATCCTTTTGCCGGAAGGAGCGATAAGCTCGGTCAAGACGCCGGTGATGATTATTACCGGCGGGGGCAGAATGGAAGTTCCCATCGAGCCGATCCAGAGAGTTTATAATGAGCTTAAAGGCCCGAAATATCTTCTCCATCTCAAGAATGTCGACCATATGACTATTTCTGATGTTGCCCGTCGAGTTGTCGTGACTTGGCTGGTGCTGCCCGGGTTCCGCAGCCATTACCAAACCAAAAAACAGATCTACGAAAATTTCTCAAGAGCGTTCTTCGATGGATACTTGAAGCGCGACCCGGAAGCGCTGGAGTATATCCAGAAACCGCGCTACCGGCAAGTCCAACTTCAGGATAGGCCCTGAACGCTGAGCGCGGCAAAGCCGGGCGAACAAATTTTCTAAATCGCGGAAAGCCTGCTCACAAAGGTTGACATTTTGCCAGGAGATTTTAAAATCGATAGCACAATTTTTCGCAGTCCGGACGGCAGTTTAAAGGAGACCAAATGATTGAGATAAGGTTTCACGGCCGCGGGGGCCAGGGCGCGGTTACTACCGGCGAGCTTCTGGCCAAAGCCGCGATCTCGGAGGGCAAATGGGCGCAGGCGTTTCCGGCTTTCGGGCCTGAGCGCAGAGGCGCGCCGGTTTTGGCTTTTTGCCGGGTGTCGGAAGGCAAAATCCAGCACCGTTTCCAGGTCAAAGAGCCGAACATAGTCGTGGTCTTGGACCCGAGCCTTTTGGATGTGCTTGACCCGAGCAAGGGGTTAAAGCCTGACGGGCTTATGATTGTCAACTCGCCGCTCAGTCCGCAGGAAATCAAGAAGCAGCACAAATATTCATGCAAGGTCGCGACCCTGGATGCCAGCAAAATCGCGCACGAGGTTCTCAGGCTCAACATCACCAACACCACCATGCTCGGCGCGCTGATAAAAGCGAGCAAGCTGATCAATCTTTCGAGCCTGGACGAGCCGTTCAAAGAAAGATTCGGCAAAGTTGCGGAAAATAATCTTAAGGCCTGTCACCGGGCCTTTGACCAGATGAAACTGGAGGATTAAATGACCAAGCCGGCTGACCAGTGGAAATGGCAGGAACTCGAGCCCGGGTTTGTGATCATTGAGCCGGGTAGCGCCTCGGACTACAAGACCGGGGATTGGAAGTCAATGCATCCGGTTTGGAACGAGGCCGTTTGCATCAAATGCGGACTCTGCTACACCTATTGCCCGGATATGGCCGTGTTCCAGAAAAAAACCGGCTACTTCGCGGGAGACTACGACTACTGCAAGGGATGCGGAATCTGCGCGCACGAGTGCCCGACCGGAGCGATCACAATGGTGGAGGGCAAAGAATGACCCAAGCGGCCAGGAAAAAAATCGGTATCGAAGTCAGCCTCGCGGTTTCCGACGCGGTCAAGCAGTGCGATGCGGATGTGATCAGCGCCTACCCCATCACGCCCCAGACCCACATCGTTGAGCACCTCGCAGAACTCGTGGCCAACGGGGAGCTGGACGCGGAGTTCATTCCGGTGGAAAGTGAGCACTCAGCTATGAGCGTGTGCGCGGGGTCTTCAGCAGCCGGCGCACGCACCTTCACCGCAACCGCTTCCCAGGGACTCGCGCTTATGGCCGAGATCGTTTACTGCGTCTCGGCTATGCGGCTTCCGGTGGTGATGGTGGTCGCCAACCGCTCGCTCAACTCGCCGCTTTCAATCTGGAACGACCACGGCGATGTGATGATGGTCCGGGATTCCGGCTGGGTCCAGATTTTCGTGGAGAACGGCCAGGAAGCATACGACCATATTTTCTGGTCCTTCCGGGTGGGCGAAGACCCGAGAGTTCTTCATCCGGTGATGCTCAATATGGACGGGTTCATCGTCACCCACACCATCGAGCCGATTGAATACTGGTCCGACGAGATGGTCAAAAAATTCCTGCCCCCGTTCCGGCCCAAGTACCGGCTTCATCCGGATAACCCCGTGACAATGGGAGCGTTCGGCCCGCCGGAAATTTTCACCGAATGCAAAATGGCTCAGGAGCAGGCCCTGCTCGCAGCCAGGCCCATAATCGACAAGGCCTGGGACGAGCTTTACCAGATTTGCGGCCGTCGCTATCTCCCGGTCGAGAAATACCGGGCTGACGACGCCAAGACTCTGTTCCTTACCATGGGCTCAATCGGCGAGACCGCAAAGGTGGCTGTTGACGAGATGCGGGAGAAAGGCCAGGAAATCGGATTGGTCTCGCTCAGGCTCTGGCGCCCGTTCCCGTTTGAAGAGATCAAAGATGCGGTCAAAAACGCGGAGACCCTGATCGTTATTGACCGGGCCCTGGTTTTCGGAGGAGTCGGGGGGCCGGTGGCTTCCGAAGTCAAGGCCGCGCTCTTCTCGGAAAAGAAACGGCCAAAGGTGGTGAATTTCATCGCGGGACTGGCCAGCCGCGATGTCCAGCCCGATGATTTTAGGCAGATGGTTGAGAAAGCCAGGGCCAAGGTTGCCGCGGGCAAGGAAGACGAATACGAAATTTATGGAGTAAGAGGATGAGAAGAATCGAGCATTTTGCGCCTCTGCTTTTTGAAAAAGAGGAGTATTTCACGCCCGGCCATCGCGCCTGCCAGGGATGCGCGGAAGCGCTTGCAGTCAGGATGGTGGCAAAGGCTTTGGGAAGAAACACCATCGTCGCCATGGCAACCGGGTGTATGGAGATCGTGTCATCCCCGCTTCCCACCACGGCCTGGCGAGTCCCCTGGATCCATGTCGCGTTTGAAAACGCGGCCGCGGTCGCAAGCGGAATTGAAGCCGGGCTAAAGGCAATGATGCGCAAGGGCAGGATTCCCAAAAAGAAGATCACGGTTCTGGGCTGCGCGGGAGACGGCGGCACAGCTGACATCGGTCTCCAGGCGCTTTCCGGCGCGCTTGAGCGCGGGCATGATATGGTTTATGTCTGCTACGACAACGAGGCGTATATGAACACCGGCATCCAGAGAAGCTCGGAAACCCCTTTCGGCGCGTCCACCACCACCAGCCCCTCGGGCAGAGTCAAGGCCGGCCAGGACACCTGGAAAAAGAATATGCCGGAAATAGCGGCTGCTCACAACATACCGTATGTGGCGACCGCATGCTCGAGCTATCCGGTTGACCTTTATGAGAAGGTCAAAAAAGCCGCGGCAGCCAAAGGCCCGGCTTATGTCCATATCTTAAGCGTGTGCCCGACCGGGTGGAGAATCCCGCCCGAGACCGCGATCCGTTACGGGAAACTCGCGGTGGAGTCCGGCGTGTTCCCGCTTTATGAGGTCGTCAACGGCAAATACTACCTGACCTTTGAGTATGCGAGCCTGGTGCCGGTCAAAGATTACTTTAAGGGCCAAGGAAGATTCAGGCACCTGAACGACCAGGCCGTGGAAAGAATCCAGAAGAGAGTGATCGAAGAATACGACAAGCTCAAGGCAAAATGCGTGAATGTAAAAAAGTGAAATCACCGCGGAGACGCAGAGAGCGCAGAGAATTTGGGGGTGTAGGGGCGCAATTTATTGCGCCCAATATTGGCCGGGGCCGACGGCCTTGCCGAGGCCCGGAGAATGATGAGAATAAAATTTTCAAAAAGCAAGGATGAACAAAGGAAAAAAATATAACCTCGGAAAAGGTGGGAAATGGATAAAGAGATTAAAGTGAAAGAGACGGTGGACCTGAAATTGGTGGATGAGATCATCGCAAGATGGGGATCGGATGAGGCTTACCTTATCCCGATGATGCAGGACATCCAGGGAAAATACAACTACCTTCCTAGGCCGGCTTTGCTCCACATCCAGGAAAAGCTTAACCTGCCCCTGACCAGGGTGGCGGAGGTCGCGAGCTTTTACAAGGCTTTCAGCCTGAAGCCCAAAGGCAAGCATCTGGTGCATGTATGCCTGGGCACAGCCTGTCATTTAAAAGGCGGCCCCAGGATCGTGGACGCCTTCCGCCGCGAACTCAACGTAGAAGTTGATGAGACCACCAAAGACCGCCTTTTCACTCTCCAGACCGTGAACTGCGTGGGCGCGTGCGCGCTTGCGCCGGTGGTGATCATTGACGGCAATGTCTCGGGCCGGCAGGAGCCGTCCAAAGTGAAAATGATGGTCTCAAGAGTCCGCAAGGCCGAAGGCGGAGCCGAGGCCGGAGAAGAGGGCGGGAATGGAGGGCCAGGGAAAGCAAAATCTGCGGCAGCGGAAACCGCGCAAGCGGCGAAAAAGCCGTCAGCAAAACCAAAGAGCGCCAAGATAAAAAAAACGGGCAAGTCGGCTAAATCTTTATCCAAATCGAAAAAGAAATAAAACGGAGGATGGAATTTGGATTTTAAAGCTCTTCAGGGAAAATCAAGGCAGGAATACAAAAAGCGGCTTGGCTCGGACAAGCCCGTGATCTATGTGGGCGCGGCCACCTGCGGAATGGCAGCCGGCGCAGGCGAGCTTTTGAAGATGCTGCCTCAAGAGCTTGATGCGTTGAAAGTTAATGCGGATGTTGTCCGGGTCGGATGCATCGGGCCGTGCTGCCTGGAGCCTCTGGTTGACATCCAGAAACCGGGAAAACCCCGTTTAAGCTTTCACACCGTAAACCCGCGCAAGCTCAAGACCATCCTGGAAGACTATCTGGTCAAAGACAACCCTCACCCGGAGCTTGCGCTCGGAATCGTGGGCGAGGGCAGGCTGGACGGCATACCCAATTTATTTGACCATCAGATGCTTAAGGGCCAGGTGCGGATCGCGCTTCGAAACTGCGGACACATAGACCCGAACCGGATCGAAGACTACATCGCCCGCGGGGGATACACCGCGCTGGAGAAGGCATTGAAGATGGCCCCGGAGCAGATTATTGACTGGGTCAAAAAGAGCGGCCTGCGCGGCAGAGGCGGAGGAGGGTTCGCGACCGGAAAAAAATGGGACTCGGTGCGCAACGCGGAAGGCAACATCAGATACATCCTCTGCAACGGAGATGAGGGCGATCCGGGAGCGTTTATGGACCGGTCGGTTATGGAGAGCGACCCGCATTCGGTGATCGAGGGAATAATCATCGCCGCGTTCGCCATCGCCTGGCAAAAGGCCCCGGCTGAAGGGTTCTTTTATGTCCGCAACGAATATCCGCTTGCGGTGAGAAATCTTCTGATTGCGCTGGATCAGGCGCGCAAGAATGGTTTCCTGGGCAAGAACATTATGGGCTCCGGGTTTGATTTTGATGTCAAGATTAACCGGGGAGGCGGCGCGTTTGTGTGCGGGGAATCGAGTGCGCTGATGCGGAGCCTTGAGGGCAGGGTGGGCGAGCCGAGAGTGAAATACATTCATGCTTCAGACAAGGGCTTATGGGAGCAGCCCACCAACCTTAACAATGTGGAAACCTATGCGTGCGTGCCGGAGATAATCAACAAGGGTGCGGACTGGTTTGCCTCAATCGGCACCAAGGGGAGCAAGGGCACCAAGGTCTTCTCGCTGGTGGGCAAGGTCAACAACACCGGCCTGGTGGAAGTGCCGATGGGGATCACGCTCGGAGAAATGGTTCATAAGATCGGCGGCGGGATCAAAAACAGCAAAAAATTTAAAGCGGTGCAGACCGGAGGCCCGAGCGGAGGAGTCATCCCGGAAAATATGATCAATCTGCCGGTTGATTTTGACGAGCTTACCCGGGTCGGCTCGATGATGGGATCGGGCGGGCTGATCGTGATGGACGAAGGCGATTGTATGGTCGATGTCGCGCTTTATTATGTGAAATTCCTCGAAGAGGAAAGCTGCGGGAAATGCGTTCCCTGCCGGGAAGGCCTGCGCAGGATGAAGCAGATTCTTAAGCGGATCACGGAAGGCAAAGGCGCGATCGAGGATATCGATACCTTGGAGGAATTAGGCCGTGCCATGGAACTGGGAAGTCTTTGCGGACTCGGCCAGAGCGCGCCCAAGCCGGTCTTGAGCACGATCAACTATTTTAGGCAGGAATACGAGCAGCACATCAAGGAAAAGAGATGCTATGCGGGCGTGTGCACCAACCTGATCAGCTTTATGATCGACCCGGAAAAATGCACCGGCTGCCACTTGTGCGAGGTTCACTGCCCGTCAAATGCGATCAAGGGCGAGAAGAAAAAGCCGCATATCTTGAACCAGGAGGTCTGCATCAAGTGCGGCATTTGCTATGATGTGTGCAGAGACGATGCGGTGATAAAGAGGTGAGAATATGAGCACAATAAAAATAACGGCTGACGGTCGGGAGCTGGGGGCGGAAAAGGGAGAATTCCTGCTCGGGGTCTTAAGGCGCAACGGATTTGACCTCCCGACCCTTTGCCATAACGACCAGGTCAGTCCGGACGGAAGATGCCGGCTGTGCACCTGCGAAATCAGGTGGCAGCAGGGAGGCAGGAGCAGATGCGTGGTGAGCTGCCTGTATCCGGTGGATGAGGGTTTGATTGTTGAGACCAAGTCGGAAAATGTTATGCTGGTTCGAAAGACTATCCTGGAGCTTTTGCTCGCGCGCACGCCCGAGGCTGAAGGACTGCCTGAGCTTGCGGCCGAGTACGGCATAACCAGAAGCCGGTATGGCGCGGACACGGATTTCGGGAAATGCATTCTTTGCGGGCTTTGCGTCAGGGCCTGCAAGGAGGTGGTCGGGGTTGAGGCGCTCGGATTCTGGATGAGAGGCACGAGCAAGGTGGTGGGGCCGGCTTTCCTGGAGCCGTCGCCGGTTTGCATCGGGTGCGGCGCGTGCGCGTTTGTCTGCCCGACCGGTCATATCGTTATGACCGAGAAAGGGGACGAGCGCAAAATCTGGGGCAAAACCTTCAAGATGGAGAAATGCGCGAAATGCGGCAGATACTACGCTCCCAAGTTCGAGCTGGAATGGATGAGCAAGGTGACCGGCGTGACTTATGAAAAACTCGAGGTCTGCCCGGACTGCAGATAAGCCGCTTGCAATGATTTTGTATTTTTGATATTTTAGAGCAGTAGCGCTTAAACAAGGAGAGCAAGTTATGGGTGCTCCCGGTTTTGTTATGTATGAGGAGGAATTCAAGCTCATCTCGGCCGTGCTCGAGAAGCTGGTCAAGGACTCCAATTCCCGTATGGTTTTCCTGGTCGATAAAAACGGTCAGTTGATCGCGGCCGCGGGCGAGACCGAAAATCTAGACACCACATCCCTTGCCTCCCTGACCGCAGGCAACATCGCGGCCACCGGCGGACTGGCCAAGCTCCTGGGCGAGCGGGAGTTCTCAATTCTTTTCCACGAGGGCGAAAGGGACAATCTTCACATCAACCTGATCGGCCAGCGCGTGATCCTGGTGGTCATTTTTGACGACCGGTCCACGCTCGGGCTGGTCAGGCTCAGGGTCAAGAAATCCAGCGAGGAGCTGGCATCGATCTTTGACCGGCTGATGAAAAAGGCTGAGGCCGAGGCCAGCGCGGGACAAGCGAGCCCGTTCTCCGAGATAACCGACGAGGATATCGAGAACCTGTTCCGTGAATAAAGTTGGTTTTTCAAGGAAGTTATAGATGTCTTTTATAAACTATTCCTCACGGGAGATAAACTGCAAGATTGTTTACTACGGCCCGGGGTTGGGAGGAAAGACGACCAACCTTCAATATATTTTTGAAAAGACCAACCCCCAGGCGCGGGGCAAAATGATCTCGCTCGCCACCGAGACCGAGCGCACGCTCTTCTTCGATTTCCTTCCTTTAAGCCTGGGAGCGATCCGCGGGTTTCGGGTGAGATTCCATCTTTACACGGTTCCGGGCCAGGTTTTTTACGATGCCAGCCGGAAGTTGATTTTGAAAGGGGTTGACGGCGTGGTCTTTGTTGCGGATGCGCAGGAGGAGCGGCTGGAGGCGAACATTGAGAGTGTGGACAACCTCAAGCAAAATCTTCAGGAGCACGGCTACGATGTAAACAAGATTCCCCTGGTGGTCCAATACAACAAGATGGACCTTCCCAATGCGATGCCGGCCGAGGAGCTCAGGAAGCAGTTAAATCCCAAAGGCTATCCGGATTTCACCGCGTGCGCGAAAAGCGGCGAGGGCGTGTTCGATACCCTGAAAGCGGTGGCCAAGCTGGTTCTGCAGGAACTCAAGTCCGGCAAATAAAAACTCTTCTCATCGGTCTCAAACAGGGTCAAAGCCCTGAAATGGGGTCAAAGCTCTACATTGAACAAAGCCGGTCTTTTCTCGAGAATCGGGGCTGACCTGTTCATTTAAGGCCATCGCGCAAAACGCCCCAAACTTTTTCTGAAAAAGATCAGCCGGATTAAATCCTGATGCCTTTGGGACTCAAGACCTTGATATTTTTGCCGAAGCTCCGAATCCATGCCCGGATTTCCTCTGAGTCAAAAACCTTCATGGTCAAAATCAGCGAGCCATCTTTTTGAGTTTTAAGCTTCTGCGACTTGTGCCACTTCCGTTCTGAGATGTATTGAGCGAGTTCAGCCGGGAAGCGGAGCTTAAAAGTAGTCTTGGGCTCCCCGCCGAAAATGCCGAAAGCCCCATCCAACATCTGTTCCGGGTGGTAATTCTCGGGGTAGTCAAATTTTTCCTTAAGCTCCTCGCAGTCCAGAAGGCGCTCAATGGCAAAATAAAGAGGCTTGTCGCTACCAACGGGACGGGCTACCAGGTAAAGCCCGCCCTTGTACAAAAGCAGGGTATAAGGCTCAACAACATATTCACTCCGCTTTCCGCCCTTTCCCGGGCGGAAAAGTTTCAGCCGGTTCTGATAGACCAGGGCCTTTAGCACAATATTAAGGATCTCATCATAAGCGGTATAGTCCTTGGGCGCATAGGGCGCGGTATAGAACTTGAGCGCAAGCTCTTTGATCTTCTCGCGCTGGCTTGAGGACAGCTTGGACTCCACATCTGCCATGACCTCGTCCACCTGAGTGGCAAAGATGTTGTTCGCGCCCAGCATTTTGAAAATCTCCAGGGACAGATAGACCGAGATCAGATGGTAAATATTGGCCTTGCCCGGCTCTTCTGACCTTGGTTTGCGCTTGAGCCAATCCTCGCTGTTGATTTTCTCAATCACAAACTCCGGTTCGCCCTCGTCCGTCAAGAAATGGTCCTCCATGGCCTTCACATATCGGCGGAGACTTTGGTCCGTTATCCCCAGCCGCTCTGCCATGCTTTCAACACGGATCCCGATGCTGTGCCTCGGCATCTCATCCACCAGCTTGGCCATGCGCAACGCGGAAGGGTAAGTGGCCCGGCGGTAGCCTTTTCGGGCTTTGCCTCGTCTCATCTGTCTCCTCCTGTCACTTCTCATCAGCTTATAATCTCATCAAATCAACCGTTGATTCTATCCAATAATAGTATCACAGAAATGATTGACATTATCTACTGGATGAGTTGCCACCGATTTTCTTGGACACGGAATTGGGTTAAATTGGGGTAAGGAGGAAGCTGGCATGGGGAAGGAAATGAAGGATCGGGATGCAGCGGGCGCAACGGAACACCTACTTGACAGGGTTGGCCAAATGCGCTTAAATTATGTCCAAGAAATCGGGTGCGATACAATTTTTCCGCACCTTAAAGGAACAGATTGTCTACGGACGGGTTTATGAGACGGTCGAGGAGTTGAGGGTTGCCGTGGATAAGTTCGTGGAGCTATATAACGCGGAATGGCGCATCGAGCGGTTGGGGTTCTTAAGCCCAACCGAGGCTAGAGAAAAATACTTGACAAGGTTGGCCGCTTGATGCTTAAATGGTGTCCAAGAAACCGGGTGCGATACATAATTTGGTGCACAAAAATTCGGGGGTATCCAAATGGATGACAATATATTTCTGGTACTAGGCGTCCAATCTCGGGAGGATTGTGTTTCAAATGCTATCGCTTATGCATTCAATAACTCGGAATATTTTAGACGCGGCTTTCTTCGCTACATCTGCGAGAAAGACCCTTCCGTATACACAAACTGCCATGCACATACGCGAGTTTCGACAGGGGCTTCAGGAATCCCTGATGTTGTGCTTGTCTGTGAGTGTCAGGAAGGAGCGGACCTAATCGTCATCGAGAATAAACTGAAGGCAGAAGAAGGCGAGGATCAGACTAAGAAATACGCATCACCGGAGAGTATTCAAAATCTTGGCAGGCGGTTGGCCCCGGCTCGTAAAATCCAACCCTATTTTGTATTCTTAACCTTATTCCCTGATCAGACTCCTGCCGCTGGAGACATTTACTTAGTTAAACGCCATTATGAGTTGGTCACACTGGCAGAGCATAGCGAGAGCAGGGCCTCCTTGGCAGATAAACTCATTAGCGACTGGTGCATGCTTGTTTCAAAATTCTGGGAAAAAAACGACGTAGGGCTAGATGACATTGTCTCGGCCAAGCTTGAAGACGCTAAAGGCCTGGAAGGGGGATACCTGTACTTTAGATCAGCCCTGTCAAAGATTGACCTGCCTCAGGACCTAAAGATAGAATTTTACCGGGACAGCCGACAGGGGCGGCGTTATTATGGCGCAATCATTTCAAAGGCAGCTTGGCACCCATCTGAGATGATAAAAGAAGGGGACACCTGGAAATTAGACTCGAGGCAAAATATTCATGTTCACTTCGAGCCCCATTATGATGCCCTCAATAAAATTTTTGCTTTACGCATTGATTATGAGGTAAATCCTTACCGGCCGAAGAAATGGTTTGAAAGCAATATATCTCGTCCAGAACAAATAAAATACCTTGATCGTCGTCGATCTTTTATCGATAAACTGAAGTCAAGAAATGTTAGCGGTTGGATTTTTTCGGAAAGTTGGAATCAGATTGCTAAGGCCAAACTTAATATAAACGGACTTACTTTTGACGCTTTTCAGAATTCAATCAGAAGGTTGCTTATTAAGATGACAGGGGAGATAGACACTGCACTTTTGGAACTTAATTAGTTGAAATTTTGGTTGCATATTTGTTAACTCGTTGAAAATAAAAGTATCTCTGAGCTTTCCCCCCCAAAAACTTGACTAGGCCCAAAGTTAGACTTTAGGGTAACCCAGGTCTGAGGGGATAAAAGAGCCACCCTTTTTGAATCATAGCTGATCGAATAATCAGGGCCCGGAACTTTCTCCGATTGCCCCTTCCAGTCACTTGGGCTAAGCCTTGCCCCAATTATTGTCTGTATCAACGGTTGATTTAGGGAGTGATGATAATAGGCGCCTAATGTCTGCGGACGATAATGTCTGCGGCTGAAAGGAGGTAGTAGGTATGACGGGCAAGGAAAAGCCCTTAAGCGAGCTTTTGATTGAGTATTATGTATCGCTTTCGCTCAGGGGCGAGGTCTGGGCAGGGAATTTCGTCACGGGGTTTGAGGTTTCATCACTGGCAGAGGGAGACGCGGGGGAGCGGATGGCGAAAGCGGTTGGGGTTATGAGGCGGAACAGGTTCTCGCCGCAGGTTGCTGACCCTTTTAAGATGGACCTGGCGGAGCTTAATTCCAAGATCCGGCTGCAGGAAAAAAATATCATGCATCGCATCCAGGGGTCGTGCGGAGGCAAAGATGGCGGTATTGTTAGTCTGCTGCGCTCCGCGTTTGCAATGCCTGGATTCGGCCCGGATGAAAAACGCGTTATTATTGCCCTGCTCGGCCGGTTTTACGCCTCTTTTGTGCCCGGCCTTCTTGATAATACCAGGCGGTCAGACGAGCTTGGCCATTTGCTGGCTCTTCTCTGGCCCTTTCCCAGTCTTTGGTTTTCAAGGCTGCGCATTTTCAGCCCGGAATCGCCGCTGGCCAGACTGGGACTGGTTGAAATAAGGTTTTTTTATTCCTTTCGCTTTGCCAGCGCTGAGGTCAGCCTGGGGCAAAAGCTTGCTGATTTTCTTTGCGGCCATTCGGGCGAAGGTTCTGGGGCCGAGGAAATGAAACTCGAAAACATCCCTTTCAACGGCCACGGCGCTCCCATCGAAACCATTGCGCCTGAATTCGGCTTGAAGCGCGTGGTCTTGCCCCGGAATTTGCGGCAGGACATTCTGGAGGCTTTATGCTTCTACCGTCTGGACCAGAGCAAAAATCTATTATCCAGGATGGGAATGAAAAAGTCGGCTCTGTTTCTTTTTTCCGGCGAGCCCGGGACCGGCAAGACTATGACCGCGATGGCCATTGCCCGAGAACTGGGGCTTTTGGTCGGGTTCGTCCGTTACGACCAGCTCATAAATATGTGGTTTGGCGGCAGCGAAAAAAATCTTGTGGCCTGCTTCCGGCAGGCGCAAAAAGACAAGCTGATGCTCTTGTTTGACGAGGCTGACGCTCTGATCACGCAAAGGGCGCGCGCCAGCCTGGGAATCACAGGCGGCACCGAGCACCGTCTTAAGAACATTTTTCTATCCGAGATTGAGAGGTTTGAGGGAGTGGTGGTGCTGACCACCAACCTTGCTGAATATCTTGACCCGGCATTGGAGCGAAGACTCAACCTGCGCATTGTCTTCCCCCTCCCGGATGCTGATGCTAGAGCCAAAATATGGGAAAAGTTCCTGGCCGGCTTTGAAATCCTGGCCGAGGATGTAGATTACGCGGAACTCGCTGAGCTATTTCCTATGAGCGGAGGCTACATCAAGAATGCGGTGGAAAAATCCATGCGCAAATTCTTCTACCGGCGTTCCAAAAATCCGGCTCAAAAACTTGACCAGGGCCTGATCATAGCCTGCGCGGAGGCTGAGCAGAAAACTATGTCCATCAATTCCGGGCCAAAAAGGATAGCGGGTTTTGCGCCTGCGGGAAATTAGTGATGGCGGAGTCGCTTCTATAACCCGGCCCGGCGGTTCAACGATCTCACCGTAAGCTTATATCGCGGCAAGCCTAAAACATCCGGCCAGCCAGGCAATTCTGGTATTCTGGTACCAGGATACCAGAATTGCTGGAATTTATCTGAGATCTGAGATTTGAGATTCAATGCCAAGCATTGAATGGGGTGAGCGACGGGGGTCGAACCCGCGACCTTCGGGGCCACAGCCCGATGCTCTGCCATTGAGCTACGCTCACCGTCCGCGAAATATTTTAATCCAAAAGACGCTCAAGTCAATTTTTCAGGAATTCTGTCCGGGGCTTTTGATGCCCGGTCTCGTTCTTGAGATTAAATCGGATCAGGGCCAGAATTAAACCTGAAAGCCGGGGCGGAAATGAAAGCCGGAACGGTTGAAAAATTCCTGGACAAGGAAAGCTGGAGATCATACGGCGCGGTTTCAACGCCTTCGGAAATTGTCGATCTGATGATTGAGCTTTCCGGAGTCAAAAGCTGGCGGGGGCTCGAGATTCTGGAGCCGGGCGCGGGCTTCTGCGGTTTTTTGCGGAAAATAAAAAAGCGGCATCCGGAAAATCGTTTTACCGGGGTCGAGATCAACCGAGAAATATTCAGGGCCGCGGCGGCAATGCGCGCCGAATTTAATCTGGTCTTGGCCGATTTTTTGCTGTGGGACGCTCCTGGCAAATATGAGCTCATCATCGGCAATCCTCCCTACGGCATCATCGGCGACAAGAGCCACTACCCTATTCATATTGTGAAAGAGAGCAAGAAAGCCTATAAAACGATTTTCCAGACCTGGTTCGGGAAATACAATATCTACGGAGCGTTCATCGAAAAATCCGTGTCTTTGCTTAAACCCGGCGGATGCCTGGCCTTTATTGTGCCGGCGACTTTTATGGTTCTGGATGACTTCAAGCTCTTGAGAAAATTTCTGGCCGGGTCGGGCAGGACCAAAATATATTACCTGGGCCCCAAAACTTTTCCGGGAAAAAATGTTTCTGCGGCGATAATAATTTTTACCAGAGGCGCGCAGGGAATCGAACTGTATGAAATTGATAAATCGAGGCACATTACAAAACACTATGAAAAAGAGAAATATGGCGGGGGCCTCATCCGTTTTGAAAGCGCGGACACGGATGCCTTTGAGCGGGGAAAAGCGAAACTGGGAGAGCTTTTCGAAATTCATTTCGCCGCGCGCAGCCCGGAGATAAAAAAACATCCCCTGACATCAACCCGGCCCGGAAAGGGCCTGGTCCCGGTTCTGACCGGCAGAAACCTGCACAAGGGCTGGATCGATTATGGAAGATGTTTTTCCGGCTTTTACTTCCCGCTGAAATCAGTTGGCGAACTTAGAAGATTTTACGCAACGAAGCACATCGTAATCGGCCACACCAAGGGGACAAGGCTGGAAGCGGCTATTGATGACCGCGGCTATCCCTGGCGGGAAGATATTCATTTGATTCCCAAAACCAAAAACATTGCGCTTAAGCCGGTTCTGGAGTATCTGAACCGCGCGGAGCTGGAGTGGTATTTGAGAAGCTTGTACAAAGAGATCTCGCCTCATCTGACCATCACTCAGCTCAAGCTGCTGCCGATTCCTGATTTGGGAAAAGGGGCAGGGAACATCTGCAGCGGATTTGCCAGCTAAGCCCGGCCGGTTTTGGGAAGCGGGCTGGGCTGGGATATAATTCCCAAAATGAAGATCATCGCCTCATTTTTGTTTCTAGTTTTGTGCCTGGCGCTTTTTGCACCCGGGTGCCGGAAAAGCCCTGACGCCCGCGTTCCCAGGATCAGGATTCTTGAAAACGCGGTTCCGGGCGGGATCAATTCCGAAATTTATGACTGGTATCAGGAGCAAATTCCCCGTATCGAGCAGGAGCTTGGGATCAAAATCGAGCTGGCCCCGGCCGGAGTCAGCGGCGAGAATTACAAGGCGAGGGTTGCCCTGGATTTGGAAGGCGGCTGGGCCGCGGACATCATCGGCATTGACCAGTCCTGGATGCCGGAGTTCGCGGAGGCCGGCCTTTTACTCCCGATCAATGACTTTTTGATTACCTGGCCGGACCGCACGCAGTATGACGACTCGATGATCAAGATGGGATCTTTCCGCGGCCGAACCTATCTGGTTATGCGCCAGACTGATTTGAGAATGCTTTTTTATCATAAAGAGATTCTATCTCGGGCCGGAGTTCCTGTTCCCTGGCAGCCGCAAAACTGGGAAGACCTTCTTGACGCGGCTCGCAAAATCAAAAATAAGTTTCCGGCCATTACTCCGCTGCAAATAAACGCCGGCGCTGAAATGGGCGAGGCGACAACAACGGATGGGTTCTTGATCCTGCTTTACGCCGCGGGCGGGGAGCTTTATGACGAAAACCTCGACAAATGGGTTGCAGATTCTCCGGCATACCGAGAGTCTCTGAATTTCTATAGAAGGATTTATGTTTATGAGGGGCTTGCCAGCGCCAGGCTCGTGACCTCGGCCAAGGCCCGGGAAAAGAGCTATGAGCTTTTCAGCAAGGGAAAGATAGCGATCTATCTTGAAAGCACCGGTTTTTATAATTCGGTCTTGAAGCCGGGAGGAGTTTGGGGCGTTTTGGACCGGGATAAGCGGATCGGCTGGGCCAGGATGCCCGGGTCCGGCGCTTCTTACGCGCCCAGGTTCATAAGTCTTTCCCAGGGAAACGGCCTTGTGATAAATCCTCGGTCAAAAGACCCATATCTGGCGTGGCAGGTGATGGAAGAGTTGAACACCCTTCCCGGCCTGGAAAAACTTTTTGAAAAGCAGCCGCTGACTCCCGCCCGCAAAGACCTTGCTCAAAGCGAAGTGTTCAAGCAAAACCGGTTTATCTCTGAGACCGCGCTGGCGCTCCTGCCCTACACACGGAGTCGGCCCGGCTTGCCTGAATATCCTGAGGTCAGCTTTCTCATCCAGCTTATGACCGAAGAGGTCATACTCGGCAGGTCTTCACCTGAAGAGGCCCTCGCGAAATTCCGCGGGGAATTGGAGAGAGTTGTCGGCGAGGAAAATGTTATCCGCAAACCAGGCAGCCAAGAATTCTGACCGGAGCCAGCCTGCCGCCTTAAACTAAATTTCTATTTGCTCGACGCCACGAACAGCTCATTTTTCTTGACCATTCCAAGCAGCAGTCCGCGCAGAAGCGGGTTTCTCTTGTCGTGAAGCTGGGTTTGATACTGAAGCACCGCTGACAGCTTCTGGGCCTCAAGCTCATCATCGAGCATAAACTTTTCCCAGCCAAAGCTCAGCATTCTTGCCGGCGGCAGGAGATAAAGCTGAGGCTCCAGACCTTTGGGATCAGGAAAAAGGTTATGGTGGACAAGAAACTGGTAAAGAGTTAAATTACTTCCCCGCCAGATTTTCTCAACAATTTCCCCGGTGGTCTTGTGATCGGGATGATGATCAAAGGCGCAGGGGGCGACAATTATCTGCGGCCGCACGGTTGCGATTATCTCTTCAAACCTGGTCTGCACCTGGTTCAAGTCCTGCTCTTTGAGCTTGTGGTCAGGATAGCCCAGGAAAAAAAGGTGATCCTCCGGCACCCCCAGAATGCCGGTCGCTTTTTTAAATTCCGAGTAGCGCTTGAGCTCCTGGCCGCGATAGTTGCCGTCGGTAACAAGTGTTATCCAGACCTCGGCTCCGGCATTGACCGCGGATATGATGTATCCGCCGGCCGCAATCGTCTCGTCGTCCGGATGAGGCGTGAACACCAGGATGACTTCTCCCTTTTGCGGCGCGGGCAGATCGCTAAGGAAACCGACCGCTCTTTGGGGCAAAACCCGGTTGAACCAGGCATACAGGAACCAGAAGCAAATCCCAGCTATACCAATAGCAAACACCACGCCTATGATCAGCTTTTTGCGAGTCACTTTTTAAAATCTAATAATTTTGCGCCGCGGAAGCCCAACCCGCGCCAAAAAAATGGAGAAACTCTTTGCATTATTTTGCGCCCTTGATCTCGGGTTTCGGTCTTGGCGCGGCAAGCAGGCCTTTAAAATGGGGCCTCACTTAATAAATCGTATGGTTAACGGATAGCTATATTGCTCGCCGTTGTTTGCTTTCATCGTGGCGATGATGACAAGTATTATTTCAACGATGACGATGATTCCGAGCAGGAAAAATCCGACCAGCACGAAAATTAAAACCGCGGAGATAACGGCCCCGATGCTCATAGTGATCTGGAAATTAAGAGATTCCTTGCCGTGCGCATCAACAAAAGTCGATTCCTGTTTTTTCAAAAGCCAGACCACCAGCGGCCCGAGGATATTCCCGAACGGGATGAAAAATCCCGCAAACGCGGCCAGGTGACAAAACATGGCATAAGTCTTCTCTTCCGGCTTCAAACCCTCTGGTTTATTTACAGTTTCTGTCATCATTGCCTCCTTTGCTGGCCAGATGCTATTACATATAGTAATCGCGGACTCGATCGGCAAACTTGTCAGCCGCGATCAGAATTAGGCCCGCTGACAGCTTTCAGAAAAGCGCAAGCCGGTCATCAAAAACACGACACCCCGCGCTTGGTATTCAGCCGCGGAAACCCCAGCAGTTTACTTGTTGATCTGCTTTTCCGCGATATCGCCAAAAAAGGGCAACTTGTACTGCTCGCCCTTATAGGCCTTGATCATCAGAACGATCCAGACAATCACGCCCAAAAGCCATACCAGCCCGCCGACAATTCTAAAAATCAAGCCCAGATACGGGATGAAACCGAGAACGCTGCAGACGATTGAAACCACCGTTACCGCTCCGAAGGTGATTATGGACTGCATCGCATGGAACTTGACGGCCTTGCTGTCCTTTTCCAGAACAAAGAAAATAATTCCAGTGATCCACCAGAAGAGATAACAAAGAAGGCTTTCCACATTCTCGTCCAAACCCAGAGAAGTTTTTTTGGCAGGCTCACCCATAACCCTTCCCTCCTTTCAATGACCCTTAAAAATTACCAGCCGCTTTCGAGTTGACTCAAAACCTGTGCCTGACTGCAACAATCTTATCCGGTTTGCTTGATGCTGTCAAGGAGCTGCTAAAACATTTTTATGTTCGCTCTCTTCCGGCGTTTTTCAACTTATCAACCTGTCAGCTTTATCCTGAATTTTTCCACCATCCGGGCCGGATGATAGGAGCTTTTGGCCTTGCGCAGTCCCTCGTCTCCCAGGTCCTGCTCGCGGTTGATGAAAGCAACATCCTTCCAGGCGTGCTCGCAGAATTGCTGGTTGATCACCACGAAAAGCTGGGGGATGTCCGGGTTGGCTTTTTCAATGTGTACCACCGCGGTTTCCTGGTTGAGCATCTCGCCCAGGGTGAAAGCTTCAACCTTGTCATTGATTATAATCAGCCCGCCTTTCACTTTAAGCGCTTCCGAGTTTTCAAGGATGGCCTTCACGGCCTTGGACTCGTCCATCAGGTCCAGGTCTTCGTGGCAGCGGCGGGCCGCACACCATCTGTCCGCAACTTCAAGGCAGGCTCCTGTTTTGTCCGGCGTCAAAGGAGAATAGCTGAACTGGTGGGTTTTTTTGAACTTGTTGATGTGATTTTTCTTGCCGTGATATTTGTTGCCTGAAAGCTTGATCAGATCCTCGGAGCGATAGACATAATCAAAATGGTCGCGGACAGGCTCAACCACAAATTCACGGCTCGACTTAAGCTCCTCAACAAGTCTTGAGTCCGCGCGCTGGATCCAAGGGTCGTTCACGCCTTTCTCATTCTTAAGCCACTGCAAGAGCATCCGGGCCGCCTCAACCCGCGGTCTGGGGCCGACCGGGGGCAGGACAAAGCAGCTATCTCCTCCCATGTTGCACGCCACGATTAGCCAGTCTTTCCAGACCGACCACTGGATTTTATAGTGGTCCCGCCAGATAAAGATGTTGGTGAAGGTGAGCTCGGAGGTCTCCGGCTGATATTCCCAAAAAATATTGCGAATGAAATCCCGGTCCGCTATCTCTATGGGCTTGAATTCCGGGAACTCAGGCAATTTATTCTCCCTGTTTACAAACTTACCATTATTATAATGTCAAATTCCCCTGACGGAATCCTGGTATGATTTTTCCATCAGACGGCTGTGCGATCAGACTGAAGATCTGCCCCCGCTCCACCAAACATTTCCAACAGGTGGTTTCCGGCCTCCAGCCCCGGGCTGGACATCGGGCAAAAATTGGCTATACTATAAAAACTATGGTAGCGATTTTGTATGCGACTCATATTGTGGTCGCGATCTTTTTGATCCTCGTGGTTCTGCTCCAGCAGGGCAAGGGATCGGATATGGGCGCGGCTTTCGGAGGCGCAAGCTCAACCGTGTTCGGAGGCGCGAGCGGAAGGCAGAGCTTTCTGGTCAAAGTGACCATAGGGCTGGCGGCTGTTTTCATGCTGCTGAGCCTGGGATTGAGCTGGAGGGCAAGTTATTCCCAGAAACAGCAGCAACGCGGAGCGATTCCGCCTGTGCAGTCAGCGCCGTCCCCAATGACGCCGGGCGCGGCTGCCCCAACCGGCAATTTCCCGAATCCGGCCGCTCCAGGCGCAGCATTGCCGCCAACTGCTCCGACTGCTCCTTCGCCGGCTAAACCGGCTGCTCCGAAAGCTCCGGCTACGCCCCAAGGTCAAAAAATACCGGGCAAATAATCAGCCTATTTGCGAGGATGGCGGAGGCGTCAGACGAAGGACGCGTTTACTCGATTTTCACAGAAGTCCTTAATTGCTGATAACTTGCTGAAATTAAAACCAAAACCGGGTCAGTTGCTTTTCCTGAATATCCTGAAAATCCTGCCCATCTTATCTCATTTTTACGAAAAGTTGCCCCAAGTTGGCAGAAATTTAGAACAAATATTCTATGGGTTTGATTATGGATGACCGGGTTATGCCCGCGATAAATTGTTCCTTGCCAGCAGCGCAGGATGTGGTTTATCCCTCCGTGATGCTAGTGTAATGTATCAGACTGATGCCACATTATGAAGGGCGGCTCGGGCGGGTTCGATTTTGGCGAGAATCTCAAAGGCTCTATAAAAACTCTGGCAAGACCTTGGGCGCCGTGATCGATCTCATCCGGCGAGCGCGGCGCCAAGCCATAATTGAGAAATATAACCGGCTCTATTGCCAAGAAGCCGAAGACCTTGCCGGGTTCGGACTAAACATAGAAACCACCGAAATCAAAACAGAGGGGCCAGACCTGGTCCTTCGAATGGGACTGACCAACCTCAACGATTACCCCATCTTTAAGCCCAGGCTCAGGCTCTGCGGCGGAATCGTCTCCGATGAGCTTGACTTCGAATATCCTCGATTCGCGGGAAACTATCAGACCAGCTTCTCCATCAAAAGCGCAGCCTATATCCTCAAATCCGAAAACGAGCAGGAATACGAACTCCCATCATACTGGGCCCTGCTCATCTTTGAAGACGCAGATGCAAAGCCGCACCGCGCAAAAGCAACAATCAAGCCCTGACTAAACCGTCTCCTGGAAGACTCCGACATCTACTCCTTTTTGCTATTCAAATCCCGTTTGTATAGAATGAAAGCATAGCTAATCCCGACAAAAAAAATATATGACAGACTCAATCAAGCAATATACCAAAGCCATTGAGCGGGAACTGGCAGGCGGAAAGGCAACCGAGCACACGCACCGGCCCGCGCTCAAAACCCTGATCGAATCTCTCGCTCCCAAAATCAAGGCCACCAACGAGCCGAAAAGAATCGAATGCGGCGCGCCTGATTTTGTCATCTCCAAAATCCCCGACCTTTTCACCATCGGATACATCGAGGCCAAGGATGTCGGCGCCCAGCTTGACGAGATCGAGCGCTCAGACCAGCTCAAGCGCTATCTCCGCTCACTTCCCAACCTCATCCTCACCGACTACCTCGAATTCCGATGGTTTGTCAACGGCGAGCCGAGAAGCTCAGCCAGGCTGGCGCGGGTCGGCAAAGGCGGGAAGCTTATCCCGGACAAACACGGCGAAGAATCAGTAGCTGCCATTTTGCAGGAATTCCTCGCTCACGAGCCTGAGCCTATCGCAAGCCCGGAAGCGCTTGCCAAAAGAATGGCCAGCCAGACCCATATGATCAGGGACATCATCATCGCCGCATTTGAAAGCAACAACGCCTCAACCGGTCTCAAGGATTTGCGCAAAGCCTTCGCGGAAGTCCTCATCCCCGACCTTGACCAGCCTCAAAATACCCCGCAGTTCGCGGATATGTATGCTCAAACCATTGCCTACGGACTTTTCGCCGCGAGGTGCAACCATTCAGGCCCGGAAAAATTCAAACGGCTCGGAGCCGCATCCGAAATACCCAAAACCAATCCCTTCCTCCGCAAACTCTTCGACCTCATCACCGGCGCGGACCTGGAGACCGAGCCCTATGCGGGCTTTGTCGACGACCTGGTCCAAACTCTGGCCTTCACGGATATGGAGTCCATACTCGAGCATTTCGGAAAACGCACCAAGCAGGAAGACCCGGTTGTGCATTTTTATGAGACCTTTCTCGCTGCTTACGACCCCAAGCTCAGAGAATCGCGCGGGGTCTATTACACGCCTGAGCCGGTGGTCTCTTACATCGTGCGCTCGGTTGACTATCTCTTAAAAACCCGGTTCGGATTCAAGGACGGCCTGGCAGACCAGTCAATAATAAGCATCCAGCGCGATGACGAGGAAGTTGGAAAGGTTGAGGAGCAGTGGCCTAAAGTTTTAATTCTTGACCCCGCTTGCGGAACCGGGACTTTTCTTTATCAGGTGGTTGACCATATTCGCCAGCGGTTCATCGAATCAGGCAACGCGGGAATGTGGTCCGGCTTTGTAAGACAACAGCTTTTGCCTCGGCTTTTCGGATTCGAACTTTTAATGGCTCCTTACGCAGTCGCGCATTTCAAACTCGGAATGCAATTAGCCGGCCAAGACCTGGATGACAGCCTCAGAAAAAAATGGGCCTATGACTTCTCCGGAAATGAGCGGCTTCAGGTGTTCCTGACTAATACCCTGGAAGAAGTCGAACAAAAAGTCGGACTCCTCTACGGCCCCTTGCGCGTGATTGCGGATGAGGCGGAGGCCGCCTCCAAAGCCAAAACCCATCTGCCGATTATGGTGATTATGGGCAACCCGCCTTATTCCGGCCATTCCGCGAACGCAAGCTGGAGAATAAACCCGGAAGGCAAGAAATTGCCCACTTTCATCGGCAAACTGATCCAGGACTATTATTTCATGGACGGCCAGCCCCTGGGCGAGAAAAATCCCAAATGGCTCCAGGATGATTATGTAAAATTCATCCGCTGGGCCTCGTGGAGGATTGAGCAGACCGGCGCGGGAATCCTGGCTTTCATCACCAACCACGGATACCTGGACAATCCGACCTTCAGGGGAATGAGACAAGAGCTTATGAAAACCTTTGACGATATTTATCTCATTGACCTCCACGGAAACGCCAAGAAAAAAGAAAAATGCCCGGACGGGTCCAAAGACGAAAATGTCTTTGACATCATGCAGGGAGTGGCGATCGCGATTATGGTCAAGGACTACCCTAGGGAAATCAGGAAAAAAATCAGGGGTTGAAGTCATTGAAAAATAAAGTAAATCCGGAAAAAGAAACGCTCCCTTTCGGGAGCGTCGGCCTGGAGATGCTATCTCCAGGGGGGTTACTAACATTAGGTATAACCAATTTTTTGCAAAAGTCAAGAAAAAAATGAAAGGCGACCGGGTGTAATAGATGGAACGGCTGATTGCCTATATTGACGGCTTCAACCTCTACTACGGCCTCAAGAGCAAAGGCTGGAAAAGGTATTATTGGCTGAACCTGCAAAGGCTCGCGGAGAATTTGCGCAAACCCGGCCAACAACTGGTCATGACCAAGTACTTCACCGCGCGCATAAACTCCGCGGACCCAGCCCGACAGAGGCGTCAGGCAATTTTCCTGGAAGCACTGGAAACCCTCCGTAATTTCCGGATCTACTATGGCCATTACCTTTCCAAGCCGGTCACTTGTTTCAAGTGCAAAAACACCTGGAATAGCTTTGAAGAAAAAATGACTGATGTGAATATCGCCACCGAGCTATTAATGGACACCGTTGATGACCGGTTGGAGGTAGCCCTGATCATCTCCGGCGATAGCGACCTCGCCCCTCCTTTAAGAGTAATTCGGTCAAGTTATCCCCATAAGCGATTGGTCGCTGCGTTTCCGCCTGACCGGGTGTCCAACCATTTGAAAAACTTCGTCCATGGCTACTTTACCATTGGAGAAACCAAACTCAGGATTAGCCAGTTCCCGGATCAGCTAAGAAAAACGGATGGCTTTGTCCTGCATCGGCCCTCGGAATGGATGGCAAATATAAAAATGACAGGAGACAAGCCTTGAAGATGATCTTCAAAACCGCCTCAAGGTCCCTGATCAAACGTTCAAGCGGAAACTTGCAACTTCCCCGGAGAATTTTATGCTCAACTTTTTAGGAAAAGGAAAGGCGGTCACAAATTGTGATTACCTCGGACCGGACGGAGCGGATGCAATCTTGAAGTCGCAAATTGCGATATCAAGATCGGGGGGATAAAAGAATGACGGTTAAAGGGCAGATCGTGCCGGTGAAACGAATAGAAAGCCTGATCCTGGTTATCCGCGGCCAGAGGGTGATGCTGGACGCGGATTTGGCCGCGCTTTATGGAGTGCCGACTAAGGTGTTAAATCAGGCGGTTAGGCGCAATACCGACCGATTTCCCGAGGATTTCATGTTCCAGCTAACCGACGAAGAATTCGAAAATTTGAGGTCACAATTTGTGACCTCAAAGCAAGGACGGGGCGGTCGGCGCTATCTGCCTTATGCCTTCACCGAACACGGCGCAATTATGGCCGCCAACATCCTTAATTCCGGACTCGCGGTGGAAATGAGCGTTTATGTGGTCAGGGCTTTTGTGAGATTGCGGGAGATGCTGGCAACCCACAGGGAACTCGCGGCAAAAGTGGCGGAACTCGAACGCAAAACCGCAGGCCATGACCGCCAGATCATCAAGATCATCAAGGTCATCAAACAGCTAATGGCGCCGCCGGCTGTGACAGCTAAAAAAATCGGGTTTAGACCGAAGAAAACGCCCTGAAGGAAAAAATGAGTTCCAATCATTCTGGAATTTGCCCGTCAATGTCGGGACATAAACCGGGAAGATGCGGAAAAACTGCTAGAACTTTTCTAGCATTTTTTGCTTGACAAGAAGGTCAAAAAATGATTATTATAATAATAGTAATTAACTCCCTGTTCCTGCGCGTTCGGGGACAGGCTCAATTAACCCCCTGTTATCGCGCGTTCGATAACAGGCAGTATCAACACCGGCAGGCTCTATATGGGCCTGCCGATTTTTTTGGAGGCAACATATGGATAGAGTGATTGTTTTTATTGATGGCAGCAACCTTTATTTTGGATGCAAGAACCTCGGGTTACAGTCTCCGTGGGATTTAACCTCTTTGGCCAAAGAGCTTGCCGGTGATAACCGCAAGCTGGTGAGAGTCTATTATTATAACGCGCGCAGCAATGAAAAGGATAAATATCAAGCGGAAGATAAATTTTACAATTTTCTGAGAAATCTTGATTATTGCACGGTCCGGCTGGGAAGGCTGGAGGGAAAAGGAGAAAGCATGCACCAGAAGGGAGTGGATGTTTTGCTGGTGCAGGATTTGCTCACGCTTAGTTTTTTCGATGCCATGGATACAGCCGTGCTGATAACCAACGACGGAGATTTTGCCTCTGTCATTCAGGAGGTCAAGGCCCGCGGCAAACAGGTGGAGGTTGCCTTTTTCGGCAAACCAGCTTTTCATCTGCGCGATGTCTGCGACCGATACATTGACCTTATGGAGAAATGCCGGAATTACTTTAAAAAGAAAGAGGAATAGCTGTGGCTAAAATCCATCATTTTCAGCTTTTCGGACTCAGGAAACAAAAATACAACTGGCTCCTGGAAAATGACCTCGCATCAACCAAATGGAAAGAGCTGAAACCGGAGTCACCTTTTCATCTCTTCATCCCTTATGACACCGGACTGCTCAAAGAATATGAACAGGGATGCAAAATAACTGATATTATGCCGATTAACACCGTCGGGGTCGTTACCGGGCAAGACGAAAAAACCATTGCATATACAAAGAAGGCCGCTGAGCAGCTCGCCCAATCCCATAGCATTTCCAAAGACAAAATCCAAAAAATCCTCTATCGCCCCTTTGATGAAAGGTTCATCGTTTATGATTCCAAAGTTGTGACCAGGCCAAGACAAGAAGTTATGAGGCATATGTTGGCGGGAGAGAATTTGGGGCTAATAACTGTAAGGCAGCAATCGGTTCAAATGGATTGGAGCTTGGTCGGTGCGACAAATTCAATAATTGAATCATCGGTTATATCAAATAAGACGGCTGAAATAAATTACCTATTCCCAATCTATCTATTTCCTAATCCCGAAAAACCTTTGGGCGAGAAAAGTGTTTGGCCATTGGGCAAGGATGGCAGGCAGCCGAATCTGGACAAGAAGTTTGTGGAGGAATTTTCCAAGAGATTGGGGATGGAATTTGTGCCGGAGCGCGGATTTCACCGCAGAGACGCGGAGGGACACTTGTGTCCCGCAGAGAAGACAAAATTGGGACCGGAGGATGTTTTTAATTATATCTATGCGGTTTTCCATTCGCCTGAGTACCGGAAGCGGTACGCGGAATTTTTGAAAATCGATTTCCCGAGAGCGCCGATGACATCAAATAAAAAATTGTTCGCGAAATTGTGCGAACTGGGAGATGAGCTGGTGCGCTGGCATTTATTGGAACCGGGCGCGGCAAGCCGCGCCCCTACACCCGAAATCAAATATCCGGTTCCGGGCGAGAATCGGGTGGAAAAGGGATTTCCGAAATATTCAGAGGAACGGGTGTATATAAACAAGGAACAGTATTTTGAACCCGTGCCTGAGGAGGTCTGGAATTTTTATATCGGCGGATACCAGGTCTTGGACAAATGGCTCAAAGACCGCAAAGGCCGGGACCTTTCCCACGAAGACCTCGAACATTACCGCAAAATTGTCGCCGCTCTTTCCTCAACCATCCGCCTGATGGCTGAGATTGACAAGGCCATTGATTCTCACGGAGGCTGGCCGATAAAGTAAAGGGAACCATATGATTTGGGGTCAGAGTTGCACATTACTAAAAATATATAAAGTGGGGAAAATGGGTTATCCGAGTCAGATGGTTTTTCAAAACTCAAAATCAAAAGAGGGGGTTTTATAATGAAAAAACCGATGGATAAGCCAGATATAGTAAAATTTTTTAAGTATGTCATTCACGAATGCGAGGGCTGTGGCGGCAAAAACTTTTCGGTTATGAATAGTAAGGAAATTCAAGCGGAAGACCAGGATTTCATGCAACGGTTTTTCGGCAAAAAGCCAAAGGATCAAAAAGAGGGAATGGAGATAGAATATTATTGCAGGGATTGCGAGTCAGGATATGTTAGGTTTTATGACTGGGAATATTTAATGTTATGCGCGAAAAGTATTAAATCTTAAAATCGAATCTTTAGCCTGACATCGTGATTTGGTGATTTGGGGGTCAGAGTGTTAGTAGTTCTGTTCAGTCCCGCTAAAACTCGAGAACTCGATTTTCCAGAAATTGGTCAATTTCGCTGCATTTTTTCGCCCGCCAACTCGCTGAAAACTAACTGAAATCAAAAACTGTTTCACCGCGTTAAAACCAGGCAAAAACAGCCTCAAAGTCCATATTTCTCCATAATTTCAACAGGCTATGCCTGAAATTATAGGATTTTTTAGGGGTTAAAATCTTCCTATTAGTAGAGGCTGTGAGAGTATGCGCTTAAGCGCATCATCCGCCAGTGAGCGATGGACGAAGTCCCTTGTCTGAAATAACGGCAAGGTCGATTAGCCGCACACTGATCGCAATTGACAATCTTCGTAGGGGCGAACCTGCGTGTTCGCCCAAATTCGGGCAGACACATAGGTCTGCCCCTACAAGACCGGCGGCGTGCTCACAACTGCAACTGTGCACATCGGATGACATCGGTTTGTGACGGGCTCTTTGAAATAGCATTGTTACGGCATGGTGGTCTGAAAAGAAGGAGCCACTCACTCGCGGTGTGTCTCACCGCAGAGGCGCGGAGAGCGCGGAGAAGAAAGATTTTTTTGCTTCTCACCGCAGAGGCGCGGAGAACGCGGAGAATTTTTTGAGTTAAAAAAATAAAGCTCATTTTCTTTGCTCTCTTTGCGCTGAAAAATATTTTTTTCTTCTCTGCGGCCTCTGCGTCTCTGCGGTAAAAACCCTTTGCGGTAAATCATTTCTGAAAAATATTTTTTTGGTTTTCTTCTCTGCGGCCTCTGCGTCTCTGCGGTAAAAACCCTGCGGGTTTGAGGTTCTTTGCAAGGACGGCCATGCTTTTTTCAGCGCGACTAAACGGCTGGAAATCGCGATTTTCCGGCCAACATCTACTTTAGGCGGAAGATGCTAAGCTGGCATCTGTCCGCAAAAGCATCGCTGATCGACAAAGCGTCCATCACCGCTAAACTTCCTGCTTCGCTCTGCGAGCTTCGCAGGACGAGTCTGCTCGAAAATGAGATGCTATTGGTCTGCCCACAAGGCCAGAGGCCTTGACCGGATCTATTACCACCGTGCGCGCATTTATATCGTGCACAGCGAAGGTAATTCGGTGCAGGGCGCTGCCCTGCCTCTGCGGACTCTGCGCCTCTGCGGCAAGGGCACAGCCCTTGACCAAACTTGAATTTCGTTTAGAAAAGACTTTTTTAGTTCTTTGCGCCCTTTGCGTCTTTGCGGTGAAAAGCTATTTTGCCGCGTCGCGGAATGATGATTAAGTGTTTAGCGCGGACGATTCTTTTTTTGCTGCTTTTTTGGAGTTAAGAAATTCCGCGCTATTGGTGTGCTCACAAGGCCATAGGCCTTGACCAATTTTGCTCGCATCATGCTCGATCTTTTTTGGTGCACGATGGTAACCGTTTGGTCCAGGGCTATGCCCTGGGGGCTGGCGCTAATCGATGTCGCTTGGAATTCAGAAGCGAGCTGGCTTAAGAGCCGGTCAAAATCTTTTTCAAAGCCGGGCGCGAGCAGCACTTCGATTATCCCGCGGTCCTTGTCAATAGTTCTGACGATTCCCATTCCCTCGTATCCTGCGAGGATGAAGTTGAATTCCACGATTTTGTTTTTGGGGATCTGGAAGCATCGGAGCCGGTCTTTCATATCAGAGCCAGCCGAAATCAGCCATTACTTTTTTCACCCACTGAGCTTTTTGCTCGTCAATCCTTTGGTATGGCAGCCGGACATTGTTGGTGATAGGCAGTCCTTTAAGCCGGAGCGCTTCCTTGAGAATGTGGTGCGCGGCGCGGGTATGGCTCATAACCTGGGAATGATAAGGCGTGTTGTAAATAGACATAAAGCCGTTTTTGACCGCATCATAGTTGGCGTCAATACCCGCGAAAAGCGCGACCCCTCCTCCCCGGATTTTTTCCTGAACCGCGAACGCCTCTTCCCATTTCTTCTCCCTGATCAGGCTGAACAGGCGGCTGAAATCATCAGGCGCAATCAGGCACATCGGGCAAAAGGGGCCCTGGGCGTCCAGCTGCATCGCCTCGTATGCGATCAGGCCGGTGCCGATGAAAACACGGCAGTTCAACTCCCAGCAAAGTTCCAGGGTCTTGCTGATGAACTCGCGGTTGAACACGGTCAGCTTCATTGAATCCACGCCGGGAATGGCGGCGATCTGGGCGAGCTGATCGGGCCTTAGCGAAAGCCCGGAGCAGTCCGGGACATAGTAAAGGGTTATCTCCAGCTTTGCGTTCCGCGCCAGGTAATTGTAGTGCCGCTTGACATCTTCGAGATTGAGATTGAAATATTGCGGCAACGCGGCCAGGACCGAGTCGCAGTTTGCGCTTTTGGCCAGCTGCGCGTACTCCAGCGCCTCTTTGGTTCCCATCGCAATCGCGCCCGCGACCAGCGCAATCTTTCCCGCGCAGACCTCGCCCGCGGCCTTGATCACCCTGGCTTTCTCTTCAGCCGTGAGAAACGGCCCCTCGCCGTTGGAGCCGAGCACCACCACTCCCTGCAGCTTCTTGGAGATAGCGTAGTCCAGTTCCGCGCCAAGCCCGTTCAAGTCCAGCTCGCCGTCGTCTTTAAACGGAGTCAGGATGATGGCGTAATTTCCCGGGGGCAGCTTGCTCATTTTGTTTCTCCGCTTTCGATTTTTTTCCGGAAATTTTCCCGGCAATTCTCGGAGCAAAAATAGTATACCGCGCCCTTGTCTTCAAAGCGGGGAGCCTGCTTGGGCTCCACATAAACTCCGCATTCCGGGTCTTGCGCCATTTCCGTGTCCGGGCCGGACGGTCTCTTTCTGAAGTCCGGCTGCTTCTTGGGCCTTTGGATCGGCTTGAAAATAGTCCGGGCCGAGAAATAGATGAGGATCGCTAGCAGCGCCAGAAAAAATATTCTGCCCATCAGATTCCTTGCTCCCTCGCCGAGCCTGGCCCATATTGGCAGGGAACGGGGGCCTGGCGGTTCAAAGTTTCTCTCCAAGTTTTGTCACCTGCCCCTTGTCCCCGGATTCCCGCAGCAGTTCAAGAACGCTCTTTTTAAGCACCGGATGAATCAAGTCCGGGGCGATCTCCGAAAGCGGCTCCAGAACAAATCTCCGGTCTGCCATACGCGGATGCGGAATAATCAAGCCCGGTTCGGATTTAATTATATCATCGGCAACGAGGATGTCCAGGTCTATTTTTCGAGGCCGGTTTGGTTGCGCCGGGTTTCGTGTCCTTCCCAGGTCAGACTCGATTTTTTGGAGCGCGGCCATCATTTGCTCCGGCGAAAGAGAGCTTTCAACTGCCGCGGCTGCATTCAGATACTGGTTCTGATTGCGAGGTCCGCCTTTGGGTTCGGTCAAATAAAGGCTGGACTTGAGAACGATTTTTCCCAGTCCCTGCTCTTCAATCAGCTTGACGGCTTGGCGCAGGAAAAATTTCGAGTCGCCGAGGTTGGAGCCCAGGCCGAGGTAATATCTCATATCTTGAGCGCGGCGAGCCTTTCCACCGCGATTTTTATTTTCGCTTCAGGCATCACGATGGCGAAGCGAACATATCCCTCTCCCTCGGGGCCGTAAGCGGTTCCGGGCGAGGATATGATGCCGGCTCGGTCCAGGAGCAGACCGGAGAACTCTTCCGAGCCCATTCCCTTGGGCGTTCTCACCCAGAAGTAGAAGGTAGCACTAGGCTTTTGATATTTCAGGCCGAGCTTGTCCAGTCCCCGGCATAAAAGATCCCGGCGCTTCTGGTAGGTTGAACACATTTTTTTGATCGCGTTGTCGCCCTGGTCCAGGCCGACCGCGCCCGCATATTGAACGGCCTGGAAGACGCCGGAGTCGATGTTGCTCTTGACCCTGGTCAGGACCTCAACCGCATCTTTGGCTCCCGCGGCAAAGCCCAGGCGCCAGCCGGTCATATTGAATGTCTTGGACAGGGAGTGAAACTCGATGGCGCAATCGTGGGCTCCTTTAACCTGGAATATGCTGGTCGCCTTGTAGCCGTCAAAGGCGACTTCCGCGTAAGCCGCGTCGTGCAGGATCAAAATTTTGTGCTTTTGCGCGAAGAATACGGCTCGCTCGAGGAACTCGAGGTCGCACACTGCCGCGGTCGGGTTGTTGGGGTAATTGAGAAAAAGGATTTTGGCTCGGTCCCGGACTGAGGCGGGAATGGCATCAAGGTCGGGCAGAAACCCGTTCTCTTCTTTGAGCGGCATCAGGCAAGGCTCTCCGCCCGCGAAAATAGTCCCCACCTTGTAAACCGGATAGGCCGGGCTGGGCACCAGAGTCACATCCCCCGGATTCACGACCGCAAGCGGGAAATGGGCAATGCCTTCCTTGGAGCCGATCAAAGCCGCGATCTGGCCGGACGCGATTTTAACCCCGTACCTGCGCTCCAGGAACCTGCTCGCGGCCTCGCGAAAAGCGGGCATCCCCGCGCTGGTCGGATAGCGGTGGTTTTCGGAATCCATCAGCGCCTTTTTCATGGCCTGGATGATGAAGCCGGGCGTGGCCAAGTCCGGGTCGCCGATCCCGAAATCAATCAAATCTTTGCCTTCCTGCTTTGCCTTCTCCTTGATCTGCTCCAGCCGCACAAAGGGATAGGTGGGCAGGCGCTTGATCCTGTCCGACGGCTCAACCAATGACATCTCAGACACCTCCAACTGATCAGGTATTTTTATATATGAACTCTCATATAGTAGCAAATTTTTGGGAAACAGGCGAAGAAACTGATTGATGATCTGATCCCGGCGGGCTATAATATTCGTATGAGCCCAAAGATTCAAATCGATCGAGACAAAATAGCTGAATTCTGCGCGCGACATCACATCCGCAGGCTTTCCCTGTTCGGGTCGGTTTTGAGAGATGATTTCGGCCCGGACAGCGATGTGGATGTGCTGGTGGAATTTGAGCCAGGGTTCACGGCGGGTTTAATCACGCTGGGAGGAATGGAAATCGAGCTGGCCTCGATTTTGGGGAGGAAGGTTGACTTGAGAACTCCAGGGGACCTGAGTCCGTATTTTCGTCAGGAGGTTTTGGACTCAGCCGAGGTTCAATATGCGCAAAGATGATCTTGTGCGTTTGGTTCATATGTTACTAATCAGAACATAAAATAGTTGACATTTTCAAGGTCTGGGCTATAATTTTTTTATGAAGATAAAAAGGGATGCGCGGTCATTGGGTTCTGAGGCTCAGGAGACGATTCGGAAGTTGGCGGTT